>Ga0194112_10002117_pt1 | contig 28698 bp, 37 predicted proteins | sample TA2MahC400mmetaG_FD_146191 | JGI IMG/M metagenome (GOLD analysis project Ga0194112, IMG submission 146191) | Freshwater microbial communities from Lake Tanganyika, Tanzania - TA2015016 Mahale Deep Cast 400m | ecosystem: Environmental > Aquatic > Freshwater > Lake | place: Tanzania: Lake... | reverse complement strand
GCATAAAAAAAACAACAGAAACAGCCAAAAAACTGTTACAAAACCTTTGAAATCACTGAAAAAATAACCAACAAAAGACCCCCAAAAAAGAACAACCATCAACAAAAAAGATTTTCAGAATACAGCCTTTTAGGGTTCGAAGATTTCTCCCCTGAACAGTATTTTAATCCCGCCTATCTTCCCGCTTACTTTCCTGTAAGAAACTCCTGCCTCTTTGAACATCATAGAAGCGTGATACTGCGAATGGTCCCAAACCTTCCCATTATCAGTAACCATGTATATGTGTTTAGTGCTTAAGTCTTCCATCTCTTGATGGCATACTAGCTCTTCTATTCCGGATTGTATTATTGCTCTGGCGCATTCTGCGCAAGGAAACCAAGGGCTGTACAAAGTAGATCCTTTAATCTTGATGCCTTGCCTTGCAGCTTCGTAGATAGCGTTTCTTTCAGCATGTTCTATGAAAGAATATTTTAACGGCCTCTGAAGCCTTTCAGCGTTAAGGATTACGTCTTTAGGCGCATGGTTAGCCCCTTTTATCAAGATTTTTTTCTTCTTGACGATTACCACTCCTGTCTTAGTGTCAGGATCTGTAGAGTATTCTTGTGCGTAAGCATATGCTTCTTTCAAGAATTTTAAGTCCCCCTCAAGTTTTGACATCAACAAAGGGTTTATCACTGTTTTTTAAAAAGGTATTTGTTTTTTAAAAAGTAAAGAATGCAGGCCTTGCGATTAAGGTCATCAATAGGTACGCTAGTGCGTAACATCGATAACGCTGTAATTTCGCACCTGCTTGGTATTATTAAGACTTAGTCTATTTATTAATCTTTCTACACCGTTATTTTTTGCATTCTTTAAGTTTTTTCCAGCGAAGATAGTTACAGCCAAAGCCTTTGTTCCTGCAATAACCCGTGTCTTCGTTATAGCTTTCGCAGCCTAGCATCTTCTCAGGAACCCCTTCATCATTAAGCTGCAAGAGCACTTCCCCTTCGATGCTTCGGCAGTATAAAGAAATCAGCATTCTCTCCTCTTTTACAATGATTACGTTTACTTTTTCTTTATCTAACAATTCTTCTAGCTTGTTTTTCAAATCTTTATCTGTTATGAACGTTTTAGGAACTTTCATAAAAAGATTGTTTTAAAGCTGCGCTATCACTTTTTTGAATTCAGGTATTAACTCTTTAGGTATGAATATGCCGTTCTTTCCTGGTCCTGTATATCTTTTGCTTGTAACAAATTCTCTCATGCTCAAGCCTTCGTGGACTTCTCCTTTCCTGTCAGTCCAGCTGGACATTTCTACCTTTAAGGTTATGCTGTCTGTTTTTTTCAGTTCTGCCATTTTATATTCTCCTTTAAGTTTTAAGATTATATAATATTACTATTATTATAAGGGGTTGTTTCTTGATGGTTTATAAAACTTTCTGAGAAAAAATGGTGCGGGAGACAGGGTTCGAACCTGCGTAGGCACTAAGCCAATAGGTGTCTTAATATCATAGGCCAAAGCCTCATTACTCATATTCTTGAGCTTAGACTGACTTTAAAGGTCATCTATCCCGTTTGGCCGCTCCGGCACTCCCGCATAATAACCGGTTAAAAAGTTTAGAGAAGTTTATAGTTTAAAAGCTTTTTCTAATCATGTATTATCATCCATAACATATTTTGTGAAGCTTTGCCATGCGTTATAGTTCTTTTTCAATTTTTGCGTAAGCTTATCACTCCGCCATTCTAACTTACCATTATTGAGATGCTTTAAAGAGTTTAAGTAATCATGAAGCATGCCTTGGCTTCTGACATAAGCTTTTGCTTTTGTATTCCCCAATATGGCAGGAACAGTATTAGATCCGGATAATGGGTAGAAGAAATCATAACGTGATTTAGTATTCAATAGGTAGCCTTTTTTGCCTTTAGGCTGTTTAACAACGACATGAATATCATCGTCAAGTAGTATGTCATAATAGCCGGAGTAGATTTTTATGTTGCGCTTTTTATAATCTTCCTTAACAACATTCTTGGTAGATTTATTTGATTTAAGCAAGCCATCTATTTTATTTTCTAAACTGTTTTCAGGCAAGAAAGTCTTGGGTAATTTCATTGATATACCTCCTTGAAACCGAATTTTTCTATGTAGTCATCAACAATTTCCCTATCTTCAGCGTATGCGAAACATGAATACTGCCCTTTGACCATTATGTAAAGTTTAAGAGTGCTATCTTGACTGTTAAACCTGCGCCCACATATTAGCATATTACCAATATTGTTTTTCATGGTCTGGGCATCTTGAAATTTAAAAATATCTAAAAAAGGCACAATATTTTCACTAGAACCGTAACTGACAAAAAGCCCATCTGATATGTCTTTTCTATTTATAGTGGGATAACATCTTTCATATGTTAGGCCTTCAATTTCAGAACTCGTGGATTCTCGATTATCTAATACAAAATCTGAAAGTTTCCTTTGTTCATTTTTCTCTTTTTCCTCTTCAGATTCAAGTTTTTTAATTTTTTCATCCAAACTATTCTCCGGTAAGAACGTTTTAGGTAGTTTCATTTTTCTTGTATAGTTCATCGAACTTGTCTTTGAATTCTCGGACTTGATAGTTTTCTTCCCATTTCAACACTGCATCGTTGCCTTCTTCTAAGAGTTTGAAGTAATTTATCATTCCTTCTTCAGTTTCTAAGTATGCTGTTGCTTCTTTTCTGTTCCTGGCGCCCCAGTCTATAGGGTTGTTGCATACTGGGAAGTAGAATTCGCTTGTGGAGTATAAGTCTAGGAAATATTTTTCTTTTGCCTTAGGGTTTTTTATACGAACATAAATACCATTGACTGGAAGGTTTACCGGCTCTTTAGTATAGATTAATATTTTTCTTTTTTTCTCATCAATCAAGTTTTCGTAAGCCTTAGGGCTTGTATAGTCCCTTTTAAGAAGTTGCTTAATCTTTTTTTCTAAATTTACTCTTGGTATAAAGATTTTTGGTATTTTCATTTTTGTAATGCTATTTCATAAAGTTTTTCTAAGTCTTTTTTCCATTCTCCCCGATTATAGAGCAAGATTGTTTTATCATCTTTTGTCTCAAGTACTTTCTTTTTGAATAAGCCTTTCTTTAAATATATAGTCAATTTCACATCAGGATAAAATTGACGTTTGATTATGATCTTGTTTTCTATATCTTGGAACCGATAGTAGTCCGTGCTAGAGAAGTCATTTCCTAGCTTTTTTACAACTTCTTCTGCCATGCATAGTATATAATAAGGCTCCGCTTCTTCTTGGCTGATAACATCATAAACCTCTTCGTTATGGAAGATTTTAGGTCCTTTTGTTAAATCAAAAATCTTGTTTTCCAAATCCTTTTCTGGTACAAAAGTTTGAGGTATTTTCATTTTTGTTGCGCTTTAAAATAAAGCTTGTTTAGATTTTCTATCCACCCGTCATCAGGTTTGTATGCGGTCCTTCTTGTTTCTGTTCCAGAATTTCCAAATTCTATAGCTTCAAACAGTTTTTCTTTTCTGAATAAGCCTTTCTTGCGATATATCCTTAAAACAGGGTAAATCGGCGGGCCAAATGGCATCGGCAATGAATACCCGTATTTGATCGTGAGTTTTGTTTTTTTATCCTTAAAAATATAATTTTCGTTTATGTTTTTTCTTCTGCCAAGCTTTATGGTTATTTGCTCTGCCTTTTTCTGGATTATCTCTAAATACTCAGGGTCAGTTATTTGGTGTGTTCCCAGTTCGTAATCTGACTTGTCATTCTCTGATTTGACAGGTTGTTCTTTTACAAAAGAATTAACTTTACTCTCTAAGTCTTTTTCTGGTATGAATATTTCAGGTATTTTCATCCTAAGGCTTTGGATTTTCAAAAAGTTTAAATACCTTTCTAAACCAGCATAGTTTTAAAATGAAGCTTAAGAATGGAGATTTCATACTTTTGGACTATACCGGCAGGATAAAAGATAGTAAACAAGTCTTTGACACTACTAGTGAGCAAGTTGCTAAAGATTCAAACATATACCAGAAAGGTGCTAAGTACAAGCCTGCGATGGTATGCATTGGTGAAGGTGACGTGCTTAAAGGTTTGGATGAGGATCTTGTTGGCAAAGAGGTCGGCAAGTCTTATAGTGTAGAAATATCTCCTGAGAAAGGCTTCGGCAAGAAAGATGCTAAGCTTATGAAGATAGTCAACACTAACATGTTCTTGAAGAATAATATCAATCCTGTCCCTGGATTACAAGTGAATGTTGATAACTTAATCGGCACTATCAAGACAGTAAGCGGTGGAAGGACGATTATAGACTTCAACCATCCTTTGGCAGGAAAAAACCTTGTTTACGAGTTTAACATAATAAAAATAGTTGATAATGATGAAGAGAAGATAAAAGGCATGCTAACCTCTTATTTAGGAATCGACAATCCTGAAGTTAAGGTAGAGGCTGGAATTGCTAAGATTGACAATGAAGTTCCTGAAATGTTAAAGAAACAGTTGGAAGAAAAGATAACCAAGCTTATACCAGCAATCAAAAAAGTTGATTATAAGAAGATAGAAGAGCCTAAGACAGAGAAAAAGGAAGAAAAGCCTAAAACTGAGAAAAAAGAGCAAAAAACTTAAGTTTTTTCTTTAAAATATGAATACACATTTGAGGTTCACGTAATTCACTTATGTAATGGTTAGTCGTTCCCAAAGTGCCAATGTGTATTATCGTAAGAGAATATCATTCTTAATCAGAAAATTTATTAAGTTTTAATACCTATTATTAACTAAAAAGGTGTATAATATGGATACTACAATTTTTTTCGCAAGATTTTTAGGCAGTTTCTTTCTAATCTTTGGATTGTTATTTATCATAACAAGACAATTGGGCAAGACCATAGAAATGACTGATGATAAAGCTTTTGTTATCTCTACTGGATACATCACCTTAATCATGGGTTTGGTTACTGTAATCTTACACAATGTTTGGGTTGCTGATTGGAGAGTTGCTATAACCATTTTAGGCTGGTCTACCTTAATCAAAGGAATTATGAAAGTTGGATTTCCAGAACAGATACATAAACAGGCACAAAGATTCAAAAAGAAACAAGCAATTAGCACAATTTATGCTTCTTTTAGGGGCATGGTTAATCTGGATGAGTTTTAGTTAATAATGAGGAAATAAAATATGACACCCATAGAAATAATGGCTTTTATAGCAGCAGTAATTGTGCCAATAAAAATAATCATGATTCTGAAAGGTCAGAAATTTTGGTTTGAAACGGTTACTAAAAAATACTGGGGGGATGCTGTAGTTACAACAATACTTTCCCTGCTTGTTGTAGTAGTAACCTTGTATTACTTGCTTCAAGAACTGACAATAATTCAAATTTGGGCGGCTGCATTATTTACAATGGCTTTGGTGTCATTAGCTTTAGCCCCTTTTTCTAAATGGATGCTTGGCGTAGAGAAAAAATGGTTTACAGAAACTAATGTTTTAAAAACAGGATGGGTTGCAGGTCTTGTTTGGCTTGCATTGATAGTTTGGGTTCTAACTGCTCTTTTTTCGTAAAACAACGACCTCTCGCCCGATTGCGTATAACTGCATAAGTTTATTTTTCGACTTTCTAAATGATTGTAAAATTATATTTTGAATCCTTTGAGTCGTTGGAGCCCGTTACCTCGGTTTCTCTTTTGGCGTATAGTTTTCGTTTCGTATATGTCAAGCACGTGTTATCGGCACGTGTGTGCAATTTGCGAATCGTTAGCATTATGTTAAGTAGTATCATAAACCGCAAAAGACCCTATCAAGATGAGCATATAATACTATAACATAATAAATTATATAAACTAATTAAATATCCTTTCAACCAAGAACTAAAAGGAGGAGTATAAAATGGATCCTATGTTTGATACGGACGATTTTGAAGCTAAAAATCAAAAAAACAGGTTAGTGTTTGATTCTAAAACCAAGATGGGGGCGCCGAGAAGGCATAACAGCATAGATGCTGAGCTGGAAGAGCTGCTTTCGAGGAAGAGCGCAAAGATAAAAGTGGTCGGGACTGGCGGAGGAGGAAACAACACTATCAACAGGCTTACAGATGTTGGAATAGTCGGCGCGGAAACAGTAGCCATGAACACCGACGCGCAAGACCTTCTTTATACTAACGCTGATGCTAAAGTCCTCTTAGGGAAAGAAATAACTCACGGTTTAGGTGCAGGATCCATACCGCAAGTCGGTGAAGAAGCGGCAAGAGAGTCAGAGCATGAGATAAAGCAGAAAGTTTCAGGAGCTGACATGGTATTCATAACTTGCGGCCTAGGCGGAGGCACAGGGACAGGATCTGCTCCGGTAATAGCTGAGATTGCCAAGAAATGCGGAGCGTTAACAGTAGGGATAGTTACCTTGCCTTTTGAGATGGAAGGCAACAGAAGATACGAAAATGCTATTATGGGCTTGGAAAGGCTAGAACACTTAGTGGATACTTTGATAGTAATACCTAATGATAAGCTTTTAGAACTAGCGCCTGACTTGCCGTTGCAGACGGCTTTCAAAGTAGCAGATGAGATACTGACTAATTCTGTAAAAGGAATCGCAGAACTCGTCACAAAAGCAGGGCTTGTAAACTTAGACTTCGCAGACATAAGAGCGGTTATGGGAAAAGGCGGAGTAGCGATGATAGGAATAGGAGAAAGCGACACTGACCAGAGAAGCGTAGAAGCGGTAGAAAAAGCAATCAACAATCCTTTGTTAGATGTTGACATAACAGGGGCCAACGGCGCTTTGATAAACGTTGCAGGCGGCTCAGACATGACATTAGACGAGGCAAAGAAAGTCGTAGAGACAGTATCAGACAAGCTCGACGAAGATGCTAACATAATCTGGGGAGCGACGATATCAGAAGACTTAGGAAAAGCGTTAAGAGTGTTGTTAATAGTCACAGGTGTTAAGTCTCCGCAGATATTCGGGCCTGGCAGGAAGATAAAAGACAAAGACAAGCAAGAGATAGAGAACGAGCTAGGCATAGAATTCGTCGATTAAAAACTTTTTTCCCTGTTTTAAATATGTCTAAATATTTCACTTCAGATTGGCATTTGAATGAGAAAAGAATCGGTGAATTTAATCCGTTCTTCAGACCGTTTGAAAGTGTAGAAGAGCAGAATCAAACGATTATCAATAATATCAACAGATTTGTCAAAAACGATGATGAACTATACGTCCTTGGAGATGTTGCGATGGATAAAGAAGGCATTTCATTAGTGGATAAAATCATATGCAAAAATAGGGTTCTCATAATTGGAAACTACGACACTGACAAATTAGACTTATTAGCGGAGTATTTTACAGGAATAAAAGAAGGAATGAATCTAAAAATTGGTGACTTAGAATGCTATCTTAATCATTATCCTATCAATCACATTTTAGACAAGTTTAATATTGTAGGGCATATTCACAGCCTTTGGAAAGTAAAGCGTAACATGATAAATGTCAGCGTTGATGCTTGGCATTTCAGACCTGTTTCTGAAAAAGAGATCTTGTTCACTTATAACGCTATAAAAAAATACTATGATGACAATGTTTTTATCTGTTGAGACAGATATAGACAAACAAATGAATGGATTAGGAGGTAATAAAAATGGGATTGTTAAAGAAAATAAAAGAAGCAAAATTGTTTTATACAATAATGAAAGAAGAGGCTACAAAAAACAGGAACATCGGAATATCCGAGTATATAGAACAAATAAAATCGAATCCTAACCTTTACGGGACAATAGAAACTGATAAGACAAGTCTTCTAGACAAAGCAGCAGAAAAAGCCAAAGACTACAAGCCAAAAGGTTCGTGTAAAGATGGCGTTTGCGGTTATTCAAAAGAAGATCCTTTAAGAGGAGTCTTTTCACAAGTTAATATCATAGGTTTTGCCTTAAGATATAAAAAATCTACTGGCAAGCTGGAAAAAATATTAGAAAAGGGATTCACCGACCTTGAAAAAGAACTAATATACCTTGATGTTAAAAACATACAAACTTGAGACTTAAAGAAAAGAGGAAGTTTTAAAAACCCAGGAAAATAGTAATCTTTTTATACCTCATGTCTTATTATTGTGATAAAAATGATTCGAGACTATTGGGTGAAGTTTAAGAGCTTCGTAATGGAATGCAAGAGGGTTTTGATAGTTACAAAAAAACCTAACAGGGAAGAGTTCACAGCCATTGTTAAAGTATCCGGTATCGGAATGATAATAATCGGCTTGATAGGATTTTTTATATTCATAATAGGAGACTTGATAAGATGAGCGAAGAACAAGGAAAAGATGAAGAGTTGGAAATAGAAGAAAACTTAACAGACGAAGATGTTAAGGAAATATTAAAGATTAAGCCTGGAGAGGCGCCTGTTAAAGAAGAAAAAGTAGAAGAAGAACCTGTTAAAAAAGAAGAGCCTAAAATAGAGAAGGAAGAAGAAAAACGTAAAGAAGAAGTAAGAGAAAAAACTTTTACAGAAAAAAAAGAAAATCTTAACCCTATATTCGCTTTAAGGACAACTGCCAACAGGGAAGAGCAAGTCTTAGATTTTGTAACATCAAACGTAGAAAAGAAAGGTATAAACGTTTACAGCATAATAAGCCCTCATGGCATGAGAGGCTATATATTCTTAGAGGCTAAAGACAGGCAGTCAGCTGAAGAATCATTCCAAGGCGTGCCTTACGCTAGAGGATTGCTGCCTAACCTTGTAAAGTATGAAGAAATAGAGCATATGCTTGAGCAGGTCAAGAAAGAAGTCAATATTCAAAAGAGTGATATTGTAGAGATAATCTCCGGACCTTTCAAAAGAGAACAGGCCAAGGTTTCAAGGATAGACCAGCAGAAAGAAGAAGTAATAGTAGAGCTTTTAGAATCTGCCATCCCTATCCCTATAACTGTGAAGCTTGACGCTGTTAAAGTGATCAGAAGGGAATCTGAAGAGCCTAAAGAAGAAGAAAAAGAAGAATAAAAAAAATTTTTGTTTTTATACAATTTCTATCGTAGAGCCCATGCTATGGTAAGTACTAGTACCTTTAGCAACTGTAATCGTCACGAAAGGCTGTTTAGTCGGGTCTACTACTACAGTAGGTATAGTTTTTACTAGAGTAGGTATTGGTAGGCATTGTTGATAACTTACTGTACCGATTGTTGCATCTTTAGGAGTAGATCCTTGGACAGTATAAGACTTATCACCCACTGCAAATGTTAATGTTAATCCCGTGGGGAAATCACTCGGTATGATCTTAATGCTGGAACCCGCGTCTAAAGTCCCGTCGGTATTACAAACTCTTATCGTTTCTACTGTAGATTTTCCTTTTTTGACCTCGACGTTTTGAGGGAAGTTTATTTTCGTCTCTCCAGATTGTATCTGTTGCAGTTCTGTTTCTGCTTTTTGGAAAGCGCTTCCTCCAAGACCTCCTAGTCTGGTGAATATTCCTCTTACGAACACTAGCCCTAAGACTAGTAGTGTTATTCCGATTACTACGACTACTATGGTGTTCATGCTTAGCTCCATAGCTCCTTTTCTAGAAACGCCTCTTACCATCTTTTTCTTACCACCTCTCTTTTAACTTAATCATTTTAGCACACTTCTTATTTTTAATTCTTTCGGTAAACCCTTTTCCCAAATTTTTATTAAAGGAAATGAATTAATTCGAAATTTCTTCCTCGGATTCGGAAATTTAGAGTAGTGGACAGCACGACAAGTGTATGCCTAAAGCTTATAAAGAGAAGAACATTTTTTATTTTTATTATGAAAAAATTGGTGATTATTACTCATAAGTTTAGATTGTATCCGAATAAGGAACAAGAAGTAAAGCTTTTAGAAACTTTAGAATTGTGCAGACAGACTTATAATATTTTACTTCAAGAATTAAATAACCAAAAGATTATTGATAAGTCCCAGATTCAAGGGATTATCCCAGATATGAAAATTTGTGACCTAAGATTAAAGAATGTTTATTCCAAAACTTTGCAATATGAGAGTTATAGGTTGTTCTCGAATTTGAGATCCTTATCACAATTAAAAAAGAAGGGTAAAAAAGTTGGTGGATTAAGGCCTAAAGGTAAAGGGTGGTTTAAGACATTTGTTTATAATCAGTCAGGATTCAAACTAATAAAAACAGGTAAAAGATGCCAGACACTACATTTATCAAAGATCGGAGGCATTTCAATAAGATGTCACAGAGTTATCAAAGGGAAGATAAAACAGATTACGATAAAAAAAGAGATGTCTGGTAAATGGTTCGCTTTTGTTATAGAAGAATTGTTAAAAGAAAATCCTAAGTTGAAATCAATTAAAAAAGTTGTTGGTATAGATGTTGGATTAACGGACATTGTTTATGATAGTAGGGGTAATAAAATTGGTAATCCAAGACATTTGAAAAAATATTCTGAAAGATTAGCTTTGTTACAGAGGAAGATGAGTAAAAAGAAAAAAGGAAGTAACAACAATAATAATATGAGAATAAGACTAACAAGACAATATGAAAAATTAGTAAATGCAAGAAATGATTTCCTGCACAAACTAAGCAGACATTATGTTGACAATTACGATGCTATCGGAATGGAAGACATGATGATAACTAATATGGTTGATAATCATTTAGCAAAATATATACTTGACGCCAGTTGGGGTAAACTTAAGCAAATGATAGCTTACAAGGCTGAAAGAGCTGGTAAGTTATACCTGCTTGTAGACCACAAAGGAACAACACAAAGATGTAGTCAATGTGGGAAAGAAGTAGCTAAGGACTTATCAGAAAGGATGCATAAGTGTCCTTTTTGTGGTTTTGAAGCTCCAAGAGATTATAACTCAGCATTAGATATAAGAAGGCTTACGCTCAAAAAATTACTTGAGATAGGACAGGGGCTGTCCGAATTAACGCTTGTGAAGATGGAGGCACTACCTATACAATTGGCAACTTCCGTCGATGAAACAAGAAGCCACATCTTCAACTAAATGAGGTAGTGGTAGTTCACACGTTTCTAAAGCTTCAAAAGGCTTAAATACCTCGTTCATTTCTTCCTATTTTATGACAGTTTCAGTGTTGGTTACTGGCGGTGCAGGATATATCGGTAGTGTTATAGTCAAACAGTTAGTAACAGAAGGTTGTAAAGTAGTAGTTCTAGATAATTTATGTAAAGGTCATGTTGAAGCTGTCCATCCTAAAGCTATCCTTGTAAAGATTAACCTTAGTGATTTGGAAGAGGTTGATAAGGTTTTCAAAAAGTATAAGTTTGACGCTGTCATCCACATGGCTGCTTTTTCAGAGGTTGGCGAGTCTGTGCAGAATCCTGAAAAATATTTTGTTAACAACGTCAATAACGGCGTAAGCCTTCTAAAGATGATGCTAGACAATGGTTGTAAGAAGATAGTTTTTTCTTCTTCTGCCGCGGTTTACGGAAATCCTAAGACCGTCCCTATAATTGAGGATGCTGAGACTAAGCCTACAAGTCCTTACGGCGAAACAAAGCTTATGTTTGAAAGAATATTAGAAGAGCATAAGAAATCCCATAATCTAAAGTACACTTCGTTAAGGTATTTCAACGCTGCAGGCGCTGATGAGGATTACGGGGAGGATCACAAGTCTGAAAGCCATCTTATACCAATAATACTGCAAGTCGCTCTTGGGAAGAGGAAAGAGATAGAAATATTCGGCACGGATTATCCTACTAAGGACGGCAGTTGCATAAGAGATTATGTTCACGTGTCAGACCTTGCAAAAGCCCATATCTTAGCATTGAAGAAAGAAGGCGTTTATAATCTTGGAAGCGAGAAAGGGTATTCTGTAAGAGAAGTTATTAGCATTGCTAAAGAAATCACTGGGAAAAACATAGCTGTAAAAGAATCTAGCAGAAGACCTGGAGACCCTGCAGTATTAGTTGCTAGCAGCGAGAAGATAAGAAAAGAATTGGGCTGGAAAGCAGAATACGATCTAAAAAGTATTATTCAGTCTGCATGGCAGTGGCGTAAGAAACATCCTGACGGTTACAAGAAGTGATTATTTTTTCTTCTTAATAACGCGTATAATGTTATCGTCTAGTCTTATTATCCGTTTTTCTATGTCTATAATCCTATGCTCAAGTATTATCACTCTTCTTAAAGCGTATATCATCCCTATTATTGCTCCGAGCATGACATAAAGTACTAGTTCAGTGTTTACCATCATACATCACCATTTTAGAAAGGGTATGATTATTATAAAAATCTTGCTTTTTAGTAAAAATGTTTTAGAGTATAATAATGTTTTTATACATTGTAATTAAAAGGAGGTATAATTAAAAAGGAGTGATGCAAAATGGTTAATCAAAAAAGTTTAGATTCTGTTGTTAATGGAAATAATAAGCTAGCGTTTGACCTTTATTCAAAGTACAAGTCAAAAGAAGGCAACATGTTCTTCTCGCCGTATAGCATATCAACAGCGTTAGCTATGACTTATGAAGGTGCTAAAGGCCAGACTGCCAAAGAGATGAAGAAAGTCTTACACTTCCCATCAAACAAGAAATTGAGAGAAGGCTCTGTGAAGCTGATAGAGTCTATAAACTCAGCAGAGGATGATTACAAGCTCAGCACAGCAAACGCGTTATGGGCGCAGGAAGATTACAAATTCCTCCAGAAATACTTTGAAGCGGTTGAGAAGTATTATGGCGGGAAAGTAACAAACATGGACTTCAAGAATAATCCTGACGGTTCAAGAGAAAAAATCAACAAATGGGTGGAAGACAAGACTTACGAAAAGATAAAAGACTTGATACCCTCGGGAGCGCTCAACGATCTCACAAGGCTTGTGCTTACGAATGCAGTATACTTCAAAAGCAAATGGCTCAAGCAGTTTGACAAGGAAAAAACATACGATGCTGACTTTAAGATGGATTCAGGAAACATGGTAAAGGCAAAGATGATGCTGTCACAAGGTGAAAAGTCAAGGTTTAATTATGCTGAAACAGACATCATGCAGGCTTTAGAGCTCCCATACGTAGGCGATAAGCTTTCAATGCTCATCCTGCTACCAAAAGAAAACCTAAGCTCTTTGGAAGGATCGTTAAACGCTGAAATGCTTGCAGAAACAAAGCAAAGCCTGGCAGAGTATGAAGTTCATGTACACCTTCCCAAGTTCAAGTTTGAGACAAAGTATTTCATGGCAAACACACTAAAAAAAATGGGGATGCCAACAGCATTCTTAGATGACGGCTCAGCAGATTTTTCAGGAATGACAGGAAACCGGGACTTGTACATAAGCAACGTAATTCACCAGACATTTATAGATGTGAATGAAGAAAGTACAGAAGCGGCGGCAGCCACAGCAGTAATAATGATGAGATGCACGTCAATGATGCCTCCTAAGTACAAGGTGTTCAGGGCGGATCATCCGTTCATCTTTGCGATACAGCAGAAGGAAACAGGAAGCATACTCTTCATGGGCAGGGTTAGCAATCCGACTTGTTGATCCAATTTTTATTATTTTTATTTTAAGTCTATCGAGTATATGTCATGATCTGTTTCTTCACTTATGCATCTTGAAAAGTATAATTTGTTATTCTTAAGTTCTGGGAACCAGATGTTTCCTTCGTCGGTTACTAGTTTAGTTTCTCCTGTTTTCAAGTTTTTAGTGTATACTGCACTTACATAGTCGTCTTTTATTTCTTTGACATCGTAGTCTAGTTTGTTAAACTTCTTTGGTATGATCTGTACTGCTCTTTCCCTAGTATTGGATAAGTAGGCTATTGTGTCTCCGTCAGTTGTGACATAGTCTATAGTGCCTTCTTTTATGTTGAGTGTAACGCTTTTGTCATTGTTTATTGTTCTTTTTGAAGAATTTTCAAGATGTATCAATGGTTTCTTGTTATTTCCGTCTTTGTCCATTATCCATAATTCTTTGCCGACATTTGTGCCTTTGTTTTTGTTGTATAAGTATAATATTTTTCCATCTTCTGTAAATTCCGGGTTGTCATAGTTGCCGTCGTTTACTGTTAGTAACTTATACTCTTTTGTTTTTACGTTTACTGTTGCGATGGATGTGTAAAATTCTTTATATTTTATTATATCTCCTTCTTTGTATTTCCTGCCCTCAGGATTTGGCTGTTTGTTTACCGCTTCTGCCTCTTCTTTTGTTAGTGTGTGTGTTTTTTCTTCTTCTCCGTCGCATGTGAAGGCTATTTCTTTTCCATCTGGACTCCATGAGACTTTGGTTATCATAGAGGGTATTATCTCTTCCAAATTTTTTCCGTCAACATCTATTGTTTGTACATATCCGTAGCCCATGCCTACGTTTCTGAAGAATGCGATTTTTTTTCCGTCTGGGCTGAATGCTGGCTTCAAGTCTGCGTGCCCTTGTGTTAGTACTTTTTCTATGCCGTTTTCGTTTAAGACTATTTCTGATTCTACTTCATAGGTGTTTATGTCCCTCATTCTTGCGTAAACGAATTTTTTTCCGTCCGGGCTGAAGTTTATGTTAAGCTCTCTTTTTTGTGATTGTACAAATATTTTTGGTTCGTTCATGTTATAAGCGTTTGTTTGTATTGGTGTAGTGGATAGCATGGCTAGCGCTGCTAGGCTGGCTAGGACTGTTTTGATAGTTTTTTTCATTTTCAAAAAACCCCCTAATTATTATTAATTTCTTCTTAGTGGTGAAAGAATTGGTTTTTGTTTAAAAGCCTTGCTGTTTTTATGCTGTCGTAAATGGCGTGTAATCAAAATAACGCTCTGAATGTTTTTTACAGTATTTCAGGTCGTCAGTTCCTCTTGTTAGTACTGTTGCTCTTTGTGTTAATGTTCTTGCTCTTTTGATGTTAAATTTAGAATGTGTTTCCAGCATTGAGTTTATCTCGTCAGCTATTTTGTCTAGTAATTCTACTCTTTTTTTAGTCTTTCCGATTAGGAAATGGTGTTTTGTTGTTTCTCTTTGTTTGTATTTGTCAAGGGGGTATTTACGTTTTTTTATCCATTCGTATGCTTTTTTAGGTTCTTTTTGGTGTTTTAGAATTACTGCCCTGTAGGATAGCCATTCGTTGTAGTAGTCTGTGCCTATTCCTGTTTCTTTTATTATGTCGTCTGGCTGTTTTAGAATTTTGTGTAGCAGGATATCGTATAATTTTTCAGAAATTGTTTGGTATAGTAGTTTTTTCATTTTAGGTTTTGGATGGATCTTATGTTTAGTATTATAAGTGGTGGTTTAGTATATAAACATTACTTTTGTTATCACTAATATGTGGTTACAAACCGAAAGGTTTATAAACAAACACCTTAGTATCTTTCATAACACAATTTTATCCTAAGGAGGACTCGAAATGAAAAACAAAATATTAAAAAAAACATCATACTTAATCGCCGCGGCAGGATTAGGAAGCACACTACTTTTCGGAAATGTTCAAGCCAAAAATGACAATCCAACAAAAATAGTAGTAACAGCAATAAAAGACGGGCATGTTCAAACCTTAAGAGAAAGTGAACCATTAGTAATAAGCACATCAGGATACTTGAACCTTAACATCACAGCATACGACGAAGACGGAATAGACTCACACAGCGCAAATTTAATGTACCACAGACATGACAGAAGTGGAATCCATCCAAGAGGTAATGAAATTAACCTTTCAACAAGTGAAGATGGAAAACAAAGCATAATAGACTATAATATTATCCCGCCTTACGAAAGAGACGGTTTAAGATTAGTAACAGTAGTAAAAGACAAGAAAGGAAACACTGCAAAAAAGACTTTAGATATATATTTTGAATAAAAAAAACTTTATTTTTTAATTCTTAAAATTGATGGGCCTGCCCGGACTCGAACCGGGGACCTCCGCCGTGTGAAGGCGACGTCTGCTGAACCGAATCACACCCCTTAAATCATCTCTTTTTGCTCGGTTTCACAGCCACTAGACCACAGGCCCTTTGGAATTATTTTAAGAAGTGTTTCTTTTAAAACTTACCTTTAAGTATTCATCTCTTTACAGTGGTAACAAAATAGAAAGGTTTATATAGAAAAATGGAATCCAAAAAACCAAGCATAATCTTAAGGAGGAGACAAAATGGGATTAGAAAAAGAAATAATAAGATACGCGCATGAAATAAACCAGTTATTGCACGACAATTCTTCACAGTACATACACACCAGGCCCATCGTGGCATCAGAATCCAGCCTTATACTTCCAGGAATGATAAAGCACCCTTTCAGGATAACATATGATCTGAAAGACCTTTTCACCATAGGTGCATTGACAGAAAGTTCTATACTAATGACAGGCGGCACAGACTTAGGAAAAACAACACTAGCCTTGCTGGCAATGAACAGCCTTTTCGGCAAAGAAGAGCAGGGCTGGCATAAGATAGACCTAGACCGGGACTTCGGAAAAGATGTATACTCAAAAGTGGACTTCTCAGCCCTGACAGAGGGCAAGACTACAGAAGAGCTGTACAAAGCGACAAGCTTCCTTTACCTTCCAGGATTAATACTAGACGAGATAAATAGATTGCATGCAAAGCTAGGCAACAAATTGTTACATTTCTTCGACAAAGATATAGCATTACCCAACGGTCAAAGGGTAAAACTAGGAACAACATTAGATAATGGAAAGACTTACCAGTTCCAGATAGCAGCGATAAACGAAGGTGACGAATATGAAGGAGTTTTTGACATGGACAAGGCCATGAGACGAAGGACCGTTATAGAGATACCCATGGATATATTCACCCCGACAGAAGATGATAGAGAGCTCATAAGAGAGCAAGAATCAAAAGGCTTAGAGCTGAGAAACGAAACAAGCCATCTGGAAAAAATATTACAGATACATAAAAGCGTAAAGAAAATACCATTGCATCCCACTGCTAACATGTTCGTGGCATACTTAGAGGCTTTTGACTATTGCAAGAATTCCCCTACAAGAGAAAAGGGCGGAGTTGCCTCGAGCAACGGCTCAGTATACCATATATGCACTAAGCCTGTAAAGTTTGCAGGACAAGAGTTACCAAGCGACTTGATGGGCTGCGAATTCGTAAAAACTTTCGAAAACGAGCTATGCCCATACGTAAAAGGAATAACTCCTGGAGTTTCAAAAAACCTTATATCCGTAGCAAAAGGTTTTGCGCTCTTAAGAGCCACGAAATTCGTAGGGCTGATAGTAGAATACCTCTCGGATCTAGTCCATATGACAAGGAGAAGGTTGAGGGATGAAGTAGTGTTGTATAATACAGAAGCGTATAAGGAAAAGATAAAAAAATATATTCTTGATAATAAAGATAAAGAATTACCTTCCTAATCTGTTTTGACAAGTTTTTCTGCTATTGAAGCGAATGCAGGCCTTGTGATTAACACTCCTGCGGTTATCCCTATTATTGTTGTTACTGCAAATCCTCTTACTAATCCTGCACCTACGTTCCATAATGGTATCATCGCTACTGCCATTGTGAAGTAAGCAGTCATTATTATGAAGAACGCCCGTTTTATCTTTTGTTTCCAGTTGAGGAATTCTGAAGTTCCTTTTAGTACCTCATCTATCATGACTATCTGGTCGTTAACCCCTGTTCCTATAGTCGCTATTAATCCAGCGATTGATGCTATGTCAAAGTTCCATTGTATGAATGCTCCGAAGCCTAGAGTTATTAACAACTCGCTTACTGCGGTTATCATTACTGGTATCGTTATTTTTATGCTCCTGTACCTTATGAAAATCACTAATGTCACGACTATCAAGGCTATTAATCCTACGAGTAATGCGTTTTGTATAAAGCTTTTTCCTAAGATGGGCGATATTGTATCTACCTTTTCAAGTTTGATCTCGAAGGGTAATGATCCTGTTATCAAAATGGTTTGTAGCTTGTCCATGCTGTTCACAGCTTTTTCTACGGCTACCATCTTTGAAGGCCCTATGCCTGGTCCTGATATCGCTACTGCTGTTGCTTCTTTGCCTTTCAGGTCTGCGCCTATCTGTAGGCTGTCGACCATTTTTCCGTCAAGATAGAAGTCTATTGTTTCGTTCAGTATTTCTCTTCCATCAGTGCTTGTGCTTAATTCTAAGTCTTTAGTGATGTCCGCGTGCCTTTTTGCAGCTTCCGGGCTTAAGTGTATTACAAATTCGAATTTGCAGTACCACTGGTTTTCGCTGGATGGGTTGCATTCTCTTATTCCTGAACAGCTCCCATCATCCCTGCATACGAATGTTATGTCTTGTTTTCCGCCTTCGAATACTGTCTCTTCAGCGATTTTGGCTTCGAACTTTCCTTGCTTGCCTATTAATTCTTTAACCTCTTCTGAAGTTACTCCTGCTATTTCTATTAGGACAAACTTGTTGCCTTCCCAGTCTTTAGCACTTCTTACGGTAAGGTCTGCTAGCCCGTAAACATTCAATCTATTGCTTAGTACTTTTATCAGGTCTGCTATGTCTTTGTCGGTTATCGTCCTGTCGCTTACCGGTCTTATCAGTACTCTCGTTCCTCCTTGGAGGTCTAAGCCTTTTTGTATGTTAGTCTTTTGAGCTGTCACAGCTGTTATTTTAGGGCTTCCTCTGCTTAGGTAAGTGTAAGTGTTCTTGTTAGTAGATATCGTAAGTTTTTGTAAAGGCATTATCTTGTTTATTTCTTCTCTTAATGATTCTGTGTCAGTTACTATTTCATCGTTTACAGCTTCTATTTTTGCTTCTTTTTCTACTGTGGCGAAGTCTTCCACAGAGATTATTGTAAGGTTGTCATCTGTTTCAAATCCTATGCTGTCTATGGCTTCATATGTGAAAGTTCCTTTGTCAGTTTTTATAGAAACTTCTACAGGCTCTTTTTCCAAGCCTTTCATTATGTTAGCAAAATCGTATAACGTGTTTATTTGCTGGTCGTTGATGGATTTTAGGGTTTCTCCAGCTTTTATCCCCTGCTCTGCTTCTAAGCTTCCTTGCTCGACTGTCTTTATCTGCACTCCAGAAGCCCAAGGATTAGGATTTATCGCTACTATTGAAAGGAATAATGCTATTATCAATATCCATATTCTCATTGATAATATTTTTCTTGCCATTTATTCTATCTTCTCCACTTTTTCTTTCTTTGCCGTATGCCATATCAGTATTGGAGTGTTAAGCAAGTAAGTCATTACTATGTCTGCTAACAATCCTATTGCTAGTATTACAAACATTTCTTTTATGACAAAAGAGTTGGTAAAGAAGTATCCTGCAGTGATCGCTGCCAGCGCTGTGAATGACATCGTAAGTCCTGTAGCCATGGATGAGTATACTCTTTCCATAATCGTTCCTTCTTTTCTTTTAAGGACTTTAGTCGTTAATAACACGTTGTCATCTACGCTGTAACCTATCAGTAAGAGTATAGCTGATATTCCTGACGTGGATAGTTTTATGCCTGCCAGGTTTACGAACGCTACTGCTATGAACATGTCAGCGAAAGCTGCTAGTATGATGGCTAATGATGGTATTGGTGACCTGAAAGCTATGAAAATTACTACGGACATCAGTAGGAAGGCTAATAGTATTGCTGTGAGCATCTGCCTGTAGAATGATTCTCCTAGGCTGCTTCCTGTCTCTTCTAAAGAAAAGTTTTCTTCTGTAAGCGGAGTGTTTAATATTTCTTCAAGCGCGGGCCTAAGGTCTGTGCCTTTTACCTCGCTGGATTCTATTATTAAACCGATTTGTTCTTCTGTGCCGAATTCTGCAAGCCTTCTGACAAGGAAGTCTTTTCCGAATTTAGAGTTCAAAGCAGTTTCTATTTCTTCCATGCTGGTTTTTGTGTAGACTGTTGCTGTCACTCCACCAGCGAGTGTTACGTCTTTGTCTACTATGTCTCCGGTTTTAATATAATGGTTGACAACTATTACTAAAGAAAGTATCATTAACAGAATAGGTATTATTACCAGTTTTTTGTAATGCTTAACGTAAAATCCTAGCCTCATTTAGGAATTTTAGAAGGATTAATCCTTTAAAAATTTTATTCTAATATTACTTTATCACTTTAGGTATAGAACTTATGAGGTCTGTAGCCATGAAGCTTTCTTTCAGGGTTTTTGAGGCTGTTTCTCCTGCTTTTCCGTTGACGTAAGCTCCTGCGCAAGCTGCTGTTAAAGTATCTAAGCCCCTTGCTAGTAGCCCTGCGCATATTCCTGCCAGGGTGTCTCCTGTTCCACCTTTTGTCATGTAAGGGCTTCCGGTTTTGTTTAAGTATACGTTTTTTCCGTTTGATATTATATCCGTAGCACCTTTCAACAATATTGTTATGTTACGTTTTTTAGCCTCGTTCAATACTATGTTTATTTTTTCTTCTATAGTTTTGCCTTCTAGTTTTATCCCTGTCATTGCGAAGAATTCCCCAAGATGGGGGGTGACTATTATTTTTTTACTTTTATCTGCTTTGTAATTTTTTAGCGCATGTATCGCGTTAGCGTCGACTACGCATAGGAGTTTAGTTTTTTTTATATAATACAAGGCTGTGATTAAAGTAGGGTCTTTTCTTCCCAAGCCATTGCCTATTAATACTGCTGTTTTTCCTTTTTCTAACACTTCTAAATCTTTCATATGTTCTAGGGTGAAATATTCTCCTCTTAACGGGTAGGCTATGATTTCTGGAGCCAAGCATGCTATTATGTTTGCTGCCCTTTCCGGTGCTGCTACTGTTACCACGTCAACCCCTACCTTGTAAGCTGCCAGTGCAGCCATTGCTGGAGCTCCTGTGTAGAGTTTAGAACCGCCGATTATTAGTAAGTTTCCGAAGTCGTATTTTTTTGCTTCTTTTTTTCTTTCAGGGAAGGCTTTTTTAAGGATTGCCTTGTTTACTAGGTTCATTTTTTTGTATGTTTTGAATTTCGTTCTATAGTGTAAAGTTCTTTTTCTATTTTTTTGCCTCTTATCAGCCTGTCGAATATTGATTTGTATTCTTTTTCAAGCCATTCTTTTCTTTTTCCAACCATGTCTTTAAGCTTTGTTTCGTATCTTGATCTTTCTTCTGGTGATAGCCATAAATCCCCGCTTGATTCTAGGGCTGCGGTTATCTGGGTTAATAGTACACCTTGGTTGTCCTTTGATTTTATATTATGTTTATATTCTTCAAACCTTCTCTTGAGACGTTCTTTGTATTCGCGTTGTTTGTAATGTTCTGCCATTTTTGTCCACCCCTTATCAGTATGGGAGGGTTATACTTAATTAAGTTTTTGATATTGAGAAAGAGTTAAGTTTTTTTATGATGGTCTATTCTTTTTGAATATTTTTTATAATCCAGTCTTTTTAAGATTTTTACACGGTCGCATAATTCTTCTACTGCTACTTTTAGCAGGTATTCTCCTGTTTTTTTCGTTGATACTGTCGGGTCTCCTGCTGTGCCTGTTTTGCTTATAGTACTCCAGTATGGCATGAAGCTTAAGGCTCCGTCTGACCAGTCCATGAATAAGTCTTTGTCTTTTGGGTAGTTCATGTCTTTTTTTGCTTTTTTCATCTTTACCAAGTCTGGTCTTATTGCTAGCATTATTGAAGTTTCTAACTCACAGGCGTGCCCCATTCCTCCAGGGTATTCTGACTTTCTTACTTTCCTTATAGCTTTCAATCCTTTATGACCGTTGAGGTAGAACGTTGATGCGCAAAGTATTTTTCCGTTAGTTTCGTAGTTTATTCTTTTCTGTGCTATCTCTACAGGCGCAGCGTTGCTTCCATGACCGTTGATTATTAGCATTTTTTTAAAGCCATGTTTGGATAAGTCTTTTCCTATATCAGTTATGTATCTTATGAGAACGTCGTAGCTTATGTTTAATGATCCTGGAAAGTCTTCATGGTGAGGGCTGTAGCCGTAAGTGATTATGGGTAATAGTATTGTTTCTTTAGGCATCATTTCTGCTACTTTTTCGCATAAAGTCTTTGTTATTATCCCGTCAGTGTTCACTGGTAAGTGTGGCCCGTGGTCTTCTATAGTCGCTACTGGCAGGATTACTATCTTATTTTTATTTATGTCTTTTATTTCTTCCCATGTTAGTTCATCGTATTTTATCATCGAAGAAAGGGTTATGTTTTTACTATTTAATGTTTTTGTCTTTCAGCTTTTCAGAGGCTCTTTTGTTGTCGTAGTCTCTTGCTGTTTTGTAAAGCTGTAAGAATGTTTCGTCATCTATCGTCTCTATCATGTCGTATTTTACCTTGTTTATCAGGTCTGAGTATGTTTCAAACCGTTTTGACAATACTTTGTATATGCGGCCTTCTCCTTCGTAGTTTAGTCTTACTGCAGCGTTGCTGTAAGATCCTTTTCCTATCGTGATAGCGTATTTTTTGTTTTTCTTTTTTTGGAATGTTTCAGGGAAGAATCCTGTTATGAACAGTATTTCATCTCCTAGTTTGATGTAGTCTTCTAATGTTTTTGAACTGATAAGCCTTTGTGTCAATGGTTGTCCTAGTATTTCTGTTTCTTGTTTGATGAATTTTGACAGCAAGGATACTAAATAGCTTTCTACGTAGTCGTCTTTTCTTATCCTTAAGTCTTTTACAGATTTTTGTATATACTCTGAGAATTCTTGGTTTATCAATATTATCTGGCGTATCATTATTTCAGTATAGTACTTTCTAGTATTTAAAATTTATTTAAAAAAAAATTAAAAGAATTATTTTTTGTTTAGTTTCAGGAAGTTTTCTACTTCTACTGCTATTTTCTTGTCTAGTTTTCCTGAGCTTAGTTGTTCTTCCATGTCTTTTACTATGCTGCTTATTTTGACACCGTAGTTTATGTTTGTCATTTGTGCTTCGTATTGTCCAGGGGCTAATGCTATTACTGTTGATAACGCTGCTAGTTTTAGTTCGCCGTTTTCTATTACGAATAATGCTCCTCCAGAGTCGCTAGGTAATACGTTGTTGTTGTAGGTCATGTAGTGTTCTCCTAAGTCTGATTTTGTTTGTGTTACTGTTCCTATTCTTATGTTCTTGCCTAATGCTAACGGGTATCCTATGGCTACGGTTTTCATTCCTGGCTCTATCTTGCTTGGCATGTTTAAGCCTTGAGTGTAAGACTGTAAGTTTTTGCTGTCTTTTAGTTTTAATAGTGTGTAGTCTAGTTCTTCTTTTGATCCTATGATTATTTTTTCTAAGCAGTCTTGTTTCTCAGTGTCTTGTGATGCTCTTTCGTTTGTTAATGAAAATTCGCTGTGGTGGTATTTAAGAGGGCCGTATATCGGGTGAGCTATGGTTTTTGGTATTTCTACATTTGTTACGTGCTTGGCTGTTAGGAAATATCCTCCCGGTAAGGCTATGCCGCTTCCTGTGCCTACTGGTGCTTCCATCGGTTCTCCTAATATTGTTTCGAAGGTTACCCAGTTGATTATCATGTATGCGCTGTTTGATGCTTTTGCTATCTGTTCTAATGGCACTTTTGTTTCGAATGTTTGGTTAGTCCATTGTTGGTCTTTCTGTTCGTATTGTGTTATCGCGTTTTGTATTTTTTCATCTAACCCCTTGGTAGTGTAAATAAGTCCAGAACATCCTGTTGTGAATAATAATGCTGCTGCAGCACCAGCGCAGATAGTTGTTTTTATCTTTTTTTTCATTAGTTTATCCCCCCTCGATAAGAGGGATGTCTGCTTTATTTATAAATATTGTCAAAATGACATTTTTAAGCCGTCAATGACAATCCTGTAGGTAATTTTACAAACTTTAATAAAAAGTTAAAATCTCAGAATACATGGCTTTCATGAGCTAATTTATAGTCGTAAATCTCATCTGGCTTAAACCATAAGTTAATCTCATATTCTGCATCTTTCTTGTCACTGCTAGCATGAACTATATTCCTTACGACCATTTTCTTAGAGTCAGCAAAGTCATAACTTACGTGAGCATAATCTCCCCTTATTGTTCCAGGCAATGCTTTTTTTGGCTCTGTATCACCTATTATCTTTCTTACTATTTCTATCGCGCTTATGCCTTCCAAGACTACGGCTACTACAGGGCCTTCTTTTAAGAACTCTACAAGGTAATTTCTAACATGTTCTCCTCTTCTTCTGCTTATGTCTTCACTATAGTGTTTCTTGGCTAAGTCTTCTTTAGCCCATACCATCTTCATACCTACTACTTTCAGCCCTCTCTGCTCAAACCTCATTATAAGTTCACCTATAAGGCCTCGCTTTACACCGTCAGGCTTTATTAATACTAATGTTTTCTCAATCATAAGCTTGGTAATAAGAATTGGAGTATTTAAAATTTATTATTTTTAAAAAAAATAAAAAAATAGAAGGTTAGAATTATAGTCTTAGCCAGTCTATTCCTAGTCCTTTTTCTTCTTTGCACTCTAAGCTTCTTAATACTTCTGAAGTGACTCTTTCTATTGTTTTCATACTTAGCATCTCGCTCATTTTCTGCGCCTCCGAAATTGTTTATTGAACTTTCTATCGTTTGAGAACTCGTACTAAAATCTTTCTTTTTTTAATGCACAGTAGTAGTATTTAAACCTTGGTTTTCACTGTATAATGATAAAAAACTGAGGTTTACGTGACTCATTGATATAATATTTTATTATTCCCTCAGGGGCCCGTAATTATTCTTGTAATAGTTCTTTGATTTCGTTGATTATCTCTTTACTATCATCTAGCGCTTTCTGAGCGTCGTCTTCTGTGAACATCTCATGAGGTATAAAGATTTTATCATTTTTTATGTCTACGTATTGTGAGTTTGATCTTTTCCTGAGCCAGAAGTATATTTTTTCTTGTAAGCTCTTGCTAACTTTGAAGAGGTTTAAGAATTTTTTGACTTTTGCAGGGTGTTCTTTCGGGATTATTTCATCCTTTTTGATTATCGCTGCGGATATTGCTTGTTCTATCGCGTCGTAACAGGTTTTTACAACGTTAGCCCATAAGTCTTTATCCTCTTCCTTTGCCCTCTCGAATATTATTTGTGCAGTTTCTAAGCTGAGTTCTGCTTCTTCAAGGTAACTTTTTGATTGTTTTTCTTTTAAGTCTTCCATTTTTTCAGTCTTTCAATTACGTTTTCTTGGTCGTATATTACCTTGATGTCTTTTATTGCTTCTTGTGCGAACTTAGACCCTTTTTTTAATGAATTTTCGAAGTCTTTTAGTTCGAAAACTTGTGCCATTATCATTTCCCCTTTTCCTTTTGGACCTATAAGTTTTGTTCCGAAAAGCTTTTCATATTTTTTCATATCTTTTTTTACGAGCATGAGTATGTCTATGTCTGAACCTTCTTTTGCATCTCCTCTTGCCACGCTGCCGTAAACCCCTATACTGTTTATATTTTCTAGGTGATCTTGCAGCCCCCACCAGAATCTTTCTATGTAGTAATGGTATTTTTCTTGCGGTATTGACCATATCCTTAGGTGTAACTTTAAGTTTTCGTCTATTTTCAGGAATTTTTGTTCGGCTTCTCCGGGTAGTGCTTTTATGAAGTATACGAATCCTTGGTCTAATGAGTATTCTGCGTATGGTCTTGTTTTTCCTTTTTTTTCTCCGCTCTTTATTATCATTTTCTCGTTTTCTAAGTAGGTTATGTGTTTATGCAAGCTGGGCATGGATATTTTCAATAGGCTTGCTAGTTCAGTCTGTGTCTTTTTCCCTTCTGATAGGAGTTCTATTATTTTCCATCTGTTGCCTTCAAGCATAATACTTAGATAATTAGCTAAGTATTTAAATATTACTATTTGAAAACCTGTGATAAACACCTAAAAATGCTTTGAACAACTACCAAAATAAGCCTAAACTCTTTATATGTTTTGCTTAGAAAAAAGTGAAGATTTTCCGGAAATTTTTGCTTATAACCCTTTGTATAAGAAGTCTTCTTTGCCTTCTTTCAGCTTAGCATGGGCTGCTGCCAGCCTCGCTACCGGTACTCTATACACCGAACAGCTTACATAATCTAGGGTTAAATAATGGCAGAATTCTATGCTTTTAGGATGCCCTCCGTGTTCACCACATATTCCTACTTTTAGGTCTTTTCTTGTCTTTCTTCCCCAGTATATTGCTATGTCCATCAGCCTTCCTACGCCTTTTATGTCTAATGTTTCGAAAGGATTATCCTGTAATATCTTTCTCTGGTTGTATAATGGTAGGAATTTGTTTTCTGCATCTTCTCTGGAAAAGGAAAAAGTGGCCTGTGTAAGGTCGTTAGTTCCGAATGAGAAGAATTCTGCAGTTTCTGCCAGTCTTCCTGCTCTCATGCAGGCCCTTACTACTTCTATCATGCTTCCGAATTTTAAGTTTATCTTGGTATTGTATGTTGATTCTACTTCTGCTTTTATGCTTGATAACATCTTATGCACCCATACTAGTTCTTGGGCAGTGCATACTTGTGGTACCATGATTTCTGGGTGGATGTCGTGGCCGTCTTTTAAGAGCTCTGCTGCTGCTTCTAGTACTGCTCTTATTTGCATTTCGTAAATTTCCGGATAAGTTATGCCTAACCTTATTCCCCTGTGCCCTAGCATGGGATTAACTTCTGCTAATGCTCTTACTTTTTTCAGTGTAGTCTCTTCCCTTTCTAATAATTGGTCCCAGAAGTGATGGTCTTTCAGCTCTGTCAGTTCTCCTGACATATGACTTAACATGCCTGAGTATTTTTTCATCACTGGGTCTTCTTTGAGCTTGACTGATTGTGGCACGTCTTTCATAGTGTCCAGTAATCGTTTGAAGCTTTTCAGTCTTTCAATTTCGTTGTTTAGTTCTTCTATGCTTGGTAAGAATTCATGCAATGGCGGGTCTAGCAATCTTACTGTTACTGGCAGTCCTTCCATGGCTTTGAATATTTCTTTGAAATCATTTTTTTGCATGGGGAATAATTGTTTTAACGCTTCTTTTCTTTCTTCGTAGGAATCTGCTAGTATCATATCCCTTACTATCGGCAGTCTTTCTGGAGCGTTGAACATCCTTTCTGTCCTGCATAGCCCGATTCCTTCTGCTCCGAAGCTTCTTGCCTTGACTGCGTCTTGTGGCGTGTCTGCATTTGCTCTTATTCCTAGTTTTCTTATGCTGTCTGCCCATCCGAGCATTATTGATAATTCTTCGGTGAATCCTGAGTCTATTGTCGGAACGTCTCCTAAGTATACTTTTCCTGTTGAGCCGTCTATCGTTACTAAGTCTCCTTCTATTATGTGCGTTTCTCCTACGTGCACTATCTTTCCTTGTTCGTTAATCTGTAATGATTCACAGCCTACTACGCATGGTTTTCCCATGCCTCTGGCGACTACTGCAGCGTGTGATGTCTTTCCCCCTCTGCTTGTTAGTATTCCTTTGGCTCTGAAGAACCCGTGAATGTCTTCGGGCTTTGTTTCTTCTCTTATTAATATCACACTTTCTCCTAGTGTGCCTCTTCTTTCTGCTTCGTCTGCCGTGAATACTGCTTTTCCAGTTGCTACTCCCGGGCTCGCCCCCACCCCTTTTGTCAAAGGTTCTTTCTTAGTCTTAGGGTCTATGCTTTTATGCAATAATTGTTGTACTAGCTCTGGATTGATTCTTAGCAAGGCTTGTTCTTTTGTTATTAGTTTCTCGTCTGTTAAGTCTTTTGAAGTCTTCACGGTTGCTGCTGCGTTTAGTTTTCCGTTCCTTGTTTGTAATATCCATAATTTGCTTTTTTCTATCGTGAATTCGAAGTCTTGTATTTCCTTGAAATGGTTTTCTAAAACTTTTCTTACACTCTCTAATTGTTTGTACATTTCTGGCATTTCCTTGCTCATCTCTGAAATAGGTTTTGGTGTTCTTATCCCGGCCACTACGTCTTCTCCTTGGGCGTTGACTAAGTATTCTCCGAAGAGTACGTTCTCTCCTGTTCCAGGGTCTCTTGTGAATGCTACTCCTGTTGCTGAGTCGCCCCCCATGTTGCCGAATACCATAGTGCATACGTTTACAGCTGTTCCGTTGGCAATGTCTGGTGTTATGCAAAACTCTTTGCGATAATCTACTGCTCTTTTTCCCATCCAGGACTTGAAAACTGCGGTTATCGCTAGTTCTAGTTGTTTGTAGACGTCTTGTGGGAATTCCTTGCCTTCTTCTATTATTATTTTTTTGAATTCTTCACAGGCTTGTTTTAACGCTTCTGTGTCTAGTTCAGTGTCTTGCTTAGCATTATGTTTTGTCTTTATATCGTTGAATGCTTTGTCAAACAATTCTTCTTTCACTTCTAAGGCTATTTTTCCGAATAATTGTAAGAATCTTCTGTAAGCATCATAAGCGAATCTCTCATTTTTAGAGTTTTGTGCTAATCCTTTCACTGTCTGGTCATTAAGGCCTAGGTTTAGTATCGTGTCCATCATTCCTGGCATGGATACTGCTGATCCGGAACGTACTGAGAATAGCAAAGGTTTTTTCTCATCACCTAATCTTTTGTCAGTTTTCTTTTCTACAATACTTACATTCTGTGTTACCTCGTCTGATAATCCTGGCGGTGATCTGTTGTTTTTGTTGTAATCTAAGCATGCCTCGGTGGTTATTACGAATCCTGGAGGAACCTGCAAGCCCATCTTTGTCATCTCACATAGTCCTGCTCCTTTTCCGCCGAGAAGTTTTCTGTTCTTATAATCCCCTTCTTCAAATTGGTATACATACTTCATATTTTCAGGTTATTTTATGTTGGTTATCTTTTATAAAATTTTGTGCTCAAAGGAACATACTAATTTTTGGTGTTACTACTTGTTCCAGTTGTTTGAACTAAATTGGTTGTGCGTTAAGGGTTAGTGGTGTTTTTCCCAGAAGTTGTAGATTTTTAGTATGTTTTCTATGTTGCCGAGGTATTTGATTACTTTTTGTTGGACTTTTCCTTGTT
>Ga0194112_10002116_pt1 | contig 28700 bp, 26 predicted proteins | sample TA2MahC400mmetaG_FD_146191 | JGI IMG/M metagenome (GOLD analysis project Ga0194112, IMG submission 146191) | Freshwater microbial communities from Lake Tanganyika, Tanzania - TA2015016 Mahale Deep Cast 400m | ecosystem: Environmental > Aquatic > Freshwater > Lake | place: Tanzania: Lake... | reverse complement strand
GCTTGGTTCCCGGTTGTGGTTTGCTTTCCCATGGCGGTGGTGAGTACCTCCTTAACTGTTATTTTCTTCACTAACAGAAAGGGTACTCGCTGCCGCTAGCTATTTCCACACCTTTTGATTGTACCTCTTTAACATAACTTATATGTGCAGTAGTAGCAAATATAGCTGAGTTCGGGAACTTTGACCTTTGTATTATTTGATAAATAGCACGTAAAAGTTCCTCATTCTTATTTGCCCCAAGACTTCTAAATTGTCCTTTCCCAGCCCGTATCGCAGAGGCATGAAACGGAATTGGGACAGTTATGCCGGGGAAGAAGCTATTCTGAATCTCATCTAATTGGTCAGCGAAGCTACGAATCTGCCCTTCGTGTATAGCAACCCCACCCAAAGTGAAATGGCTATAATTCCCCCAACTATGCGGGTCTCCTGATTCATCCAGATATAAAAGATGCAAACCAAACCCTCAACTCAGTAGAGTTCGTGCTTTAGTATAGCCATATTTGTTAAAAAAAATGCAACCAGGTACAACCTAAGCTGTAACGGACCGCAATGGCAGCCCTCCCAGTCGCGAATTTAATGATAGTCTATATTTAATATTCTGTCAAGTCCCCACATTTAGCTTATCTTATACTATTTATACCATATATTGATAAGTGGTTATCAAATATTATGTCCAAATTGACCCACTACCCAGGCCTGTCAAGCCATACGCTACGGGCTGGTTTAAACTCTGCTGAGTCCGCCGGTGCTTGAGAAGCGGTGACGCGACCTGACGCCGCCGCTCGGCCGCGGGCTCGGGTCCTACCTCGGGAGCCATCTACATACAGACTATTTCTATAAGTTAAGCTGCATTGCTTGGGTCTTACAGTCTTCTTGGCGGTCTACTTCCTTGCGATTCTTGAGGACTGCACAAATGCTACTATCATGAAAGCTACCCCTAATGCAATCAAGACTGCGTAGTCCAAAACAGTGATACTAGTAATACTACCGAGCCAAACTGCAACCCCTAATAGTGCGACTGACCCACCAAAGGCAGCAAATGTTAGCCAGATGCTCTGTTGCATCTCTTTGTCCTGCTCTTTGAGGTGCTCTTCAACCGTCTCTAGGGTCGCCCCTATCCTGATGGGTATCCTCCGGCCTGTGCGAGCCATGTCTCCCTCCTTTCTTGCGCAATAGTACCTTGGCGGGATGAGCTAGGCAAGAGGAGAACCCATTTGAGCCTGTCAAGCCACCGACTGCCCCCCATGTTCGGCGCGGCGCCCATCGCGGGCAGGTTCGAACCCTGCCGAGCCCACTTCTATTTACCAGAGTTTGACGAAAGTTAGCTAAATGCCTAACTGTTAATACCAAGATTTACACAGCCGCCGTTCCGTATCTCTTTCTTCGGGTCATGAGAACAATACTACCTACTGTTCCAACTATATAGGCAACTGGGCAAACAAAAATCGCCATTATAAAGAAGAGTGGCTCGTCACCTATCCCTGTTCTATCCCAGAAGTCTTCACCAAATAGAAGGATAAATAGACCATATACAACACCGTGAAGCAGAAGACTTACGAAGACTCCCACTGCAGAAGCACTTGCTAGTAATAGGAACCTCTTGAAGATTTTATCTAGTTTTGCTCTGGCTGTCAGAATTAGTAGTGTCAATCCTAACGCGAAGAAGAGCAGTCCAGAAAACTGAAAGAATGTTGAAACAGCGATGGCGACAATATCATCTGGGTACAAATCATTAAGCAAAGTCCTAATTGGTGGATTCATAACATTCATGCTGGTAAAAACTAAAACGAAGGCACCAAGTAATGACCAAAATACTGGCATAATGAACCTGTTCGCCATTTTCCCCTCCATATCACTCAGCAAGCTACATAGATACTAATTCTCTGTCATTAATTTGTCAATTCCACAATGGCCCACCAAAGAGAAGTCAAGCCTGTTCCCGTCAGACTCAGGCAGAGTTCTACGATTCTCGTCTAAAACAAGAATTAGCTTCATTTTGAGCTGAGTTTACAAGACACACTACTCTCTTGTCTTGTCCATCGCACAAACCTATATTGACAACGGGTATAGGCATATTATAAAATTTGCCATTGTTACTGCGGGTTTTTATTCCGCAAAAGTAAACTTACAGGAATAAGATCCGATGCTGGCTAATAAATACATCTATCGCGAGTGACTCTGGGTTAAGTTGCTGTACCGAACAGTAACTCTGGAGTCACAGTCCTGAATATCCCCCCGCTAAACACCTGGCGCTAATCTTATCTAAAATTCCGTGTATCTTTCTTTCAAAAAAGGTACGAGCCGGAATAAGTTACACTAAAAACGATATTTTGCCTTGTAATCTTATGTGAATAGGTCAGACATTAAGAAACGAGAAACTTAATTCTTATGGAGGTGAAACCAATGAAAAAAGAGACACTGTTTATTCTGGTAGCGCTCATGGTAGCTGGAGTACTAGCATTTGGTTCTTGTGCGAAACCAGCGCCAACTGAGACCATCAAGCTGACCTACAGCAATTTCTTCCCGCCCACACACCTAAATTCCATACTGGCTGAGAAGTTCTGCCAAGAAATCAACAAGCGCACCAATGGCAGGGTAGAGATCACCTATTATCCGGGAGGCACATTGACTCCTGCGCCTAAGGTTTATGACGGGGTGGTCAGCGGCATCTCTGATATTGGTATGTCTGTTTTGTCTTATACTGTGGGGCGTTTCCCCGCCAGCGAGTTGGTGGACTTACCTCATGCATACCCCAATGGATGGGTAGCGACTAAGGTAGCCAATGACTTCTATGAGAAATTCCAGCCAAAGGAATTTGATGATGTGCATGTGCTTTATTTTCATGCTCACGGCCCAGGTGTCGTTTTCACCACCAAGAAGCCGGTGCGCCAGTTAGAGGACCTCAAGGGGTTGGTTATAAGGTCTACAGGCGTAGGAGCCAAGATAATGGAAGCTCTCGGGGCAAGGGGATATGGTGCGTCGCAGGGAGAGGCCTATGAGCTTTTGTCTAAGGGCACAGTGGACGGTAGTTTTACACCTCGCGAGGTGCTTAAAGGATGGAAGCAAGCCGAGGTGGTCAAATACGTTACTGGTTGTTATGACATAGGCTACACCGCTGACATGTTCGTTGTCATAAACAAGGCTAAATGGGATGGCTTACCTGAGGATGTGAAGAGGGTCTTCACCGAGGTCAGCAGAGAGTGGATAGAAAAACATGGTAAAGTCTGGACATATTATGATAAGGCTGGGATAGACTACTTTCTGACATTCGAGGGCAGAGAGCTGATTCAACTGCCGCCTGAGGAGATGACAAGATGGGTGGAAGCTACTGAGCCGCTCATAGACCAATATATAAAAGACAAGACGGCTATGGGACTTCCTGCCGCTGATTATCAGGCGTACCTGGTCCAGCGAGTCAAATACTGGGCTGAGAAAGCACCATCAGAGCAATCGTGTATTGATTGGGTAGAGAAAGAACTTAATAAATAAACCTGAGGGATTTTCAGGACAACTCGCTGGTTGGGGGGTGCTTGATTTATAGAACGTTTGAAATTAAGCACCCCCTAGAAATGCTTAATTACAATGTCGGGCAAAATAGATAAATTCGAGAAATTTGTCAATTCCTTAAGTAATTGGCTTAACTGGGTAGCTGGCACCGCTCTAGTGGCTATGTTAGCTCTGATTGTGGCTGACATAATAGGTGCCAAGCTTTTCAAATGGCCTATTCCCGGGGGGATTGAGGTTGTTGGCTTCCTTTGTGTAGTAGTAATCGCCTTCGCCATAGCTCAAACTCAGACCATTCACGGGCATATCGAGGTAGAATTCTTAGTAACACGCCTTCCACAGACCGCCCGCAAAGTTATCGCCGCTATTATCTACTGTTTGGGGATGGCATTGTTCGCCTTGCTTGCTTGGAGGAGCTACGACTTCGGGCGTGTTCTTCAGGTCAGCGGAGAGGTTTCCATGACGCAGAGGATACCCTTCTATTCCTTTGTTTACAGTATAGCCTTCTGCTGCATTGTGGTATTTCTAGTGCTCTTGGTGCAATGCCTCAGGGAAGTGACTAAAGGGAAGAAATGAGTCCAGTTGTTATCGGCATCATAGGGATTGTTGCTCTAGTCGTAGTTTTCCTACTCCGTATGCCAGTTGGCTTCGCCATGGCCTTTGTTGGCTTGGTCGGCTTTAGTTTGTTAGTCTCGCCCGAAGCAGGGCTTAACATTCTTGCCCGTGATGTGTTTCAAACTTTTTCCTCCTACTCGCTTACTGTTATCCCCATGTTCGTGTTCATGGGCTGTATTGCCTCTGCCTCAGGAATTAGCCGAAGGCTTTATGAAGCCAGCTATTCGTTACTAGGCAGGCTGCGTGGTGGTTTAGCCATAGCTACTGTTGCTGCCTGCGCTGGATTTGCCGCTATATGTGGGTCAACCAATGCCACCGCCGCTGCCATGGGAAAAGTATCACTCCCCGAGATGAAAAGGTATCATTACGATGATTCATTGGCCGCAGGCTCTGTGGCTGCTGCCGGAACACTAGGTATACTTATACCTCCAAGCACTATATTCATTGTCTATGGCATAATGACTGAGCAATCTATAGGCAAGCTTTTCATAGCCGGTGTTTTCCCCGGTCTGATTCTTGCCGGGCTTTTCATCATTACTGTGTCCCTTGTTTGCTGGCGTAACCCCTCTCTTGCCCCTGCTGGTACACCGACAGGCTGGAAGGAGAAAATAGAGGGGCTTGCCGGGGTCATTGAGACGCTAGTGCTATTCGCTTTGGTCATAATTGGTCTTTTTCTGGGATGGTTTAGCCCGACACAAGCCGGTGGTGCTGGCACTGCTGGCGCGTTACTCATCGGTCTAGTCAGAGGTCAGCTCAGCTGGCAGGGGTTTCTCAGCGCAGTCAAAGATTCACTACGAATAACCTGTATGGTTATGGTCATTGTTGCCGGAGCTATAGTTTTCGGACATTTTATGGCAGTGGCTAAGATCCCTCTCATACTAGCTGACTGGGTAGTTAGTCTTCCTCTCCCTTCTATGGCTATTATGGGTGTTATAATCATCATCTATATCATAGGTGGCTGCTTCATGGACTCTCTGGCTATGATTACCCTTACTGTCCCTATCTTCTACCCTGTCGTTGTGGCTCTTGGCTTTGACCCAATATGGTTTGGTGTGATAATTGTGCTAGTTACCGAGATGGGGGTCATTACACCGCCTGTGGGAGTGAATGTATATGTAATAAAAGGAATAGCTGAGGATGTGCCCCTGGAGACCATCTTCAAGGGAATTTTTCCTTTCCTCGCCGCACTGATAGTTATGGTTGCTATATTGATGCTTTTCCCTCAGATTGCCACTTTCTTGCCCAGTCTAACCACATATTGAACCTTATGGGTTAATTGGAGATGAGCAGAAGAATGACCACTATATCAGAGATGTTAGCCCAAAATGCCAAACTATATCCTGATGATATAGCTCTTATTGAATTGAAACCAAGCCAGAAGATGAGAAAGGAAATAACCTGGGAACAGTTTGATGAAAGAGCCAACAGAATTGTCAACGCACTGATGGACAAGGGGATTGGCAAGGGTGACAAGGTGATACATTGGATGATGAACTCCATTAACTGGCTTGAGGCCTACTTTGGCATTATAAGGACCGGAGCGTGGGCAGTTCCACTCAACTTCAGGTTCACCAGTAGAGACCTGAAATACTGCGCAGATATAGCTGAAGCCAGGGTGATGATTTTGGGAGAAGAGTTCGTAGAAAGGGTAGAGTCCATCCGTTCACAGCTGCACACCATTCAACACTACATTCTTGCTGGTCAGAACCTACCTGGCAATATGGACGGCTTGGAGGATTTGATAAAAAGCTCGTCATCTAGACCGACAGACGTTGAGTTAACCGATGAGGATGAGTGTGGACTGTATTTCACCTCAGGCACTACCGGAGATCCCAAGCCAATACTTCTAACGCATAAAAACATGGTATGTGCTGCCATTACCGAGCAGGCTCATCACTACCAAACACATGGGGATAACTTCATTCTCCTGCCGCCCTTGTACCATACCGGCGCCAAAATGCACTGGTTTGGTAATCTACTCACAGGCGGGAAAGCAACCATACTAAAAGAAATCAATCCCCAGAATATATTTGAAGCCGTTGAAAAAGAGAGGGGGACGATTGTGTGGCTCCTGGTACCCTGGGTCCATGACATCCTGGTAGCACTCGATAGGGGAGAGTTGAAGAGAGAAGATTATGACTTAAGCTGCTGGCGGCTCATGCATATAGGAGCTCAACCAGTGCCTCCAAGTCTGGTTCAACGTTGGAAAAAATACTTCCCAAATATGCAATATGACACTAACTATGGCCTAGGAGAGGCCTCAGGCCCGGGATGCGTCCATCTGGGCATAGAGAACGAGATAAAAATTGGAGCTATCGGGAGAGCTGGTTTTAACTGGGATGTTCGCATCGTCAACGATAGCGGTAAAGATGTAGCCCAGGGTGAAGCTGGTGAGTTGATTGTCGAAGGTTGTGGTGTTATGAAGGAATATTATAAGAATCCAGAAAAAACAGCAGAAACGATAAGAGATGGCTGGCTATATACTGGTGACATGGTTCGGATGGATAGCGAGGGCTTTATCTACCTCGTTGATAGGAAGAAAGACGTAATCATCACTGGTGGTGAGAATATTTATCCTGCTGAAGTAGAGGAGATTCTCCACAGACACCCCAAAATCTACGATGTGGCAGTCATCGGGATTCCAGATGAGAGACTGGGCGAGATACCTTTAGCCATAATTGACCACAAGTCAGGCGAGACCTTGACCGAAGCCGAGGTAATCGTCTTTTGCGAACAGAACTTAGCCAAACACATCAGACCCAGGCGCATTGTGTTCGACAAAGTGCCGCGTAACCCCACTGGAAAGATAGAAAAGCCGAAACTGAGGCAGAAATTCGCTGACCAATAAGCTTAGACCACGTAAGTCTACCATCACGCTGTCTTCTTAGTGACCACAGTCTACCAGCACCCTGATCAGGAACGCCTACACAACAAATGACCCTGCCTACCCATACAAGAGTCGTGACGCCATCAGCATTGGTGCGTATCTTAAAAAGTGATAAAATCAGAAGGTTTGTGCACCTATCTGGTAACTAAGCTAGCCTAATTTAAAGGTAATTTAAATGAGAGGGATTTTTTATGGATGGTGGATGGTAGCTGCCAGCTTTTTTATTGCCTTTTATGTTGGTGGCGCCATGTTTTATGGCTTTACTGCCTTCTTCGAGCCAATAGTAAATGAGTTCGGCTGGAGTTATACGCAGGTTTCAATCGGTATTTCCCTGCGTGGAGTAGAGATGGGAATCCTGGCTCCAATTATAGGTTTCCTTGTTGACCGCTTTGGCTCTAGGAGATTAGCGATATTCGGGGTTATTACGATTGGATTTAGCCTCATCATCATCAGCCAGACTCAATCCCTTATCATGTTATATGCTGGTTTCTTACTTCTGTCCCTTGGAGCTGGTGGGTGTACAAGCGTAGTATTGTATACAGCAGTCGCGAACTGGTTCAGGAGAAATATCGGCAAGGCACTAGGTGTTACAGCCTGTGGTTTTGGAGCTGGTGGAGTGATGGTCCCGCTTATCCCTTGGCTTATTGATACTTATGACTGGCGAACCGCCTTGATTATTCTCGCATTAGGAATGTGGGCTTTTGGAATACCTCTAGCACTAATCATTCGTGATAAGCCAGAGCAGTACGGTTATCTTCCTGACGGGGGTGTAATGCCAGAGCTAACTCTGACCGCCCAAATAGAGAAGGACGAAGGGGAAGCCAGTTTTGGAGAAGTGGCTAGAGGAAGAACGCTCTGGCTTATAAGCCTTGCTGAGGCAATACGGTGGATAATCCTCACCGCAGTTGTCGTTCATATCATGCTATATCTCAACAGCATCGGCATGCCAAGGGCAAGCGCTGCCCTTGTGGCGGCGGCTATTCCCCTAATAAGCCTCATTGGAAGGTTTGGGTTTGGGTGGCTCGGAGATATCTTCGACAAAAGGTATCTCATGGCTATAACTTACTGTCTCACAGGCATGGGGATGTTAGCTTTATCGTTTGCATCTGTATCGTCAGCCATATTCTTTTTTCTCATATTTTTCGCACTGGCACTTGGTGGTGGCGTCACACTTAGAGGTGCTATGCTTAGTGAATATTTTGGTAGGGCTTCCTTTGGTAAGGCACTTGGGATAATAATGGGTATTTCGTCGATTGGAGGTATCATAGGGCCTATCCTTGCCGGATGGACTTTCGATACTATGGGGACCTACCAGTTGATATGGCTAATCTTCTGTGGACTTACCGTTATATCGATATCTGTGATACTCATGCTTAGACCGGCAACAAATTCCAGTCTGGGGAGCTAGGAAACAATGCTAGCTAGCTTGTAAATAGTTCCTCAATAATCTTTGCCGTTGAATTTATATCGCTGTGTACCCCGGCAAACTTGACAGGCGGAATCATTTTCGATAAAGTGATGTGGTTGGAGACTATATTTTTATGTGAGCGAATGCCTGTCTTTAGACGGGCTTCTATTTTAAGGGAGGTTGTAAGCTTATGAGCAGATTTAGAGTAGGTTACTATTTAGCTTGTGCTGCCCTACTAGTGATGGTATTTGGTGGGCTGGTGACTGCACCAATTACTTCGGCAATGTCCGATACACGTCTTGACCTATCCTCACCATCACCAAGTCAAAAATCACCAGAGACTGAAGAGATAACACTCACTTGCCAGTATCCCGTACTGAGCAGCTATGCCGGCACCTATTTCGCCTATAGTATTGATTTACAGTATAAGGGTGGTAAGGAGCCGCGTGTTTTCGACCTTCGGGCTAAGGTACCTGCCGGTTTCAATTGTTCGATTACACCAGGCTATGCAGAAGGGACAGAAATTGCTGCTATCCGCCTCGACCCCCAAAAGACATACCCGGACACAATCAAAGTTACAGTGAGACCTTACGTCTGGTTAGTACCAGAGCCTGGAGAGTATCCAGTAATTGTCGAAGTCAGTTCAGGCACGATAAAGAATAGCATTGAACTCAAGGCTATAGTCACTGCCAAGTACGACCTTGGGTTAGAGCCCGCGAGCGGCCTGCTCAACACCAACGCCACCGCCGGCGAGGATAACTATTTCATCATCTCTATCACCAATACCGGGTCAGCAGACCTTGAGAAGGTCAACTTCAGTTCAAAGATAACAGGCAGACCTATCGGCTGGAGTATCACCTTTGCCCCAGAAAAGCTCGATGTACTACCAGTTGGTGGTACGCGCGAAATTCAAGTCAACATTAAGCCAGCGCAGAAGACTATAGCTGGCGATTATATGATTACTATGTCAGCCGAACCGGAATCCAAGTATGCGTTTGGCAGCTTGGATATCAGGTTGACTGTGCTGACGCCCACAATCTGGGGTTGGGTAGGAGTTGGCATTGTAGTTCTTGTCATTGCTGGGCTGGCGGTCATGTTTATGCGTCTGGGCAGACGGTGAAAACAGCATGGGAGAGCGGGGCGTTATTGAAACCAAAGACTTAGTCAAAGCCTACGGCAAATTCATTGCTGTGGACAAATTGAACCTTCGTGTAGACGAAGGCGAGATTTTTGGTTTTCTTGGTCCTAACGGCGCTGGAAAGACTACCACAATACTTATGCTGCTAGGGCTTACTGAGCCAACATCTGGCGCTGCACGGATATGCGGCTTCGACCCTACTAGAGAGCCACTCAAGGTAAAGCGTATTACCGGATACTTACCAGAAAAAGTTGGTTTCTATGAAGACTTAACCGCCACGGAGAACTTGGAGTATATTGCTGCCTTAAATAACTTGCCACGGGACGTGACGTCAAGGAAAATTAGCGAACTTCTGGATATGGTTGGGCTATCCGAGATGTCTGGAAAAAAGGTTGGCACTTTTTCACATGGTATGAAGCAGCGGCTGGGAATCGCCGATGTCATGATTAAAGACCCTAAGGTGGCTTTCTTTGATGAGCCCACGGCTGGAATAGACCCTGAAGGCATCGACCAAGTCCTTACCATCATCACAAATATGGCTAAACAGAAGGTGACTATTGTCCTGTCTTCGCATCAGCTACACCAGGTGCAGAAAATTTGTACCCGGGTAGGAATACTGTCAAAAGGACATCTCGTAGCTGAAGGGTCAGTGGACCAGCTAGGTAGAGAGACAATCGGTGGTGGCAAGTTTAGAATAGAAGTCCAGGTATCAGAGCCTACAAGCAAGCTTGTGAAATCCATAAAGAACATCAAAGGTGTGACCAACGTGGAAAGCTCTGGCGACCTGTTGCTTATTTGCTGTGACAAGGACTTGAGGCCTCAGATAGCCAGGACAGTTGTTGACAGTGACAGCTTATTGGTGCAGATGAAGATTGAAGAGTATGGCCTGGATGACATCTACATGAAGTATTTTCGTGAGCAGTAGATATGTCGGGGTTAATGGCAATTTTTTGGAAAGAGCTGGCTGACCACTTTAGCAGTAAGCGCTTTATCATCTTATCTCTCCTGATTTACATGGCCGGTGTAGCCACCATCTATGTGGCAGCGCAAAATATTAGAAGTGGAGTAACCGAAACCACCCAATTCATCTTCCTAAGGCTTTTTATCGTCTCCGGCGAAACTATACCTTTTTCTTTCCCATTCTTTCTTTCGCTTTTCATACCTATAGTCGGCATAGCTCTCGGTTTTGACGCTATAAACAGTGAGCGAACAAGCGGTAACCTTAGTCGGATACTATCGCAGCCTCTGTATCGAGATTCGGTAGTTAACGGTAAATTTCTAGCCGGTCTGGTTACCTTGGCGATATTAGTCGCAAGCATAGTGGTCCTCGTCGCTGGGATGGGATTGCGCATGATTGGTGTACCTCCGACTGCTGAGGAGATACTTAGACTTTTTGCCTTCATCTTTGTGAGTATCATCTATGGCGCTTTCTGGATGTCCTTGGCTGTTCTTTTTTCAGTTTTCTTCGGTCGGACGGCCACTTCAGCTTTAGCCTCGATAGCTTTATGGATATTTCTTTTCCTATTCATGTCTATGATTGCCGGAGCCATCGCTGGTGCTATTGTTCCCATCGACCAAAACTCGAGTTTGGAGCTGGTAGCCCACAATGACGAAATCTATCGTACCATCAGCCGCATCTCACCCAGCACCCTCTATGGGGAGACTGTCCAGGTTTTGCTTATGCCAGAATTGGGAAATCCTAGCTTAACATTGATGTTGATAAGCATGTATGCGGGAGGGATGATACCAACACCTTTGCCATTAGGTCAGAGCTTGCTAATTATTTGGCCTCAGTTAACCAGTCTGATAGCGTTGACGGCTCTGTGCTTTGCTGGTTCGTATATTAGGTTTATGCGGGAGGAGATAAGGTCAACGTAAACCTCTCCCGACTGCAAACATGATTCCTGTTATTTGTCTTCTGCAATGATTCTAAAGCTTCTTACCGTCGGACCTTTTGCCAGTAATTGCTATATCGTAGGCTCGGAGTCGAGCAAGCGGGGAATAATTATTGACCCAGGTGCCGAAGCCAAGCTGATTTTAAAAACTGTGAATGATTTGGGCCTGACGATTTCTCTGATTGTAGTCACTCATATGCACTTTGACCATGTTGGCGCGCTTACGCCAGTTAAAGAGGGGACAGGAGCCAAGTTTGCCCTTCACGAAGCTGAAGCAGGCTTAGGAGTATTCTCCCGAATGCTCTCATCTATGACGGGAGGCTCTTTCAGTCAACTGCCCAAGCCAGACAAGCTGTTAAAAGATGGTGATAAGATAGATATAGACGGTTTGCATTTCACTGTCTTGCATACACCGGGGCATAGCCCCGATGGTATCAGCCTCTATGGACACGGAATTGTCTTCACCGGTGATGCTCTCTTTAACTATGGCATCGGCAGGACTGATTTTCCGGGTTGCAGCTATGACCAGCTAATGGACAGCATCCAGAATAAGCTCATGACCTTACCGGATGAGACCATTGTCTATCCGGGGCATGGCCCGTCCACCACTATCGGTGAAGAGAGAAGGGACAACCCTTTTCTAGTGTGATTGCCCCTTACAGTTGGATTTATCTTTTTCTACAGCCTTTTGCTATCTTCTGCATCAAATGAACAGCGGGCACATCACCAGCGTGATGGTGCTGAGCAGTTTAACGAGCACATGGAGTGAAGGCCCGGCGGTATCTTTTAATGGGTCACCGACGGTGTCACCGACAACAGCTGCAGCATGAGTGAAAGTACCCTTGCCTATCACGTTGCCATTCTCGTCCTTTAGCTGCCCATCTTCAATCATCTTCTTGGCATTGTCCCAGGCACCGCCACCATTGTTCATAAATGAGGCCAACATGATACCTCCGATGGTGCCTACCATAAGCAGCGCGGCTACCACCATGGCGGCATCGTAACCTGCCCATTTGAAAATCAGCCCAACAATTACCGGCGCCAGCACGGGCAAAAGACCTGGCATTATCATCTCCCTCAAACCAGCACGAGCGGTAATATCAACCGCTCTAGCGTAATCTGGTCGAGAGGTGCCAGCCATAATTCCCGGGTCAGCTTGGAACTGACGGCGAACCTCCTGAATGATTTTGGCTGCGGTTTTGCCTACTGCCTTTATTGCCCAGGAGCTAAACAGATAAACTAGCATCACAGCAAGCAAAGCACCTACAAAGACCTCTATCTTGGCGATGTCCACAACGTTGTACTGGCCCTCGACACCGAATTTCAGGAATGAAACCCTATCGAGATATGCCTGGAAGAGTAAGAAGGCAGCTAGTCCTGCCGAAACCATGGCATATCCCTTGGTTAAGGCTTTAGTGGTATTACCTACAGCATCAAGCCTGTCGGTAATTCGACGTACCTCTTTACCGGCACCTGCCATCTCGTTGATACCATTAGCATTGTCAGTTATAGGCCCAAAGGTATCCATTGACAACACGTACGGGCAGGTCATCAGCATGCCCATAGTAGCAACAGCAGTGCCGAAAGCACCGGCACCTTGGATTCCACTCATATTGCCCATCCAGTAAGACAGCAAAAGGGCGAGACCAATCACCACGGCTGTTGGCAGTGTGGTTTCAAATCCTACAGCCGTACCAGCGACAATGTTAGTGGCTGGACCTGTTCTTGAGGCTTCTGCGATTTCCTGTACCGGTTTGTATCGAGACTCAGTGTAATACTGAGTAATGTAAACGATGACAACGCTGGTAACAATCCCCACTACACCGGCACCGAAAAGCCACCAGTTGCCCAGCATGAAGTGTATCGTTATAGCCATGCCGATAATTGATAGGGCGATAGCTACAAAATATCCGCGGTTCAACGCATTCATGGCGTTCTCTTCTTCTTTAGCTCGGACAATCAATACTCCTATCATGCTGGCAATCAGACCAAAAGCACGAACGACGAGGGGAAAGAGAATCCAGGCTATATTACCAGTGGCAAGATAGGCAATTATCCCGAGAATCATGGCACCGATGTTTTCAGCGGCTGTTGATTCGAACAGGTCGGCACCACGGCCAGCACAATCACCAACGTTGTCACCGACTAAGTCGGCAATAACCGCAGCATTACGCGGGTCGTCTTCAGGGATACCAGCTTCTACTTTACCCACTAAGTCAGCGCCCATGTCAGCAGCTTTGGTGTAAATTCCACCGCCGAGCTGAGCAAATAAAGCAACAAAACTGGCGCCAAACCCAAAACCGACGATTAGGTGAGGGGCAATCTCAGGTTTGCTGCTACCACCAAAGGCAAAGAAAATTCCGGTAACGCCAAGTAAACTTAGAGCGGTAATGAGGAATCCAGAAACAGCTCCACCTCTGAGGGCGATGGTAACCGCTTCTGTTAAGCTCTTTTGAGCTCCGGCAGCGCAACGAACGTTGGACTTAACGGCAATATACATGCCGATAAAACCTGAAATTGCCGAGCAGAAAGCACCTACCAGGAATGCAACTCCGGTTCGCCAGCCAATTCCGAAAGCAGTCATCCCTTCAATACCCCTCTCACCACCCAGTAAAGCCACAAGAACGCCGATTATAACTGCAATTACCAGCGACAGCATCCCGATTGTACTATACTGCCGTTTTAAGAACGCCCAAGCGCCTTCAAAAATCATGTCACCAATTTCCTTCATCTTTGGCGTTCCGGGATCACGGCGTAACACGTTTCTTGCCAGTAGTATGGCGAAAATCACCGTTACTAACCCAGCTATCGGAACCATCCAGAAAATACCAGGCATTTCACCTCCTTATGATTGAGATTTGGTTTTTGCGAGCTGATTTGCGAATAACCACCAAGTGTCAGATTCTATCGCCTTTAGCTGGCAGAGTCAAGATTATCTATTGTTAAACATGTAAAATTGTACTTTAGTACAGCTGTCTTCGGGATAACAGACCTACTAGACAGGAGAGTTCCCTGCCTTTATCAAGTCACCTTTTCTCTTTCAGAATTTGCTCTAATTTCTCTTCCAGCTCTTTCTGTCTCAAAACCAGAGTCAGGTCACCACGGGTTCTCTCTAAAATGCCACGGACGGCATCACTTGTTCGCCTCAAACCGTAAGTAATACCGTCGGGGAAGTCCATAGTTATGAGGACAGCATAGATGTCATCCATTATTGCTAGCAATTCCTCGCATCGAGAAAGGTCATTCCGCCTCAAGCTATCTAAAAGGTAACGTCTCAATTCGCCTACTGCTTCACCGAGACCATTTAAGTAAGCCGGATAACTGACCCCCAGCGCTTCCGGCTCGGGAAGCGGCTTACCAGTAACTAAGGCTAAAGTTGTACTTGCTTCAGCGAATTCCTTCTGAGCATCGTGGACAAAACCAGCATGGACTAAGTCATCATGTTTCTGGAGAACATCATTGGCTAACTCTCGAAGTAAAGCATGAGCTGAGACTAAAAGTTGTTCTGCGTTCACTTTCTCCTGACGATGGACAGCACGAATGGCATTGGCGCTGTAACGGATTATATCGCGGCTTAGACGTAGCGCCTTTTCCCGTGCTGCATCTTTGGCGGAGAAATAAAGACGAGTCTTTTCAGCGACCGCTTCAAGATTCTTTGTGGCTCTTTGTTTTTTTCTCAATTTCTTTCACCAATTGGCGTGCTGCTGATTCTATGTCTTTTTGAGTCAGGACAGCGCTGATAACCGCCGCTGAATCAGCTCCGGCAGTAATGACTTCAGCGATGTTTTCCTTGTTAATACCGCCGATAGCAACTATGGGGATAGATATCGCCTTCCTGACCTGGCATAGGTGCTCCAGGCCAACCACCGTAGCATTTACCTTGGTCGGTGAGGAGAATATGGAGCCTACGGCGATATAATCTGCTCCTTCGGCTTCTGCCTTTTGTGCTTGGGCTAAAGTGGTTGTTGAAAGGCCAACAATCTTGTCGATCGGTAGTTCCTTTCGAACCACAGATAAGGGAAGATCATCCGGCCCGATATGTATCCCATCTGCCTCAGCTGCTATGGCTATATCTAGATAATCATTCACTACAAACAAGGTGTTGGATTTGTGACATAAATCTTTCAGCTTTTGGGCTATGGTTAAAAGTTCACCTTTGCCATGCTGTTTGTCACGAAGTTGTATAACTTTAGCTCCACCATGTATAGCTTTGCGAGCAGCATCGACTTCGCCTTTGGGCCCTAAAATTTGAGTGTCAATAATGACATAGAGTCCGGTTAGTTGTTTTATCTTCTGCTGGCGCATTAGCTTGGATAACAGTTCTTGCTCTAGTGTATAGAGATTAAACCGTGCCTGCTCAAAGTCCTTTGAGTGCAATGTTGCACTTAAGTCTGGAAGCTTAGACAGCTCCTCTATAACTCGTAATGCCTCTTCCACTCTTTTGGCGTTAGCTGTGACAAGTGATGACAAATCCTGATGCTGGCTAAGTTGAGTTCCGACTCCTACATTTGCCTCTGGGTTTCTCTCCGAAAGCATGGCTGCACCAAACTTGCTCAGGCTCTTGACCAAGTTGTGTCGCATTGTTTTCAGCTGTTGACTTAGCGCAGCGTCATTAAGCAGAAAGCGGGCGATATCTTCGATGAAACGCAATCCTTCGCCAATGCGGTTGCAATTGGCATCAATGATACGAAGCGTCTGGCGAGGCACTTTGTAGGTCCTTTACTGGTTCGGGCAATTCACCTTCTCGGGCAGCTTGAATTTTCTGCTGAATTTCACTAGGTAGCTCCATGTTCATGTCCTGGAATTTTTTCTCTACCCATCTACCAATATTGCGCGGGTCCTTATAGTAGTCAGGGCTAGGGAACATACTTGGTTCGCCACTTTCCTCGTGAATAGTATTGATTGATTTGTGATAGGCAAAAGTGGAAATAACGCGTGCTACATCGGTACTGCCGCAGCTCGAGCACTTAGGCTCAAAAGGTGACGAGGGACTCATTGTCAGGAAGCTACTTTTTTTGCGGCATGTGGGACAGAAAAACTCGTAAACAGGCATGGGGGTCAAACCTGATCAGCTTCTTCAGAGGGCCCACTGGTACCTGTGCCGGCTAACTCAGCAGGCATTTCTCCCTTTTCCATTCTCTCAATCATCTCTTCATATTCCGGAGCGACCTCTTCGCTCTGGCTCATCCGCCTGTTCCATTCAGCTAAAGCTCTAGGGTCATTGGCTAACATTCCATGGGTCAATTGAGAATCAGAGAGTATATCCTCATAGGTATCCTTGTATGTTTTACTTCGCACCGAGAAAGTGGAGAACAGTCGGTGTAGGGTATCATTACCACATCGCGGACAAGAGGGAGAGGTTTTAGAAAAGGTCGCGAGGTATAGCATGACCTTGCGTTTGCAATGACGACACCAGTATTCGTAAAGTGGCATTGTATTAACTTCCTAGTATGTTTAAATTTTAGCATAACCAAGAAAAGATAGAAACAATAGCAGCAATTCAATTGCTGGTACAAGTATTATCCCGCCTGTTTGGAGTTCTTTGATTTCATTTTTCCGAAATAGTGAATTGACACTGGGGCGATACTCCATTAAAATCCAGATAGGTGATGACCAGTGAACAGTGATGAGATCAGGGAGACATTTCTGCGCTTTTTTGAGCAAAAAGAGCACCGAATAATCCCAAGTTCACCTTTAGTTCCTCGTGGAGATCCCACCTTATTGCTTACAACTGCCGGTATGGTGCAAATAAAACCTTATTTCTTGGGGTTGGCTGTGCCGCCGAGTCCCCGCTTAGCCTCATGCCAGAAGTGCTTCCGCATGACAGATATCAATTCAGTAGGTGATTCTAAGCACCTGACTTTCTTTGAGATGCTTGGAAATTTCAGTGTGGGTGACTACTTCAAGAAGGAGGCTATTGCCTGGGCATGGGAGTTTGTCACCGAAAGTCTAAAACTCAGACCTGAGCGGCTGTGGGTAACCATTTATTTAGATGATGATGAAGCATTTAATTATTGGTGGAAAACTGGCTTTTCGGAGAGCAGAATAGTACGGCTCGGCGAGGAGGATAATTTCTGGGGGCCAGCCGGTGATTCAGGCCCTTGCGGACCGTGCAGTGAAATACACTACGATTTTGGCAAAGAAACTGGCTGTAGCAAGTCTGGCTGCGGTCCGGGCTGTGACTGCGGCCGCTTTTCCGAAATATGGAATTTGGTTTTTACCCAATATAACCAAGACAACGACGGAAAGCGCACCGCATTGCCAAAGCCAAATATCGATACCGGGATGGGTCTGGAAAGAGTCGCGGCTGTGATGCAAGGAGTGTCTTCAGTCTATGATACCGACCTTTTCATCCCGTTGCGAGACAAGATATGCGCTCTGACAGGGGTGAAATACGGCAAGGACAAAACTGCCGACCAGTCTGTTAGGATTGTAGCTGAGCACAGTCGAGGCGTCACCTTCCTCATCGCCGACGGTGTTCTGCCATCTAATGAAGGGAGAGGCTATGTCCTGCGCCGGGTATTGCGTCGAGCCTGCTTTTTCGGCAGAAAACTAGGTATAGAGAACCCGTTCCTCAGTGAAGTGGCTGAAGTCGTTATTAACAAGATGGGACACGTATATTCTGAACCCGTTAAAAATCAAAACCTTATACAGGAAATAGTTAAGGCAGAAGAGGAGAAATTCACCAGCACTTTGGATGCCGGAATCAATTTAGTGGAAAAGGCTGTTGATGAAGCTGTTATACAGGGAAGGGACCATATTGCAGGCGAAGAGGTCTTCAAATTTTGGGATACCTACGGTTTCCATCCGGAATTAACTGCCGAAATTGCCCAAGTGAGAGGGCTAACTGTTGACCTGGAAGGTTTTGAGGCCGAGATGGAGAAGCAGCGAGAGAGAGCAAGAGCTGGTCAGAAATTTAGCGTTACGCTCACTGGGGCGCTTACGCCTAAGGGTGAACTCAAGATTAAACTTATTTCTAAGCCAACTAAATTTGTCGGACACAAAAGATTAAAAAGCAGTTCCAAGGTGCGTCGCATATTAGACCAAGATTCTGGGCACATTATTTCGTCTGCTAGTAGAGGCCAGAAGGTTGCCATTGTCCTCGAGGAGACGCCCTTCTACGGTGAGATGGGAGGCCAAGTAGGCGATACCGGCAGAATAACCGCCGATTCAGGTCAAATCGATGTTACCAACACCATCTGGTCACCTTACGGCGATTTAGGTGAAGGCGCCATAATTCATCTGGGTCAGGTGGTTAAAGGGACTATCTCGGAAGGGGATCCCGTTGAAGCTTCGGTAGACTTAGCCCGCCGTTTTGACATTGCCCGCAATCATACGGCGACACATATACTTCAGGCAGCTTTGCGTCAGGTGCTGGGCAGCCATGTCTATCAGAGAGGCTCTCAAGTGCATCCCGAAGGATTTCGTTTTGACTTCTCCCATCTGACAGCCATCAACAAACGACAGCTTAATGACATCCAGCACATTGTCAATGAAAGAATACGAGATAATTTGCCGGTGAAAAGCAAGGTTATTCCATACAAGCAGGCTGTTGATGAGGGTGCTATCGCTCTTTTCGAGGAGAAGTATGGGGAGACGGTAAGGGTGATGAAAATAGGCGAGCCACCGGTAAGCGCTGAGCTTTGTGGCGGCACCCATGTCAAATCAACTGGAGAAATCGGATTCTTCATCATAACCGGCGAAAGCAGCATCGGCACCGGTTTGCGCCGAATCGAAGCCATCACTGGCAGAAAAGCTGAAGAGTTCCTCCTAGAATGCCTATTGACATTAGAAAATGTGGCTGAAGAACTGAGAAGCTCGCCTTCAGAAATACCAGACAAGGTGAAAGCTCTCACTGCTGAGCTAGCCGCGGAGCGCAAACGCTCGACTTCCTTGGAAAGGGAGCTATCTCGATATACAGTTGAATCCTTGCTGGGCAAGACTGAGAAGGTGAATGGGATAACAGTATTGGCAGCTAGAGTACCCTTCACTTCATTGCCAACTCTCAGGGAGATGGGAGATTTGTTACGAGACCGGTTGAAGAGCGCCGTGATAGTTCTGGGCACAATTCACGATGGCAAACCTGGATTCGTGGCTATGGTGACCCCGGATCTAGTGAACAGGGGATTACATGCTGGTGACATTGTGAAACAAATTGCTGCAGTCACCGGCGGCAGTGGTGGGGGCAAAGCAGACATGGCACAGGCTGGTGGTAAAGATAAGAACAAGCTTGATGAAGCTCTTGAATTAGTTAAGCACTTAGTCCAAGAAATCAACTGAGGCCTTTGACATGCGTACTTTGGGCTTGGACATTGGAGACAAGAGAATAGGGGTTGCCATCAGCGACCCGGCAGAGATTTTAGCCAGTCCACTGGCTACCATCACCAGAGAAGATGATAAAAAGGCCATAGATGATATTATCAAATTCGTTGATCAAAACGATGTGGAACGAATTGTGGTTGGTTTGCCTTACTCTCTAGATGGCAGTATTGGCGGACAGGCCAACAAGGTAATGGATTTTGCTGAAAGGCTTTCCCAGTACACCAGAGCCAGCATGGAGATTTGGGACGAGCGTCTATCCACTGTGGCTGTGGAGCGCTTGCTGAGAGAGGCTGGTAAAAAGAAGGCTAAGAAAAGGGAGCGACGAGATGCTGCAGCAGCAGCCTTCATCCTGCAAGGATACCTGGATAGCCTGAAAGTCTGCGACTAGTGACACAGTTCATTGGCGTTATCGGTTACTCACTGAAGCATTCAGTATCTCCTGATTTCCAACAGGCGGCTTTAGACTACTACAAACTTGATGTACGCTACGAAGCCTGGGAAGTAAAAGCCGAGAATCTAGTATCTGCAATAAATCGACTCAGGCAGCCCCAGAATCTGGGAGCAAACATAACCGTACCTTATAAAGAGACAACCTTACATCTTATAGATGAAGTTGATGACTTCGCCAGCCTGGTTGGCGCTGTGAACACCGTAGTCAATCGTGATGGTAAGCTTATGGGTTTTAATACTGATGCGTATGGTTTCCTTAAGGCCTTACGTGATGATGCCAGGTTTGAACCTGAAAATAAGAGGGTGGTAATTCTCGGCTCCGGTGGAGCTGCCCGTGCCGTGGGTTTTGCCCTTCTTCAGGAAAAGGTAAGCTCTTTGATTATTGCTAATCGTACCCTGGCAAAGGCCGAAAGTCTAGCAGGCTCTCTAGCTAAATATGCCGCTAACAACAAGATGAACACTGAGATAGCTGCCATGCCATGGCAAAGTTCAAAGCTTACAGAAGCAGTTGGGAACTGCCAGTTGATAGTCAACTGTACCAGCCTTGGGATGAAGCGTTCCTTGTATGAGGAGGAATCACCCTTGGCATCAGATTCAATCCCCAAAGATGCTCTGATTTACGACTTGGTGTATAATCCTTCAGAGACACCTTTATTGAGAATGGCCAGAGGAGCGGGTGCCAATACCATTGGTGGCTTGCCTATGCTAGTTTATCAAGGGGCTGCCTCCTTCAAGCTGTGGACTGGTAGGGAAGCGCCACTTGACATAATGTATTCAGCGGCTAAACAGGCCTTGCTTAGAACGGGAGGTTAACACAATTGAAGAGAATTGAAATAATCATCTGCATAGCTACTTTATTGGTCTTATGTGTAATGTCGGTTTCTTGTAGTATCACGGAAAATAAAGTTGCAGTAATCTCACTTAACGGGCCGATACAGTCGGAGAGCTCTAGGTTTTTATTCGGTGGCAGTGTTATCAGTCCGCAGTTTGTTCGGAACCAACTGGAAAAAGCCAAAAACGACGTCGCCGTAAAAGCGATTGTTCTTCAAATAGAAAGTCCTGGTGGCAGTGTGGCTGCTTGCCAAGAGATTCTGAATGAGATTGAGCGAGTGGAAAAACCGATCGTGGTTAGTTTTGGAACTGTAGCTGCCTCCGGAGGATATTATATCTCGACAAAAGCTGACAAAATCGTGGCTTTGCCCGGTACTTTAACCGGGAGCATCGGAGTCATCTCTGAAATGCCTAATCTCAAAGGACTGTTTCAGAAGCTCGGGATAGAGATGGAAGTTTTCATAGCTGGTAAACATAAGGATATGTATGCCGGGCTTAGAGAGCTAACTCCGGAAGAAAAAGTGATTATGCAAGAGATGACCGACCAGCTCTACGACCAGTTTGTTCAAGTTGTGGTTGAGGGCAGGAGTCTGAGTGAGGATAAAGTCAGAGAATTGGCCACAGGTCAACTTTATACAGGGGTACAGGCTAAGGAGTTGGGACTGGTTGATGAGTTGGGCGGGCTTAATAAGGCTATAGACATGGCGGCTAGTCTGGCTGGCATCCAGAAACCAAAGGTGGAATATTACAAACCTGCAGTTCCTTCGCTGTTGAGTACTCTGCTGGGTATGAGTTGGCAGAAGTTGCACAGCGTCATTCAGGTGCAGTCATTGGGCGCTGAAGGTATTATTCTCCTGGAAACACTGAGCAATCCCTACCCGCAGCCAGAATATCGATAGACTAATCACAGGAATCAGGATTTATGGGACAGTTTCGTTTTCTCACTGCTGGTGAATCACATGGCAAGGGGTTGATAGCGGTTATTGAGGGGATGGTGGCTGGCTTGCCTATTAGTGAAGATTACATAGCTCAAGACCTTACGAGGCGGCAGGCTGGCTATGGACGCAGCGCCCGCATGAAAATTGAGCAGGACAAAGCTGAGATTATCTCGGGTGTACGTCATGGCCTTACCATAGGTAGCCCAATAAGCCTCCTGATCTGGAATCGCGTTTGGGAAGATTGGCAAGAGATAATGAGCGTTGCCCCGGTGGATAAGGAAATACAGCCGCTAACTTCGCCCCGTCCAGGACATGCTGACTTAGCTGGAGCCATCAAGTATGGCACTAAAGATATTCGCCCGATTTTAGAACGAGCAAGCGCCAGAGAGACAGCAGCCAGAGTTGCTGTTGGCGCTGTAGCCCGAAAATTTCTCGAGGAATTTGGCATTACTATTCATAGTCATACGATAAGTATAGGTAGACACCGGGCTAAACAGCCCAAGTCGATAGATTGGCAGCAAGTAGAAAGCTCACCTGTCCGCTGTGCTGACGCTGGAGCAGAAAAGGTAATGATGGCAGCTATTGATGAAGCCAAGGCTGAAGGAGACACTCTGGGTGGCGTCTTCGAGGTAATTGCTGCTGGAGTGCCTGTCGGTTTGGGCAGCCATGTCCAGTGGGATCGCAGGCTTGATGGGCAAATCGCTCAAGCGATAATGAGCATAAATGCTGTGAAAGGCGTTGATATAGGCGCCGGCTTTTCGATGGCCAATGTCAAAGGTTCTCAGGCTCAAGACGTAATTGAAACCAGCCCGGAAGGAACTGCCTTACCCTGGCATCGGGCCACTAATAGTGCCGGCGGCATTGAAGGCGGGATAAGCAACGGACAATCAATTGTGGTTCGTGCGGCGGTAAAACCCGTTGCCACCCTTGGCAAGCCGTTGCCATCCGTAGACCTGCGAACTGGAAAGAAGGTCGAGGCTCATTATGAGCGTAGCGATATCTGCGTCGTCCCTGCAGCCGGAGTCATTGGGGAAGCAATGCTGGCCGTCGTCATGACAAACGCCATGCTGGAGAAGTTCGGCGGTGACCACTTAAAGGAGACCTTAGCCAACTATAAAAACTACATTAGCCCTGCCTACTCTCGCAACCGTTATGCGACATCGTAAAGCAAACAACAATATCGCCCTCATAGGTTTCTCAGCTACTGGTAAGTCAGTCGTGGCTATAAAAGTAGCTGAACACCTGAACTGGACGCTCATAGACACCGATGATGAGATAGTTAAGCTTAGCGGTAAGACTATTCCGGAAATCTTCAAACAAGACGGCGAGGATAAGTTCAGGCAGCTAGAACGCAAAGTATTGAGGCAGGCCTGTCAGAAAGAGCGAGCGGTCGTCGCCACCGGCGGTGGGGTTATTATTGACCCTAAAAATCAAAGTTTGCTTCTTGAAACCAGCGTGGTTGTTTGCTTGGAAGCCAAGCCGGAGACCATATACCAGCGCCTGCTCCACGATACCCTCTACTCTGCTAACCCTGTAGTTCGCCCCCTGCTTGCCGGGGATAATCCTCTGGAACGCATCAAGCAGCTCAAAGCTCACCGTCAGCCCTACTATGCTGTCGCCGACTGGACGGTTCATACTGACAACCTGACTCTCGAAGAAGTAAGCCAGGAGGTGATAAAGGGCTGGCAGTATATAAGTAAACATCACAGCAGCAGTAAACAATCCACTGAAGCTGACCTAGCCTGTATAGTAGAGACAGCGACAGCCAGTTATCCTGTATTTGTTGGCTGGGGGATACTGGCCAAGCTTGGAGAAAAAATGAAACAGGCCGGCTTATCAGGTACAGCTAACATCATCAGCGATGAAATTGTTTTTCCCATTTACGGCGCCCGAGTTAAGAAAGCGCTGGAAAAAGACGGCTTTGCCGTCAATTGCTGTGTGATACCGCCTGGTGAAGCTTCAAAGAATATCGCCCAGGCTGTCAAGATTTATGACTTCCTCATTGAGCGCCGCGTAGAGAGAAACGACGTAATAGTCGCTTTAGGCGGCGGCATGGTTGGTGACCTGTCTGGATTTATAGCTGCCACCTTCTTAAGAGGCTTGCCTTGGCTGCAAGTACCTACCAGCTTGATAGCTATGACAGATGCCAGCATCGGCGGGAAGGTAGCCATTGACCACCCACGAGGGAAAAACCTGATAGGTGCTTTTTATCAGCCGTGTCTTGTCCTGGCTGATGTTCAGACCTTGACTACCTTGCCCCAACGTGAACTTACCTCAGGATGGGCCGAGGTTATCAAGCATGGTCTGATTTTAGACGCCGATTTCCTGCAGCTTCTCGAAGACAAAGCTAAAGACTTAATTAAGTTAAAGCCAGGTATTACTTCTAAAGTGATCGCTAGAAGTGCTGCCCTCAAGGCCCAAGTTGTCTCTGAAGATGAGAGAGAAACTGGAAAACGCATCATCCTGAACTACGGGCACACCATAGCCCATGGGCTGGAAGCTGCTAGCAAATATGACCGTTTTCTCCATGGTGAGGCAGTGGCTATTGGAATGATGGGAGCAGCCAAGCTCAGTCATCGATTAAAGCTTTTGTCGCAAGATGCTGTCGAACGCCAGAAAGCTCTTTTGCAGAAGTTCGGCTTACCTACAGATTGCTCTGGAGTGCTCTTGGCTGATGTGCTTGCGGCTATGGAGTTGGATAAGAAAGTGCGGGGAAAAGCAATCCAGTGGGTCTTGCTCGAAGACATCGGTAAAGCAGTAATACGCAGTGATGTCCCTGAAAAGGAAGTCTTAAGAGTCCTTCAAGAGGTAGTAAAGCCTTGAAAATCGCTCTAAGTAAGCAGGGGGCATTCCTGGACTATATCACCGTCCTGAAACCTGTAGAAACCAGCCTGCTTGCCTTTATCGGCATTTGCTCAGCAATCATTGCCGCCGGTGGCTATCTATCAGCCAAAGTTTTTGCCCTCACCTTAATTGCCATCTTCTTAGGCAGTGCTGGTTCCAATGGGCTTACCAACTATCTCGACCGTGAGGTCGACGCCCGGATGATGAGGACATCCAATCGGGCTTTGTCCTCAGGGCGAATTTACCCTCCACAGAAAATTCTACCACTTATCATCGGACTTATAGTTGTCGCGTTGGCTTTAGCCTGGGTGTTGCATCCCCTTTGTTTCCTGTTTGGACTCATAGGTGTTATAGCCTCAGCGATATGGCGTAAGACAATTTCATGCACCTTTCTCGGCATAGTCGCCGGCTGCAGCCCGGTGCTTATCGGCTGGTTTGCCGTAAGCCCAACCTTAGATGCCAGGATTCTTCTCTTGTGTTGTCTAGTCGCTATCTGGACCCCCATTCATGTCTGGAGTGTAATGATTGCCAACAGGGAAGATTACTTAGGCGCTGGTTTACATTACTTCCCGCTAAGCTGGCAGGTTAAAGGTGTGGTGAAAATACTTTTCGGCTTATCTATCCTTCTCTATCTTGTTTCCATTCTGATTTACTTCGCCGGTGATTTTCATCTGCCTTATCTGATTGTGGTGAACATCATTGGCGCCTTGATGATTTACGCTAACGCCCGCCTGCTATTCTCGACGACATCGGCAGCTGCTTGGCAAGTCTACAAGCTATCTGCCTTTCCTTATTTGGGTATCATCTTCCTAACTATGTGCTTAGATATTTGGTTGACATAGCATGGATGCTGACCTTATCAATACATTAGAGACTGCCTTTCATCCTAAGGCCATTGCTGTAGTCGGGGCATCGGAAGATCCCTTGTCTTTTGGCTACCACTATGTACGTCACCTTCTGGATTACGGCTATCCCGGGCATATCTATCCAGTGAACCCCAGCAAAGAATCCATCCTTGGCCTGAGAACTTACCCAAACTTGAGCAGCGTCCCAGAGATAATCGATTATGTTATCTGCTGTCTTCCAGCATCTAAAGTCCCAAATTTGCTTGCCGAATGTCCTGCCAAAGGAGTAAAAGTTGTTCATCTTGTTGCCGGTCGCCTTAGTGAGACAGGGCGGCATGAAGCTAAAGACCTCGAAGCTAGGATCCTTCAGGTTGCGAGAAGGCTTAACATCCGCCTTATCGGTCCAAACTGCATGGGGATTTATTACCCGCGTGGAGGAATAGCGCACAGTTATAATTTGACCAAAGAGGCTGGAACAATTGGTGCTGTGTGTCAAAGCGGTGGTACGTCCGCGTTGCTCGTTCGTTACGGAGAATTACGAGGCCTTCGTTTCAGCAAAGTCATCAGCTACGGCAACGCCCTTGATTTAGACGAAAGCGATTTCCTGTGCTATCTCGCTCATGATGATGAGACGAAGATAATCGCCGCTTATTTTGAAGGTATAAAGGATGGCAAAAAGTTTCTCAAGGTTTTGGGCGATGTAGCGCGTACTAAACCAGTGCTCGCCATCAAAGGCGGGCGAGGCACAGCTGGATTTAAAGCTGTTGCTTCACACACTGCTGCCATCGCTGGCTCTGACATTATATGGAAGGCAGCTTTCAAAAAGGCTGGTGTAATATCTGCCAAAGACCTAAGTGAGCTTGTTGACCTTCTCGTCGCCTTTTCCTTCCTGCCTCCGATTAGAGGGAATAGTGTCGGTTTAGTGAGTGCTGGCGGAGGGCTCTCAGTAATGTCTGCTGATGTTTGTGAAGAAGCTGGCCTTACACTACCTCCACTGCCCCGTGAGATTAAGGAGGAACTGAGAAGAAAGGCACCCGAAATATGGGATTGGGTGGGTAATCCAGTAGACTGCTCCATAATGGGTGGGGTAGCCATGGGTTTCGCAGAAATTCTAAAAGAGATACCGAGAATGTTAGTCAAGAGCCCACACTTCGATTTCATCATTGCTGAATTTACCGATGATAACCCCTTTTCGGAGGAGGTTTGGTCCAGTATTGCCAAGGGGCAGACTGAAGCGTTTATTAACCTGTCTCGAGAGGAATTGATGCCGTTAATTGCCGTAGTGAGTAGTGGAATAACCGGTTCTGACCGACTTTCACACCAGCGATGGAAGTTGCTTGCTGAGCAGAGAGCACGGCTCGTCGATGCTCATATCCCGACTTATTCAACAGTAGCCGAGGCTGCAAAGGCCGTCAGGCAGTTTATAGATTATTGGCAAGCAAGGGCAGATGCGTAGCTTTCCAACCTCCGCCGACTATGCCCAAAGCTTTCTACTAAAAGGCAAGGAGTTAATTAATAAAAGAGCATTTTAGAGTGGTAAAGACCTGCTCGAATACACAGGCACGCCTCGGAAAACTTATTACAAATCATGGGGTAGTGCCAACGCCGGCTTTCCTTCCTGTAGCCAGCCAGGGTACAGTCAAAACCTTAATCCCGGAAGAGCTCAAGGACATCGGCATAGCCATAATCTTGAGCAACACCTATCACCTTTATCTGCGGCCGGGCATAGATGTTATTGAGAAGCTGGGAGGACTGCACCGGTATATGGCCTGGGATGGGCCGATATTGACTGATAGCGGTGGTTATCAGGTTTTCAGTTTAGCCCGGCTGTGTCAAGTCACTGATGATGGCGTCATATTCCGCTCTCATATTGATGGCAGTGAGCATAACCTTACTCCTGAACTGGTTATTGAATTTCAACAGAAACTGGGCGCAGACATCATCATGACGCTGGACGAATGCCCAGCCATCAATGCGAGTATGGCAAAGATGCGTGAAGCTGTAGACAGAACCTACTGGTGGGCGGAAAGATGCCGGAAACACCACCAAAGTTCTGCCCAACTCCTCTTTGGAATTATCCAGGGCGGCACTTCGCCTCAGCTTCGGCAGCAGTCGGCAAAGGCCATTACCTCTCTGGATTTCCCTGGCTATGCCATCGGAGGTTTAAGCCTTGGCGAAGCCAAAGAGCAGACCTGGTCGATGGTAGCTGAAACGATGCCTTTCTTGCCCCCGGACAAACCACGCTATCTCATGGGCGCAGGCTCGCCTGAGGACATCATCGAAGGAGTAAGCAGGGGAATAGACCTCTTTGACAGCGCTCTACCTACCAGAGTGGCTCGCAATGGTGCTCTTTTCACCCTGCAGGGCAGACAAAACATACGAAAGGCCGTCTACAAGACGAAGGAACGGCCTATTGATGCTGATTGTGATTGCTATACCTGCCGCACGTTTTCTGCTGCTTACCTTCACCACCTGTTCAAATGTGAAGAGCTATTAGCCTACAGGTTAGCCACCATACATAACCTGCGGTTCATCACCAGGCTGATGCAGAAAATAGAAGACGCCATTCAGCAGGGCTCTTTCGACGCCTTCAAAAACGACTTCCTCAGTCAATACCAGGTCACCGATGAGGAAGTCAGGCTTGCCCAGAAACAAAAGTGGCTGAAATCACCCAGACACCATAACGCCATCTCTTAGCCTGAGAGGTCAGTGCCTTCTATCAGCAAAAAGGTGGGTGGCTCCAAGGGTAGTCCTTTAAGCTAAAAGCTAAGCCTATTGCAGAGGATTGCTAGTTACCAGCCTTAGGCTAATCAAGATACCTGTTAGCGGGGGCAGCGTAGACTTGCCCAGAGGCTGCGCCCACGGCAACCACAGCTCAGAAGGTGATATAATTATGGGCAGCGTCACGTAACTGGTGGAAATTCGATCTAGCCATATCCTATACCCTTCTGTCATTTCAGTCAACCTTTAAGCAACCAGAGCTTCCTCTAAGAATTCCAATCTGATTGGTTCTTGCTCCAACG
>Ga0194112_10002115_pt1 | contig 28704 bp, 26 predicted proteins | sample TA2MahC400mmetaG_FD_146191 | JGI IMG/M metagenome (GOLD analysis project Ga0194112, IMG submission 146191) | Freshwater microbial communities from Lake Tanganyika, Tanzania - TA2015016 Mahale Deep Cast 400m | ecosystem: Environmental > Aquatic > Freshwater > Lake | place: Tanzania: Lake... | reverse complement strand
GTTACAAAGTCAGACCGCCGATGCCCCGGCGAGGCCGGCCAGTTCGACGACTCGCGGATCAATGAGGTTCAGTTTCAACACCGTCGGACACTGTCCGGCCCGGAGTTCGCGGAGCATGCGGCTGGATCGAAGTTTCATGGTTGGCAGATTAGAGAAGAATGGTTCGCATTTGAAGTCAAAAACAACCTTCTACTGACCCCTCATCGCGCAGGCGCAGCCGGAACAAGCCGAGCGAACCGAGACGCCATCTGCGGCAAACCGAAACAGGATGCTGCTCAGGCTGCTAACTGCTTGTTTGTCCGTTGTCAGGCTTTGCCCCCGATCATTGACCCCGATCAGAAGATAAATCCTGAGACTAAACAACAAACGCACCATGTGATGAAATAGCCGAGTGACTGTTTAAGCGCCTTGGCTCGTTTGAATAGATACACAGGAACAAGCCACAGCCATCCACCTAATTTTTTTGTGTCGTGCCCAGCCTTCTTAAGGATGTGTTCATCAATGGCGCAAAACACAGTGTTCAACCCGAACCAAAATATGAGGATTACCCATAAGTTATTTGAATGTATTGCATTTAAGAGGCCATTTAGATCCATTGCATCTAAGAAGCTATTCGGCGCTATGTCCTGCGCGATTTTCGGCGCTTCTTTTACAATGAATTGTAATAGGATCTCCCCCCAAATGGGGAAAAAAGCCAATGTCCAAACAAGTCCATTATTTACAGCCGAACCTGAAAGGGGTGGCGGTGTTTTGACAATCTGCTTAAGTACCGTTTGGCCAATGGGGAGCCAGTTTTCAAAACCTTCCCTCCACACCAGCGTTTCGTTGGAAAGAGTCCCATTAACGAGAAGCCGTTTCATGCAGTCATCCGTGACGGGGCCGATCCGTTTACCGTCGAGGGAATAATACCAACTTGAAATCTGATTTTTCGTACCAGCTTGGTCCTTTGGCGGTGGGTTAGCCGGTGGTGGGGGAGGCGGGATTGTCACCTTGGGAGATGAAGCAGGCACAATCAGGTTTTGCCCACATTTTGGGCATTGTACTTGAACACCAGCTCCCGATTCGTCAATTGCAATATGCTGTCCACACTTGCTGCAAGAGAATTGAATGTCCATAATCAATCGCCTTCCTTCCGTTATTTGTGTTGCTCAACGTGTATCTTCTTAAAGCGTGTCCAAATACGTATAAAGTTCCGGCAGTCGCTCACGATTGAATCGGAATTGTGTGGCTGTCTTCGGAAGGGAAGAGGCGCTAATAAACCGACCTCTGCTCCTGCTCCAAAGGCAAGGCTGGTCTTCGCATATCTTAACTGCGGGCTGGGCATTCTTCCGAATCCACTCCCATATTCTTCTGCCCAAATCCTCAGTAGTCCTCCTGCAAGATGGATTATGCTTGCGAATGTAGAGGATGAACTCGTCGTTTCCCATTTCAATAGTCATCTCCTTGTTCCTTTCTCGCCGAACATTTGTTCGGTTGGTGTCATCGTTTATTACTTTTCGATCATTCGCGTTCAATCTTCCCCAGCGAGACTAACAAACTCATGCGGCTGACGGGGTCACTCCAATCGCTGCAGCTGTCACCCCCCGACGACGATGGACATTTCGTTGCTCCATTGGCCGACTTGCTGGTCGTTGACTCGATAGATGGCGCGGTATTTCCAGTTGGTCAGCGCGCTCGGCTGCGGAGCGGTGTCGGTGTAGCCGGGCGTGGTGTCGAACGCGAACTTCGTCCAGTGATAAAATACGGCAATCGGCGAGCGAAAGCAGTCGGTCGCTATTCGCGGTTGCGCTGGTGCGCTGGTGCGCTGGTGCGCTGGTGCGCTGGTGCGCGGTTGCTATAGATGAAGTCCGTTCTCATCTCATTCCGGATTGCACGTATAACGCGGCGACTCCCGTAAAGTCAAGATTGCTTTTGCCAGTTGCAGGCCACGCTTGTCCGCCTCAGGCGGATAAACCTCCACGTGGCGAATTCCAACGCCGCGTCAGGAGCCGAGTCCGACGAGACGCCGAGGGCGAGGGCGGCAAACGCGGCCCACAACGCAACCCAACAACGGTTCGGGGGGAACGGCAAGAATTCAGTTTGTATCACCACGGAAATATGGGTATTGTGAACACACACAGGTGATCCATGACAACGCTCACATTGCAACTGCCCGACGAAGCTTTGGCGGCGACACGAAACGACCCGGCTCGTTTCACCGGGGAAATGCGGCTGGCCGCTGCCATTCTCTGGTACGAGCAGGGCACCGTCTCCCAGGAAATGGCGGCCAGCATCGCGGGGTTGGATCGCACGGATTTTCTTCTGGCGGTGGCGCGACGCGGCCAGCCGTCGTTTGTCGTTGACTTTGCGGATCTGGATCGGGAGTTGGCCCGTGGATGAGTGCGCGGTCATCAATGCCTCACCGCTGATTTTCCTTGCGCGCAGCGGACATCTGGCGCTTCTGCCACAATTCGCCCGTCGTCTGCTGGTGCCGCAACCCGTGGCCGAGGAAATCTCGCGGCGCGGCGAGCAGGATGTCACGGCGCAGGCGTTGCGGACGGATCGCGCCTACACGGTCACGCCCGTTGCCGGTATTCCTCCGTTCATTGAGCAATGGGGTTTGGGCGGTGGCGAGTCCGCGGTGCTCGCGTTGGCGCAAGCCACGGCGGGAGCAGTCGCGGTGATGGATGACCTGATGGCGCGGCGGTGCGCCGCGGCGCTGGGCATTCCGGTGCGTGGCACGCTGGGAATCGTCCTCGCGGCAAAGAAGAACGGATTCATTCCGTTGGCCCGTCCGGTCCTCGAAGACATGGTTCGCGGCGGCATGTTTCTTTCCCGTCAAGTCTTGGACGAAGCCCTGCGCCGCGTCGGCGAGTGAAGCCGACCGTATTTCGTTTCTTGAGAACCCTGCCCCCAACGGCAACCGGGGCGGTTGCCCTACAAATCACCTCGGCGGCTCCCAGATGGCAACGCCCATGTGGTAGCGGTCGTGGTTCTCGACGCGCTTGGCGTAGTAGGCGGTCACGATCTTGCCGTCGGCGCGCTGGACGCTGCTCGGATAACCGCAGTCCTGTTCGAGACTGTTGGCGAGACGGATCGGGTCGCCCCACGTCTTCCCTTCGTCGCCGCTCAGCTTCGCCAGCACGCCGAACTGGCCTTTTACGCGGTTGCCATACGTGAGCAGGAGCCGGCCGTCTTTGAGGCGCGCGAGGTGGGCGTTGATTTCGTTGCGCTCCGTCACGCGCTGCGGGCCTTGCCACGTTGCGCCGTCGTCGTCGGAACGGAACAACTCGACGGCATCAATGCGCGCCGCGGCCATCCAGCGTTTGCCGCCGAGGTGCAGCAGCGAGGTCTCGTTGTGCTTCTCGCCGATGACCGCAGTCGGTCGCCACGTTTTGCCATCGTCGTCGCTGCGAAAATGCCACGCCTGATACCGTTTGGTTTTGAAACTCTTCGTCGGGTCAGCAAGTTCACCGCCATAACACGAGGCGTGCAGCGCGCCATCCTCGCCAACGACAATCGGGCCGAACGGGATGAACTCGGTCCAACCTTTCTGCGGCGCAGGAAATTGCTTCCGGTGCGTCCACGTGCGACCGCCATCGCTGGAACGGCAGACCCATGTCGAAATGATGGCATCACGAAACACCTGTTGTTTGGGACGCTCTGGCTGCTTCACGTTTGTCCAGCCGGAACAAAGCACGATCAGGTCGCCATTCTTCGCGAGGCCGGAAGCGACGTTCATGCGAACCGTATCCGGCTCGTGTTGCGTGACCGCGCCGGCCTTGGTCCAGAATTCGCCGTTGGCGCTCGTCCAACACTCGGCGTCGCCTTCCATCTGGCCGTGGCTGGGGCGATTGAAGATGATGGCGGCAATCGTGCCATCGCGGAGCACGGTGAGTTGAGGCCAAGCGCAGACGTTGTCAATCGCGATGTAACGTGTCGTGATGACAGGTTCAGCGGCGAAACTGGTCGCAGCAAGAACGCTGACGCAGATGCCGGAGATAAGTTTCATGGTCGCAGCCTACAGGATCACGCCGGGTTGATACGCAGCACCGTCGGGGAACTCTTTTGCGATGGCCTGCACGCAAGCGCAGAAGGCGTCCACCTGTTGCGGCGCGTCGCCGGCGTTGGCTTTGCCGGCGGCGATGAGGCGCTGCATGGTGGGTTTCGTCAGCGCGAGGCGTTTGTCGTTGACGAGGCGGGTGAGGAGATCGTTTTCGCGGGCTTTGCCGGCGCGCAAATCGCGGGCGACCTGCACGGCGTGTTCCTTGATGACCTCGTGGGCGGTCTCGCGGCCGGCGCCGGTTTTGACGGCTTCCATCATCACGGTGGTGGTCAGCAGGAACGGCAGGTAGCGCATGAGTTCCTGCTCGATGACGGAGGCGAAGACCTCCATCTGGTTGAGGATCGTGAGGAATGTCTCCAGCAGGCCGTCGAGCGCGAAGAACGCGTCGGGCAACATCACGCGGCGGACGACGGAGCAGGAGACGTCGCCTTCGTTCCACTGGTCGCCGGCGAGACCGGCGGCCATGGCGAGGTGGCCCTTGAGGACGACGTGCAAGCCGTTGACGCGCTCGCAGGAGCGGCTGTTCATCTTGTGCGGCATGGCCGAGGAACCGACCTGGCCCTTGGCGAAACCTTCGGAAGCGAGTTCGTGGCCGGCCATGAGGCGCAGCGTGCGCGCGAAACTCGACGGGCCGCTGGCGATGAGGCACAACGCGCTGATGACCTGCATGTCGAGGCTGCGCGGATAGACCTGGCCGACGGCGTTGAAGGCGGCGGGCATGCCGAGGTGGTGCAGGATGCGGTTCTCCAATTCGGCGGCTTTCCTGGCGTTGCCGTCGAAGAGCGTGATCTGGTCGAGCCGCGTGCCGACGGCGCCCTTGAGGCCGCGGGCGGGATAAGTGGCGATGACGTTCTGCAGGTCGCCAAACGCGAGCAGCGTCTCCTCGCCGAACATCGCGAAGCGTTTGCCGAGCGTCGTGACCTGCGCGGCGACGTTGTGCGTGCGGGCGGTGAGCGGAATGTCGCGCGTCGTGGCGGCGCGGCGGGCGATGCCGGCGAGCACGGCGACAGTCTTGCGGCGAATTTCCAGCAACGAGCGGAAGACCTGGAGTTGCTCGACGTTCTCGGTGAGGTCGCGGCTGGTCATGCCCTTGTGGATATGCTCGTGGCCGGCAAGACCACAGAACTCCTCGATGCGCGCCTTCACGTCGTGGCGGGTGACGCGCTCGCGTTCCATGATGGAGGCCATGTTGACCTTGTCCTTGACCTTCTCGTAAGCCTTGATCGCGCCGCTTGGCACAGGGATGCCGAGGTCGCGCTGGCTTTTGAGCACGGCGATCCAGTAATCGCGTTCGAGGCGGACTTTGCCCTCGGGCGACCAAAGGGCAAGCATCGGCGCGGTGGCGTAACGTTCGGCGAGGATGTTGGGGATGGAGTCAGGCATGGGATGTTATTGGTTTGTCGGCATTCTAGGCTGCCGCAACGACCGGGCAAGAGCAAAATCCGTCATCCGATCTCTGCGAGGATCTCGCTCACCTTGACCACGCGCCCGCCCTGCTCGCGGCTGCGGATGCCGGCGATGATGACGCTCATCAACTCGATGGTCTCATCGAACGGATACTGTCGTTTGCCCGTCTTCAAGAACTCGACGAACGCCACGAGCTGGCCGCGAAACGCGTTGTAGGTGTCGCGCAACGTGACAGCAATCTGCCCCTTCGTGCCGTAGAGATGGACGCCACCGAAGCTGCCGTAGGCGTCGTGGATCGCCGGGAGCGTGAGCTGCACACCGCTGCGATGCACGACGTGAACGATATCGGAGCCGGCGCGGTTGTTTGTCTGCACCGACTCGAATCCCGGCCCGACGACCGGCTGGACGGCTTCGAGCGCGTGGATGCCGTAACGTTCCCACGTCTTGCAGGTGAAGCTGGTGATCCAGCGCAGGTCGCCAAGTTCGTCCTTTCGCGCTGCGACCTCAGGAATCTCCGGCGCATAACGCATCCCGCTGTTCGAGAGGATGCGTCCTGTCTCGCGCTGCCACTGGATGAACTGGCGAAGGTCGGGCAGATTGATCGCCATCGGTTTGTCAATGAACACCGGCAAACCCGCCTCGATGAATGGCCGGGCGCGGCGGACGTGATCGTTGCCGTCGTCGGTCGCGATGACGGCGGCATCCACGTGGCCGATGACGTCTTCCGGTTTCGCGACGACGTGCTCGATCAACGATGCGGCGGCGACCTTCGGCGCGTCGGCGGGATCGTCGGTCCAGACGTGCGTGACGCGCGCGCCGGGGATGCGGACGGTTTCGAGCGGTTGGCCGCCGAGATATTTCGGGATGCCCGCGTAGGGGCACTTTGCCATCTCGTCGGGATTGTAGCCGTTGATGATCGCCGACCACGAATACGGGTGGCCGTTGCCCTCGATCATGCCGAGCATCGCGATGCGGATTTCCTTGCTCATGAGAGTTCGATTGCCTTTCCGCTGCGCGACGATTCGAGCGCGGCGAGGTTGAATTTCAATGTTTGCGCCGCCTCGGCGATGGTGGCGAGGGGTGTCGGTTTCCTGCGCATCCCGTCGAGGAATGCGTTGGCCTGCGCGATGAAGATATCATCCCGCTCCAACGGAGCGGCCTTGTGATGTTTCCATTCCTTCGCGCCGCGACGGAACACGCTCCAGCGCTGTTCGTGTCCCTCGACGCGCACGCTGCCACCTTCGCAGTTAATCTGCAGCGTCATTTCGTTCGGCGCCTGGAACTGGTTCAATGCGTAGTTCACCAGCACGTTGCCGTTATGGGCCGTCACGTTCACGGTGTCCTCGACCGTCACGCCTTCGAGCACCTGATGCGCCGCGTCGCAGAAGAGGCGCGTCGTCGGCCCGACAAGCCATTCGACGACGTTGGCGATGTGCGTCAGCGCGTCCTGGATGGCGCCGCCGCCGGATTCGTGCCGGGTGTAGTAAATCTCGCGGTACGCGGGGCGGAACGTCGGGAAATGCTGCCCCGCCGTAACGGTCACGTGCATCGGAATGCCAAGTTTGCCGCTTCGGAGGAAAGCGCGCGCGCCGAGAATCCACGGCATCACGTGATAGACATACGCCACCGCCGTGAATGGTCCCGACCGCGCCGCTGTGTTGCGCAGTTCGTCCACTTTGTCGAAGCCCGTGCTCAACGGTTTCTCGATGAACACCGCCGCGCCGTGCCGCAACGCGGCGAGCGCAAGCGCGACGTGCGTGTGCGCCGGCGTGGCGATGACGATGCCGTCATATTTCCGCGCGGCAAGTGCTACATTGAAGTCAATGAACTGCGTGACGCCATATTGCTGGGCGACGCGTTCCAGCAAGACCACGTTGTTATCACACGCTACGACCTCAGCCCGACCCGTGCGTTGGAAGCAACGCAGATGTCGCTCCCCGATGCTGCCACAGCCGACAACAAGAATGACGTCTTTTTTCATGGTTAGCGCAAACTCCAATGTGCCTGCCGAAGCAGGGCTTTCGATGGCATCTTCATCTGTTCATACCAAACCGTCAACAGCGAACCGTCGCCGAGTTCCACGGTGCTTGGATAACCGAGATCGCCGCCGAGGCCGTCACCGGAGATGATCATCGCTTCACTCCAGGTCTTGCCGTTGTCGGCGCTCAGGCGCGCTTGGTTTCCAAATGGTGGCCGGCGGTGGCCGTAGGTCATGAGCAGCCGTCCGTCGCGCAGCTTCAGCAGATGCGACGGCAGACCGTAGCAGATGGGATGCGGCTCGGTCCATGTCTTGCCGCCGTCCCGTGATTCGGTTTGCAACGTCCAGCTTGAATTCGCTTTGTTGTGATTGCGAATCTGGGCGATGAGCGTCCCGTCGTTTGCTTCGACCACGTGGAGTTCGTGGTAGCCCTTCATGACCTCATCGCCTTTGCGCGCCGGAATCTCGGCCAGCCAGCGCCATGTCTGGCCATCGTCGGTGGATTCACACACACCGATCTTCTTGTCGTCGGTCCACAACTGCTTGCCGGCGTACAGCAGCCGACCGTCGCGAAGTTGGATCGGACCGTGCGGGCTGCCCACGATGGTAGGCAATCGCGTTGACCAAGTCTTGCCGCCGTCGGTCGAACGGATGAGCCACACGCCAAGCTCGGCTTTGCGTTCCTCTTCGTTCAACCGGTTGTGACACGCCTGCCAGCGCGCAAGTTGTTCCGGAGCCATCTTCACTGTCCCCCAACCCTTGCCCGTCAGTTCCCCGAAGATTTCCTGCTTCTTCAGGTAGGACTCGTAGGCGAGGGACGTGAACGTCGTCACGAGCAGCGTGCCTTTGGCGGTCTCGACAACGCCGGAGTCGCGGTCGTCAGTGGCGCTGTCGAGCAGAACGCGCGGATACGTCCACGTCGCGCCGTTGTCGCGCGAGGTCATCGCGTGTATCTGGCCGAACGGACAGACGTGATGCTCGCGTCCGCCGGAATACGTGACCCAGAGTTCGCCGTTGGCCCGCCGCGCGACGGTCGGCCAGCCGTGATAATACTCTGGCTGTTGGCTGATGATTCTTGTCTCGATGATTTTCGCCTCCGGCGCAGCCGGTGCGGCATGCGCGAAGCCGGCGAGCGCAAGAACGCAGAGAACAAAACAACGTTGGCAGGGTAGATGTGGTTTCATGGTTGTAAAATCAGAAGCGGCCGTGTTTTTCCACAAGCTCGCGCATGATGGCGATGCGGCGCTCGTCGGCTCCCGGCGGCACTTGGTCGCCGGCGTTGGCGATGAAACGGCTGGTCGTCTTCTTCTGGTCGAGCCACTCCATCACCTTCGCCTCGAATTCCGCCAGCGGCGCGTCGGGCATCCAGAGGCTCGGCGAGACACCGCCGGAGAGGATGAACCGCTCGCCCGCTTCGCGGCGGCATTCGGCGGCGTTCAGGTCGCCCGTCGGCGCGGGCGTGACGGCGTCGGCGCAGTCCGCACCGGTGTCGCGGATCATCGCGATCGCGCCGCGCAACCGGCCATCTATGTGCACGGCGACGAACTTCCCGGCGCGGTGCAGGCGCGCAATGGCCTCGACGTAGAAATCGCGGGACCATTCGTTGAAGAACGACGGCGGCTGGATGTCGCTGGAGAAGTTGTCGCCCATGATCACGATTTCCGCCGGCGACTGGCAGAGCAGATCCACCAGGTCGAGTGTGTTCCGATTCACGCTCTCCACCGTCTCGTGCATCAGGCCGGCCCAGTCGGCGGCGGCGTAGGCGACCGCCTCGACGCCCATCCAGTAGTTCAGCAGATGTCCCATCGCGCTGTAGCCGGGCGAAATGTAAACGACGCCGTCATCGCCCACGTAACGGTCCCACGCGGCGAAGCGTTCCCAGTGCGGCGCGAACCGCCGCCGCGACATCGCGTAGCCGAACACACGCAGGTCCGCCTCGGTCCGGATGCCCCACCGGCTGATGCCCCACGCATAGCTCGTCTCTTCCCACGTTCGTGTGCGCTCGATGGAACCGAGCGGCGTCTCGATCCGCCAGACGATCTCGGTGGCGCCGTTGTTGGTGCGCCGCTCGGTGGTGGCCTTCACGTCCGGCGAAAACGTCGCCGAGTAGAACGCCGCGAGATTCGGCAGGTAGAAGCCCGCGCCGACGCGCTTGTGGCAGTCAATCAACTCCCGCTCCGGCTCGACATACGTCTGGCTCAAGTCCCACGGCAGGCGGTGGCGATGATAAAACCAGTGCGACAGGTCGAGCATGTAGGGCACGACGTCCGGAGTTTCTCCGCGATACACAGCGAGGATTCGTTCACGCAGGGTCATGTTTCCTTTGTCTAGGTTTGAATCAACGTGTCCGCAGTATCGGTTTGCTTCACCGGTGAAACAACCGTAATCTCCTGGTCAGTTTGCCTGACCAGATGAACATGAGAACTCCGCCAACCCCGCTGCCGCAGCGGCTCTCGCTCGTCGCCCAGACAGCGCAAAGCTTGCGCGAAGCCATCCGGGCCGGTCAGTGGCGGATGCATCTGCCGGGTGAGCGCGAACTTTGCGCGCACCTTCAGGTCAGCCGCCCCACGTTGCGCGCCGCGCTGGAAGAACTCCAACACAACGGATGGCTCGACGTTTCGAGCCGCCAGCGCCGGCGCATCCGCGCCCGGCCCGCCGCCAGTCGCCGCGCAAAGCAACAAGAGATCGCGATGCTCTCCCCCTGGTCCCTGCTGGAGATGGCGCCTCCCATGATGTTCATTGTGGACATGTTGCGGAACAAACTTGCCGAGGCGGGCTACGCGACGAAGTTTCTCGTCAATCGCGCCTGTTTCTCGGCGCGCCCCGAGCGCGCGCTCGACGCATTGCGCCGCCAGAACCCCAACGCCGTCTGGCTCGTGTTCGGCTCGAAGGAACCGATGCAACGCTGGTTTGTCCGCCAAGAGTTGCCGTGCATCGTGGCGGGGTCGTGCGGTCCGTACATCGCCTTGCCGTCGGTGGACGTTGACTATCGCGCCACCTGCCGGCACGCGGGCGGCGTGTTGTTGCGCAAAGGTCACCGGCGGCTCGCGCTCGTGCTGCCGCAGGATGCCTACGGCGGCGATGTCGTGAGCGAAGCGGGACTGCGTGAAGCGCTGGCTTTGGTGCCGGGGACCGCGCCGTTGCGCGTGGCGCGCCATGACGGCACCACGACCCACCTTTGCACATTGCTGGATGAAGTGCTGCTGGCGCCACATCCGCCAACCGCTTTTCTGGTCGCCCGCTCCCTGCACGTGCTGACGGTGATGATGCACCTGCTGCGACGCGGCAAACGCATCCCGCAAGACGTGGCGGTCATCTCGCGCGACAACGATCCGTTCCTCGCATCCACCACGCCGATGGTCGCCCGTTATGACATCAACCACGTGCAGTTTGCCCGTCGTCTTTCGACAGCCGCCCGTCAACTGGCCGAAACCGGCAGCTTGCCCGCACAAGCCATCCGTCTGATGCCGAAGTTCCTCGCCGGCGCGACGGTGTAACAACGCCGCCGCGTTGAAATGACACGCTGCGACTTCACTCCGGGCTGTGCGCTGGAAATACCGCGAGATCCGCGAGTCTTGCGCCCGGTCCGGAGGGCGATGCTCCGTCGCCGGCCGTTTCGCTGCTCACCTTTTTTGCGCGTCGAAGACTTCACGATAGAATTGCCAGCCGAGCGCCTTGAGAACCGCCATCGGATTGTGGCCGACGCCGGGCAGGACGGTAAACGTGTGCGGGATTTCGAGCTTCACGAGGTGCTCGTGAAAATTACGGTTGAATGCGGAAGTTTCGTCTTGGTCTCCGATGACTTGACGGATGGGCATTTTCCCACGCAACGCCCCAGCGTTCCGCGCTGCCAGCATCCATGGACTTTGCGCTTTGAAATACATCATGTCGCCGCCAAAGGCATCCTGCAGTATCTGTTCGCGTCCTTGTGCACCGACACGTGGCGCCTGATTGAGTTCCGGCTGCAACGGTCCCGCGCCCAGCATAGAGATTGCACAAAACAGTTCCGGATACTTGAATCCCAGCCGCCCGGCACCATAACCGCCCATGCTGAAACCTTCGATGATCCGCCCCTCGCGTGCGGCGATGGTGCGGAACGTGGCATCAATGTGCGGCAGCAGTTCCTTGATGACGATGGTCTCCACCGGCCGCTTGCCGTCCTTGGAATCGCACCACATTCCGTTGCGAAGCCCGTTGACGAACACCACCAGCATCGGTGGCGTCTTGCCAGTGCGAATAGCGGCATCGAAATGCGCCACGAGTTGCGGTACGCCGGGCAGCCCGCCGCCGCTACCGTGCAGCCAGTACAACACCGGGAACCGCCGCGTCTTTTCCGTGTCGTAACTTTCCGGCGTGTAAATGTGGTAGCTGACTTTTGTCTTGGCCGCCGCGCTGTCGAACGTGCGGAATTGAAGTCGCGGCGCGCGGACAACCGGTGTGACCCAACGTGGCGGGTCGTCTTGGACAGCCGCCGGCGTTGCTCCAGAGGATGCTGGGGGCGCAATCACGAATTCCGGGTCGTAGGAGCCTGTGGTCTGCGGATCGGGATCGTTCTTGGCGTCTTCTGACCGGGTGTGTTTCCGCGTCTCGTCCATTACAAATTCAACGAGTTCGCCCAGTGTCATCTTTCCGTCGGGATATTGTCCCGCATTCCCGCGTTGATAGCCATCGGCCTGGCCTTCGAACGCCTTGATGACGGCGTAAGTGAAAGGATTGATCAGTTTGCCCTCAATCCGCCTCGGATTGGAGAGCGCACCGTTTTTCTGGCTGGTGATCACGAGAAAATTACGACCCTGTTCTTTGCGGGTTTGCCACAAGTTCTTCGTCTTTTCGTCGTTGTTCAGAAACTCCACCAGCCCGCCGGAATGACAGGCCATGGTCAAGACTACAACCGTTCGCGCCGGGAGCGCGAGCAGTTGACCTGCATATTCACGCCAATCGAGATAGGCGGGACGCCAGAGCTTGGCGCCGGGGTCGTCAAGCGGCAGCCCGCCGAGTTTTCCCGATCGTCCCTGCACACCGTGACTGTGTGAGTAAACGATAATGGTGTCGTTGGAGCCAAGGTTCTGACGGCAGGATTCCAACTCGTTCACAATCCGGTTACGAGTGATCAGGAAGGGAAACGGATTCTTCGCATATTCATCATGGCTTCTCACAGGCTCCTGAAGGATGTGGCTGGCAAAACCCAAAGGTTCGAGACGACCCTTGATGGATTGCACGGCGTCCCAACCGCGCTGCTGCTGGGACACGGAATCCTCAATCATCGCCTTGCTGAACGCGAAGAAAAGCCGGCGATCTTCTTTGGCTGCGGCGTAAAAGTTCCAATTGGCATCGCCAAGCGCGTTGAGTGCCGCCAAAGCATCGTGCCCGACGCCGCGCAACACGAGGAAGTCATGACGAATCCCAAGCCGCGCCAGATGGGCGCTCAACTCTTGGTTTGGCGGCAACATTCCGTCACGGTCTCCCACTGCCAGCCGAAGGCGGGTGCGACCTGCCAGTCCGGTCTTGTTTTGTTCCGCCAACACCCACGGGCTTTGAGCGCGATAGTATTCGATGTCGCCTCCCCAGACAGTTTTGAAAATGTGTTCGCGTTCTTGGGGTTTGGCAGTGGTGCGCGGCCCTTTGAAATCCAAGTCCAACGGCCCGCCTCCAAGAATTGAAACAGCGCCGAAGAGGTTGTGATGTTTGAACCCCAGCCGCCCTGCCCCATAGCCGCCCATGCTGAAGCCTTCGATGAGCCGGCCTTCGCGCGAGGCAATCGTGCGGAACGTCGCGTCAATGTGCGGCACCAGTTCCTTGATGATCACCGTTTCCAACGGCACGTTGCCGCCGTTCCAGTCGCAGTACATCCCGTTGACGAGACCGTTGACGAACACGACGAGCATCGGCGGTATTTTGCCCGCGCCAATGGCGGTGTTGAAGTGCTCCACAAGGGGGCGAATCCCCAGCAGCCCGCCGCCGCTACCGTGCAGCCAATACAACACCGGGAACCGCCGTTCCTTGTCCGTGTCGTAACTTTCCGGCGTGTAAATGTGGTAGCTGACTTTTGTCTTGGCTGCCGCGCTGTCGAACGTGCGGAATTGCAGTCGCGGCGCGCGGACAACCGGTGTGACCCAGGTTGACGGTGATGCGACTGCCGCCACAAGGACGGTAATGAGAAGGAGTTTCATTTGCGCGTGTTGATGACAGCAAGTTGTCTGGCCCGAAGGTCGCGGTCAAGCAGTATGTTGATCACAATGTTGATCCCAATTCGCCGTGCTCCATATTTGGAGTGCGGGGCTTGCTCCCGCTTTGACGTTCCTTCGATTATAGTCCTCAGCACGCCAACACACCATCCGCCAGTCATATCAGGCATGGACTGTGACCGAACTGCGGCTCAGTTCCACAAAATGGTGCTGCGTGAGGGCGGCGATCAACGCCGATTGATTGGCAGCAACCAGTCGCAATAACGCATCGTTATCAATGTTCCCGGTGGAAATCAGCAACAGTTTTGGAGGCATCCCTTGCAGCCAGTAGCTGGTCACAAAATCACTGTCTTTCGTCACCAGGACGCGGCTTTCACGCGCGGCTATCGTGGCCAGTTCCTGATCGGGTGTCCGGTTGCCCAATGCCAGATCCAAACAATGCACGGTGTCATGCCCACCGGCCGCCAACGCGCGGGCCAAACGACGGGGAAGCTGGGCATCCAGCAAGAACTTCATGCCGTGACCGGTTCCATGCGTTTGACTTGGCTGAGCCGTGCGCCATAGGCGCAGGCAGCCCGCAAGTCATCCGCCTCAAGGTCCGGGTAATCCACAAGGATTTGCGCCTCGGTCATCCCGCTGCTGAGCAACTCCAGCAGCCATTCCACCGGATAGCGCAACCCGCGCACACACGGTTTGCCATGGCAGATTTGTGGGTCCACCGTGATTCGCTGCAATAATTGCTCGACACTCATTTGTTTCACCTGCGGCTGAATCTACCGCATTGCGACGATTGCGACAAGCCCTCAGCGCGCCAACATCACTACCCGCAAGCCGTAGCGGATGTTACGATCCGAAGGGTCTTTGAAGCCGCGGAACGCCGACCGGAAATCCGAGGCACCGCTGCGCCACGAACCGCTGCGCAACGCCCGTCCCACCCCGGATGCGGCACCGGTCGGATCAGTGGCGGATTTGCCGCTATACTCTCCATACCAATCCTGACACCACTCCCAGACGTTGCCGTGCATGTCGTACAAGCCCCATTGGTTTGGTTTCTTCTGCCCGACAGGATGAGTTGTACCCCCGCTGTTGTCTCCGAACCATGCGTAGTCACGCAATTTGACTGGGTCGTCTCCATAGTAAAACTCGGTCATGGACCTGGCCCGACACGCATACTCCCACTCGGCTTCCGTCGGCAGCCGGAATGTCTGGCTTGGCAGTTTCCCTTTCAAAGCCTCCATGAACTTCTGGCAATCTTCCCAATTGACGGAGTCAACCGGATTCTTACCGCCCTTGAAGTTACTCGGATTGCTGCCCATAATTTTCTCCCATTGCTCCTGCGTCACCTCGAACTTACCGAAGTAGAACGGCTTGGTAATCGTCACCCGATGCACCGGCTTCGCGTTGCTAATCTTGTCAGATCCCATCATGAATGTGCCGTCGGGGATGAGTATAAATTCCATCTTCACACCGCCGCCAAGGTCAACACTCGTTTCCTTCACCTGATTTGCGGTTGACGGCTGCAACGGTCGGGGCGCTGAGGTCCCTCCCACATTCGGCGCCGCCTTCATGAAGAACGCGCCGGCCATCAGGTCGTTGATCTTCGCCAGCGTCTTGATCTCGCGCAGCACCGCGACATTCTGCGCTGCGACCGATGGATCGCACTTCAACTCCTGTAGCGGCACGCCTTTCAGCGGGCTGAGATCCGTGACGCGCGTGTTCTGACACCAGAGCACTCTCAGCGGCATTCCTTCCAACGGTTTGAGGTCGCCGACCGCTGTGTCGTTGCAGCCCAACACCGTCAACTTCATTCCCGCCAATGGCGATAGGTTGCTGACAAGCGTCCCGCCGATGCTCAACTCCGTCAACGGCATCCCCGCCACCGGCGAGAGGTCTTTCACCGGGTTGTTCAGGCAATACAGCGCCTTTAGCGTCAGTCCTTTCAATGGCGACAAATCACTCAGCACCCCTTTTTGATCCGCCGTCCACGGCATCAGCGTCAGTTTCTTCAACCACGTCAGCGCGCCAACGGGCGTCAGGTTGGTGACGCCAACGGTGGAGATGGACAACTCGGTGACAGCGCCCGCCTCGATTTTGTGGGAGCACTTTCCATCGAAGGACGGATTGAGTACACTGAGCTTGAACAGGAAGACGTCAAATGGTTTCTCCTCCGCACCGGCTGCCAGCGCAGCAAACACCAAGACACCAAGAACACGCATCGTTCTCATAATGTTCCGTTCTCCGTTGTGGCCGCAGTTTAGCGAAGCGACCATCACAGAGCAACACCGAAACGCCCGGAACATTTCGCAACCCTACTGCTTGCGAAACCACCCGGCCTTTGTCGCTGCAACCGTTCGAGGTCAGCATGATGGGGGTCGCCATGGGGCTTGAAAGCGGTGGGGGCAAGCAGTATTCTATTGCCGCATGAGCAAGGTGGAACAAATCGAAGCCGAGATCACCAAGCTTCCGTCGCAGGAAGTGCGTGAAGTCTCGCGTTGGCTGCAAGAATACGAAGCCGAACTGTGGGACGAGGAAATGGAACGCGACGCCCAGCCCGGTGGTCCGCTCGACAAACTGGCCCAGCAAGCCCGGCAGGAAATCGCGGCCGGCAAGACCCAGCCGCTCGATGAATTCCTCCGTCACCAATAGTTTTCGCGCGCTGTTCCGGCAGTTGCCGCCGCCGATTCAAACTCTCGCCCGCAAGAACTTTCGCCTCTGGCAACGCGATCCGCATCATCCCTCGCTGCACTTCAAGAAAGTGCGCGGCTGCTGGTCGGCCCGTGTCGGCCCGCACCACCGGGTCGTTGGTCTGCTGGAGAACGACACGCTCCACTGGTTCTGGATCGGCTCGCACGATGACTACGAGCAGTTGATCAGGTCGCTGTAGGGCCGTGTGGTTGTAAGCCCTCAGCGCGCCAACATCACTACCCGCAACCCGGAGCGGTAGGAGCGATCCGACGGGTAGGAGTAGCTGCGGAGCGCCGACTGGCAAGGCACGATATTGTCGACCAAGGAGCCACCACGCAACACCCGGCGTTCGCCGGTCGCGGCACCGGTCGGATCAGTGGCGGACTTCGCGCTGTACTTTCCGTGCCAATCCTGACACCATTCCCAGACGTTGCCGTGCATATCGTACAAGCCCCACGGGTTTGGCTTCTTCTGCCCGATAGGATGAGTTGTATTTTCGCAGTTCTCTTTATACCAAGCATGGTCACCCAATTTCTCGGGGCTGTCGCCATAGGAATAATCGGTCTTGGACCCGGCTCGACACGCATATTCCCACTCTGCTTCCGTCGGCAGCCGGAATGTCTGGCTTGGCACTTTTCCTTTCAACGCCTCCATGAACTTCTGGGAATCCTCCCAACTCACCTGTTCCACCGGATTCTTCGCGCCCTTGAACCGGCTCGGATTGTTGCCCATGACTTTCTCCCACTGCTCCTGCGTCACCTCGAATTTGCCGAGATAGAAGGGCTTCGTGATTGTCACCCGATGCACCGGCTTCGCGTCGGCCTTCTTGTCCGATCCCATCATGAATGAGCCGGCGGGGATGAGAACAAATTCCATCTTCACACCGCCGCCAAGGTCAACGGCCATTTCCTTCAACCCCGACACTTGCGTCGGGGCTGGCTGCGACGGTCGCCCCGACATGCCTGTCGGGGCTCCCACATTCGGCGCCACCTTCATGAAGAACGCACCGGCAGTCAGGTCGTTGATCTTCGCCAGTGTCTTGATCTCGCGCAACACGGCGAGGTTCTGCGCTCCCACCAATGGATCGCACTTCAACTCTTGTAGCGGCGCGCCTTTGAGCGGACTCAAATCAGTGACGCGCGTGTTCTGACACCAGAGCACTCTCAGCGGCATTCCTTCCAACGCTTTGAGATCGCCGACCGCGGTGTCGTTGCAGCCCAACACGGTCAACTTCATTCCCGCCAACGGCGCGAGGTCGCTGACCAGCGTTCCCCCGATGCTCAACTCCGTCAACGGCATCCCCGCCAACGGCGAGAGGTCTTTCACCGGATTGTTCAAGCAGTAGAACCCTTTCAGCGGCAGAACTTTCAACGGCGACAAATCGCTCAGCACTCCTTTTTGACCGGTTGTCCACGGCATCAGCGTCAGTTTCTTCAACCACGGCAACAGGCCGATGGGCGTCAGGTCAGTGACGCCGATGGTGGAGATGGCCAACTCGGTGAGCGCGCCATCCTCGATTTTATGGGAGTACTTGCCGTCAAAGCCGGGATTGAGTTCCGTCAGCTTGTTCACGACGAAGTCAAGCTGTCGTTCCGGTGGCATGGCCGTCACGATGTCTTTGAGAGAAGCGCCGCGAGTAACGGTTGCCAGCACCGCAAGCACAAAGCCAAGAAGAACGCTGATGGTTCTCATATCAATTGTGCGCATGATACGAAGGCGACCGGACTCGGCACAAGGCAAAAGTAACGCCGGTACGGCTTCGAAGAAGGCTCTTACGGCAGAGGCGGTTTGTCTGCGCGGCAAGCTTGATCATTCGACCAGCAGCGCCGCCGTGGTTCTAAACGTGGTCAGTTGGCCGGTTTGTGGAACTCGATCCAGATGCCGTAGTTGATGTCGGAACCGTCGGGTGGATTCGGCAGATGCAACTTGTGGTTGGAAATGCCCAGTTCCTTCATGATCCGCCGCAACAACGCGGCGTGCTCGGAGCGGTCGTACTGCATCTGGCTGCCCTGTTTCTCCCGAATCGAGCGCGCAACATCCAACGGCAGGTCGCGCGAGAAGCCGCGCCCGATGTAGGCCACGCCGCCCGGCTTGAGCACGCGCCAGATTTCGGCGAATCCTTTTTTCGTGTCGGCCCAGAAATGATAGGAGCCGCGCGACACAATCACGTCGGCCACTCCATCACAGAACGGCAACGCCTGCACGTCGGCGCCGAGAAACCCCACGCGGTCAGCCACGCCGGCCGCCTTGGCGCGGTCGGCCAGCGTCGTCAGGTGGTTGCGGTTGATGTCCACGTCCACCCAGTAGAGCTGGCTGCGCTTGGCCAGTTCGACAGTGAGCGCCCCCGGCCCGCCGCCGACGTCGAGGCCCAATCCTTCGCGCCTGGCAAGCGCGAAGTCTTGGACGATCTGTTCCGCCAGCGGCGCGTACACGGGTGCCAGCGTGCCGCTGACGACGGCGTTTACCTGCGCGGCGGACTCCTTGTCCGATGCTCCGCCGGTCATGTTGGGGGACTGGCAGCCGACGACGAATAACAGCAGCCAGATGGGTGCGTTTGTTTTCCATTTCATGATAAGCCCTCGGGTTCGTTAGAAGACGATGGAGACGCCGCTGTTGAGGAACAGGCCGTTGTTGGGATAGCCGTTCACCGTCGAATACTGGTCGTCGAGCATGTTGTCCGCGCCGAAATAAACCTTGCTGCGCCGTTCTTTGCCGAACCAATAGGAGAGCCGGGCGCTCAGGTTGACGTAGTTGGCCAGGTCCAGCGGCGCCGAACCGGTCGGCAGGAACCGGTCGTTCTCGTAACTTCCCACGTGCTTGGCGAGGAACGTCAGCTCGAAGTTGCGCCACAGATGCGAGAAGCCGCCGCCGATGATGATCTCCGGCACTTCCCGGTCGCGCTTCCAATCACCGGCGGCGTGCAGTTCGGTCTGCATGGCGACGATGTTCAGGAACAACTGTGTGCCCCAATCGAACCGCCGGGTGCGCGTGTCCAATTCGAGGCCGTAGCTGCGTTGGAGGCCGTTGCGGACGAGCGCCATCGGCTGGCCGGTGGGATCCTTCACGGTGGCGTTGGCGTAAATGGCCGCGTCCTCCTGATAAACGCCGAACGCGGTGAGCGTCACCTCGCCGTAGGCCGGCCAGGCGGCGCGCACGCCGAGGTCGAGTTTGTAGCGCGTCTCGATGTTGGGGCGCGTGAGGTTGGTGGTCAACGCCGACAACGGCGGCGCGACGTGTCCCCACGTGAAGTTGCCGAGCAGCGACCAGTTCTTGTTCAGGGCATAGTTCACGCCGGCGCTGATGGTGTGGAGCGGGTCTTCCCATTGATTGGTGGTGCCGACCGTGCTCAACTTCCCGGCGGCGCCTTCGATGTTGTAACCGCCAAACACATCGTAGTAGGTGTGGCTGAGACGATAGCCGGCGTTGAGCGTCCACGGACCGATGACCTGTTCGTCCACGACGGAGACCATGTAGGTCCAAAGATCGGCCGCGCGCGGGTAATAAAAGCGTTTGCCCGTGGGACATTTCCAGTGGTTGAACAGGCCGCTGGCGCGCAGCGTGTTGCCCTCGAAGAGTTCGAGGTTTTGCGTCACGCGCAACCCGTATTCCCAGTCGCGCTCCATGTTCTGGCTGGTGGACGGCGCGGATTGCTCGAAGGTGTATTCGCGATGGGCGAAGTTGGCGATGATTTCCGTGACCGCCCCGTCGGTCGGTTCGAGGCGCAGTTTGCCGATGACGATGTGGTTGCGGAACGGGTCGAACGCTTCGACGCGGTTGCGCGTGTCGGCGTTGGCCGGCAGAAGCGCGGTTTCCAACTCGCGGTTGCCGTACAACGCAAACGCCGTCAGGCTGAGCGTGATGTTGTCGGTCGGTTTCCCGTGCACGCGGGCAAACCAATCGGTGACGTTCTCCTCGGCGTTGCGGTTGTCCGGCCCGTCCGTGTGATAATACCCGGCGCCGAGCGCAAAGCCGAACCGCGCGCCGCCGTCGCCGTAGTTGACGTGGTTGCGCGTGTACAGGTGCGTGCCGAGCGAGGCATCGAGCTGCAATTCCGGCGCGGTGTAGGCGCGCGGTTGCAGGTTGACCGTCCCGGCGAGTCCCTCCGGCGTGAGCAACAACCCGGCGCTCGAGCGCAACAACTGGATCTGGCCGAGGTTGGCGGAACTGAAATGATACGCCGTCTCCGTGAACGCGCGAAACCACGCGCCATCAATCAGAAAATCCGGATACGGATACCGCTGGCCGCGAACGGAGAAGAACTGTTTTTCCTTCCGGCCCCGGCTCTCGACCCAGGCGCCGGGAACATATTGCAAGGTCTCCGTCAGCACCGGCGCGTTGTGCCAGCGGATTTCTTCCCGCCCGATGACCGAGGTGGCGGTGTCCAGTCCCGGCGATTCCGTCAGCGGCCGGGCCTCCAGGTCGCGGGGCGGCAAGGCGGTGAACACGGATTTCTCGCCGAGTTCAACGGGCTGCAAATCTCCCGTGACAACGACCTCCGGCAACCGGGTGGGTTGATTGGTCGGCGGCGAAGCGGCCCCGGCGAAATGGGCGGCGAACAAAAACATCAAACAAACGACGCGATTGGATTGCGGCAAACGACGATTCATAAAATCTCCTGAAAATGGTTGTGGTTGTTGTGAAAGTTGCGGCCGGCAGCGACGACACTTCGTCCCTGCTTGGTTGACGTTGCGATTGCGAGGAGATTACGCGCGCGGCGGCGGCGTGGGCGGACTGTGCTCGCGCGCGTGCCAGACCGTCAAGACGGCGGTCACGGCGCGGTTGTTGTCCGCGGGGGGCGGCGCAAACAAATCGCCGGTCAACACGGCCGGCGCAAACCCGGGCAACACGAAACCGGCGGGCATTCCGCCGCGTTGTTCCTGGGCTTGTTTGGCCTTGGCGATGCGGATTTTCTTGCACATCGCGCAATTGCCTTTGCCCTTGGGAATCCGCTTCAGGGCGGCGACAATGCCCTGTTGCGTGGCGTTCCGGCAGGTTTGCCGCGCCTTGGAAGCGGCCTGCAAGCCGAGCCATGTCACTCCGGCAAGCTGCGCGGCCAGCAGAACAACCAACACGTGTCGAACCAACTTCACAGCGCGCGATTATAGAACCGCGTTCGAGCGAGTCAACACGTCATTTCGTTGAACGAGGCGGTGCGGTCCTGATCGGCGATGGAGTGGACGCGAATCTTGCGCTTGAACGCTGCCAACTGCTCCGGCGTGCGGGTCGCCGCCGATGTCGGTCATCACGACGAGGCGCGGTTTGGGTTCGGCGGCGATGCTGGTCCCGGCGACGCTGAAAAAGAAAAACCACAGCAGGAAGTGAATTGTTTTCATGATCTTGTCACCAGCCAAACCCCATCGGGTCGGGATCGGTTCCCGTTTCCAAGTCGAGCAAGGACAGGAACAGGATGCCAAGGCCGTCCACGGCGTCGCAACGATCCTCGCCGGGATGCGAACGGAACATGCCGGCCTGCGGACTGTGAAGATGCGAGACCGCTTCTGCGGCGAGCGACCGCGCCTGCGCGAGAAGCTGCGGATCGTTCAGCGATTTGCCTGCCCGTGTGAGAAAGTGAATGCAACGACCGTATTGGTCGGCATACGCGCCGCGACCGCCGTTGGCCGGCGTGCTGATGGCGATGAGCCGGGCGAACCGGCGGACGGCCTGCTGAAACTGTGCGTCGCGGGTTTGTTCCCACAGCGTCAGGCACGCCTCGGCCATGCTCATCGGATAATTGTGCGTCGGAAACAACGGCTCCCACAAATCAGCGTACTCGCCGGGCTGATAAATGGTGGCTTCGCCGGCGCCATCTTTGCGTTCGGGTTTGCGCGGCGTGCCGTCGGCCACGTTGAGTTGGCCGTGGAACCGTTCCGCCTTGGCGTCGTAACCGTAACGCAGATACGCCGCCATCGCGTCACGCGCCATCGCGCGAAACTCCTCCGCGCCGGTGTACTCGGCGCTGCGCAAGAGACAGCCGGCCCACAAACCAACCTCGGTGGTCGAGGCGTAATAGTCCCAGCGTTTGACCACCGGCTGGTTCCGCAAGAGTCCGGTTTTCTCGTCGCGCTGGCTGTAACTGTAACGGGCGACTCGCAAGGCGCGTTCTTTCAATGATTCGTCCTTGCGCCCCGTCTGCGCGTACAGCCAGCCGAGCGATTCGACGATGATGCCGCCCGATTCCAGAAACGGATGCGTGCCCTTGTCGCCACCTGAGGGCGGCTCGGTGGCCGTGACGCTGGCATGACGACAAAACAATCCCGTCTGCGGATCTTTGACGTGCTGGATGCCGATACTGCGGATGCACCGCTCGGTTTTCTCCGGCGAAATTCCCCAGAACAATTTCCACGCGCACGACAACGGACGCGCCTCGTGATGGCTTCCCGAAAACCCGACGATCTTGTCAGTGAACACATCGTAGTAAAGATGGTTGCCCCAGAGGAACAACCCATTCTTGTCCGAGACACAGCGCGCGAGAAAATCGCGGACATACCGTTCGGCGGCCGCCTGGTAGCGCGGGTCGCCGGTCAGGCGGCTGAGGTGGACGGCGGCCACGACATACGGCTGGTCCCAATAGAGGTTGCTGCCGTGCGGCGCGTGAATCTGGCGGTAGGCGCGTTTCACCTTCGGGTCGGGATTCTCCGGCTGGCCGCCCTTGTGAATGTCCACCGACGCCAACCAAAGCCCCGACGTGTTGGACCCGTAGTTGTCTGTGCCGACGGCCATCACCCGGTCGTAATGCTGCCGCATCAACGCGACGAAACTCGTCTCCGCCCCGGCGATTTGCGCTGCTGCAAACAAGACTATGGCAGTCATAGTTTTTAGAAACGAACGGCGTGTTGTGGAGGGTTTCACGGTTGAGCAATCCTTTGTTGTCCCGGTGGGGCAAAATCCTTGGCCGCATCGTCGAGCACCAGCACCCAGTCGTTGTTTTCGCCGGAGGTGGGCGGCGTGAACTCGCGCTCGCCGGCGATGACAAACTCGCCCATGGCGGTCATCTTGCCGGTGCGCGGGTCAAACCACGACGCCTTGACTTTCTTGTTCATCCGAACTTTGAACGGCTTGCCGAATGGAGAATAGACCATCGCGTAGCCGTCGCCGCGCAGGGCGAGGCACATCTCCCACGGCTTGCGCTGCTCGAAAGCCAGCAATGAGAGGTCGGGCCGCTGCGACAGGAACCGGCGCGACTCGATGAGCCGGCGCAGATGGCCCATCTGCCGTGCGCTCGGAGCGTTCAGCGCGTCATACCAGAACTCCTTCGGCCCGGCCACGCCGGGATACTTCGGCGAGTGCATTTGCCAGATGCTGTGATGGCCGTAGGTGTGTCCGGCGGCACCGGCAAACACCGCCCAATACGCGGCGCGGCGCGCGTCGTCGTCGGTCGCCGTCGTGGGCGGACGACCGTGACGGAAGCCCGGGTAGCTCGTCTCCAAGTCAATGACCGGCAACGTCGGCTTCATCGTGTAAGCGTGCTCGACCATGAGCCAGTTCATCGCCCAGCGGCCGTGGCCGGATTGCAGCGCATGGAAATCCAGCCACGGTTCGTCGTTGAGAAACCACGCGGTGCTGCCGGGGCCGCTGGTGTGGTAGGTCATCAGCACCTTCGAGTAATCCTCCGCGCCGCAGACACCGATGGCAATGCCACGCACCATCGCGCGCCAGATCGCGCGCGATTCATCAGTCGGCGCGGCCTTGTCGCCGCCGAGAATCCAGATGACGTTCGTATGGTCCTTGAAACGGAAGCCGATGAACCGTCCGTATGACTCGGCGTTGGCCACCGTGAAAAATCCGTCCACCAATCCGCTTTGCCAACTGGAGGTGACATATTTGCCCCACGTGGGCAGCAGGCCGACGTAAAGGCCGTGCTCTTTGGCCAGCCGCAGCACGCGCTCGACATCATCCCAGTAATCGTTGTCCGGGCCATCCTTGACGATGGGTTTGTCCGGGCGTTTCGGCTCGATGGGAAGGTGGCCATAGGCGTTTGGCGTGTCGGAACGCAATTCGACGAGAGCAACGGTCTGGATGACGGTGAAACCTTTGTCCCTGCGGTCGGCGAAGTAGCGGCGCAGCTCCGCCTCATTGAGGTCGTGGATCAACTGCCACGCCGTGTCGCCCAGCCAGAAGAAAGGTTTGCCGCTTTCGGTGACAAGGAACCGTCCGTTGTCGCTGACGCGCAGTCGCGGCAATGGTTGGTCCTGTTGATCCGATCGGCACCACGCCATCCGTTTGGCGAAGTCGCGCTGGAAATCAGGACGCCAGCGGCTGACGGTGGCGCGCGGGTCGAACCCGTCCTTCGACGGCAGGTCGCGCCACCAACCGTCCGGCTCGCGCTTGAACTGGCCGCCCCAGCCGGGCTTTGCCGGATCGTTGGGGTCGTTGCCACCGAGGGGAAGGAAAAAGAACCACGCCGGCGTGTCGCCTTCCTTCAGGCAACTGTTCTTGTTCGGCGCGGTCCAGGTCTTCGTCGGGTAAAGCGCGCCGAGCGGGCCGGTGCTGCGGACGTTCTTCTCGATCCACTCGCGGCTGGTGAGCGATTCGTCGCCGGTCAAGTACATCCCGCGATAGGTGCCCTCGCGTTTGTCGCGGCCGACGGCCGCCGTGGCGAGAACATAGAACATTCCGGGAAACTCCGCGCGCATCCAATCGGCAATGCCGTCCTGGTCGTTGATGTCATACACGCGGAACTTGCGGACGAACCCGGCCAGTCCTGTTGCGCCGCGGTCGCGTTTCACGCGCCAGAGCGCCTGCGCCAAGTCGGTCTGGCCTCCCCAGATGGCGATGTTCAGCGGCCGCTCCGGCGAACCGGTGTCAATGCGCTCGATGAGCAAGCGCGAGGCTTCGGTGTCGTGTCCCTCGCCGCTGGCGTTGCGTCCGCGTTGCGGGTTGCCGGGTTTCACGCGCAGGCGCAGTTGCTCCGCCTCCGGCCAGCCCGTGGCGTGGCGCTTGAGATTGGGCAACACCTGCTCGTAAGCATCAATGATTTCGCGAATCAGATCAGGCCGGGTGATGGCCTTCTTCAACTCGCCGCGCGTGCCGGAGGCGCTGGCGATGAGCGCCTCGATCTCGAACTCGTTCGCATAGACCATGAGCCGGATCATGGACTGCTGGTCGTCGGGGTCGCCGCCGATGTCGGTGAGCACGGCGAGGCGGGGTTTGGTCTCGGCGCGAAGGGGCGTGGCGGCGTTCAGTGCGGTCAGCGGAACGAGCAGCAGGGCGGTGAGAGCCGACCGTAGGGAGGCAGCCTGCCAAACTGATTTCAAAAGAATGCAGGCAACGGTGAGTCGGACTGTGTGCTTCATAATGGAATGGGCTTCGGGCTTCGGCTCACGGCTTCTTCGCAGTGAGCTCGCCGAGCATTTCGACCAAGGCGTCCACCATCTTCACCGAGGCGTCGAGCTGCGCCTTGCTGACACCGATCCACGTTTCGTAGCCGCCGAGCTTGTGCTGTTCGGGCGTCGGCAGGTAGCCGTGGGCGCCGTTGGCCATGATGCCGGTCAGCACCGAGCAGTTCGCCCACGCGGTCGGCGAAGATCGCGAAATAATCGGCCGAGATCGTGTTCGCCGGGACGCCGCCGACGTAGTGCAGGCCATAGGAAGCCAGCAGCGAGATCGGTTTGCCTGAAGTCGATTTCACGGAAACAAAGGTGATCTGCGGGTCCACGGGCCCGGCGGGCCGCAACAAGCCGGTGTAACCAGGATTCATTTTGACCTGCTCGATGTTGTCGTGGGCGCCGTAGATCGGGCCGCGTTCGGGCTTCACGAACCACCGGCGGTTGAAGACCTGCGTCGGCTCCTCGACGACGCCCCAGGCGATCCGCGCTGGTTCGAGTTGATTGTGAGCCCGCAGCACGCCATCGGCGATCCGCCGGGTGAGGAACGCGCTGTATTCAAAATACGGCTCTCCCTCGCGCTCCTCCAGCTTGGCAGCGCCCGCGCGGAAAACCGTCGCGGCATTGGCTAGGTCCGGTGATACGAAGGCCAGACAAAGGCTGGTGAAGAGGAGGAGACATTGGGTGTGCATGGTGGAGGTGTTGGGGGATTGGTTTTGGGGCGACTGCCTTGTTCTCGCGGCCTTCATTTGGGTGCTTCAGGCGAAATAATGGCTGACAGAGGATGACTCGGGAGAAAAAGAGACACATCAGAACGGCAGGGGTGTGTTGGGTGCCACGGAGTCTTTCGGCCAGGGGTTCCTGGCATTGAAGACGAGCATCTCTGCTTCTGTCTCGACCTTGGCGAAGGTCTCGTTGATCTGTTCTTCCTTTGCCCAGACGCGCAGGCTGTTGAGTCCGAGGTGACGGATGAAGAACGGATAGGCGGCCAGGCGCTTGCTTGGCCCATAGTCGTGCCCCTCCAGCGGGAAATGAGCGTTCACGACCTTATCCGCGGCTCCGTAAAGGCTGTAGATGTGCTGGATATAGCGGAACTCCACCTCCGGCGTGTTCTTGGTGTAGTCGGCTCCATTGGAAATAATGAGCTGAGGCCGTGGTGCGGTCATCGCCGCGATCTCGGCGTTGTTGGTCTTGTGATTCGGCCCCCAGTGGATGGGCATGCCGCTTTCACACGGGCAGCCGCCAAAGAAATGCGCGGACACCTGGCAGCTCGGCACCGCCACCGCGATGCGCTCATCCAAGGCGGAGGTGAGGAATGTCTGCGTGGCGCCGCCGGAGTTGCCGGTCATGCCGATGCGCTTGGGATCGACCCCTTCGATGGACGAAACGAAATCCAGGGCGCGAATGCAGTTCCACATGATCAGGCGCAGGATCTCCGGCACTTTGCCATGCTCCCAGCCCGCCTTTTTCGTGTCGCCATATCCCACCATGTCATAGTGGAACACCACGGCCCCCATGCGGGCCAGCACCGCACAGCGGGTCTGGCGTGATGGTAGGAAACGGCCGCCATGTCCATGTGCGGAAACGATGCCCGCATAAGGCGGCTTTATCCCGAGTGGCCGATAAAGTGTGCCGGTGACATAGAAGCCGTGCCAACTGCGGATATGGACGCTTTCAGCGGTGTAGCCTTGATAGCTCCGCTTGTTGGAATACACGGGATCGAGCGGCGGCTTCTCCGGCGGATTCGCCAGCCGTGCTCCTTCGAGGATGCCTTGGCGGATGGCCGCCTTGCGCCTTTCCCAGCTTGCCAGGTCAGGCGTGACCTTTTTGAAGGCTTCGAGTTCTGCGATGGCTTCCGCCGGCGTTTGAGCATGGCCCATCCGCAAATGCCAACCATCGGACAGTGCCTTCTGCGCCTCCGCTCCAAGGAGGGACTGGCCGCACAAGCCGGCCAGCAATGCTGTTCCTGACCTTATGATAAAAGAACGTCGGGTGCATGAGGTCGGGACAAGGTTTTGATTCATGGTGGGCGATGATTTGTTTTAGTAGTGAGCAAACAAGTGCATTCACGGCTGGTCGAACCTGACACAGTACTACGCGCCTTGTCGGCGATCTGCAAGGAAATTGCTTTTGAGCTCGAAAAGCGAGGGCCCGTCGGGGCGGTCGGGGCATGCCCCGACCGCCCCGATGGGCGAGGTGACAGGCTCCCACGGTGATCGAGACACAAACCGGTGCCATCGCGGCGGGCTCATCCGTTCGCGTACATCATCACCGGTTCGGTATCGTAGTCCGGGAATGGGTCATCGTAGCATGGCTCGATGACCCATTCGGCAACCTCAGGCGGGGCCCTTGCCGGCGCGACGCGCACGCCCTGGTCCCACAGGCCGAGGTGGCGGAGGATGCGCTCGATGACGGCGCGGTCGTCAATGAGCGCAACGATCTTCATCTCCCGCGAGCACCGCGGGCACAGCAGCGGATCGGCTTCCCAGACCCTCTTGATCAGCTCGCGCCATTTGGCCGAGGGGATGCGGCGGGGTTTGTGTTCAGAAACGTCGATGATCTGAACGGTGTTGCCGACGGCCTTCGCCTCTTCGACAGCCCGCTTGTCCCGCTGGCCGCGCATCTTGTTCGAGTACCAGCCGTAGTAGCGGACAAGCTGGAAGCTCTTGTCCGGGATGTGCTGGGTTATCGCCGCGGTAAGGCCGCACCCCGACCTCGCCGGTGACGCTGTGCAGCGTGGCGTTCGCCGTGTCGGAACATTCGGTGCGGAATGTGTGTTTCCCCGGCAGGGGCGAAGCGTAACGCACGCGCCATGTCTTGCCGCCGGCCCAAAACGCCGGCACCCGCAGCAGCCGACCGTGGCTGCTGTGGGCATTCGGCAGGACCAACAGGAGCAAAGCAATGACAATCGGTTTCATGGTTACTTTCCGGGCGGCGGGAAGCGTCGCGCGATATCATCGAGCACCAGCACCCAGTCATTGTTCTCGCCGGAGGTGGGCGGCGTGAACTCGCGCTCGCCGGCGATGGCGAACTCGCCGATGACGGTTGTCTTCCCGGTGCGCGGGTCGAACCACGACGCCT
>Ga0194112_10002113_pt1 | contig 28720 bp, 23 predicted proteins | sample TA2MahC400mmetaG_FD_146191 | JGI IMG/M metagenome (GOLD analysis project Ga0194112, IMG submission 146191) | Freshwater microbial communities from Lake Tanganyika, Tanzania - TA2015016 Mahale Deep Cast 400m | ecosystem: Environmental > Aquatic > Freshwater > Lake | place: Tanzania: Lake... | reverse complement strand
AAACGTCGAAGCCGCCGTCACCGAACTCGGTGGGCATCTTGGCCCGGTGACGTTTCTGTTGGGCAAACGGAAAGTGTCGCCGTTCTCGGTGGCACCGTGGTGGAACGAAAAACTCGCGGCGGGCACGCCGGCGTTGTTGCGCGCGTTGCGCGGCGATTTCTTTTGTCTGCCGTTTGGCGGCAACGGGAAGGCATGGCGCGGCGAAAACCATCCACCGCACGGCGAGACGGCCAACGCCAAATGGAAGTTCGCAGCGCTGCGGCGCGATGAGGATGAAACCTGCCTGGAGTTGTCATTGAAGACGAAGGTGCGACCGGGAAACGTGGTGAAACGGATCCGCCTGGTCAGCGGCCACAGTGTTGTCTATCAGGAACACGTCGTCAGCGGAATGTCGGGGCCGATGTCGCTGGGGCACCACGCGATGTTGAAGTTTCCGGACCGCGAGGGCGCGGGACGGTTGTCAACATCGAAGCTGGCGTTGGGGCAGGTGTTCGTTGAGCCGGTGGAGTTGCCGGCGCAGCGCGGTTACTCGGTGTTGAAACCGGGCGCGGTCTTCGATGACTTGGCGCGCGTGCCGGACATCACCGGTGGGATGGCGGACCTGACGGCATACCCGGCGCGTCGCGGGTTTGAAGACATCGTGATGTTGGTGGCCGATCCCTCGTTGAAAGTGGCGTGGAACGCAGTGGCGTTCCCGGAAGAAGGCTACGTCTGGTTTGCGCTGCGCGATCCGCGGGTGCTGGCCTCGACGGTGTTGTGGATTTCCAACGGCGGCCGTCATTATCCGCCGTGGAACGGGCGTCACGTGAACGTGATGGGCGTTGAGGACGTGACGTCGTGGTTTCATTACGGGTTGGCGCAATCCGCAGAGACGAACCCGTTGACGACCCTTGGTTATGCGACACACCGGGTGTTGAGCGCGGAGAAGCCGTTGGTGGTGCGGTACGTCATGGGCGTCGCGCCGATTGGGAAACGCTTCGAGCGGGTGGCGGACATTTTGCTGGGCAAGGATTCAATCACGTTGGAAGGCGAGGCCGGCGACGCGGTGAAGGTGCCCCTGGACGTCAACTTCCTCGACACATGAGGCCGCTGCTCGCAGCCCTGTTGCTGGCGTTGATGGGATGCGCCGGCGACCCGTATGCGCGTCTGGAGATGACAACGCCGGCGTTGCACGACGGACAATTGGCGGAATTGCGGAAACGCGCGCAGACGCCGGAGGCGCTGGGAATCCAAATGCTGCGGCAGGGCGGCGCCGTGATGTTGCGGGGCGTGAATGAACTCTGCGCGGCGAGCACCGTGACGGTGCCGTTGCAGCGTGTGGAGACGGGGCAACCGAAGGAGACGGGCGGACGGTTTGCCGTGCCGGTGGTGTTGGCGACGGTGAACGGGCGCGATGGTGTGCGTGTGTTGCTGGACAGCGGCAGCAATCAGGCGTTGTGCGGCTACGGCTTGGCGCGGAACCTGGAACTGATTCCGCTTGCGGGGATGGACACGGTCGGATCGCACGGCATCGGCGGCACGGTGGACAATCTCCCGTCGTTGGCGCCGTCGGTGCGAATCGGCGGCTTGGAGTTGCGCAAACTGATCACGATGATTGGCCCCGACGTGCAGGCGCTGCGCGTCCAACAGTTCTGGGGACATTCGCGCGTCTTTTTGTTGGGGATCAATCTGCTGCGCGGGTTGTCGTATCTGACCCTGGATTCGCTGCGAGGCGTTGCCGTGTTTGGCGTCGGCGAGCCGTATCAGCCGGAGGCGTCGAGCCGGTTCGTGACGCAGGCGCCGTTGACTTGGCGCAACCATCTTCCGTGCGTGCCGTTGACGCTGGACAACCGCGGCCCGTTCCCCTGCGTGGTGGACACCGGCGGCAACTACGGTTTGCTGTTGCCCCGCTCGCAGGCAACCGCGCTTGGCTATTGGCAGCCCGGCAAGGGAAACGTGGCTGCGTCCACGGGCGTGGCGGGAGCGGGTTTGGCGGCGACCTACCATGTCCGACAAGCTGCGCTCGGCGACACGTTGCTGCGGAAGGTGTCGGGGCGGACAATTGTCATCGGCCCCGAGCCGGCGGGCGGGCAACTCTTGATCGGCAACGAGGTATTGCGACGCTATCGTGTCACATTCGATTTCCGAAGGCAGCAGTTCTGGATGGAAAGCGACGCGCGCTGAACGGCTACTTCTCCGACGTGGCGTAACCGTTGCGGATGGCGTAGCGGACCAACCCGGCGATTTCGTGAATGTCGAGCCGCTTCATCAACTGTGTGCGATGGGTCTGGGCGGTTTTCACGCTGATGTTGAGTCGGTCGGCGATTTCCTTGGTTGAGTAACCGCGCGCAATGAGACGGAGGATTTCTTGTTGGCGGGGCGTCAACAGGTTGTCGTTGGTTTCCCGCACCATGTGTGGTTGCAGAAGAGCATGGGAGATGGCCGTGCTAAAATACGTTTTACCGGAGGCGACAGCCTTCAGGGCAGGCTCCAGTTCCTCAATCAGGTTTTTCAACAGATACCCCGCCACGCCGGCTTGGACGGCCTTTTTCACATGCGCTGACGGTGCTTCGCTGGAAAAGATGATGACTTTTACGCGGGGAAATCGCTTCTGGATCTCCGCTGCCGCAGCAAGCCCGTCCATTTCCGGCATGGAAATATCCATCAGTACGATGTCGGGTTTTTCCCGCTCGACGGCGCGCAACGCCTCCTTGCCGTTACTGGCTTCCGCGACGAGTCTGGTGTTCGGAAACAACCGCAACAGCGCCCGTATGCCGGCCCGGACCGTCGGGTGATCATCTGCCATTAAAATGCGTAAGGCCATTATTTATCAGGAGCCAACCCCACAATGGAACCGACTCACATCTCCAACGAAAACCGCAGTTCTTTACACTAGAACGTTCCGCAGGGGAAATCGGGTAAAGACCGTAGTCGAAGCGCTTTCGCTGTCACGCCAAAACCTGAATTCCTCTGGTCGTGAGGTCTTTTCCGGAGAGGTCAAATGCCAAGAAGACTCATACGCAATCAATCCAACAACACGCCTTCCACACGAACACAGTTTACCCGTACGCCAAGAAACAGGTGATTGCAAGCGCTACCGGCACCATCGTCCAAAGCGGGCGGCGTAGTTGCTTTTCGTGATGGAGATGAACATCGCCTCATCGGTGGGACGCAACGCCTCCTCATGCCCCAGAAAGCGGTACACGGGGATTTTGCGTGTAAACGCCACGAGCCAGCATTCCTTGTGTTCTTCAATCAGACTTGGTTCCGGCCAGTACTGTTGGTCGAGGCTGGGGGTGTTCTGGTAGTGGAGTTTCGCCAGGCGCAGCATCTTCTCCAGTTCTGCCTGTGATGAGGCATTCGGCGGCTGCTGAATGCGCAAGGACGGTTGTTGATTGGCATAGTCAACGATCGTCCCAAACGTCGGCGTCAACATCACCAAGCTGAACCACCCGACACCGAGAGCCGTCAGGAGGACGATCGAAGCGAGCAAAAGCTTTTTTGTCGGTGCTGTCATGAGCGCAATTTACCTGAAAAAACCTTTGACTGCGCGAAGAAAATCGCTATAAATGCTGCGGGTCGTTCTGTGCGACCTAAACCAAGGAGGTTTGTGTAGTTATGAATGAAGTGCTGGCCACGGGCTTGTTGTATGCCGTTCAACAGTCCGATCTGCAGGGACAGGTAATCGTGGGGATATTGTGTGTGGGTTCCGCGTTGACTTGGTCGGTGATGCTGACCAAGTGGCAACAGTTGCGTCGTGTCCGCAAGACGGGCGTGGAATTTCTGAAACAGTATCGTCGCGAGCGCGATCCGCTGCACCTGTTCATCAACCACGACGAGATGCCGCACTGCCCATATTACAATATTTACCGCATGGGCGCTGCAGAACTTTCCTCGCAACTTGGCGACGCGTCATTGCGCCGAAATCCCGTTCCTGGTTATCGGGCGGGCGAATTGTTGCCAACGGATGCCGTTGCGTCGGATCGAGGCACGGTCAGGATCGCCACGCTTCGCAATGCGCTCGGACGCGCGATTGACGCCGAAATACTGCTCCTGGAGGCGCACCTGCCAATTCTTTCGACGGCGGTGCAAGGCGGACCGTTCCTTGGCCTGCTTGGCAGCGCGTGGGGCGTGATGAGCGTGTTCGGAGCGATGGGGCAGCAAGGCACCGTCCGTCTGGGCGCGGTTGCCCCCGGCATTTCCGCTGCGCTGGCGGCGACCGTGGTCGGCTTGCTCGTCGCGGTGCCGTCCCTGTTCGCCTACAACTGGCTTGCGGCGCGCGTGCGCCACCAGATCATGGAGATGGAGGATTTCGCCGACGAGTTCGTCGCATCCGTTGAACACAATTTCCCCACGGATTGAGCCGTCATGAGTCGCACACGCACACGCCGTTACGGCCACCTTGATGAGATCAAGGAGATCAACGTCATGCCGCTGGTGGACCTGTTGCTGCAACTGTTCATTGCCGTCATCATTTTCTTTCCGGTGATCGAGTACGGCATGAACATCAACCTCCCCACGGGCACCACTGACACCATCAAGCGCGAGCAGACACGAACGCTGTCCGTGGACAAACAAGGCCGCATCTATCTCAACGACACTCCCAAGACTTTCGCTCAACTTCGCGATGACCTCCGGTCAATCACGCATTTGAATCCGAGCATTACGATCCTTGTCAAGGCCGATGAAGCCAATAACTACGGCGCCGTCATGCAGGTGCTTACCGAATTGCACGCCGCCAAAATCACCCGCATCGCGCTGATGACCCAGGAAGACAAACCACCCGCTCGTTGACGATGAATGATTCCGACAAACTGCTTCGTCGCAACTTCACCGTGGCTTTCGTCACGCATGCTGCGTTGATTGGCGGACTTTTTTGGGGAGAGCAATGGCTGCCCGATTTCGAGAAACCGTTGGCCATGCCCGTCCAACTCGTTGTGCCCGCCGATATTCTCGGTGAGTTGCCACAAGGACCGGGGCATGGGCGAGGCGCTTACACGCCGCCCAAGGAAACAGCGGCGCCCACGCATGGCGGAGGCATCCCGGAGGCGGTGTCTCCGCCAAGCCCGCAACCCGCCGCGCCTGCGCCAACAACTCCACCCGCGCAGGCTGACGGATTCGCCATCCCAAAACCAACAAAGAAGGCCATCAAAACACAACCGGTCAAGACACAGTCAGCCGCGACGCCGCCGGCAAAAACAACCAGCGCAAAGGCGACCAAATCTGCGCCAACTCGCGGCGCCGCGCAGGATGCCTCCGCAAAGCCCGGGCTGAGCGCCGACCAGTCGCGCGCCGGGTTTTTGAATGCGTTGCGCCGGCATGGCGCCGGCAATTCCATGGAAGGCGGCACGCCCTTTGGCGACAACCGTCCGTCCGGTGGCGGCACCGGCAAAGGGCGCATCGGCTCGCCGGACGGCGCCCCCGATGGAATGCTGGGCGGCATCGGGCAAGGTTCGCCGAATTGGCGGTACTACGTTCACGTACACGACCGAATGTACGAAGCGTGGGACCAGCCCGGCGCGATCAACGACCGTAAATTAATGGCGATTGTCACGATCAAAGTGGCGCGGGACGGCAGCATTGTTGATGTGGCGTTGAAACGTTCATCAGGCAACCGGTTGATGGACAACTCGGCCTTGGCAGCCGCGCGCAAAGTGCGGATGTTGGAGCCGCCGCCGGACGCGCTGCTCAAAGGTTCCGTTGCTGAAATATCGGTGGATTTCCACATGGAGGGTTGAAATGCGAATACTGATTGTCATGATCTTGTTGGCGGTGAATGTTGCGGACGCGCAGGTCACGGTTCGAAAAGGGTTCCAGAAACGGTTCGTTGCCGTGAACGGTTTCGGCGGCACGGCGCTCGGCGCGAAACTCACGGAAGTCGTTGCCAACGATGTCCGCCTCTCGGGCTGCCTCGGCCTGGCGAAGGCTGACGCGGCCGAGTTTGTTCAGCACGGCAATGTCAAGGCCGATGGCGGCGTCGAGTGTTTTGTGACGCATGTGGTGACAAAAAAAATGTTTCTGTCGAAAGCGTATCCCGGCCAGGCCGATGCCCGACGGTTGGCGCACGCGATCAGCGATGACATCGTGCAGGCCATCACAGGACAGCGCGGTATTGCGCAGACGAGGATTGCTTTCATCTTGAAACAAGGCCGCAACAAGGAACTGGCAGTCATGGATTACGACGGCGCCAACGTGCGCCAGTACAGCAACGACCGACTCTGTGCGCGTCCGCGCTGGTCGCCCGACGGCACGCGGATTGTTTATACGAGTTACTGGCAAATGTTCCCGGATATTCTGGAGGTCAACTTGCAGACGGGGGCGCGTCAAATCCTTGCCCGGTTTCCCGGCTTGAACACCGGCGCGGAATACTCGCCCGACGGCCTGCGGTTGGCGGTGACGCTCAGCAAGGACGGCAACCCGGAATTGTACACGATGGGCGTGGACGGCACCGGACTGCGGCGGTTGACGAACACACGCGGCGCGGAGAGTTCACCAACGTGGTCACCCGACGGCCGTCAGATTGCGTTTGTCAGCGATGATCGCGGCAGCCCGCAAATTTACCTGATCAACCGCGACGGCGGGGAGCCGGAGCGGTTGACGGTGTCGCCGTCCTACAACACCGAACCAGCGTGGTCGCGACCGCCATCAGGCTCGGAGATGCGCCCGATGATTGCCGTGACGTCGCGTGTCGGCGGTAAATTCCAAATCGGGGTTCTCGAAACGGTGGGTGCCGGGCAGGGCGTGCGCCCGGTGCTGGCGGATGGTGCCGACAACGAAGACCCATCGTGGGCGCCAAATGGGCGGATGCTGGTCTTTGCGAAAAGACGAAACTGGAGTTCGCGGCTCTATCTGCTTGACGTTGTGACGGGGGAACAATTAGAGTTGCCAGCGGTTGGCGAAGGCGCGTCCGAGCCGGCGTGGGGACCGTAGCGCGGATGCGCAAAACAACATACCTTTACAAGGAGAAAAAAAACATGCGAAGCAACGTACTGACACACACGATGATCTTGGCGCTCGTCGCAGCGCTCAGCTTGGTCGGCTGCAAGAAGAAACCTCCCGTGGGAACCGCAGGGACGACCGGCCCCGGCTCGGTCACGCCGTCTTCAGTCGGTGGCGTGGACGTTCCCGGCGGTGTAACGATTGGCGGACCCGGAATGCGGCCGGATCTCACCTCCGCGGACTTGGAAAAGCGTCAGTTTACGCCGGTCTATTTCGACTACGACAGTGCGAAGATCAAGCCCGCCGAGATGGCCAAGCTTGAAGTTGTCGCTGAATCGCTTAAGGGCAACAGCAAGAATCTGATTATCGAGGGCCATTGCGACGAGCGCGGCACGGCCGAGTACAACCGCGCCCTTGGAGAACGACGCGCGCAGGCGGCCTTGGTGGAACTGAAACGATTGGGGATTGACGCGAGCCGCATGTCCACGATCAGCTACGGCAAAGAGCGCCCGGCCGATTCCACTCATGGCGACACCGCGTGGTCTCGGAACCGCCGTTGCGAATTCGTTGCGTTGGACAGATAGCGCTCGCGGTGGTGGCGTGCCGTTGACAAAGATGGAGACGGCGTGTAGTCTGACGCCGTACAAATAAAGGAAAATTATGTATCTTCAATTAGCAGTCCTTAGTGAGTGGCACTTGGTTCTGTTGGCCGTGATTGTCTTCCTGTTGTTTGGAGGCAAGAAACTGCCCGAATTGGCGCGTGGCATCGGCCAGGCGATGAAAGAGTTTAAGAAAGCCTCCCGCGAGGCGGAAGACGCCATTCATGGCGTTGACAGCACGCCCAGCAGCAGCGCCAACGTGCCCACGCCGCAAGAACCCGATAACGGCTCCAAGTCAAGCTAGGATTCGTGATTCGCTTGCCTTTCCGGTTGCGAAAAAAGAAGCCTGCTGAAGTTCCTGATTCGTCCGCGACAGTCGAAGAAGACGGGGAAGGGGCAGTCAAGCCCTTTTGGGAGCATCTGGAAGACCTTCGTTGGACCCTGATCAAGAGCATTATCGTTCTTTTTGTCGGCTTCAACATTTGCATGGTGTTTGCGAACCGGATCCTCCAGTTCCTGACGGCGCCGTTGTACCGGGTTGTGCCAAACCCGGAGAACTTCCTCCAGACCTTTGATGTCATGGGCGGATTCATGTTGTGGATGAAGCTGTCTTTTTACGGGGGGTTGGTGCTTGGCGCTCCGTTTATTTTCTATTACTTAGCACAGTTCCTGATGCCGGCGCTCAAGCAGAAGGAGAAAAAGCTGGTCATGCCGGTCTTCATCTACGGCACGCTGCTTTTCATTGCGGGCGTGGCGACCACCTATTACGCGCTGCTGATTCCGGCGCTGAAGGCGTTTGTTCAATACAATAAATGGCTCCAGATCCAGACCAACTGGCGGGTCGAGAGCTACGTGCAATTCGTCACGCAATTCATGCTGGCGATGGGGTTGACCTTTGAAATGCCGTTGGTCGTGCTTGTGCTGGTGCGACTTGGCATTCTCAGCGCTGCTGCCGTGCAGCGGGGATGGAGGGTGATGGTGGTGGTGTGCGCTGCCATTGCCGCCGTGGTGGCGCCTGCCGACCCCGGTTCGATGCTTCTGATGATGGTCCCGATGCTGGTGCTGATCGCCATCACCATCTGGCTTGCGTGGATCGTCGAGGGGCGTCGCAAAAAAGTCCGGGGAGAAACCGCGGGGGACGACTCCGGCGCGATATTCGAGTGAGCGATACGATAGAGCCGCTTGATTAGTCGTAGCGCGCCAACGGCCAAAGGCGATTCCTGATACCGCCGCTGATGGTGGCCAGGCGCACCCATTCCTCGACTCTCATGTACTCCACATGGCCGTCAAAACAACTCAAGTGTCCGCCCCCAACATGGCGATCCGCCAGCACACGCGCATTGCCGCCTTCTACCGCTGCGCTTTCCAGATCGTTCTTCTTGCAGATGTTTTCGCCGTGGCTTTCAAAGAAAAAGACGTCGTTCGCCTTGAACCGTCGGACGGTCAATCGTGTGTTGCTGTTTGTATTTCGCTTTTGAACGTAGGAACCCGCTTTCCACGCATCGCAGGCGTCCCCGGGCGGCAAATCCAAGGGGCAACGAAAAACTTCCTTGCTGCCCAGATATGGCCAAAGTTCGCCAGACTCGTGTGAGTACATGCTGGGGTAATTGGAATAGGCCCAATACAAGAGGTGCGGCAGATTGCCGCCGTTGTCTGTGGAAAAAAGAAGACTGGCCTGGGTGATTTGACGCACGTTATTCATGCAGGAAGCGCGTTTGGCCTTGTTTTTCATCATTCCGATCGCGGGAAAAAGCAGCGAGATCACGACGGCAATGATCGAGATGACTACCAACAATTCAATCAAAGTAAAACCGGGCCGTCGCGGCTGTTGTTTGGCATGGGCGATTTGAGTGGATTTCATCTTGTGTTCCTTGTATTGACATGGACACGATAATGATAACGGTGGTGCGAGTCAATCACGCAGGTGACGGAAAGGTGGGCATTTGAATGCGCCACGGGCGATGCACTCTTGCTCCCTGATTTCCATGGTTAAGATTACACGCCTCTTTCCTTTGCTTTACGCGGCAATTACCCTGGGTAGTGAGTACCCGATTCTTTTCGTTGCGCGACAGCAATACGCGCCCGACCATCACAACACGGAGACGTTCTTTCAACGCGGTGAAATAAACACGGGAAAATACCGGCCCGGCAGTGCGCTTCGCGTCCTCGACCCCCAGACCAAACAAGTCAGAACCATTCTCGACGCCGGGGCGACCGGACTCATCCGCGACCCGGAAGTCAGTTTTGACGGCAAACGCATTCTCTTTTCGATGCGCAAGAACATGGAAGACGACGCGCACATCTACGAAATCAATGCAGACGGCACTGTCCTGCGCCAACTCACCTTTGCCAAGGGCGTTTCCGACATTGATCCGCTCTATCTGCCCGACGATTCGATTGTCTTCGTCTCCACGCGCGAGCCGAAATACTGCATGTGCAACCGTCACATCATGGGGAACATCTTCCGGATGGACGCGGATGGCGCCAACATCCACCAGATCGGCAAAAGCACGCTTCACGAGGGACATCCGTCGCTCATGCCGGACGGCCGCATCCTCTATGACCGATGGGAATACGTTGACCGCAACTTCGGCGATGCCCAAGCGCTCTGGGTTGTCAACCCTGATGGCACGCAGCACGCCATTTTTTGGGGCAGCAACCTCTCCTCGCCCGGCGGCGTCATTGACGGGCGGGCCGTCCCCGGCACACCCTACACGCTCGCCATATTCGCCGCTTGCCACGACCGTCCGTGGGGGGCACTTGCGCTTCTCGACCGCCGTAAAGGCGTTGATACGCGCGATTCCATCATTCGCACTTGGCCTGCCGAGGCGGTCAACCTTTTCAAAAAAGGCGGTTTTGATTCCAACAAGAAACTTTCCCCAAAATATGAAGACCCGTATCCGGTCGATGCCGAACACTTCCTTGTCTCCCGCCAGACAGGGAAGGGGGAAGAAATGGGCATTTACCTCCTCGACCTCGACGGGAACGAAACGCTCCTCCACACCGAGGATCCCGGTTGTTTCGACCCGATGCCGCTCGCGCCGCGCCAACGTCCGCCGGTCATTCCGACGCGCCGCGACTATCGCAACGGTCACGGCAAGTTCTACGTCCAAGACGTGTACACCGGCACGCACATGGACGGCATCAAACGGGGCGAGGTGAAATGGCTGCGCGTTGTCGAGTCGCCGGAGAAACGCTCGTGGACGCATCCGGTTTGGGGCGGACAGGGCATTCAGGGTCCCGCGATGAACTGGCACAACTTCGAGAGCAAACGCATCCTTGGCACCGTCCCCGTCGAGTCCGACGGTTCCGCTTATTTTGAAGTGCCCTCCGACCGGTTTGTTTTTTTTCAGTTGCTCGATGCGAATCGGATGATGGTTCAATCCATGCGCAGCGGCACGATCATCCAGTCGGGCGAGACGCAAGGTTGCGTCGGCTGCCACGAAAACCGCACGGCCGGGTTGGTGCCTTCCAATACGACGCTTGCGATGCGGCGTCCCGCCAGCCAACTTGATGGTTGGCATGGTCCAGCGCGCGACTTCGATTTCATGGTTGACGTGCAACCTGTCCTTACGAAGCACTGTCTGCCCTGTCACGACTACGGCAAGGCCGGCGCGAAGCAGTTCGTTCTCGCTCCCGATCGTGATTTTGTCTTCAATGCCGCCTACATCGAATTGTGGGCGAAGAAGGTCATCACCTGTGTTGGGGGCGGCCCCGCCGAGATTCAACCTCCGAAATCGTGGGGGGCGCACGCCAGCCGTCTGATCTCGGCGTCCCGCAAATACGCGCTCACCGCCGAGGAAATGGAACGGCTCGTCACCTGGGTTGACCTCAACGCGCCGTTTTATCCGAGTTACCTCTGCGCGTTCCCCGACAACCTCACCGGTCGTTGTCCGCTCGACAACGCCCAGATCAAACGCCTCGCTGAATTAACCGGCGTGGACCTGACGAAACACGCTGCCCACAACACACTCAAGCATCCGTGGATCAGTTTCGACCGTCCGGAACGCAGTCCCATCCTCGCCAACGTCAGCAACGGCCGCGATGAGGCGCTTGCGATTATTCGCGACGGCCAGCGCAAGCTGAAACAGGAGACTCCATGCCCCGCCGACAAGGCGCGCGACGAGAAATACGAGCAGCGCGCTGCCATTGAACGTCAAAATCGGCTTGCGATTCTCGAAGGACGCAAAGTGTACGATGATCGGGTTACAGCGGAAAGATGACTGTGATGCGGATGCCGCCTTCCGGTCGGTTGGCGATGCTGACGCCGGCATGATGGAGATCGAGAATGGTTTTCACGACGGCAAGGCCGAGACCGGAACCTTTGCCCTTGGGTTTTGTCGTGAAGAATGGCTGGAACAGACGATCCATTTTGTCCGGTGGAATGCCGTGCCCGGTGTCGTCAATCTCCGTGACCACCGCGCGCTCCCGTTCGTTGAGCCGTGTCCGAACGGTCAGTGTGCCGCCGTTTGGCTGCATGGCGTGAACGGCGTTCATGCAGAAGTTGAGAAGGCATTGTTCGATTTTGTGGCGGTCGAGTGACACGGGCGGCAAGTCGGCGGCGAGATGGGTCTCGACCTTGATCTGATTGGTGGCGAACTCGTGTTTCATCATCTGCAAGGCGCCGGTGATGATCTTGTTGAGATCTTCCGGTTGCAGGCGAAGTTCGTCCGGCGCGGCCAAGTCCATCAGGCCGCGCACGGCTCGCGTGCCTTTTTCGACGGCAGCCTGAATCTGCGCGAGCACTTCGCTCACCGTCTTGTCGGCATCGCCGAGGGTGTCTTTGAGGTAACTGACGGCGAACATGATGTTGTTGAGCGGGTTCTTGACCTCGTGGGCGACGCTGGCGGCCATCTGGCCGACGATCTCCAGTTTGGCGGCCTGGATGAGTTGCATCTGGGTGGCGCGCAACTCTTCCTCGGCCTGTTTGCGGGCGGTGATGTCTTGCGCCACGCCGATGGTGCCGATGATCCTGCCCTTGTCGTCGGTCAACGGTTGGGCGTGCACGGAAAACGTCTGTCCCTGCCAATCCACCTCATACACGACCAGTTCGCCCTGCAACGCGCGTTTCAACTCGTCCATGCGCAGCAGGTTCTGGTCACTGAGGCGGAAGATCTCGAACATGGCGGTGCTGACAACCTCCTTGCCGGGCAGGCGCAACGGCGCGATACCCGCGCCGAGGCAATTGGTGACGTGCAGATCGGTGTTTGTGGACCAGAGCACCGCCGGCATTTGTGCGGTGATCATGCGGAGCCGTTCTTCGCGTTCCCCGCGCGCCGCCTCGATCCGCCGGTGGCGAGAGATCGCCAACGCGAGAGAAACTCCCAGCGTTACGGCTGTTGCCGTTGTGATCACCAGCAGAAGGGGGAGCATGTTCATTGCGTCAATGTGCGGCAGTCTGGCCTTTGAGCCAAGTGCCAAAACCGATGATGATGGTCGAGAGGATCAGCGCCAGGATGCCGGAGGCGATGAGGCGGTGGGCCTTCCTGCTGGAGCCTTTCCACTCGCGGAAAATCCAGCCCCACATCGTGCTGAAAATGATGATGCTGGCCATGTGCAGCGTCCACGAGGCAAATCCAAACTGGCCCATCTGCGTCTCGCCCATCGTGTAGAAGAAGAACTGGAAATACCACGTGGTTCCCGCCAGTGCGGAGAAAATGTAGTTGGAAAACACCGGCACGGGCTGGGACGGGGCTGTCCGCAGCGTGGAGGAGAAATACTGGTAGCCGGTCTTATTCCGGACGTTGAGGATCAGGCACCAGATGAAATTCGTCGTGAATCCTCCCAGCAATACCACGATCAGTTTGGGAAGCCCCGTCCACAACGTGTCCGTGCCGGCGCTGGCTGATGCCTCGCCAATCGGAGCGCCGGCCGTCAGCGCGAACGAGAAGCACGCGCTCATGATGCCGGAGAAGGTGGCCACGAGGATTCCTTTTGTGAAGTGGAATTCGGCAATGGCTTTCTTCTTCTCCTCGGCGGGCATTTCTTTTTCCTTGGTCAAGCCCGCCATCGCAGCGATGCCGATGCCGAGCAAACAGACGGCCACCCCGGCGAGGGTCACCTGTCCCGATCCCGTGGCGGCGATCTGGGCGATGGTCTCGGGAACTGGCACCGCCGGCATGAAGGATTTGAAAATGGGCGGCAGCAGCGTGCCAAACGCGGCGCAGTAGCCAAGCGCCACGCCCATGCCGAGCGACATGCCGAGGTATCGCATCGTTAAGCCGAATGTCAATCCGCCGAAACCCCACATGGCGCCAAAGAAATATGTCCACCACAGCGTGCTCGCGGACTGTTGGCGGAGAACCCCCCAGACGTCATTGGTCAGGATGATTGCCAACACCCACGGACAGATGATCCATGAAAAAAATCCGCCGACGAGCCAATACACTTCCCACGCCCATTTCTTCACGCCTTTGTAGGGAACGTAGAAGCTGCCGGAGGCGAGGCCGCCGACCCAGTGGAAAAAGACGCCGAGAAATGGATTGGGTGTCATCATTCCCCGCTGCGGCCCATCCATGTGGGTGTGGCAACAAACCAGAGCAGCGTCGCGATGGTCAGGCACGTTTTCATGGTTGGCAGTTCCACGCCGCCGGCGAGGTACACCATCGGAATCAACACCGTGGCAGCAAGCGCGACCACGGACATCAGGCGGGCGATTGCTTTCATGATGCCTCCTGTTGCTGCAATGCCTTGCTCAGCGCGACATACAAGATGGCCGCGATAAACCAGCCGGGCAGGCTGACGAAGAAAATCTGCACGCCCGCGAACTGCACCAACGCCCAGCAGATCCCCAGTGTCAGGAACCAAGTTAGACCTGCCGCCCAGTTGATGCTGATGCCGCGCTTCTCCGCATAGTGTTGTTGAAAGCCGAACTTCCGGCTCAGCCAGAAATCCACGAAGACCACCGCGCCCATCGGCATCAGCAGCATCCCGTACAACGCGACGAACCCAAGCAGTTTCATCGCAATCGCCGGGAACATCCCCGCGAGCGCGGCGATGAGTCCGGTGACCAGCGTCACGGCGTACCGGGAACGATTCGGCATGATCGCCTGAAACGCCATGCCGGCCCGGTAAATGGTCGGATTGGCCGTGGTCCAGCCGGCGATGATCACACAGATCAAGCCCGCAAACCCGCACGCCCGGTAGGCGAGGGGTCCCGGCAAGACTGCGGTGTTGGCGGGGTCCTGATGCAGTTGTAGCGCGTACAGCAGCGATGCGCTCAACCACGCGAGGAAATGGCCGAGGTACATTCCGGTTGCCGATGCCACGCCGTACCACGAACGCTTCGCGTAGCGCAGCACGGTCAGGTCGGACATTCCAATATGCATCGCCATGTTGCAGAACCACGCAAAAAACATCACATGCCAGAACGTAAATTTCACCTGGCCCGGCAACGGGTCGCCGCCCTTCCACAGATGCGTCTCCGCCAGCCGCCAGAGATCGCCTGCCGACTGAACCTGCGTGCCGGTGACATCAATAAACTGTTTCAGCGCGACCAGCCCAAACGCCAGAAACACCGGCGTCATCCATGGCGCGGCAATGTTGGCGATGTGCGCCACCATCTTGTAGCCGTAGGCGGCCACGACAGCGATCAGCACGCCGACCACGAGCACGGCAATCACCCAGCCAGCGCTGTTCGGCAAGAGATCGTTCAGTCCCGGCATCGGGAAATTGAACCAGACGCCCACCGCCGTGGCGGATACCGTCACCATCGAGCCGGCGAGGAAACAAAACATGACGCCGTTGGCGAGGTTGTAGAGCACCACCAGTTTGCGGCCGCAGATCTTTTCCAGTTGATAATAAAGCGTCAGGCGCGCGCGCGTGGCAATCGGCGCGGTCAGGAACACCCAGCTCAGCACCGCCAGCAGATTGCCGACCAACAAGCCCGTGACCACGTCGAACGCGCTCACACCCGCCGCCACGAACAGCGGCCCGATCATCAGTTCCGTTCCCGCCGTGTGTTCGCCGGCGTACATGCCGACAAAACTCTTGAAACCGAGCAGCGCCCGTTCGGGCACCGGCTGTCGTTCGAATTCTTCCGCCATGGTCGTTATCCTCGCTTCGACAACACGTTCTTCTCGTAGGCCTTCACTTCATCGAGCCACGCCGCGCCAACGGGGACACCCTGTGTGGCGCAGTAATAATCCCAAACCGCCACGGCCGGCAGCGTCTTCGCTTCTTCGAGCAACGCAAGGCGTGACGTGTAATCGCCCCCGGCCTCGGCAGCCTTGATCTTCTCGATGGGGGTGAGCAACGCCAGCAACAGCGCCTTGAGCATGTTGCGCGTGCCGATGGTCCACGCAGCGACACGGTTGATGCTGGCGTCGAAGTAATCGAGGCCGATGTGAATCCGCTGGGTGTAATTGCCCCAGACGATCTCCTGCGCGATGGCCTGCAACTCGTCGGTCAACGTCACGACGTGGTCGCTGTCCCAGCGCACGCCCCGGCTGACGTGCAACAGGATCTCGTCAAGCTGCGTCAGCACAGCGGAAATCTTGTCGGCCATGCTCTCGGTCGGGTGATAATGCCCGGCGTCGAGCGTGACGAGCTTGTTGTGGCGGACGGCGTAGGCGAGATAAAACTCGTGCGAACCGACGACGTAACTTTCGGAGCCGATGCCGAACAGTTTGCCCTCGATGGCATCGCGATTCAGTTTCGCATCAATCTTCTTTGCGAAGATGGCATCGAGCGATGCGGCAAGCCGTTCGCGGGGCGATTTGCGGTCCGCAGGCGTGTCCTTCATGCCGTCGGGAATCCAGATATTGGTCACGCAAGTCTTGCCAAGCGCCTTGCCGATCGCTGCGCCAATCGCGCGGCACCGGACGCAATGTTCAACCCAGAACCGTCGGATATCCTTGTCCGGGTGCGAGAGCGTGAACCCGGCTGCCGCTTTCGGGTGCGAGAAACAGGTCGGGTTGAAATCCATGCCGAGGCCGTGTTGCTTGCACCATGCGATCCAATTCCCAAAATGCTCCGGCGCGATGGCATCGCGGTCCACCTTCTTGCCGCCGAACTCGGCGTAGAATGCGTGGAGGTTGAGACGGTGTTTGCCGGGGATGAGCGAGAGGGACTTCTCGATGTCGGCGCGGAGTTCACCGGGCGTCCGTGCCTTGCCGGGATGATTCCCGGTGACGGCTAGACCGCCGCCGAGTTCACCGCCGAAGTTCTCAAAGCCGCCGACGTCATCGCCTTGCCAGCAATGCAGGGAGATGGGGATGGTGGCGATTTGCTTGAGCGCGGCATCGGTGTTGACACCGAGTTCCGCGTACTGTTCCTTGGCAAGCCGGTAGGCACTTTCCAGATGGCGTTTGTTCATGGCAGATGCAAATCGTTGTAGAAGAAACGCACAGTCCGCGCAAGCAGGAAAGTAGCCATTACGCTCCGCGTGATGGAGAGGGGTGCCTTACGCGGAGCGTGAGGAGTCCCATTCAGGGTTTCCAGCCGAGGCGTTTGAGGTAGCCGTCTTCGCCCCACGAGATGGAGGCGACGTTGACGGCAAGAAAATCGTTTTGGAAGATGTCACGCATCAGCGCGTGCCGTTCTTCGCAGGCTTTGCGTGCTGCGACCCTGTCCGTGTTTCGGAAAAAGGAGTGAACGCGTGCTTCTGTCTCCGTCCAGCGCAGGCCGCGTTCGAGGAACGCCAATCGTTTGAGCGCCAGGGCATCGCCCGCAGCCGGTGCGCGCGCTTGCTGGAGCAGGGCGCGCAATTCATCGAGCACCTGGGGCGTGAACGTGGTGAGCGGCTCGATTCTGGCGCTGTCAACGTCGGCGTCGAGCGCGGCGCGGTTCGCGGCGACGTCGTTGGTGAGTGCTTCGAGTTTGTCGAAGTACCGGCGCACGATCTTCGCGGCGTTGCCGAAACCGGCGCGGCAGTAATCGTCAATGATGGCGTCCACGTCCTGATCGGGATTCCAGTGGAGGCGGGCGACGACGTAGTAGTTGAGACCTTGCGTGGCCCAGTTGTGCGTGCAAGAGTCGAAATCAGTGCCCCACATGCCATGTTGGGCGAGGTAACGGAAGTCGGTCGCAAACTTATGGACGTAAATGAACGGCGCGCCCGTGCGGCGTCCTGCGAGCATCAGGTTGGGGCGGAAATAAATGTTCGCGGAGGCCCTCGACCACTCATCCCAGTCGCGCAACCCTTGTTGGCGCAGTGTTTCGTCGGTGTATTGGATTTGGACGAAGCGCACGACGAGGTTGGGATGGAGTTTGCGGAGAACCGGCGGTGATTTGTAGGCGCTGTAGGCGTCCACGGTGAACAGCGCTTTTGGATGCACCTTCGTCACCTCTTCGGCGATGGCGTTCCAGAAGTACACCATGCGGTCGGTGAGCGTGACATGCTCGGTGTCGTGAATCTTCACTTTGCGTCCGTTGGGAGCGTCGAGCGCCTCGCATTTCGGGCAGCAGCAGAATCGGTTGACGCTGCCGTCATTCGGCGACAACGAGACGCCGCCGAGGCCGGGTTTCCTGTTCAACTCTTCGATCTTCTCTCGCGCAATGGCCGCGATGAGTTCCGTATTCGATTTGCAGAGACGCGAGCGGGCGCCGTGGCGTGACTGGTCGCGCGAACCGTTGGGCTGCAAGGCAAACCAGTCGGGATGTTCCTTGCCGTACGTCGCCCAGAGATGACCGAAGGCATGGCCACCGGCGACGTTGAAGGTGCCGCCAAGTTTTTGCCACGCGAACCAGTCGCCCGACTGCGCTGTCGTGCGTTCGGCGGCGGCACGCTGGCGTTTGTAGTCGTCAGTCGTGAACCTGAGGTTTTTAAGGCCGGTTTCCAAGCGGTCGTTGAGGGATGAATTGCGGATGTTGCGTTGCACGAGTTGCGGCGCGCCAGTTGTTGCGAAGTCTTCGATGCGGATGGTGTCCTGTTGGGGAACGACCTTGCCGAGTTCGCCCGGCCAAAGCCAGCGGACGCCGAGTTTCTCTTCGAGAAACGTCACCACGGCGTAGTGCGTTCCCTCGCCGGATCCGAGCAGGGTGAGCGTGTTGCCTTTCACCCGCAAGGAGATGCTCCCCGGTGCCAGCGACTTGTCTTCGCCGAGGATGACGCGCGCTTGCTCATTGCGAAGGGCGCTTTCGCGCTGTATCGGCAGTTCTGCGCCGGAAATCTGGTGAATGTGGTCGCGCAGGATTTGCGCGGCGAATTTCGTGGCACGCGCAGGTTGGTCCGACGTGACGATGACAGCGCGTGGTTGGCGGTTCTCCACCAAGGTCACTGCGCCAGCGGCGAACTCCCCGCTCACGCAGAGCAGGACAAAGAGGACGCCGCTGGTTACTGTCCGGTTTCGCACTCAGCAACCTTTTCGAGGTAGAATTCGTCTGTGAAGAGACCGTCCTCGTAAATGCGTTGCAATCGCCGCAACTGACCGGCCACCTGACCTTTGGTGAATTTGCCCTGTTGTCCTGAACCTGCTTTTCTGGATGCGGTCGTAGTCGAAGAAGCGCTCTTGGTGGGGGCCGTATATCGCGGTGGCACCTGGAAATTAGGCGGAGTCAGCAAGGCGGCGAATTCCTGGGCGGGAACCAGATGCCGCCAGAGGAATGCCTGCATTCTGTCTTCCGTGGGAACAGCGTCGCGTACGACTTCCCTGGAGGCAGCTTTCCCGCGCCCTTCGACATGCAGGTTGACGAGCTTTTTCTCGGTGGACGACCCGCCACGCAATGCGAGGCGGGCTGAAGATTGTTTTGCCGTCAGGGTTACCGGTTGTGCAGTAACGCCTGAGGGTGGATCTTTCAATCCAATCGTAATCGGGCCATCAAACCCGTCGTGGCGAATGGCAAAGACGGTGACACTGGCGATGTCCTTCCCGCGAAGTCCAATGCTGGATGGCGTGAAACGCAACGTAAAATCAGGCTGCGGCGGGCTGATCCGCAGTCGGTAGCCGTACTCATCGCCGCCATGTTGTGCGTTATCACCGATGTACAGATAATAGAGGCCATCAGACGGAAGCTTGGTCATGATGTAGGAGTCAGCGTGATGGGTGTTCAAACCGGAGGCCAGGTCTTCGCAGTCGTCATTAAACGCCACCAACCTGCCACTCATGTCAGTGATTTTAAGGATCGAGTCCAGCGGGGAATCGAGGCGTCGTGCATAAACTTCGGCCACGATCGTATCATTGGCCCTGCCGCGGAATTGGAACACATCCCATGCTCCGGGCTTTGAGATGCGCCCGTTGATGATGATGGGCGATGTGACGAACTGCGCCTGCAGGGGCGCGTCGTTCGGTTCCTTCTCAAACGTCTCCGGCAAGGTGTCCACCATGAAGGCGACGCGATTGGTCTGGCGTTCGCGGCTGCCGAGGGTGAATGGATAGAGGCCGGGTTTGACGCCCGTAAGGTTGAGTACATACTTGTCAACCGTCATGTTGAGGCCGCGGATGGCAAGGTTGACGGAGTCATTCAGGCGGCCGCCGAGCGGATAGATGTTCGAGATGAAAGGCAATTCACCGACGGTGATGCGATAGACAAAATCCTCGCGTCCGCGGTAGATGGCGTCGTAGATGGCGAACACATACTCGCCGTCCTTGGGGATTATGTAAAGGATTGTGGGGTCCGGTTTGAATCGGTAATCGTCGGAATACGCCACCTCTTTGCCGGCGGAATCATACAAGGCAAGGACCGGTTGGAACCAACCAGGCACGCCATCAGCGATGTAGGGGATCAGTTGCCGTGCGAGCGTGCTGATGACGATTTGTTGTCCTTTGCGTGCAGTGAAGCGGTAGGTGTTGACTTCTCGCGACGCGATTTGTCCATTGACGGTGCAGGGCAACGTGATGCGCTGTTCCGCCTCCTCCGTTGGGCGCTCGCGGAGGGCGAGCGATTCCTTGCCGAGAATCTGTCTGGGTGTGGTCTTCATCGGTTTGCGCGTGTGTTCCGGCAAGAGTCCGACGTAAAAGGCCATCGGGTTCGACGGACCGCGGGTGGTGACGGCGCGGATTTCGCGTTCGCCGGGGGGGGCATCCGGCGCGATGGTGATCTCGACATAAACGAGGCTGGAAATCGAATTGCAGTGCGGCTGCTGCACGTAGTTGGCCAACCGATATTCAATTCTCTCGATCAGGGTTTTGACGGCTGGCGATGGTTTTTTGTCTTTGCGCAATTCGGTCAGTTGCTGGCGGAGAAGTTGCGTGTCCTGCGGGCTCATTCTCCAGTAATAATCCTTTATCTTGGCCGTCACGCCGGCGCCGGAGACGTGGATTTCATGAATGTTATCCAAGCCTTGTCCGCCGAGACGGACTTGAAACGTGGTGCCCTGTTTGCCGCCGGCGGGATAGCTGAAGCCAATGTAGGGACGTTGCGCCCAAGATGTCGGTGCAATAACCATCAGGAGGGCAGCGCCCCCGAGTAATGCAAACGATAGGCTCTTGTTCATAAACTTGCTCCTTTGTCTGTTACATAATATGCCGGATATGCCACGGCATTCAAGTCAGTTATTGACGAATGTGAAAGATTCACCCCCCCCCGTCGCCACACCGGACGAGGGAGGATCATTGACCGGTTTCGCACTCGGCCACTTTTGCCAGATAGAATTCATCAGTGAACAACCCATCGTCGTAAATCCGCCTGAGTTGGCGCAGCCGGCCGGCAACCTGACCTTTGGTGAATTTGGATTTTTCATTCGACGAGCTGGCAACAGACGGGGTGGATGATGGAAGCGTGGGCGCAACGCGTTTGTACGTTGGCTGACTTGATGGAGTGGGCGACTGAACGGCGAATTCCTTGGCCGGGACCAAGTGCCGCCAGAGAAACGCCTGCATTTTGTCTTCCGCGGGCATGGCTTTGTTGGCAATCTTCTTGTCGCCGACCGTAGCCCGCCCTTCAATGGACAGCGGCACGGGCTTTTTGGGAGCCGACCAGTCTGCCGAGAAGGAGAAGCGGACAACGTCCTGGCCGTCCCTCAACGTTGTTGTCTGCGAAGAAAACCCTTTGGGTGAATCTTTCAGGCCAAGCTTAATCGGTCCGGTGAAACCATCCTTGCGGATGGCATAGACACTGACAGTTGCCGAACCTCCGCGGAAGCCTCCGGAACTGCCTTTCGAGGATTTAGACTTCGTTTTTTGCGGGGGAGCCGTCCGGTAGGCCGTGGCACTGGAAGGCACCACGCGCAAGGCAAAATCAGGACGCGGTGCGCTGATGCGGAGCCGGTAGCCATACTCTTCGCCGCCGTGTCGCGCCGTGTCGCCGATGTGAACGTAATAGACGCCATCGGCCGGCAGCTTGGCCATGAAATAGGAATCGGCATGATGGGTATTCAGGCCGGTGGCAAGATCTTCACAGTCGTCATTGAAGGCAATGAGTTTGCCCTTCGCATCGGTCAGTTTGACCACGGAATCAAGGGGCGAATCAAGCCGTCGGGCGTACACTTCCACGACGACGGTTTCGCCGGCCTTGCCGTTGAACTGAAAGACGTCCCAGTCATCCGCCTTGTCAATCCGTCCGTTGATGATGACCGGCAGGGTCACGGCCTGCGCGCGCGCCGGGCTGTTGTTGGATTCCTTGTCGAATGCTTCCATCAGTGTGTCCAATGCAAACGGCATGGGATTGGAAAGAAGTTGGTCGCGGTGAGCAACGACTTGGTGGATGCCTTCGCCGGTGCCTTGCGCGGGCGTTGTCAGGCTCGCGCCCTTGAGGTTCCAACCTTTCATCTTGACCGAAGACGGTTCGCCGTCGCGTCCGCCCAGCGGGAAGATGCTCGTCACGAATGGGAGTTCTCCGATCGTGACTCGATAGACGAAGTCTTCGCGTCCGCGATAAATACTGTCCTGAACGGCCAATACGTAATCGCCGTCCTTGGGCACCTCGAAGAGAATCACGGGGTCTGGTTTGAAACGGTAATCGTCTTCATAGGCGACTTCATTTCCCTCAGCATCGTAGAGCGCAAGCACCGGCTGGAACCAGCCGGGTGCCGCATCGGCAATGTAGGGGATCAGTTGACGCGCCAACATGGTGATGACCAACCGCTGTCCCTTGCGGGCGGCAAACCGGTAGCTGTTGACTTCGCGGGACGCGATCTGGCCATTCATGGTGCACGGCAGGTTGATGCGCACTTCCGCCTCTTCCGACGGGCGATTGCGCAGCGCGAGTTGTTCCTTGCCGAGCACCTGACGGGCAGCGGTTTTCATTGGTTTGCGTGTGTGTTCCGGAACTTGCCCCACATGGAAGGGCAGGGGGTTCGAGATGCCGCGGCTGTTGATCAAGCGCAACTCGCGTTCGCCCGGCGGGGCATCGGGCGCAATCGTTACTTCGACGTAAGCAAGACTGGAAATCGAGCGGCAATGCGGCTGTTGGACCCAGTTCTGCAAGCGGTAGGATATCTTGGCCATCAGGTTGGTGACCTCTGGCGAGCGGGATCGCAGACGACGCAAGGCGGCCATTTGTTCGTTCAACAGGCGTGAATCTTGCGGACTCATTGGCCAGTGGTACTCGATGAGTTTTGCAGTCACACCTTTCCCAGAAACGAGGATTTCATTTACGCCATCCATGCCCTGACCGCCGAGGCGGATCTGAAACGTGGCGCCCTGTTGTCCACCGGCGGGATACGCAAAGCCGATGTACGGGCGACCTTGCTGTGCGTGCACCGGCGTCGCCGTGAGCACGGCGACAGCCAGACTCAAAACCGAAAAACATTGGATTCTACTCATAAATTAATCCTTGTTCAGTTGCATATTGTCAAGTCAACTAGACGCCCGGCAAGAGCCAAAATTCAAAAAGGCTGAGGCAGTTCCAAGTCAACGTATGTATCCGAGTTCTGCAATCCGGTCGCCGTAGAAAATATCCGTGAGCAGCCCTTTTTCGTACAAAGACTTGATTCCACGCGCCAGGCCGGAAACTTGCGACTTGGTGAACTTGCGCCCCTTGGATTCAGCTTCGGCAATGACAGCGTTCGCCTTGGCCAACTGCGCGGGTGTCAGCTCCGGCGGCACGCGCAAAGGTGGAGGGGTGTACTTGGGGTCGTACACGTGAACTTTCAGGTCTTGGGCGGGTACGAGATGCCGCCACAAAAATGCTTGCATGCGGTCTTCTGCCGGCACGGCTACATGGACGGCTCCTTTACCGCCGATTTCCGTAGTGCCGGCGACGGTCAGCGTGACGGGGGCTTTCGTTGGCGTTGAGGGCCCTCGGAGCCGGAGCCGCGCAACCGCCTGTGTTCGTGACAACGTAACGGGCGTCGAGGTGAAACCGGCGGGGGGATTGTGCAGGTGCAGTTTGATGTCGCCACTGAATCCATCCTTGCGAATGGCATAGACGCTGAGAGAGGCGTCGCCTTTGGTTCTCAGACTGACGCTGGATGGCACAACGCGCAGTTCGAAATCAGGTCGAGGGGCGCTGATGCGGAGCCGGTAGCCGTACTCATCGCCGCCGTGCCGGGCCGTGTCCCCGATGTGAACACAGTAAATGCCATCAGACGGCAGCCTGGCCATGATATAGGAATCAGCGTGATGCGTATTCAGGCCGGAGGTGAGGTCTTCGCAGTCGTCATTGAACGCCACCAATACGCCATTCATGTCCGTGATCCTCACGGCAGAGTCCAGGGGGGAATCCAACCGCCGCGCATGCACTTCGACGACCACGGTGTCATTGGCGCGTCCCCGGAATTGGAAGACATCCGAATCGCCCGGCTTGTCAATGCGTCCATTAATGATGATGGGAAGCGTCACAAACTGGGCTTGTGCAGGGGTATCGTTGGCTTCCTTCTCAACTGTTTCTGTCAATGTGTCCACCATGAAAGCGACGCGGTTCGTTTGTCGCTCCCTGCTTCCGAGAGTGAAAGGGTAGGGGCCTGGTTTGACGCCGGTCAGGTTGAGGGCGTACTTGTCCACGTTGAGATTGAAACCGCGGATGGAAAGCGTGAGTGAGTCGTTGGCACGGCCGCCAAGCGGATAGATGTTGGAAATGAAGGGCAACTCGCCGATCGTGATGCGATAGATGAAATCGTTGCGGCCACGGTAAATGGCATCGAAGATGGCGAGGACGTATTCGCCGTCTTGGGGTACTTCGTAGAGAATGACCGGGTCCGGCTTGAACCGGTAATCATCATCATAGGCGACTTCCCGTCCATTCGCATCATAGAGCGCAATCACCGGCTGAAACCATCCCGGTACGCCATCGGCGATGTAAGGAATCAATTGTCGGGCGAGTGTGCTGATGACGAGTTGCTGTCCCTTGCGGGCGGCGAAGCGGTAACTGTTGACCTCACGGGAAGCGATCTGGCCGTTCACGGTGCAAGGAATGTTGATGCGCTCCTCGGCTTCGGTCGAGGGCCTGTTCCGTAGTGCCTGAGATTCCTTGCCGAGGCGTTGACGCGGGGCCGTGAGCATCGCCTTTCGCGAGTTTTCCGTGAGCAGTCCCACGTGGAAAGCCATCGGGTTCGATGCGCCACCGCGAAGCGTCATGAGGCGCAGTTCCCGTTCGCCGGGGGGGGCGTCGGGAGCTATCGTCACCTCGATAAAGACAACGCTGCGGAATGCGGCGCAGGCCGGGAAACGCATGTCCTCGCGCAGTAGTTTCTCAAGTCGGGCAATCAGATTTGTCGTTGCAGGATCTACCGCCGTCGGAGTCGAAGAGGTTGATTCGCCCTTTGTTTTCTTCTTTTTTGAAGAAGCTTTGGGCAATGACTTCTTCAAGTCGGCAAGTTGACGGCTCAACCAGCCGGACTCGCGGTTTCCAAGTGGGAAACAATACTCGACTACTCGGGCTGATACGCCGTTGCCAGTGACCAGCACACCGTTGACGTCATTCAGGTTTTGTCCGCCGAGTTTGACTTCGAACGTTGTGCCCTGTTTTCCTCCGGCGGGATAGACGTAGCCGATATACGGTCTAGACTGCGCACGCCCTGCCGGTACTACTACCAGCAGGGCGTGCGCGCTAAGGAGCACAAGCCAGCGAACGCTGCACATGGCTCAGATAATCTCGGTCAAGAGTCCGCCAGACTTCACCTTCGGTCCGACTTCGGGCAACACAAAGGCGTCAAGTCCCTCAGGGTGGGGGAGTTTGCTCTTCGTGTCAATGCCGGCCAACTGATAGATGGTGCCGAGCAGGTCCACGGGATAGACGGGGCGATCCTTGACTTCTTGGCCTTGGGCGTCGGACGAACCAACGACTGCGCCGCCCTTGAAGCCACCGCCTGCGACGATCACGCTGAACACGTTGCCGTAGTGGTTGCGTCCGCCGTTCCATGGCGGCTGGTAGTCAACCTTGGGTCCACGACCAAACTCGCCAGTACACCAGACGAGTGTGCTTTCGAGCAGACCGCGGTCGTGCAGGTCTTGCAGGAGCATCGCCAAGCCTTGATCCAGCATGGGAACCTGACGGCGCATGGTGGCGAAGTGGTTGCTGTGGGTATCCCAACCACCAGGGAAACTGATGTTGATGTAGGGGACACCGGCCTCAACCATCCGTCGTGCAGCGAGACATTCCTGCCCGAACGTATTGCGTCCATACTTGTCGCGGAGGTCATTCTTTTCCTTGGACAGGTCAAACACATCCTTGCCGGCGCCGAGGATCAACTCATACGCTTCTTTCTTTGCAGCCTCAGAAGCAACCATTGCGGGGCTTGCGGCCATCGTCTTGCCCATGGTATCCATATTGGCCAGCAATTCACGACGGGCTTTCTGGCGATCATCGGTGATGCCCTTGGCGACTACACCCTCGACTTCGAAGCGCGATGCATTCGGATCGCCGCCAGTGGAAAAGGGTTTGTACTTCGGTCCGAGGAACCCTTCTTCCGAGAAACGTCCGTTGGCAGAGAGCATTACCACGTAGGGTGGAATCATGCCTTTGTACTCGTTGCGTTTTGAATAAGCGAACACGGCGCCGACGCTCGGATAGGAAATGCGCTCGCCCGGGGGATGCCCGGTCTGCATCAGGTAGGCGGCAGTCTCGTGACCGTTGTTGCGGTGGGTCATGCTGCGGATGATCGAATACTTGTCCGCTTGTTTTGCCATATTGACCCACAACTCCTGCAGACGGATGCCTTTGACGTTGGTCTCGATGGCCTTGCCGAATTCGCCCATGTACTCGCTTCCGGCATCAGGCTTCGGGTCCAGCGTGTCGTTGTGCGACATGCCGCCCCAGAGGAAAATCTGAATGACCGATTTGGCTTTTGCCTTGAGCGCCGGTTTTGCCGATGTCGTCAGGGCTGCTGCTCGGGCATCGCCGACAATAATGCGGCTGCCAAACACCAGTCCCGCCGTCCCCAATACTCCTCGGCGAAGCGCCTCGCGCCGGGAGACCTGCTGGTTGTTGCGTTTGTTGTTCATGGTTTCTCCTTTTGCATTGGTTTGACGTTAGTGTCGGTACAAAAATTCAGAATTGTTGATCAACGACCAAGTGATGTCCGTCCATGCTTCGCGCTGTCGTTGGAACGCGGCTTGTCGCGCAGCAGTAGCGGCTTTGGGAGCCGCTTTGCTCTTGCTGCCAGACTTCGCTGAGAGGGCTTCAGTCATGGCTGGAAAATTACCATACGCCTCCGCCGTTTGCAACTCAGATTGTGTGGGGAAACGTGACAGGAAGGTTAGATAAAGTGCTTCGATGTTTTCCGAGGGTTTGCGGGTAGGGTCAATGAGTTCACGAAGTTTTGGTCCTTGTTCAATCTTCCGCGCGATATGACTGGAGTTCAGCATATGCCGCCACTGTGAGGCTTGGGGGAGGTTGTCACGCTCGTTTTCCATGCCGGTGGCGCGCGCGGTGCGTCCGAACAAGGTCAGGAACGGGCTGCTGATGCTTCCGTCGGCGATCCCAATGGCCGGCATGTTTTCGGGAATATACGTGAAGGGTTCCGGAATGGCGCTGGTGTACAGGTCGGTGGTGCCGGTGATGGTGTTGATGACGTCAATCAACACTTCCGCGTCCAAACGCCGCAGCGGGTAGGTGGCAAAGTTGGCTTCCGCTTCGGGTCCTTTGTATCGTGGGACCGAGGAGAGTTGGTATGTCTGGGAGTTCAAGATCAGTCGGTAGATGTGCTTGAGGTTGTAACGGCTCGCGACAAGTTCTTTTTCGAGATACGCGAGCAATGCGGGATTGCTCGGTGGATTGTCTGGGCGAATGTCATCCGGCTCGTGGATGATGCCGCGACCGAGCAACCAGTACCAAACGCGGTTGACGATGGCGCGGTTGAACCAAGGATTGTTTGGCGTGATCAGCCAGTCGGCGAAGACCTCGCGGGGATCCTTGTTCGGCGGCAATTTGATTTGTTTGCCGTCGGGGAAGGTTGCCGCCTGCGGGGGCAAGGTGGTCGGCAGTGTTGCCACCGGAGGTGGATTGGTCGAAGCAATGGCATCGCGTCCCGGAGCGATATTGGCGCGCACCGTACTGGCGCCGATCGGGTCCCAGAAAACGACTTCCTCTTTCCATTCACTGGTCGGTTTGTAGCCGACTTGGGCAAAGAAGGCGGACACGCCAGTCAAGAGATTGGCCGGCCATTTGTCGGTTCGCATTCCCATGAACGTCAACGCGACGACGCTGGCCAAGCCATCGGGCGAGCGGCTGGCGGATGCGCGATAGAAGTTGGCGGGGCCGACGCGGAAGTTGCTGCCGCTGGAGGTGAGCAACTCGCGGGCGAATTGGTCGTACGGTTTGTTTTCAGCGAGGGAGGCACGGATCCAACGGTGGTAAGCCTGTGCGGCGTTGGGCCAGAGGTTGACGGGAAACTCCGCCTTGATCCGTAGGACGTCACTCCATCGCATGGCCCAGTAGTCGGCAAACTCCGGGCGCTCCAACAATTTGTCAATCAGGATGCGCCGTTTGTTGGCAATATCGGCATTTCGGATGAAATCTTTTGCCTCTTGCGCGGTCGGCAGGATGCCGAGGACGTCCAAGTACGCGCGACGAACAAACACCGCATCAGAACAAAGCGCGGGACGAATGTTCAACTGTGCCAGCTTGGCGAACACTGCCTTGTCAATTGCAGTTTGCGGGACAGGCAGGGTATTGCTTTCATAGACACCTTCGGCCGCCGTCGCCATTGCGGCACTAAACAGTAACGCCGCCAACGCGGGCGTTATCATCCAATTCGTGAGATTCAGACGCATTACATTCATATACGAATAATAATCCCTTCTATTCAACACTTATTTTCGGAAGAAGTTTCGGTGTTTCGGTGGGGCGTATTTGGGCACTGCCACAGTCAGTTCAGTTGCCAGAGTTCATCCCAGTGGTCGTTCGTTTGCGCTTCGACCACGGCCAGCAAGTGTCGCAGACCA
>Ga0194112_10002112_pt1 | contig 28723 bp, 24 predicted proteins | sample TA2MahC400mmetaG_FD_146191 | JGI IMG/M metagenome (GOLD analysis project Ga0194112, IMG submission 146191) | Freshwater microbial communities from Lake Tanganyika, Tanzania - TA2015016 Mahale Deep Cast 400m | ecosystem: Environmental > Aquatic > Freshwater > Lake | place: Tanzania: Lake... | reverse complement strand
CAACCACTCCATCGCTTAAATCAATAAAAGCTCCCCAATCTGTTAGTTTTGTAACTTTACCATCATATACTTCACCAACTTTAAATTTATTTTCAATTCCTATGTAAGGATCAGGAGTTAAAGCTTTGATAGATAATGACATTCTTTTTTGTTCACTATCTATCTCTATAATTTTTGCAGATATTTCTTCTCCAACAGAAAATAAGTCTTCAGGAGATGAGACTTTAAGATGAGAAATTTCAGACGTATGTAATAAACAGTCGATGGTTTCAATTGAAACAAAGGCACCATAAGATTGAATTGCTTTAATTTTTCCTTTTACAATATCTCCCACTTTATACTTTGAAAGCACTTCATCTTTACTTTGGTTTTTAGACTGTTCAAGAATTGCTCTTCTAGATGCGATAACGTTCATTCTGACAGTGTCAATTTTTATAATTAAAAACTCTAAAGGTTTGTTTAAATATTCATGAGGATTTTTGATTTGTGCATCTGAGAGCTGAGATGATGGAATAAAAGCTTGAATACCAAATATCTCGCAAGCAAAACCTCCTTTGACAACACTTCGTATAGCTCCAGTTACTTTTGTTTGTTTATCAAAAGCTTCTTGAATTCTATTCCAGGATTTAATTCTTTTTGCCTTGTCTCTTGATAGAATTACTTCACCTTGTTTTGACTCTAATCGTTCAACGTAAACTTCTAAACTTTGACCAATTTTTAAATTTTCAATCTCATCAATACTAAGTTCACTTTTTTGAATAATTCCTTCACTTTTTAAACCAACATCAACTAAAATTATTTTTTCATCAATTCTAGATATTATTCCGTTTATTATTGCACTTTCTGTTGCAGATCTTTGATCTAAATCTTGTTTTATTAAACTTGCAAACTCGTTATTGGTATCTTGTGTTTGATAGACTTTAAGGCCTTGCATTAATTAGGTGTACTTTCTGATCTATGATGTTGCATACTTTTTTAAAGACCGCTGTTCTACTATAAGACGAACTGTCAATCAATACAGCATCTTTTGCTGGTTTCGCTTTGCTTATTCGACGTGTTGCATCGTCGTGGTCTCTTTTTTTTAAATCTTTTTTTACTTTAGCGAATGATGTTTGAATTCTATTTTTTAAATATTCTTTGTATCTTCTTTTTGCCCTTTCATTTAATGAAGCACTTAAAAAAATTTTAACAGTTGCATTTGGTATTATTTTGGTTCCAATATCTCTTCCATCACAAACTGAGCCATTAAATTTTTTTGGAGGAAAATAGATCAGTTTTTTTTGTATACTTTTAAGCATTTTCCGAATTTTGATTTTTTTTGATATGATAGATGAAAATTTAGTAACTTTTTCATTTGTCAGTCTTTTATTTTCTAATTCTTTTAAATTAAGTTTCTTTAATTGCAGCTTTAAGAATTGATAATTTATTTTTTTTGTTTTTGAGCTGATTATCTTAAATGCCAAAAATCTATATAATTTTCCAGAGTCTAAATGAAAAAGTCTATATTTTTTCGCTAAATTCTTAGCTAAAGTTCCTTTCCCGGATGAAGAGGTTCCATCAATTGCAATGAGTAATTTTTTTTTCAATTTTTTTTGAGATTTTTTATTATTTTTGTAAAAGTAGGAAAACTTGTCTGAACATATTGAAAGTCTTTTATTTTAAATTTTTTATTTATTGCTTCTGATAATATTTTAAAAGACATTGCTATTCTATGATCGCCCTTTGCATCTATGACTGTGTTATTTAAAACATTAAAGTTTTTATTACCTTTAATTTCAACCGATGATTTTGTAGATTTAATATTAATCCCAACTTTAGAGAGACCTTCTTTCATAGTCTCAATTCTATCAGACTCTTTAAACCTAAGTTCTTCAATTCCATAAAACTTAGACGTTCCCTTAGCAAAAAGGGCTGCAATAAATAAAATAGGATACTCATCAATTAATCTAGGGGCCATCTCTCCTTGAATTGTTAGAGATCTAAGTTTAGAACTTTTTACAAATAGATCTCCTACAATTTCTCCTGAGCATAACCTTTTATTTTTTATTTGAATCTGTGCTTTCATTTTTTTTAAAGCATCGAGAATTCCTGTTCTTGTTGGATTAAGTAACACATTTTTAATTAAAATTTTTGAATTTTTACTAATTAATGCAAGTACGATCATAAAAGATGCTGAAGATATGTCTCCAGGAACATAAATATCTTTTGCATCGAGAGGCATCTTCCCTTCAAGAAATATAATTTTCTTTTGAGATTTTTTTTTTACCTGTATTTTTGCACCAAGATATTTAAGCATTATTTCGGTATGATCCCTGGTATCAAAATTTTCTTCAATAGATGAAATTCCTGGAGTATTTAATGCTGCTAAAAGAAAAGCAGACTTAATCTGAGCACTTGCTACCTTCAGCTTATAATCAGTTTGAAGACCAACAAAAGATCCTTGGAAAGTAAGTGGAAAATTATTTTTATTTGAAGGCTTAACACTTGCCCCAAAGTTTTTTAAAACGTCAATGACCCTGCCCATAGGTCTTTTACTCAAGGATCTATCACCTATAAATTTTATTGTGTAAGGGTAGGTTGAGAGTAGCCCTAAAAGCAATCTTGCTGTTGTTCCAGAGTTTCCACAATTTAAAGTTCCATTAAACTTTTCAAGTCCACCAACTACTTGTCCATATACGAAGTAATCTTTCTTTTTTTTTATTATTTTGATTCCAAACTTTTTAAGACATTGAATTGTACTAAATATATCTCCAGACTCTAAAAGGTTTGATATTTTAACTATGCCTGTTGCTTGTGACCCAATAATTAAAGATCTGTGTGATATAGATTTATCTCCAGGCAATTGTATTGCGCCTATAAATCTATTTATTTTTTTAGGCATATTTAGTTAAACTTATTAAGAGTTGTTTTAAATACTAAAAGTTCATATACAAGCAAAAATTATTTAAAAATTACGAGGGCATTTTGGATAAAAAAAATTGGGGCAGCAAGAGAATTTGTGAATGTGGTAAGAAATTTTACGATTTTAATAAAAATCCGATCACTTGCCCTTGTGGTAAAGTTCAGACCTTTGAAGATAAATTTGCAAAACTTGCAACATTGAAACAATCTGAAAATAAAAAATCTTTAGATGAATCAAAACCTGAAGATTTAGTTGAAGATGCGGTTATTGATGAAAACAAAGATGATGATACCGTCGTATCTTTAGAGGCCGAGAGAGAAATTGAAGAGAATTTAGAAAAAGAAAAAGAACAAGAATAGTAAATTACAATCTAAAACTAGAGCCAAGATAAAACTGTCTTGCTTTTTTATTTTCTATTATTTCTTTAGGGGAACCTTCCGCTATTATTTCACCTTGATTGATAATGTAGGCTCGATGCACAATGTCTAAAGTTTCTTTAACGTTATGATCGGTAATAAATACAGAAATTCCCTTATCAACAAGATTCTTAAGCATTTCTTTTAGTTCGGTAATTGCAATAGGATCTAAAGCAGCAAAAGGCTCATCTAATAGAAGAATTTTAGGATTCGTACACAAACATCGTGCAATTTCAACTCGTCTAGCCTCACCTCCTGACAAGCTAAGTGCAGAAGCTGTTCTTAAATGCGAAATTTTAAATTCATTTAGCAGATGTTCCACTAAGTCATCTTCTTTTTCTTTATCTTCAATAATTACTTCAGCAACTGCTCTTATATTTTCCTCAACTGTCATTCCCCTAAATATCGATCGTGCTTGTGGTAGATAAGATAATCCATTCTTAGCTCTAATATGTATGGGAAGTCCAATAAGAGACTTATTTCCAAAAAAGACATTCCCTTCAGTAGGATTTAAGATGCCAAGTATAATTGAAAATAGAGTTGTTTTTCCAGCGCCGTTAGGTCCAAGTAAAGCACAAATTTCTTTGGGATTTACTTTAAGATTGACATTTTTCAATATTACTCTTTTTTTAATTATCTTAGTAATTTTTTTAACATTCAATGTTGAGGGTGCTAAGTTTAGATAAAAATCATTTGATAAAATTTTTATTTTAGCAGAATTATTTCGAGATTTTGTATTACTATATTTTTGATCAGTAGCTTTTTTAACTTCTAGTATTTCATCTTGAAGAATATCCTCTTTTTTTAACAATAATGGTTTTTTAACTTTGTTATTAGAGTCTTTTTCTTTTTTATTATTTTCTTGGCTTTGAATATGAGTATCGTTTATTTTTTTTACACTATCTAAGTCAGGTTTTTTTTCAGCCAAAGTATCATTTGAAATGACAGCAAATTTTGTGATTTTATTTTTCATTACTTAAAATTGCTGTTACTTGTTTTGTTTTATCAACAGTTTCCATAATAGCCGATTTTTTTAAGGTATCATATACCAAACTATCAGCCATTAATTTACTAGATTTTTTTTTTTCATTTTTATCAACTAGATTAGCAATTATATTTCCACTCATTGTTATAAAATTTGATTTTCCTAAAAACTCAGCTTTATTACAAGTTATGGTGTCACTTAAATAAGTAATTTTTACTTTAATTTCAAAAAGAACATCGTTTGTATTTTTGTTGAAAATTCCTTTTTCAGAACTAGCTTTTATAACCGTTCCATCTTTCAGTAAAAAATCACTATCTACATCAATCAAATTAATAATATCTTGATTATCAGATTGTATTCCCGCAAGCCTTGCTCTTATATTGTATTGTTTTCCAGAAAGATCAGTCCCAGTATAGCTAATGTTTTCTACAGTGTTGCTAGCAATGATTTCAGATGGTGTAATATTTCTTGATAATTTTTTAAGGCGATATTCATTTACCGCAGGATAGATAATATAAACTATTATGATTACTACGAGTGCAGCAACAGAGATGTATATCTGCTTTTTTCTAACCGAACTAATCTGCATTATTTAAATTCCCAAGGCTAATAAGTGATGGATATGAATTAGCCCGTATTGATTATTTTTGGATTTTACTATTAATGAAGTAATTTTTTTTTTATTCATTATTTCTAGCGCCTTTACAGCTAGAGTATTTTCTTCAATAATTAATGGTTTTTTTGTCATAAAGTTCTTAATAATTTTTTCTAAAAAATCTTTTTTATTTATTTGTCGTCTGACATCACCGTCAGTCAATATTCCAGTAATTTTTTTTTTTGAATTTCTAACTAGAACGCATCCCAAAGTTTTTTTAGTAATTTCAATTATTGCTTTTTTTATTTTTTCGTTCTCAAAAACAAATGGAAGATCAGCTCCTTTAATCATAAGATTTTTTACAATTATAAGTTGTTTTCCTAAGCTCCCACTTGGATGAAATAATGCAAAATTTTCCTTATTAAATTTTTTCTTATTCATTAAACATACGGCTAAACAATCCCCAAGAACCATCTGAATAGTTGATGAAGATGTTGGAACTATATCTAGGCCAGCCTCTTGAACTTTAGGTATTAAAATTTTTATTGTGCTAGCCTTTATTAAAGCACTGTTATCTTTTGAAGCTACTCCAATGATTGGAACTTTGAAATTTTTTGCAAAGTTAATAATATTTTTTAATTCATCAGTATTTCCTGAGTAAGACATTATTAAAAAAATATCTTGTCTAGTATCCACAAGTCCAAGGTCTCCATGAGAGGCATCTCCAGGGTTTAGAAATACAGATGATGTTCCTGTCGAACTTAAAGTTGCCGATATTTTTCTCATAATATGACCAGATTTTCCAACTCCTGTTGCAATAACTTTTCCTTTACATCCATGAATAAGGTCAACTGCTTTAATAAAGCTCGTATCTAAATGATTTGATAATTTTTTTAGTGCAGTAATTTCTTGAGTAATTACTTTTTTAGCTATTATAATTTTCGTATTTATTGGCATTAATGTGAAAAAATATCTTGATTGTTCCAGCCTGCAAGATCAAGAGCTACTCTATGCTTTAGAAAATTAAAACATTGTTCTGCGATTTCTAATCTATTTTCACGTTTAAGCATTTTATCTAGTTCATTTTTAATTTTATGTAAGTACAAAACATCAGATGCAGCATATTGTATTTGCTCCTTGCTAAGCTCTTCTGCACCCCAGTCTGATGATTGCATTGCTTTACTAAGTTCTATATTTAGAAGTTCTTTACACAGATCTTTTAAACCATGTTTGTCAGAATAGGTTCTTCCGATTCTTGAAGCTATTTTTGTACAATAAACATTGTTCACCTCTACATTTAAATATTTTTTTAAAACTGCAAGATCAAATCTAGCATACTGAAATATTTTTTTAATTTTTTTATCTTCTAATATCTTTTTTAAGTTTTCAGCTTGGTAACTTTCTTTATCGATCTGAATAATATAAACTTTATTATCACCCGGAGAGAGCTGAACTAAACATAGTCTATCTCTTGAAAAATCTAAACCCATGGTTTCAGTATCAACAGCAACAACCTCACCAAGATTTATATTTTTTGGCAGATCTTGTTTTAAAATTTTGACTTCCATATTTCAGTTCAGTAAATAGTGAACGAGTTAATATCGCAATTTTATCTTAAATTTAAATACATAATTGGGTTAATTCATGGCGGATAACAAGAAGGTAACTGTTTTTGGAGCGAGCGGACAAATTGGTAGAAATTTATTAGCTAAGCTTGCAAAAAAAGATTTTGAAATAATTGCAATAACAAGAAATCCTTATGAAAATCTTCACTTAAAAGTTTGTGCGCAACCAGGACAGTTAGAGTTAAAAAAATTAGATTTTACAAACCTAAGTGAATTAATAGAAGATTCTGATTTTATTATAAATTTAATTGGAATTCTCTATGAAAATAAAAAACAGAAGTTTAATTTATTACATAATAAATTTCCAGATTACCTATCCAAGATTGCCAAAGAAAAAAAAATAAAAAAATTTATTCATATATCTGCACTAGGAGTCCACCACGATAGTAAATCCAATTACTTGATTTCGAAATTAAATGGTGAGAAAGCAGTTCAAAAAAATTTACAAAATAATTGTATTGTAAGGCCATCAATAGTTTTTGGAAAAGATGATAATTTTTTTAATTTATTTGCTAAGCTTGTAAATTTATTTCCTATAATTCCTCTTGTTGGTATTAATACTAAATTTCAGCCCACTTATGTTGGTGATGTTAGTGATGCAATAATTAAAATATTAGAAGAGGAAAGAATGAAAGAAAGCATATATGAATTAGGAGGTCCAAATATACACTCCTTTAAAGAGCTAATAGAAATGTTGTCTAAAGTAATGGGTAAAAAAAGATTTATTATTTCAGTTCCAGATATTGTTGCGAGAATACAGGCAAAAATATTTCAACTTTTTCCAAAACCATTACTTACAGAAGATCAACTTGAAATTTTAAAATTTGATAATATTTGTTCTGGAAAATTTTCTGGATATAATGACCTTGCTATCTATCCAAAATCAGTTGAAACCATATTGTCTACCTATATGTTTTCAAAAAAAAATTAAATAAAATATATAAATATAAATATACCAAATATAACTCGGTAATATACAAAAACATTAAAACTAAATTTTTGTAAAAAACCCATAAATAACTTCAGTGTTATAAGGGCAAATATAAAACTAGATAAGAATGCAACAAATGCATTTAAGGTAAGTTCCGCGCTACCAATTTTAATTATATCGAGCACACCTAAAAAACATGCAGCGCCAGTAGTTGGTATTGAAAGTAAAAATGAAAATTTTGCAGCATCATATCTTGTGTAGTTCAAAAACCTTGCTGCCGTTATAGTAATGCCTGATCTAGAAACTCCAGGAATTAATGCGATAGTTTGGTATAATCCAATAATCAAAGAGTCTTTCATATTTAGATTTAACTCAATGGTATTGTTTTGATCTTTTTTATCTGCAAAAAAAAGTAAAAAAGCGAATAGTATTGTTGTTGATCCTATAATTAATGGGTTAGATAAAATTTTAATTAGTCCAAAATAATGAAATATAAATCCTATGATAACCACAGGTATAGTTCCTATGATAAGATTTATAATTATGTTTCTGTTTTGAACTAGAGCTAGAAGTTCCTTAGAGAAAAAAACTAAAACTGAAAGTAAAGAGCCTAAATGAAAAGCTAAGTTAATTACTTCATTATTATTATTAAAGTTTAAAAACCTCTCAAAAATTATCAAATGTGAATGCGATGAAATTGGAAGAAACTCTGTAATACCCTGAATAATTCCTAATATAAAAATTTTTAATAAATCTTCCATAGATTACCTATTACAATGGTTTAAGAACTTTAATTTTAAAATTAGTAATTTTTTGTTTACAATTAAAGATTGAAAATATTCAAAAAAGGTTAATAATTACTATTTAATATGATTTTAGTAAATTTTGCTGACCTATTTTGCATTTAAAACAAAGGAATTTTATGAAATTATAGACTAAAAATTAGTTTTTTAAAAATATTTGTATATGGCTGAAAAAATGCTCAAATTTGTAGGTTTAAAAGGAGAAACTCCACTTAAAAGTAAAGTTTCAGAGAGAGTAAAAAACTTTTTTGAAATTTATAAGAATTATATTGAACCTAAGGCTAAAGAACAATCAAGCAGATGTTCTCAGTGTGGCGTTCCGTATTGTCAGATACATTGTCCCTTATCAAATAATATTCCAGACTGGTTAAAACTTACGGCCGAAGGAAGATTAGAAGAAGCCTATGAATTGTCTTCAGCAACTAATAACATGCCTGAAGTTTGTGGAAGAATTTGTCCTCAAGATAGGTTGTGTGAAGGAAACTGCGTAATTGAAAGAGCTGGACATGGAACAGTTACAATAGGATCAATTGAAAAATTTATTACTGATCATGCATTTGAAAACGGTTGGATTAAACCTTTTAAAGTAAAAAAAAATTTAAATCAGAGCATTGGTATAATTGGAGCTGGACCAGCGGGTCTTGCTGCGGCTGAACAATTAAGAAAACTTGGTTATCAAATAATTGTTTATGATAGATATGATAGACCAGGAGGTCTTTTAATTTATGGTATTCCAAACTTTAAACTTGAAAAACATATTGTTGAGAGAAGAACTAAACTTTTAGAAGATAGCGGAATAAAATTTGCTCAAAATTTTGAAGTTGGTAAAAAAAATACATTACAAGATTTAAAAGAAAAACATGATGCTATTTTAATTGCAACCGGGGTTTATAAAGCAAGAGAAGTTGAGATAAAAGGATCCGCATTAAAAAATATTTTTCCTGCAATGGAATTTTTAACAGCATCCAACAAAAAAGGCCTAGGGGATAAAGTTAAATTATTTGATGATGGAACACTTAATGCTGAAGGTAAGAATATAGTTGTCATTGGTGGTGGGGATACAGCAATGGATTGTGTTAGAACTGCAATTCGTCAAAATGCAAAATCTGTAAAATGTTTATACAGAAGAGATAAAAAAAATATGCCAGGATCAGCAAGGGAGGTCTCAAATGCAGAAGAAGAAGGCGTTGATTTTAATTGGCTTACAAATCCAAAAGAATTTATTGGTGAGAAAGGTATAGTGAAACAAGTTATTCTTCATAAAATGAGGCTTGGAGAAACAGATGCTACCGGCAGACAGAGGCCAGAAATAGTATCAGGATCAGAAAAAAAAATAGATGCAGATATAGTAATAAAAGCTTTAGGCTTTGATCCAGAAGATATTCCTAATCTATTTTCTGAGCCAAAGCTTGATGTCTCTAAGTGGGGGACTATTAAAACTGATTTAAAAACAATGAAAACTAATATTGAAGGAGTTTTTGCAGCAGGTGATATTGTTCGAGGTGCATCACTAGTAGTTTGGGCAATTAGAGATGGAAGAGATGCTGCAACATCGATTGATGAATATTTAAAAAATAAAAAGTTTTTAGCTGAAAGAAAAAAACTAGTTGCATGAACCTTTATAAAAAAAATCTAGAAAAACTTATAAAAAATAATGCATATTCTCCAGAATTTGAACACGATAGCTGTGGAGTTGGCTTTGTTGCATCCTTAGACGGAAAGGCTAGAAGAGAAGTAGTTGAGAATGGTATTGAGGCACTTAAAGCAGTTTGGCACAGAGGCGCCGTTGCGAAAGATGGAAGCGGGGATGGGGCTGGAATTCATCTAGAAATATCAAGGACATTTTTTGAAGAGCAAATACAATCCTCAGGTCATCAATATAATGAGAAAAATCAGCTTTGTATTGGTATGATTTTTCTACCAAGAAACGATTATGGAGCTCAGGAGACTTGCAGAACTATAGTAGAGCATGAGTTATTATCTAATGATTTTAATGTATTTTGTTGGAGACAAGTTCCAGTTAGGCCTAAAGTTTTAGGAACTAAGGCCAATGACACTAGACCTGAAATAGAGCAGGTTATATTTAACCCAAATACACCTATCGACACCGAAGATCTTGAAAGAAAATTATTTACTATAAGAAAAAGAATTGAAAAAAAAATAACCGACTCGCAACTAAAAGATTTTTATATTTCATCCTTAAGTTCAAGATCTATAATTTATAAAGGGATGTTTCTTGCTCAGAACTTATCTGATTTTTATCCTGACCTTGAAGATAAAAGATTTATTTCAAGGTTTTCAATTTTTCATCAACGCTATTCGACAAATACTTTTCCAAGCTGGGAACTTGCTCAACCTTTTAGAATTGTAGCGCATAACGGAGAGATTAATACCTTGAAAGGAAATGTGAGTTGGATGAAAACTCATGAGCAAGGAATTGAGTCTAATCTGTATAAAAATATTGATGATATAAAACCAATTTTGAAATCTGGAAGTTCCGATACGGCATGCTTAGATTCAGTGTTTGAACTATTAGCAAGGTCAGGAAGAGAACTTCCTTTAGTAAAAATGATGCTCATTCCTGAGGCTTGGTCTAAGAGGAGTAAAATACTTCCTCAAAATTACAGAGATATGTACAACTACTTAAATTCTGTAATTGAACCATGGGACGGGCCAGCAGCAATTGCTGCAACAGATGGTAACTGGATACTCGCTGCAAATGATAGAAATGGCCTTAGACCTTTACGATATACAATTACCAAAGATAAAATTTTATTTGTTGGTTCCGAAACAGGAATGGTTCAGGTTCATGATGAAAATATAATTTTTAGAGGAAGAGTGGGCCCAGGACAAATGATTGCAGTGCAGCTTGATAAAGGAAATTATTTCACTGATAAAAAAATCAAAGATCATTTATCTAAAAATCCAATTTATAAAAAATTTAGTCAAAATTTAATTGAAATAAGTAAAAAATTTTCAAATTTAAATGAATTTAATATTTTTGAAGGAGATATTTTAAGACAGAAACAATTCGTTTCAGGAATAACTATTGAAGAATTAGAAATGATACTTCATCCCATGGTCGAAGATCAAAAAGAAGCCGTTGGTTCAATGGGAGATGATACTCCACCAGCTGTTTTATCAAACCAATTTAAAAATCTTTCGCATTTTTTCAGACAAAACTTTAGTCAAGTTACTAATCCACCAATAGATTCTTTAAGAGAGAATAGAGTTATGTCTTTAAATACTAGAATAGGAAATTTGCAGAATATTCTAGGGGAGGATTTGTTTAATAAGAAAAGTTATTTACTTGAAAGTCCTGTTTTATCTAATGCGCAATTTAAGAAATTATTTGAAGTTTTAAATGAGGAATATTCTTTAATTGATTGCACCTATGACGTTGAAGATGAAAATACAAATTTAAAAAAACAATTACAAAGAATTCAATTAGAGGCCGAAGGAGCAGCGAGAGAGGGATCAAAACATATTATTTTAACCGATGAAAAGGTTTCAGATAAGAAAATTGGAATACCAATTATTCTTGCAGTTGGAGCAGTTCAAAATCACTTAGTATCAAAAGGTTTAAGAAAATTTGTGTCTTTAAACGTAAAGTCATCGGAGTGCTTAGATGTTCACTATTTTGCAGTTTTAATTGGTGCCGGAGCAACTACAGTTAATCCTTATCTTGCATTGGACAGCATTTATCAGCGATGGCAAAAAAAACTTTTTAATAAGTTAACGTTTTCTGAGTGTATTAATAATTATATTAAGGCCGTCAACGATGGACTTTTAAAAGTAATGTCAAAGTTAGGCATTTCAGTAATTAGCTCTTATAGAGGAGGTCTTAATTTTAGTGGTTTAGGTTTAAGCAGATCTTTAATTGCAGAATACTTCCCGGGCATGTTTTCAAAAATATCAGGGTTAGGATTATCTGGTATTGAGAGAATGATTAAACTTCAGCACTCAAAAGCTTTTAGAGGAAACGTTATTTCTTTACCTATAGGAGGCTTTTATAAATTTAGAAAAGATGGCGAGTCACATGCAAATCAGGCAGTGACGATGCATATGTTACAAACCGCAGTTGCCACAGATAATTATGATTTATATAAAAAATATTCAAAAATAATAAATGAACAATATCCAATAAACTTAAGAGATCTTTTAGATTTTAATAAAATAAAAAAATCTATCTCTATTGAAGAGGTTGAGTCAGTAACAGATATAAGAAAAAGATTTGGAAGTGGAAGCATGTCTCTTGGGGCCCTTTCAAAAGAAGCTCACGAAACGCTTGCAGTTGCAATGAATAGAATTGGTGGCGCATCATGCTCTGGAGAAGGTGGCGAAGATGCAAAAAGAGCGATACAAAAAGAAAATGGGGATAACGCCAACTCTAGAGTCAAGCAAATAGCGTCTGCAAGATTTGGTGTTACGGCAGAATATTTAAATAACTGTGATGAAATAGAAATTAAAATATCTCAAGGAGCAAAACCTGGAGAGGGTGGTCAGTTACCTGGATTTAAAGTAACAGCAGAAATAGCAACTTTAAGACATTCTACACCTGGAGTTACTTTAATATCGCCGCCACCTCATCATGATATCTACTCAATTGAGGACTTATCCCAGTTAATTTATGATCTTAAACAAATTAATCCTAAAGCAAAAATAGGAGTTAAATTAGTATCATCAACCGGTATTGGAACAATTGCTGCTGGAGTAGCAAAAGCGAAAGCTGATGTAATTTTAATAAGCGGACATTCAGGTGGAACTGGAGCTTCTCCGCAAACTAGCATTAAGTATGCCGGACTCCCTTGGGAGATTGGTCTTGCTGAAACAAATCAAGTGTTAACTTTAAATGGTTTAAGGCATGAAGTCATTTTAAGAACCGACGGTGGAATTAAAACTGGTCGAGATGTTGTTATGGCTGCAATGCTTGGAGCTGATGATTTTGGTATAGCAACCACATCCTTGATAGCAATGGGCTGTATTATGGTAAGACAGTGCCATTCAAATACTTGTCCAGTTGGTATTTGCACACAAGATGAAGAGCTTAGAAAAAAATTCACAGGCACACCAGAGAAAGTTGTTAATTTATTCACATTTATAGCTGAGGAAGTTAGAGAAATTTTGGCTGGACTTGGATTTAAATCATTAAATGAAATTGTTGGAAGGTCTGACTTATTAAGACAAGTTAATCGTGGTTCTGAAAGTTTAGATGATTTAGATTTAAACCCAATTTTAGTTCAGGCTGATCCAGGAGAAAATCCAAGATATTGTATTAAAAGAGAAAGAAAGGATGTTCCAGATAGTTTAGACAAGCAAATAATAAAAGACTCTTTAAATTTATTAAGAAGTGGTCAAAAGATACAGTTAAGCTATGCGGTTAAGAATACTCATAGATCAGTTGGAACTAGATTGTCTTCTTTAATTACTACAGAATTTAAAAATAATAAATTTCAAGAAGATCATATAACAATAAAACTTAAAGGCTCAGCTGGACAATCCTTAGGAGCTTTTGCATGCAAAGGTATTAGGATTGATGTAACAGGGGATGCAAACGATTATGTAGGCAAAGGTCTTTCAGGTGGAACAATAATTTTAAGGCCGTCTTTAAACAGCAATCTTCAAACTGAAAAAAATACTATTATTGGAAATACAGTATTATATGGAGCAACGTCCGGATATCTTTTTGCAGCAGGCCAAGCAGGTGAAAGATTTGCAGTTAGAAACTCGGGCGCGGCTGCAGTTGTTGAGGGGTGCGGGACTAATGGTTGTGAGTATATGACTGGAGGAACGGCTGTCATTTTAGGAGAAGTTGGAGATAACTTTGCAGCAGGAATGACTGGAGGTATGGCATTTGTTTATGATCCAGAGGTAGTGTTTGAAAATTTTCTTAATCCCACATCAGTTGCAAGTCAAAATATTGAAACAGAATATTGGATCAATTTTTTGTATAGTCTCGTAAAAAAACATGCTGATGAAACAAATTCAAGTCACGCAAAAAAAATAATTCAACAATGGCCTTTAGAAAAAGATAGATTCGTTCAAATTTGTCCAAAAGAGATGTTAAATAAATTAAAGTATCCAATAACAAATAAAGTTCATCTTAAAGATCAAGCAAGTTAATTTTGTGAAGCTATTCTGTTTTGGATTTGGACAAGTTGCACGGTATTTTGTTAAAAAATTATTGTTAGAAAAAAAAAATTTTAGATTAATCACTACAAATACAAAAAAAACATTAGACCATAAATTTCAAAATATAAAATTTAAAAGCTATTTTTTTTCTAATTTTACTTATGATAAAAAAATCTTATCAGAGTTAGAGAACGCAACTCATATTCTTATATCTATACCACCCAAAAATCATAAAGATTTAGTTTTAGAAAATTTTAAGAAAATATTAAGTCAACAAAAAAAAATAAATTGGATTGGTTATCTTTCTTCAACAAGTGTCTACGGCAATCATTACGGAAAGTATGTAAGTGAAGACAGTAGACTCTTAACAAATACCAAAGTTGGAATTAATAGAATAATTGCAGAAAATGAATGGTTACGTTTATTTAAATTTTATGATTTGCCAGTTAGAGTCTTCAGACTTTCTGGAATTTATTCAAACGAAACAAATGTTTTAGAAAGAATTATAAGAAATGATTTAAATATTTTAAAATTTAAAGATCAATATATTTCAAGAATACATGTGGAGGATATTGCAAATATTATTTTTAAATCTTTAAAATTCTCTAAACCGGGGGAGATTTATAATGTTTCAGATAATAAACCCAGCAGGTATTCCGATGTAGTGAAGTATGGTTGCAAGCTACTTAATGTGAATTACAAATTTTTAATAAATAAAAAAAATTTTAAAAGCTCTAATGTTAATGTTTTTTTTAAGGACTCTAAAAAAGTATCAAATAAAAAAATAATATTTAATTTTAAGGTAAAATTGAAATATCCTTCATACAAAGAAGGGTTAAATTCTATTTTTAATAATTTTTATAATTGATTGTTCAATTTGAAATAAATCATTTTTTTTTGATAATGAATGATCACCCTCATTGATAATATTAAGATAAATTTTTTTCGAAATTAGATTTTTAAGTAGTTGAATAGAATACTTAAGAGGAACAGACTCATCTTTTGATCCATGAAATAAAAATATTGGAAATTGAAGTTCAAATTTTTTTTTTAAGACCAGGTAGTTTCTAGCGTCTAAAATAAATTTTTTTGTGATAGGATAATAATTATCATAGTTACTATAAAGTTTAAAAATTTTTCCATTTAAGATTTTTTTCTTCTCTTGATGCGGAAGTTTTTTCCATATTAATTCTTCAGTAAAGTCTGGTGCAGCACCAATAGTAATAAGTCCAATAATTTTTTTTTTAAAATAATTTAAAATATTAATTGCAATCCAAGCTCCCATGGACGAACCTATGAAAATAATTTTTTTCGTATTAACTAAGCTACTAACTGTAGATTTTGTTTCTTCTATCCAGTCTTTAATACTAAAGTCAGTAAAGTCTCCGGAGGACTTTCCATGACCCGAGTACTCAAAAAGTAGAAGGTTTATTTTTAGTTTTTTGCAAAGCTTTTTTAAAAATTTAGCCTTTTTGCTTTCAATATCTGACATAAGTCCATGAAGGAAAACGATAGAAATAGTTTTGTTATATTCTAATTTTTGATAGTGAATTTTTTTAAAGTTATCGATTTGAAAAAAATTTTGCATCTGAATTATTGTAAATATAACATATTTATATAATGGATAAAAAAGTTAGGTTGCTTCAAGTTATTCCAAAATTAGACTTTGGGGGTGCGGAGACAGGTTGTAAAGATATCGCAAGGTATATAGAAGCTCATGGTCATTTTTCATCCATTATTTGTAATGGTGGTAGACAATTAAGTTTTTTAGATTTAAATAAAATTAAAGTCATAAAACTACCTGTTCATTCAAAAAATTTAATTTTAATAATTTTAAACATTTTTTTAATAATTTTTTTTATAAAAAAGCTTAACATAAATATTGTTCATGTAAGAAGCAGAGCTCCTGCTTGGTCTTGTTATTATGCTTGTAAGTTTACAAAGACTAAAATGATTTCAACCTTTCATGGTACCTATAACTTTAGCAATTCTTTAAAAAAATTTTACAACTCAATAATGTTAAAGGGTGATGGTGTCATTGCTGGATCAAAATTTATATCTGATCATATAAAATCTAACTATTCAGTTAAGATTCCAATTTATATTATTGAAAGAGGAATTGATGTTCATTTTTTTAATAAGAACAATATTAATATAGAGAGTAAGGAAAATATTAGAGAAAGATGGGGATTAAATAATAACTTTTTAATCTTACTTCCTGGTCGTTTGACGAATTGGAAGGGACAAATGTTTTTTTTAAAAACTCTTGTAAAAATGAAAAATGAAAATTTATTAAATAATATCAATTCAGTTATTTTAGGAGATAATCAAGGTAGAGAGGAATACAAAAATAATCTTACAAAAATTATTAATGAAAATTTCTTACAAAATAACGTTAAGTTAATTAATCACGAAAGTCATATGCCCTCAGCTTATTTAGCATCAGATTTAGTTCTTTCAGCATCCATAGAGCCAGAGGCATTTGGTCGAGTAGTCGTTGAAGGAATGGCTATGGAAAAACCTGTTCTAGCAAGTAATATTGGAGGATCAGTTGATACAGTGCAAAACAAAGTTACAGGGTTTTTGTTTCAATCAGAGAATGAACAAAGTTTGATAGAGTCTTTATTAATGATTAAAAAGTTAGATAAGTCAGAATTAGATAGAATTTGTAAAAATGCTAGAGAAAGAGTAATTGAAAAATTTAATGTAACAGAAATGTGTTCTAAAACACTAGAAATTTACAAGTCATTGGTTTAATTAAAAGTTTATATGGTTAACATAACTCTTCTTGATGGAAAAAAAATTTCATTTTCAGAAAAAGTAACAGGGTTAGATATAGCAAAAAAAATTAGCGCATCTCTTGCTAAAAAGGCTTTAGTTATAAAAGTTGATAATCATCTCAAAGATTTAAGTTCAGAGATTTCAAAAGATGCAACAGTTGAAATAATTACTGAAGAGGATGATAGGGGTTTGGAGGTTATCCGGCATGATACAGCGCATATTCTTGCTATGGCTGTGCAGGAGCTTTTTTCAGATACGCAGGTAACCATTGGTCCGGTTATAGAAAATGGTTTTTATTACGATTTTTCAAGAAAAAAACCTTTTACTGAAGATGATTTAGAAAAGATTGAAAAAAAAATGCTTGAGATAATAAGTCGTAACGAAATTACAACAAGAGAAGTGTGGGATAGAAAAAAAGCCATTGATCATTTTAAAAAAATTGGAGAACACTATAAAGCTGAGATTATTGAAAGCATTCCAAAAAATGAGGAAATTTCCATTTATTATCATGGAAAATGGCATGATCTTTGTAGAGGACCACATCTTTCAAGTACTGGAAAAATTAGTAAAGCATTCAAACTTACTAAAATAGCAGGAGCTTATTGGAGAGGAGACTCAAAAAATGAAATGCTTCAAAGAATTTATGGAACCTCGTGGAGAAGCAAAGACGAGCTTGACGATTATTTAAAACGCCTTGAAGAAGCAGAAAAAAGAGACCATAGAAAACTTGGAAAAGTTTTAGATTTTTTTCATTTCCAAGAAGAGAGTCCAGGATCTGTTTTTTGGCACGAAAAGGGATGGCAGCTTTTTCAGTCTTTAATTGATTTTATGAGACATCAACAATTAATTAGTGGATATAAAGAGATAAACACACCAGAGATATTAGATAAAAGCCTTTGGGAAAAAAGTGGTCACTGGGAAAAATTTCAGGAGCATATGTATACAACCACAACCCCAGATGAGAGGGTGTTTGCTATAAAACCAATGAACTGCCCTGGTTGTGTCCAAGTATTTAATCAAGGTTTAAAAAGTTACAGAGATTTACCACTAAAGTTATCTGAATTTGGAAGAGTTCATCGCTATGAAACATCAGGATCTTTACACGGATTGATGAGAGTTAGGTCCTTTACACAAGATGATGCGCATATTTTTTGTACTGAAAATCAAATAACTGAAGAGACATTAAAAGTTACAAAATTAATTTTAGGAATTTATAAGGCATTTGGTTTTGAAAATGTTTTACTTAAATATTCAGATAGACCCGCAAAGAGAGTTGGGGACGATAGATTATGGGATAAAGCTGAAAAAGCATTATTAGAAGCTGTTAAAGCAACTAAACTAAAATACTCTATAAACAAAGGTGAAGGCGCATTCTATGGTCCGAAAATTGAATTTGTTTTAAAAGACTCCATAGGTCGGGACTGGCAATGTGGCACACTTCAAGTTGACTTTAATCTTCCACAAAGATTGGAGGCATTTTATGTAGACCAAGATGGAATAAAAAAACATCCTGTAATGTTGCATAGAGCTTTGTTTGGATCTTTAGAAAGATTTATCGGAATTTTAATAGAAAATTATGCTGGAAAGCTTCCCTCATGGCTTTCACCTGTACAAGTTGCAGTACTTCCAATTTCTGAAAACTTTGACAATTATGCAAAAAAAATATCTAATGAATTAAATAAAAACAAAATACGGAATATTATTGATCTTAAAAGTGAAAAGATTAACTACAAAGTTAGAGAACACTCTATCTCTAAAATCCCTTATTTAATGATCTGCGGAGCTCAAGAAGAAAAAGATAATTCAGTTACAATTAGAAAGTTGGGGGATGAAAAACAAGAAACTTTATCTATTCATAAAGCTATGGATCTCATGATGAAAGATTGTTCTGTACCTACAATTCAGGAGTTAAGTCATTAATCAGAATTTCCAAAATAATAATAGAAGCAATTACTCACAAGCTAATTCTAGCAAGAGATCAGGTCCAAGAGTAAACGAATTTATAAGAGCAACCGAAGTACAATTAATTGATAGCGATGGTCAAAACCTAGGAATCGTTCCAATCAATGACGCTTTAATTTCTGCCAGAGAACAGGGTCTTGATTTAATTGAAATTGCAGCAGGGACAAAACCTCCTGTTTGTAAAATTACAGACTATGGAAAATTTAAATATGACCTTCAAAAGAAAGCTAACCAAGCAAAAAAAAAACAAAAAGTTTCTGTTCTTAAAGAAATTAAACTTAGACCAGGTACGGAAAAGCATGATTATGATTTTAAAATGCGCGCAACAGAAAAATTCCTGTTAAAGGGAGATAAGGTAAAATTTACTATAAAGCTTAAAGGAAGAGAGATGCAGCATTTAAAATTAGCTGAGGATCTTGCAAGTAAAATTATAACAGACTTGAAGCTTAAAGGTAAAGTTGAGCAATCACCTAAAATGGCTGGTATGCAGATGACCCTAGTAATTCAGCCAGCAAAATAATAATCTAACTAGTTGTTTTTGATATTTATTCAAAGTATAAGGCGCAAATCTTATGTACAAAGTTAAAACAAAAAGTAGTGCAAAAAAAAGATTTAGAATAACAGCAACTGGCAAAGTAAAAATGCCTCAAGCAAATAAAAGACATAATATGATTAAGCGAAGTAATTCTCAAATTAGAAGACAAAGAGGAATGACGATTATGTCTAGATCAGATGAGAAACTTGTAAAGTCTTATATGCCAAATAGTTTAAGAGGATAAAATGTCTAGGGTTAAAAGAGGTGTAACAAGTCACGCAAGACATAAAAAAGTTTATAAAGCTGTTAAAGGTTTTTATGGTAGAAGAAAAAATACTATTAGAATTGCAAAGCAAGCCTTAGATAAATCACTACAGTATTCTTATAAGGGTAGAAAATTAAAGAAAAGGAATTTTAGATCACTTTGGATACAAAGAATTAATGCTGGAGTAAGAGAGGAAGGATTAACTTATTCCAGATTTATTAATGGTTTAAATAAATCAAAAATAAATATTGATAGAAAAATACTAGCTGATCTAGCTTATAAAAATCCACAGGCTTTTAAATCTATTGTAAAAAAGGTACAGTCCTCCCTAAGCTAATTACTTTAGTTAAGTTAATGGATGAAATTTTATCTATACGAAAAGATTTTGATTCAAAAATTGGAAATGTAAGTGTCTTAGAAAAAATAGATTTAATTAAATCTGAATTTTTAGGAAAAAAAGGAAAACTTACAGATCTTTTTAAAAAAATACCAAACTTACAAGGCGAAGATAGAAAAAATTTTGCTTTAAAACTTAATAAAGCAAAGGATCATATAAATTCATTAATAGAGAAAAAACTAAACGAACTACAAGGAAAAGAAATTCAAGAAAAGTTATCTTCTGAAAGAATAGATATTTCTTTACCAGGAAGACCAATTGAATTTGGAAAAATTCATCCAGTCACTCAAGTAATTGATGAAGTTACAGCAATATTTGGTGAAATAGGTTTTTCTGTTGCCGAAGGTCCTGACCTGGAGACAGAGTTTAATAACTTTACGGCACTTAATACTCCGGAACATCATCCAGCAAGGGATATGCATGATACTTTTTATTTAACTGAAGATAAAAATATACTTCTTCGAACCCATACATCGCCCGTTCAGATAAGAACAATGTTATCTGGAAAACCTCCTTATCAAATAATTGCACCAGGAAGAACTTATAGATGTGATAGCGATCAAACTCATACCCCAATGTTTCATCAGGTAGAAGGATTACATATTGATAAAGATATTAATATGGGTCATCTGAAAGGAGTTTTAGATTATTTCATTAAAAAATTTTTCAATGTTGATAAAATTAAAATGCGATTTAGACCATCACATTTTCCTTTTACCGAACCATCTGCTGAGGTTGATATCGGCTATGAAATTAAAGATGGAGAAATTATAATTGGAGAAGGAAATAAGTGGCTAGAAATTCTAGGATGTGGAATGGTTCATCCAAACGTTCTCAGAAATTGCAAAGTAAATCCATCTTTATATCAGGGATATGCATTTGGGATGGGCATAGATAGGCTCGCCATGCTTAAATACGGCATAAACGATTTAAGATCTTTTTTTGAAAGCGATATAAGGTGGCTAAGCCATTTTGGTTTTAATCCATTAGACATACCAGCAAGTTATAGAGGTTTTGGTAAATGAAGTTTACAAAGTCTTGGCTATCAGACCATTTAAAAACTAGTGCAACATTAGAACAAATTGAAAAAACTTTAAACGAAATTGGTCTAGAAGTTGAAAATATAGATAAAGGTGGAGAAAGTTTTTTTAAAGTTGCAAAAATTTTAAAAGCATCAAAGCATCCTAATGCAGATAAATTAAAAGTTTGCGAGGTTGATACCGGAAAGCATGTTGTTCAAGTTGTTTGTGGAGCAAATAATGCAAGAGATGGTCTATTCACGGTTTTTGCCTCACCTGGTGCAATTATTCCTAAAAATCAGTTAAAAATAAAAATCACAAATATTAGAGGCATTGAGTCAAACGGAATGCTTTGTAGCGAATCTGAACTTAATATTTCTGAAGAAAGTTCAGGAATAATAGAATTAAGTAAAAATAAGAAAATTGGTGAAAGTTTTTTTTCTTCAAACAATGAACCGCTTATAGATATTTCAGTAACACCAAATAGATCTGATTGTTTAGGGGTTTATGGAATTGCAAGAGATCTTTCAGCTAAGGGATTAGGGTCATTAAAAGAAATAAAAAAAATAGATATTAAGAATAAAATAAAAAATCCTTTTAAAGTAACTATAGAAAAAAATTCAGGCTGTTCAGCTTTTTCCTATTGCTACATAGAAGGAGTTAAAAATATAGAAAGTCCAAAGTGGTTAAAAGATAAAATTTTATCAGTTGGCCTTCGTCCTATTTCAGCAATAGTTGATATTACCAATTATATTATGATTGATTTAAACAGACCACTACATGCATACGATGCAGATAAAATATCAAAAAAACACGTCATAGTAAGACTGTCAAAAAAAAATGAAAAATTTAATGCCCTAGATGATAAAGAATATAAGCTTGAAGAAGGTAACTGTTTAATAACAGATAAAGATAAAATACTTGGCCTAGGAGGAATAATTGGTGGAGCATCAACAGGAGTTTCTGAAAAGAGTAAAAATATTTTAATTGAGTCAGCGCTGTTTGAGCCATCCTTAACTTCAAAGACTTCAAAAAAACTTGGAATAAACTCAGACGCTTCCTTTAGATTTGCAAGGGGAGTTGATAAAAATATGATGGTTTATGGATCACAACTTGCTGCAAAACTAATTCAGGAAATATGTGGTGGAAAAATAAGTAACGTACTAATTTCCGGAGAAAAGATTTTTAACCCGAGAAAGATAATTTTTAATTTATCTAAATTTTCAAAGATTATAGGAATACCTATCACTGTAAAGGAAGCGATAGATATACTTAAAAAACTTGGCTTTAAAATAAATTTAAAAAAAGAGACATTAAATTTAGAAGTTCCAAGTTGGAGACCAGATATAGTTGAAGATATTGATGTTGTAGAAGAGATTATAAGAATAAAAGGTTATGATAAAATTAAGCTTATCGAGCCAAATCAAGGAACTGTAAAAAAGGATATTTTGAGTTTTGGTCAAAAAATTCAAAGAAGTTTTTTAAGATCAATTGCAAATCAAGGCTTTTTTCAAACTATAACGTATTCTTTTACAGATTCTAAAGTTGATACTATTTTTAAAGATGAAAATAAAAATCTCTATCTTAAAAATCCTATTTCGAGCGATCAGAACTATTTAAGATCCTCATTATTTTCTAATCTTTTTTCTCATTTAAGAAATAATATAAATAGAAATTTTTATAATCAAAAAATATTTGAATGTGGTCCAGTTTTTTCTTCTAATAAACCTGGAGATCAAAGTTTAATTTTAGCAGGAATCCAATCTGGAAAATTAAATGAGAAGAGTTGGATTGATAAGGATAAAGAAGTAAGCTTTTACGATATAAAAAATTATGTATTCAAAGCATTAATTGAAAATGGTTTTTTAGAAAAAGATTTATTAATTAATCAAACAGAGGATACTTTTTATCATCCAGCTAAATCTTGCAAATTAAACTATAATTCTAATAATTTTCTAATAGCTTCATTTGGAGAATTCAGTCCAAAGATTTTAAAAGATTTAGATATAAAAATTAGTCCAGTTTTTGGATTTGAGTTATTTTTAAATAATATTGAAAGCATTCTTCAAAAAAATAAATTTAAAAATAAATTTCAAATTTCCAATTACCAGAAAGTAGAAAGAGATTTTTCTTTTATTATTGATAAAGAAACTGAAGTTGGAAATATTATTTTTGAATTAAAAAAGTTAAATGAAGATATAATAAAAAAAATTAGAGTTTTTGATGTTTTTGATGGAGAGAATGTAGAAAAAAATAAAAAATCTGTTGCTTTAAACTTTGAATTTCAATCCAATGAAAAAACATTAGCTGAAAAAGAAATTGATGAAATAAGTAAAAAAATAATTAATACTTTAGAGGGATCTTTTAAAGCTACTTTAAGATCTTAAATGGTACCTACAGAAAATATAAGAAATTTTGCAATAATTGCACATATTGATCACGGGAAGTCTACTTTTGCAGATAGATTAATTCAAAAATGCGGAGGTCTAACAGATAGGGAGATGGTTGATCAAGTTTTAGATTCTATGGAGATAGAAAGAGAAAGAGGTATTACTATCAAAGCCCAAACGGTAAGATTAAATTATAAGTCAAAAAAAAATAATAAAGATTATATTTTAAATATTATAGACACACCTGGTCATGTTGACTTTAGCTATGAAGTAAATAGATCCCTTGCTTCTTGTGAGGGTTCTCTTTTAATTGTGGATAGCAGCCAAGGTGTTGAAGCTCAAACTCTTGCTAACGTTTATCAAGCAATCGATAACAAGCACGAAATAATAATTGTACTTAATAAAATTGATTTGCCAGCATCAGACGTGGACAGAGTTAAGAAACAAATAGAAGATGTCATAGGTTTAGATACATCAAAAGCTTTAAAAGCTTCTGGTAAAACAGGAGAAGGTGTTGAAGAGATTTTAGAGTCTATCATTGAAAGATTACCTTCACCGAAGGGAAAAAGAGATGAAAAGTTAAAAGCTTTGTTAATTGATAGTTGGTACGACAGTTATTTAGGAGTTGTAATTCTAGTTCGAGTTATTGATGGAGAAATAAAAAAGGGAATGAATATTTTAATGATGTCCTCCAATAAAAAACACGAGGTTGAAAAAGTTGGTATTTTTACACCAAAAGCTAAAGATAAAGATTTAATAGGCCCTGGTGAAATAGGATTTATTGTTACTGGAATTAAAGAATTATCTGAGACAAAGATTGGAGATACTATTACCGACTACCAAAAACCTATATCAAACCCACTTCCAGGATTTAAACCAAGCAAGCCAGTTGTGTTTTGTGGACTATTTCCAATGGATAGCAATGATTTTAATTCACTAAGAGATAGCCTTGCAAAACTTAGATTAAATGATTCAAGTTTTGTCTATGAACCTGAAAATTCTGCTGCACTTGGACTTGGATTTAGATGTGGGTTTTTAGGACTTCTTCATCTTGAAATTATTGTCCAAAGACTTGAGCGTGAGTATGACCTTAATCTTATAACAACCACGCCAGGCGTTGTTTATAAAATAAAAAAAAATGACGGTGGAGAAATGGATCTTCAGAATCCTGCAAACATGCCAGAGCCCAATTATATAAAATCAATTGAAGAGCCATGGATTAAGGCAACCATAATCTCTCCAGATGAATACTTAGGAAGCATTTTAAAACTTTGTGAGGAAAAAAGAGGAATTCAAAAAAATTTAAGTTATTCAGGAAACAGAGCTGTTTTAAGTTATGAACTTCCGCTTAATGAAGTTGTTTTTGATTTTTATGATCGTATTAAATCAATTTCAAGCGGCTACGCTAGCTTCGATTACGAAATTTCAGATTATAGAGAAGGTGATTTAATAAAGTTAAGCATATTAGTTAATGAACAACCGGTAGATGCATTGTCAATGGTAATACATAAAGATTTTGCAATGAAGCAAGGTAGATTAATATGTGAAAGATTAAAAGAACTTATACCAAAACATCAGTTTCAAATTCCAATTCAGGCAGCCATAGGAGGGAAGATTGTGGCAAGAGAAACAATTAAGGGTTATCGAAAAGATGTTTTAACGAGAATTCATGGAGGAGGGGCTAGAGATAGAAAAAAAAAATTATTAGAGAAACAAAAAAAGGGAAAAGAAAGAATGAGACAATTTGGTAGTGTAGATATTCCACAAGAAGCTTTTATTGAAGTTTTAAAAATTAATAAGAGTTCATAGATTATTGTGGAACAAAAATTATTTATCATTTCTAATGAAAGTATATCAAATCAAAATAATTATTTTTTTTGTGATAATATAGATCTTAAAACTTTACCAGAGGAGTTTTCACAAAAAATAGACACAACGTTAGTTGCAAGAACTTCAGTAAAAGAAAGAACAAAATTAATAAAAATTAATAATAATAAAATTAAAATTTTTAACAAAATTTTTTTTTATCTAAATTTTTTGAATAAAAGTTTTAATAAAAATAATATTTATTTAGCCATTTCAATTACACCCTATACTTTTCTTGGATGTGTTTTGATTTACTTTAAAGGTGCAAGACCTTTTTTGTACTTAAGAAGCGATGGTTTTAAAGAATACAAAATTATAGTTGGATTTATTGGACGCTACATTTATGGAGTTATGTTCTACTTTCTATGTAAGTTTTGTAACTTAATCTCCTGCGAAAAGAGTCTCTTAAGGTATAATAAAGGAGAGATTGTATATCCATCAGAAATTGACGATAGATGGTTCGCTAATAGAGTAACACCTAATCTTATTAAGCCTAAAATTTTATATGTAGGAAGAATTAGAATTGAAAAAGGAATATTTTCTTTAGTTGATATTATTAGTACTTTTAAAGACAAAATTGATTTTACTGTAGCAACCTCGGAAAAATATGAACTAAGTCCTATTAAAAATACCAAAATAGTGACCGTTAAAGACTCTGTAGATGATTTAATAAAGGTCTATGATGATTGTAATATAACTATTTTACCTTCATTTACCGAGTCGTACCCAAAAGTTATAGATGAGTCTCTTTCAAGGTTAAGACCAGTAATAATTTTTGAGGAAATTTCTCATATTATAAACAATAGGCTTGGTATTTTTGTATGTAAAAGAACATCAGAGGAATTATTAAATATGATTAGTTTTATCTTGAAAGATTATGAGCAAATAAGAAGTAAGATTTTAAATAATAATTTATCTACAAAAAAAAATTTTGTAAATAAATTCTATAATATTTTATTAAAAAATATTTAGGTTTTTGTTCAAAATGAAAAAAAGAGTGATATTAAATTTATATAGATTTTTAGTTTCAATTTTTTTTAAGTGTTTATACGGTAGCATAAAAAAAAGGTTATCATTAAAAGAAAAAAAACTTATTAAGATAAATAAAATTATTTTAGATTATAAAAATTATTATATTTATAAAATTTATAATGGCAGAATATTTAACACTACAATATACGATTGCGCATACATTCTAAATAATAAAATTATAGAAGGTCCTTCTTATCAATTTAGACCAGTAAATAGTGTTAGTCCTTTAAAAAATTTTGTAATTAGTAATGGAACACCCAATTTTTTAAAGATAGTTAATAATAATATTTTTTCTATATTGAGTGGGGGAGCACCAAAAACTAATTATTGGCATTGGTTATTTGATTCATTGCCAAGATTTGGCTTAATTGAAAAAATATATAATTATAAAAATTTTTCAAATTACTTAGTACCTTCTCTTAAATATCCATTTCAAATTGACACGCTTAAATATTTAGGAATAGATATTTCGAGATGTTTAGGTAGTGACAATCATAAGCATATTTATTCAAATATAGTATTTGCAACAACCCATCCCTATGTATTTAAAGATGCCGGTTATGATATTCAGCACATTCCAAAGTGGATAATTTTATGGTTAAAAAAAAAATTCGAACATTTAGTTTTATATAAAAAAAATTATCCAAAAAAAATATATATAGACAGGTCAGATTCTGTGGCATCTAAAATGGGTTACAGAACTTTAGAAAATGAGGAAGATATAAAAAAAATACTAAAAAAAAAAGGATTCGAAAATATAATTTTAAGCAAATTAACATTTAAAGATCAGATAAATTTATTTTATAATTCTAAGATTGTTATTGGTTTACACGGCTCTGGATTTTCAAATTTAGTTTTTTGTAAAAAAAAAACAGCAGTTATTGAATTTAGGAATAAAAAAACTAACAAAGCAATAGAAAATTTAGCATTAAGCTGTGGTCTCAAGTATTCTAGTCTGGAACATATTGATAAAAAAAAAATATTTTTATCTCAACAAGGCAATATTCTGGTTGATACTAATAGATTAGAAGAAATGATCTAGATTTTATTGGAGAGATGGCCGAGTGGTTGAAGGCGCACGCTTGGAAAGCGTGTATACTGTTATAGGTATCAAGGGTTCGAATCCCTTTCTCTCCGCCAAAATCAGTTTAAATTTTTAAACTATTTTTATGTGTATCATAAAATAGAAACGGCCATTCTCTAGTTTTTGAATATTTATTAAACCAGTACGGCAGATATCTTTCGGCTAAGAACGCATAAATTCTTATCTCATTCCATTTTTTTAAATTAAAACCAAATAAATTTTCGCAGCTATTTAACCATTTAAAAACTGATTTGTAGTAATCTTTAATAATTTTCTTTGACTTGCAAATAAACATATTTTCCCGACTAAAAGAATTATTTTCAAAGATAAATCTGGTAAAGTCATCCCTTTCTTTTTTATCTAATAAAGAAATTGCTTTTTCAATTTTTCCATATCCATGAAAAATATCAAAATGAAATTTAATGTTATGATTTTTAAAAAAAATATTTTTTATATTGTAAAATAAAGATTTTATGTCACCATTTTTTATTATTTTACTTAATTTAATTTTTCCTAATGGAATTTTTTCTACTAAAATTGTTTCATAATTATTCCATGCCGCACTTGGTTCTTGTAAGATCAATTCATTAAAGTTTGAATTATTTACTATAAAGTTAAGTTCTTTATGTTTTAAATTATCATTTTTTGCCCAGTATCTTCTATAGGCACAAAACCCAATCCATGAATCATCTGAAATTTCATCGACCATATTTTTCCAAAACCAATAGTGAAAGGTATATTCTCCGTAAAATTTATTTTTAAGTGATATATTGTCACCAGTATTATCTTTTAACCACTCTTTTCTAAAGTATTCAGATCCAAGACCAACAGGAATATAATTAATTTTTTTTAAGTTTTCTAAATGTTCATCGTACAAACTTAAACAAAACATTTTTAAATTATTCATATAATTTACTAATTAAAAAATTTTCTATATCCTTTTTTTTTTCAACAACATTAATATGTGGAAAAATAATTTTTTTTTGCTTTATTTTTTTATTTT
>Ga0194112_10002109_pt1 | contig 28737 bp, 26 predicted proteins | sample TA2MahC400mmetaG_FD_146191 | JGI IMG/M metagenome (GOLD analysis project Ga0194112, IMG submission 146191) | Freshwater microbial communities from Lake Tanganyika, Tanzania - TA2015016 Mahale Deep Cast 400m | ecosystem: Environmental > Aquatic > Freshwater > Lake | place: Tanzania: Lake... | reverse complement strand
GCGTTTCAGCGCGCACGACGCCTGAAACTCGCCGCAAAAAGCTGATTTTGCAAATGGCATGCGACCAGAATCTATGACTTTTCTAGAAAACTCGCTCAAACCATGCTCCACTCACGCTTTTTTCAGGATAAAGGATGGGGCGTATGGAAGCGACCGTGGTTGACTTGCGATATCACATGAACGACGTCCTGAAGGCGCTTGAAAGGAACGAGAGCGTCAGCGTGCTGTACCGTGGCAAGGTGAAGGGAATCATCCGGCCTGCGGTCAGAGTGTCCGCACCCAGACTGCGCGATCATGCCTTCTTCGGCTCTCGGGCGTCGGGGGCGTCGGTCGAGAAGACCATGGAGCGGCTACGCGGGGGACGCTACCGTGATCTTTGATACGGACATCTTCATCTGGGTCCAGCGGTGAAACGTCAAGGCCGCGCAGTTGATTGAAGGCGAAGACGAGGATCTTCAGGCCATGAAGGCCGGCCAACCAGCAAAGCCACGTATTCTGCTGGTGGATGACGATCAGGGGCTGCTGCGGACAATGGAGGATTTTCTCGCGCATGAAGGGTTCGCTGTTGCCTGCGCCCGCGACGGGAAGCAGGCGTTGGCGCGGATGGATGAAGCGATGCCCGATCTGCTGGTCCTGGATATCAGCATGCCGGTCATGAGCGGCATCGAGGTGCTCAAGCGGATCCAGAACCCGGACGGCAGTATGCGCTGCCCGGTGCTGGTGCTGACGGCGCGGGCCGCGATGGAGCCTTTTTTCGACGGCATTGCGGTGGACGCCTTCCTTGCCAAGCCCGCTACGCAAGATGCGCTGATCGGTTGCATACGGCAGATTCTCGCCGCCCACGATGACACGAACAAGCGCGAGGGGCGCACTCAGCGCAAGGTGCTCATCGGCGAAGGCGACGCGCCACGTGTCGAAAGCCTGCAGATGGCCTTCCGCCAGGCCGGCTACGATACGGTGGTGGCGGAAACCGGAGGGGATGTCCTGGAAAGGGCAGTCGAGGAATTGCCAGATGCGATTCTGATGAACGAGATTCTGGCGGGTATGAACGGAAGCGTGGTGGCTTCGCTCGTGCGAACCATGCCCGCCACGCGTTCGATTCCGGTTGTGCTTTACGACGAGAGCCGGCCCGCGACGACGTTCGGCAATCATGCATGGAGAGTGCCGGAGGGGGTTGTCACCATCGCGGGAAGTTCCGATGCATGGGAACTGCTGAAAGCCGTTAAGCAAGCGCTTGGGTCATAAACGCGACATGCCGGGACGGTCAGAAGTTCGACGAAGGAATGAGAGTGAAGCGGTGGACGAGAACGGGTGACGAGTCAGGCGTCTCAATCGTTTCCCGCTGCCGTCCTCCCTTATCGTCAACCGCGGGGCGGCGATTGCGGGGGAACAAGACAGGAGGGTGGGATGGACTTCATGGAACTTGTCCGGACGAGGAGGAGCATCCGGCGCTACACAAACACGCCGGTGCCCGAGGATCTGGTCGCCCAGGTACTTGAGGCGGGGCGCCTGGCGCCGTCGCGCGCCAACTCGCAACCCTGGCATTTCCTGGTCGTGCGCGATGCCACGGTCAAACGGGAACTGTATTCGGCAGTGTATCACCAGCAGCTTGTCCTGGACGCGCCCGTGCTGATCGCCGTGCTGGGCGTCATCGATCCGCGCCCTTCCGTACCGGCGCGGACGCTCGAACTGGTGCAGGCGGGCGCCTTCGGCATGGATGTGAAGGACTTCGCCGACCATGTCCTGGATAACTGGAATCCGGCTGACCTCAAGACCGACGCCGCCCTCAACAGCGCGATTGCCGGCGCGTACATGACCTTGGCCGCCCATGCGCTGGGGCTGGGGTGTTGCTGGGTGAAGTTGTGTCAGGACGATGAGGTGCTCCGCATCCTGGAGGTCCCGAACGGTTACTACCACGCCGGCTTGCTGGCCATCGGGTGGCCGGACGAGAGCCCGGCTTCCCGCCCGAGGCTGCCGCTTGCGGAGATCGTGCATCATGAGCGCTTCTGAGCCAGGCGGGCCGGGAGTCCGGCCGGACCATCCGGCGGCAGTTGAGCAATTGGCCGCCGAGAACGATCACCTCAAGGTGCGGGTGGCCGTTCTGACCGCGTTGGAGCAGAGGTTCCGCGCGATCCTGTACGGAATCGGAGACGGGGTTGTCGTGACGGACCTGCGCGGCCGCGTCCAGCAGATGAACCGGGCGGCCGAGAGTTTGACGGGATGGACCGAGGCCGAGGCGGCGGGCCGTCTGGTCCACGAGGTGTTCAAGATTGTCAACGAGCACGACCGCCGGGAGGTCGAGAATCCGATCGACAAGGTCGTTCGGGAAGGCGCCGTCGCCGGTCTCGCCAACCACACGCTCTTGATCGCACGAGACGGCACCGAACGAGCCATCGCGGACAGCGCGTCGCCGATTCCCGGCAGCACGGGAGCGCCGGGAGGCGTCGTTCTCATCTTCCGCGACGTTTCCGCGGAACGGCAGGCCGCCAAGGCGCTGCGCGACAGCGAGAGGATCCTCGCCGACATCCTCGAATCCACACTATCCGGCTACTGGGACTGGAACATTCCGGCGGGCACCGAGTACCTGAGTCCCGCTTTCAAGCGGATGTTCGGTTACGAGGACCACGAACTGCCCAATGCTCCGGAGACCTGGCAGAAGCTCATCTTCGCGGAGGACCTCCCGGGCGTACTGGATGTCTTTCGTCAGCACGTGGGAACTCATGGCCGTGCGCCCTTCTACAACGAAATCCGTTACCGCCACCGGGACGGCTCGACCGTCTGGGTCATCTGCGCCGGGCGTGTCATCGAGTGGGCTCCGGACGGATCCGCCGTCCGCATGGTGGGATGCCACGTTGACATCACGGGGCGCAAGCGGACGGAAGCCCTGCTCAAGACGGCGCTGGAGGATGTGCAGCGCTCCAACCGCGAACTCGAGGAGTTCGCCTACGTGGCGTCGCACGATTTGCAGGAGCCGTTGCGCAAAATCTCGTCTTTCAGCAGTCTGCTCGTGCAGGAGTGCGGCGCGGCGGTCAGCGCGGACGCCCGCGAGTATCTGGATCATATCCTGGCAGCCGTTAAACGCATGCAGGCGCTCATCAACGATCTCCTGCAACTGTCGCGCGTCGCGACGCGCGCCAGGCCGTTTGCGCCCGTGGATTTGAACGAAACGCTGCGGGAGGTTCTGGAGGATCTGGACGCGAGGCTGAAGGAATCGGGCGGCACGGTGACCGTCGGGCCGCTGCCCGCGCTGGACGCCGACGCGATCCAGATGCGGCAGCTTTTTCAGAACCTGATCGCCAACGGGCTCAAGTTCCGGAAGCCCGGCGAGGCGCCGGTTGTCCAAGTCAGGATCCTGGAGGCCGATGCGAACGCCAACCGCGCGGTGCTCTGCGTCGAGGATCACGGCATCGGCTTCGAACCGCGGTTTGAAGAGCGCATTTTCGGCCTGTTCCAGCGCCTGCATGGCCGCCAGGAATACGAGGGCACCGGGATCGGCCTCGCGGTTTGCCGCCGCATCGTGGAGCGGCACGGCGGCCGGATCACGGCCGAAGGCCGGCTGGGCGACGGCGCGACGTTTCGAGTGGAACTGCCCATGAGACATGCCAACCTGAAAGAGGGAGACGCGACATGAATCGGGAATGCTCCATGATCCTGTTGCTGATGGCGGAAGACGATCCCGAGGACCAGATGCTGGTCCGCAAAGCCTTCGCGCAGGCCCATCTGGCCAACGATCTGACGGTCGTGAACGACGGCGAGGAGTTGATGGATTACCTGCACCGCCGCCCGCCATACGAACAGGCGATTCGGCCGGACCTGATCCTGCTCGACCTCAACATGCCCCGCAAGGACGGCCGCGAAGCGCTGCGCGAGATCAAGGCCGATCCGCTCCTGCGCTCGATCCCCGTGGTCGTGCTCACGACCTCCTCGGCCGACGAGGACATCCTGCGATCCTACGATCTCGGGGTCAACTCGTACGTCCAGAAACCCGTGACATTCCCGAAGCTGGTGGAGCTGGTCACGGAACTCGGCAAGTATTGGTTCAAGATCGTCAAGCTTCCGCCGCACGGCGAGTGAACCCGCGGGAGGAGGGCCGCCATGGAGACGCCGATCCGCGTTCTGATGATCGAGGACGACGAGGAGGATTTCCTGATTGCGAGCCGCCTGCTCGCGTCGGCCGGCCCGAAAGGCTTCCTGCTGGAACGGCGGGACTGCCTGCGGGAGGGGCTGTCCGCCATCGGGCTGGAAACCCAGGTCGTGCTGCTGGACCTGTCGCTGCCGGATTCGCGGGGGTGGGCGACGTTTGAGCGCGTGCGGGAAAAGGCCCCGCACATCCCCATCATCCTGCTCACCGGCCTCGATGACGAGCAACTGGGCGCGAAGGCCGTGCAGGGCGGCGCGCAGGACTACCTGGTCAAGGGGCAGTTCGACGGCCGGTTGCTGGCCCGCGCGATCCGGTACGCGATCGAACGCAAGATCACGGAGGAACGGCTTTCGCACCTGGCCGACGAGCTGCGCGCCGCCAACGCCGTCATGGCGGCCGATCTCGCCATGGCCCGCGAGGTGCAGGGGGCGCTCGTGCCGCGACAGCCCCCCCGGCGCTCCGACGGCGGGCGGATGGCCCCCTTGCGGGTGGGCATGCTCTACCGCCCCTGCCAGACGCTGGGCGGGGACTTCTTCGCCTTCCTGCCCGTCTCGGAAACCGAGATCGGGATGGTGATTTGCGACGTGGTGGGGCACGGCGTGCGCTCGGCGCTCGTCACGGCCCTGCTGCGCGGCCTGGTCGAGGAGTTCAAATTGTCGGCGCGGGATCCGGGGCGCTTTCTGACGCAGGTCAATCGCGAATTCCTGAAGGTGCTGAACATGCCGGATTGTGCGATGCTCGTGACGGCCGCCTGCGTGTTCCTCGATTTGCGTGCCGGCGTGTCGCGCGGCGCCACCGCCGGACACCCACCCCCGCTGCGCCTGAAGGCGTCGGGCTCGGCTGAATGGCTGCCTCTGCATGGTGAGGCAATCGGCCCCGCGCTGGGGTTCGACGCGTCCTTCGAGTACCGGGCCGTGGATTTCAGCCTGGATGTCGGCGATCGCCTGTTGCTGTACACCGATGGCGCCTACGAGTCATGCGCGCCCACGTACGAGGAATACGGGCGCGAACGCCTGCTCGCGGCCGCGGCCCAGTCCGGCCGGCGCCCGGTCGAGGAATTGCCCGACCGGATTCTGGCCGATCTGCAAGGTTTTGTCGGAAAAGGCGAGTTCACGGACGATCTGTGCCTGGTCTGCATCGAGCGCGGCGCCTTGCCATCGGCGGGGGGTGGAACATGACGTCGTCGCGCATTCACGTTCGCATTCAAGACGCGACCGCCACGGTCTGTATCCAGGGACGTGCCACCTGCATGCAGGGACCCGGTCTGCGCGCCTTCATTCAGCGTAGCGCCGCCGACGGGGTGCGGCATTTCGAGATCGGGCTCGATGACTGCGAGTACATGGACAGCACGATCCTTGGCACCCTGGCGATGCTGGCGATGGGACAGCGCGACGGCCGCTGGAGCGTGGAACTGCTCAACACTCCGCCGCGCGTTCTCGGTCAGTTGACCGAGATGGGCCTGCGCCCCTCCTTTGCGCTGGCGTCCCGGCCGCTGCCGCCCCCAGCGACGACGATGACGCCGCTGCCGGCCGCCCCCGCCGCCGACCTGGCGGGGACGGTGCGCGAGGCCCATGTCGCGCTCGGGCGGATCGATCCGGCCAACGTGGCGCGCTTCGCCGGCGTGCTGGAGGCGCTGGACGGCGAACCCGCCAATCGGAACACGGCGCGATGACGGATGCGAGGGCAACAACGATGAGCACCGAGCCGACCGACCAACCGACGGTCATCCTGATCGTGGAGGACGACGACAGCAACGCGCTGCTGCTGGAGCAGCTGTTGTCCCGCCGGATGCGCGGCTCCCCTCAGTTCCGGCGCGCCGACCGTCTTTCCGCGGCGCTGCGCGAAGCGTCCCAGGGGGGCATCGACGTGATGCTGCTGGACCTTGGCCTGCCCGACAGCCAGGGCCTCGACACTCTGGTGCGCCTGCGCGAGGCCGTGACGGACGTTCCGATCGTCGTGCTGACCGGCCTGGACGATGAGGAAATGGCCGACCGGGCGATCCAATACGGCGCGCAGGATTACGTCGTCAAGGGACGGGAAGACGGCGCTTCCCTGGCGCGCGCGATCCGCTATGCCATGGAGCGCGGCCGCCTGCGACGGGCGCTGGCCGCGGAGCACAGACTACTGCTCGGCATCATGGACAACATCCCGGACCAGGTCTATCTGAAGGACACCGACAGTCGTTTTGTGTCCGTGAACCCCGCGACCGCGACGTTCTTCGGCTTTTCCTCCCCCGACGCGCTCGCCGGCAAGACCGATGACGACTTTTTTTCGCGCGAACTGGCCGCGCGGTTCAGGCAGGAAGAGCAGGATCTGATGCGCGGCCAGGGAGCCTGCGTCAACCGCGAGGCCGCCATCACGGGCGCCGACGGCCGGACACGCTGGGTGATCACGACCAAGGTGTGTGTGCGCGATGCGGCCGGCCATGCCACGGGCGTGTTGGGCATCAACCGCGACATCACCGCGCGCAAGCAGGCGGAGGAGGCGCTGAAAGAATATCAGGCGCACCTGGAGGAACTCGTCGTCGAACGTACCGCGCAACTGCAACGGGCGAACGAGCGCCTGCAGGCCCTTGACAGGACGAGGGCCGAATTCGTCTCGAACGTCTCGCACGAGCTCAAATCGCCGCTCGCGAGTTTGAGTCTTGCGCTACGCAACCTGCTGGCGGGTATCATCTGCCCGCACCCCGATCGTCATTGCCGTTCGTATCTCGAACGGATGCAACAGATCAGCTTCAGGATGCAGCAAACGGTTGAAGACATCCTCGACATGTCCCGCAGCGACGCCGGAACCCTCAGTCTGGATCGCGTGCGGACGCCTTTTTCCGCTTTGGTCCGAAGGGTTGTAGACATGCTGCAGCCCCAGATGGCCGACCGGTCCATACAGGCGGCCGTGACGATTCCCGACAGCCCGTTTTTTGTGGAATGCGACCGTCAACGCGTCGAACGCGTGCTGTTGAACGTGCTGGGCAACGCCATCAAGTTCATGCCGGAGGGCGGCGACATCCGGATTGCGTCGCGAACGGATGACGGCATGCCCGGATTCCTGACGCTGGATGTCGAGGACAACGGCATCGGCATTCACCCCGAACACCTTCCGCACATCGGCGAGCGGTACTTTCAGGGCAACCATAGCCCGGGCGGAACCGGTCTGGGTCTTTCGATTTCGCGGGAAATTCTTGAGCAGCACGGCGGAACCCTCGCGCTGGCCAGTCCCCCGCCCGGCAAGACCAGGGGCACGCTCGTTACGATCCGACTGCCGACGGTGGAGCCGCCCGAGCTGGTGCTGTTTGGCGCCGGGGAGCCGAGCCAGACCATCGCCGCGCAGTTGGCGCGTCACGGCTTCAGAGCGTCGATCCACGGGGACGGCGCGGAAGCCGTTGCCGCCATGCGCCGCGCCGCGCCGTACGCGGCGATTCTGGACTTCAGCATGGCCGGCCTGGACACGGCCGGCGTCATCGCGCAAATCAAGGGCGATCCGGCGCTTCAGAACGTGCCGCTCATCGCGCTCACCGAGGCCGACGTTCCGGAAACCAAGCGCCAGATCCTGGCTGGTTTTGCCATGCCCGCTTTGCAGACGCCATGGCGCGAGAACGATCTCTTAGCCTGCCTCGAACGAGCGGTCCTCGGCAACGGACGTGGCGGCGTGGGATAGGGACTGTTTTGGGGGAGTATCCCGATCACCCGTCAAGACAACATCCATGCGAACCAAGCAGGTGCAGGCGACGCTTTACAGCCGCCTGACCTGCGGCGTTGAGACTGTCGAAAGACTATCATCCTACGGAGAGCAGTTCAGCCGCTTCGCGGCCGAACTGCTCTTTCCAGGATCACTGAACCTATGGAGAAGGCAGTTGCCGGAACCAGCGCAAGGCGCCGTCGGAATTGTTATCATCCGTGAAGAAGCACCATCCGTCGCCGATCGTATTCGTGCCGGCAAGCGCCGGAGTCAGGCCGAACCCCTCGATGTTGGACCCGCTCGGCGCCTGGATCTCGCGCAATGTCGTGAATTTCCTGTCCGCGCCGTAGGTGGTCGAGGTCAGGTCTGTCACCTCCAGCAGGTTGCCGTCAATGTTGTGAAGGATGTACAGCGCGCCGATCGACGCATCGAACGCCAGATCACAGCTTTCGTTCCTCGATGTCTTGTACCTGCCCACGCAGGTGTGCGTTCCGTCCTTCTTCAGGTCGACGGCGTGGACGTACCCATAATTGGCCGCCCCCGTTCCCTGCACAGCCACCAGCATGATGCCGCCCAGTCCGTTGGTGCCGTGGACGCTGTTCGTGTAGATGTTGCCGCTCCCGTCGCGAAAGCCGCCGGCGGCAAGCCACGCGTCGGGAACAAACGCGATCCCCTCGGTTCCGCTGTTGGCCAGGGCGCCCACGGTCGGCGTCAGGTCCCAGGTCCTGATCAGCGCCCCGTCCGACACCCTGTATTCCCGGATGTCTTCCGCGTTCTCAACCAGAAGATAGACCGCATTCGTCAACGCATCCGCCTGCGTGATCCCTTCGAGATCGCCGCCGGGCGCGTAGTGCCGTTCGGCCACGAAACTGCCCGCGCCGTCCTCCTTGATCACGCTGAAACTGCCGGAGTTGTTGACAACCCACAGTCTTCGGGTAACCGGGTTCCAGTAGGCGCCGCTGAGATTGCTGGTCCACGGATGAGGCGCTGACGCGCCGACAAACGACAGGTTGCTCGACGCCGGCCATGTCTCTCCGGGCCAGGGATCGGCCGCGAGTCCTTCGAGAGGCAGGCAGGAAAGGCAGACGAGCATCGCGGCGGCAGCGCGAAAAGCGTGTTCCGCGAAACAACGGACCGCGGACAAGATTGGTGACGGATACAGTATCCGCATGTCCCTTTCCCGGGAGGTCATGCCGGGAGAGTAGCAGAATGGAGGCAACTGCGAAAGATATCGCAACAGATGCGCGCGGAGAAAGGCTACGGCAAACATGAAGCGGCGGCGTGCGCGACGTTTCTCCTGGCGCATATGCAAGCGGATGGCGGCGAGACCGACGCGGCGCCTGCGACGCTCGGGGCCGTCGGGGCGCCCTTCGCCACGAAGAAGATAATTGACTTGTGCATACGGCCGTACGGACGATATGAGCAGGAAAGCATCCTGAGAGGCGCGGCGAACCAGCCGCCGGCAGGCGCGTTGCGCCGCCCCGCGGCGGCGCCGTTGGGTGCGGAAGCAATAGGACAAGCGGTGACCCCGAAGGAAAACCAGGCGAGACTCGGTGACGGGCAAATTGTCCGACGGAAACAAGGAGGGCGATTGCATGCATACCGTGGTGCGATGCGGGCTGGCGGCGGCGGCGGGATGCGCGCTGGCGGTTGCGGCCGGGGCGGCCGTGCCGGAGAAGGGCGCGCACGAGCTTTACCTGAGCGCGGGCGGTCTGGCGGGCGGGGCCCTGACGGGCGCGGCGCGCTACGGGCACTGCTTCGGGCCGGGCCTGGAGTTCGGCCTGGGCGCGGAAGGCGGCGTGGTGCGCCGTTCGTCGTGGATATCGGGCGGGCCGTTCGCGGAGAAGAGCTTCGATCTGGGCGGGGAGCTGTCGCCCTTTGTGGGCGCGCGCGTGATCTACGGCACGTCGCTGATCGAGGCGCGGGCGGACCCGGACAACCCGGAGGCGGGAGTTTTCGTTCCGCCCCGGCGCACGCGTGGCATTCTGGCGGGCCTGTCGGCGGGCGCCAACTACTTTGTCGCGCCGGGCGCGGCGTTGTCCGCGGCCGTCCAGGCGGACATGCCCAGCGACGAACACCTGCGGTTCCGCGCCCCGTACTACACGCGCGTTCAGTACGTCTTCGGCACGCGCTTCTTCTTCTAGGAGGGCGGGCGAAGGAAGCATGAAGACCCTGGGCGAGATTGACTGGTCAACCTGGAGGCCGCGCCAGCGGGCGACGCTTCTGTTCGTCGTGCGCGACGGCCGCATTCTGCTGATTCGCAAGAAGAAAGGGCTCGGCGCGGGCAAGATCAACGGCCCGGGCGGCCGGATCGAGCCGGGCGAAAAACCGCTGCAGGCGGCGGTGCGCGAGGTCGAGGAGGAACTGCGCGTCACGCCGCGCGGCGTGACGGCCTGCGGCGAGCTGCGTTTCCAGTTCGTCGACGGCCTGTCCCTGCACGTCAACGTTTTCAAGGCCGCGGGCTGCGACGGCGAACCGCGGGAGACAAGCGAAGCGGCGCCGCTGTGGGCAAGGGTCGACGCGATCCCCTACGAACGCATGTGGCAGGACGATCCGCACTGGTTGCCCCTGATGCTCGGGGGCGTGCCCTTTGAAGGCCGTTTCCTGTTCGACGGCGATACGCTGCTGGATTTCGCGGTGACGCGCCCCGGCCGGTCATAGCCCGGCGGAGGACAACTGCGCTCGCGGCTTGCCCCGCGCCGCGCCGCGCGGCCGATCAGCCGCGGCCGTCACTTCTTCGTGCACAGCAGGAACAGCCCCAGGACGACGGCCAGCGCGGCGACGGCGAGCGCCACGCACCAGACGAACGTGCGCATGCCGGCGTCGGACATCTTCGCGCGCAGATCGGACGCGTCGTCGTGCGGCGAGCCCTTGTGCCGCCGCGCGGTGTCCATCGCTTCGCTCAGCAGCGAGGGCCGGGCCTTGCGTCTGAACATGGTTCACCTCGCGGCAAAGGCCGTTTCCAGCATATCTTCCCGGAAGGCGCTCAAGTCGGACAGCACGAGGTCCGCGTCGGACAGGTCCTGGGGCGGGGCGCCGGGCCGCGCGAGCGCCACGCAGCGCATGCCCGCGCGGCGGGCGGCCGCGGCGCCGGCGGCCGAATCCTCGAACACCACGCACTCGCCCGGCGCGCACCGCAGGCGCCGCGCGGCCAGGAAGTAGCAGGCCGGATCGGGCTTGCCCGGCGCGTAGTCCTCGGCGCCCAGGTAGAACGCGATCGCGTCGCCGATACCCATCAGGTCGACGGCCGCCGCCACGTCGCGGCGCGCCGAGCCCGAGACGATGCACACGGGATGGGTCGACGCCAGGCGCCGCAGCAGGTCGGTCGACCCGGTTATGCGCACGTCGCGCGTGTCGCGCAGGCGGCAGAACAGCGGCGCCAGGGCGTCTTCCATCTCGGCAAGGCTCATCTTCAGGTCCGGAACGCGGCATGCGACGTCCCGGTACACGTCGTGCCAGGACCGGCCGTAGACGATGCGCATGACCGCCTCGCGCGGCAGCGGAGCGCCGCGGGACCGCAGGAACTCGTCCACGGCCTGCACCCAGAGCACTTCCGAGTCGAGCAGCGTGCCGTCGAGGTCGAAGATGTATGCGCGGATCATCGCGTTTCCTGTTTATGGCAGGCAGCCCGACGCGTCAACCGCAAACGCGGCGAGAAGCGCGCCGAACGCATCGCGGCGGTGCCGGGCGTGCCGGACGACCGCGAGGTGCGCGTGATCCTGCCGCCGGGCGTGCCGGTCGAGCCCGGCGTGCAGAAGGAGAAGAAGTCCTTCTCCGAACGGGCGGCTTTCAACCGTTTCGGCGGTTCTCCGCGGCGATGACCGCCTGCAGCTCCGCGTAGGACGCCACGATCCAGGTCGGGCGCGCCGGGCCGGCGGCGGGCGCGTCTTCGCGCCGCGACACGCCCGTCAGAATCAGGGCCGTACGCACGCCGGCGGCGCCGCCGGCGGCGATGTCGGTGGTGACGTTGTCGCCCACGACCAGCGCTTCGCCGGGACTCGCGCCCAGCCGCCGCAGGGCCATGTCCACGATCAGCCGCCCCGGTTTGCCGATGACCAGCGGCGCGGCGCCGGTGGCGGCGCTGACGGCGGCGACGATGGCGCCGGTGCCGGGCACCGTGCCGTGCTCGGTCTTCAGGAACGCGTCGGGGTTGGTGGCGACATACTTCGCCCCGGCGTGAATGAACCCGGCGGCCAGCTTCAGCTTGGCGTAGGTGAACTCGCGGTCGAAGCTGACCACCACGTATTCCGGAACGCCCGGATGGTCCGGCCGGACGAGCGTCGCGCCGGCCGCCTCCAGCTCCCGCAGCATCCCGTTCTCGCCGATGCAGAACACGGAGGCCTTCCCGATGCAGCGGGCGGTGGCCTGCGCCGAAGTGAGCACGTCGCGCGGCTCGGAGGGCATGCCGAGCGTCGCGAGCTGCGCGCAGATCTCCTCCGGCGCGCGGTTGGCGCGGTTCGTGACGAACAGGCAGCGCACGCCCGCCTGTCGCGCCCAAACCACGAAATCGGCCGCGCCGGGGACCGCCGCGCGCCCCGTGTAGACGGTTCCGTCGAGGTCGAGTATCAGCGCCTTGATCATGTTCGATCCGCGCGGAACCCCAGCGCGCAGGCCCGCCGGGCGAGCGCCGGGGTTCCGTTGCGCAGCGCCACGCGCGTGTACCGGAACTCGCGGCGCACGGGGTAGTCCCGGCGCAGCGCGTCAAAGTGCGCCGCGGCCTTCCCGGGATCGGCGCACGTTTCCGCGCGGAACGCGGCGTCGTCGGCCGCAATGTCGTAGACGCGACGCACGATTTCGTCGAGCACGGCCTCGTCGTCGCGGCCGGCCGCTTCGGCCTCCACGCGGGGCGCCGGCGGCGGAGGCAGCAGCGGCTCGGGCGACCAGTCCGGGCTTTTGCCGAGGAAGGCGCAGGCCGCCTCGTAGACCATGCGCGTGCCCGCCACCCTGCCGTCATAGGAATATCCGGCGACGTGCGGCGTGCCGAAGTCGGCCCTTTCCAGCAGATCGCGCCGGACGGACGGCTCTCCTTCCCAGGTGTCGATCACGGCGTGGGCCACGGTTCCGCGGTCCATGGCGCGCAGGAGGGCGTCGGTTTTCACGACCGCGCCGCGCGCGGAGTTGATGAACACGCAACCGGGCCGGGCCCGCGCGAAGAAGGCCTCGTCCGCCATGTGGAACGTGGCGTCCGGCCCGGTTTTCGTAAGCGGCACGTGCAGGGTCACGATGTCGGATTCCGCCAGGACCGCGTCGAGGGAGACGAAACGCGGGGTTGCCGCCGGCCGGTTGTCCGCGTTCGGCCGCGCGCGCTCTTTCCGCTCCCGCGGCGGGTCGTTGGGCAGGGCGCGCAGGCCCAGGGCCGCGGCGACGTCCAGCACGAGGCTGCCCACGTTGCCCACGCCGACCACGCCGATGGTTCTGCCTTCCAGGCGCAGGCCGTGGCGCGCGGCCAGGCGCAGCAGCGCGGCGGCCACGTATTCGGCCACGCTGCGGGCGTTGCAGCCGGGCGCGCAGCACCAGCGTATGCCGCGCGCTTCCAGGTACGGGAGGTCCATGTGGTCGAACCCGATCGTGGCCGTGCCCGCGAACCGCACGCGGCTGCCCTCCAGCAGGGCGCGGTCGACGCGGGTCGTGGACCGCACCGCCAGGATATCCGCGTCGCGAACGTGCGCGGCGCGGATGGAGCGCCCGTCCACGACCGCGACCTCGCCCAGCGTTCCGAACGCCTCGCGCGCATAGGGCATTTCGGCGGAGCAGACGATTTTCACGGGCAGCCTTTCCGGTAGCGCAGGCGTTCGGCCCGCGGGAAGCGCTCGATCGCGTAGCGCAGCATGGTGCGCGGCATGGCGCGGCAGTGCGCCTTGAGAAAGCGCTCTTCGGCGGCGGAATCGCGCTTGCCTACCTCGCGCAGCATCCATCCCGCGGCCTTGTGGATCAGGTCCTCTTCATCGTGCAGCAGCATGCGCGCGATGTCCAGCGTGGGTCGGAATTCGCCCCGGCGGATGAAGTGGTGCGTTGCCAGCATCGCGATGCGGCGCTCCCACAGGCTGCGCGACTTCGCCAGCCGGCGCAGAGGGGCGGGGTCGCGGCCGTCCAGGTAAGCACCCACGATATGGGGCGCCGACAGGTCGACCAGGTCCCAGTTGTTGACGCGGCGGGTGTTGCGCAGGTAGAGCGCGTAGAGCCGCCCGCGGCCGGATTCGCCGGCGCGGCGGTAGAGGCGGATCATGACGAGGAGGGCCAGCAGCCGCGCCTCGTGGTGCGGCGACTTCAGCAGCGCGGCCGCCTGGCGCAGGGAGAGGCCGTCGCATTCCGCGGCCAGCTTGCGCAGCGCCGGCACGCGGATGCCGAGAAAAACGTCGCCGGCGCCGTATTCGCCCGGCCCGGTCTTGAAGAAGCGCTGCAGAATCCGCGCATCGGCGCGGTTCGCCAGCCGCCTGAGCCTGCGGCGCACGTCATCCGCGGTTTTCACGGGAGGCATTCTAGCGTCCCGACCGGCCGCTTCGCAAAGCAAGACTGACGGCCCGAGCAACCGGTCGGTTGCGCGGCGGAGCCGCAGGGCGGCGGGTCACCCGCCTGCCGCGCGGCCGCGCCCTTGCCGTCGAGACATCCGTGACATTCCGTGTTGCATGTTGCGCGTTGAGTTGTTCATATTCCGGCGGGCGAGGGACGGCTTCATGGACTTTGCCGGAAGAGCACAGGACCGGAGCGAGCGGCTGCTGGGCGCGCTGCTGCGGCTGATGGCGGCCGCGGAGATGCTGGCGGCAATCGGCATTCTCATGCCGCGCGCGCAGATGGCGGCCTGGCACGCGCGGCTGGGGCTGGGCGGCTTCCCGGAGGGCGCGCTGGCCCCGTACCTGGCGCGGCACCTGGCGGCAATGTATTGCGTGCACGGGGGGTTCCTGTGGATGATCGCGCGCGACGTGCGGCGGCACGACGCCTTGCTGCTGTACGCCGCCTGGAGCGGGATCGCGTTTTCCGCGTTGGTCACCGCCCTCGACCTTTGGGCGGGATTCCCGTGGTACTGGTGGGCCGCCGAGGGGCCGGGCCTGGCCGCGCTGAGCGTGACGTTTCTGCTGCTGCGCGCGGCTTGCCGTCGCTCCCGCCCGGGCAGCGCTGGTTGCGGCCGGTCGTAGATGTCCATGGCCTGCCGCGCGCTCGCGGCAGATTGTTCACGAACAAGCCGGGCTAGTGTCCGCCGGGATTGCCGACCAGCTCCGAGGGACAGGGATCGTAGTGCGGGTGCGGCGCGCGCGGCACGCGGTAGCCGCCGCTCTGGTACTGCGACGGCACGCCGGAGCAGCCCAGCCGGAGCACCGGTCTCTTGTTGCCCGGCGGAAGGGCGCGTGCTAGCGTCTTCAGACGGATCAGCGCGGGAGACAACATGAAACTGACTGCGGTGGCGGCGGCGGCGGCGGTCGTTCTCGGCGCCGCGCGCGCGGGCGCGACGGAAGACGTTGACTTGCGGGACACGTGGCGCAACGCGCTGCCGACGAACCGCCTTGCCGGGGCGGCGGGCGACGTGACCTGGCTTTCGCTGACTTTCGCCGCCGACGGCGCGGTGAAATGGGAATGGATCCGCGGCGGATCCACGGAAGCCCATTCCGGCCGGTTCAGGCTGGAGGCTCAGACCGTGCCCAAGGGCGCCCGCGCAAGATGGGACATTGTCATCACGCCCTCCACGCTCGCCGTCGCCGGGCCGATCATCCTGCGCGACGCGACCGTGCAGAACGACAACCGCTTTCCCGCGCTGTGGACGGTGCTGAAGTGCTTCGACGACGCCGGCAACCAGGACACGTTCGTGCGCCAGTCCGTCTACGATGAATGGCGGGAATTCCGGGATCTGCTGGAGAAGGCGGAACGGGCGGAGCAGGCGGAAAAGGCGCGGAAAGCACAACCGTCCCGGTGAGCCTGGAAAGAACAGTTCGGCCGCGAAGCGGCTGAACTGCTCTCTATAGGAAGCGGTCGGCTTCAGACTGCTGCAGAGTCAGCCCCAGACGCGGGAGTTGAGGGTGTCGCGCCGGTGGTTCGACAGCCTTTGCCGGGCTCGTGTGCGGTGTGACGGCGGGGCGGATTGTTCGAGTGGCCAACGTAGAGGCGGTCGTCTTGCCTCATTTGCCTCACCTGGGAAGTAGACTTCCACTGGAAATGGACTACAGCGACGGCAAAGCGGGCACCGCAGCACTCGACCGGAACGGTCTTTTTGGGCGGCTTTTCCGCCCCCTATGCCGACCGTATTGTCCCATCCATGCTGCTGCGCGGGAGGCTCAACGCACACCGTGTTCCTCTTCCTCAACCAGCGCGGAAAATAGACGACGGCCATCGACGATCGTCACTCCTCGCGGCAGCGATCTCCGTTTCGCCTTCAGCACCGGCACAAAAATGACGTAGTCCCGCCGCCCGCCTTCCGGTCCGATACCTGGGACACCCGGTCTGACCGTCAGTGCCCTGACGATCCGGTCCACGTCGGCTTCCTCCGCGCCGCGCGAAAGGCTCTTGCACTCGCCCAGCATCGTGGCATCCTCTTCCAAGGACGTGGAAACAATACCCCATTCGCATTCGGGGCCGGCCCAGTAACGTCCGGCGGGATGCCACTCGCGATCGAAGAGTCTCAGACGCGGAACCGCCAGACGGCATAGCTGTTCCCATGCCTGGGCCCGCAGCCGCGGCCAGCATTGCTCGATCACCCGCAACCGCGCGGGGCGGGTCGCCGTCTGCAGGCGGCCCCGGTGCGGCGCCACCACCATGAACCACAGGCGCAGGAATGGATCGGCTAAACGGTATAGGGCTTTCTTGCTGCTTTTCGCGTTCTGCCCGTACGGGATGTCGCGATCGACATAACCGAGGTCCTGCAGGTTCTTCAGGCTGCGCGTCAGCGAGGTGGCGACGGTTTGCAGCCGGCCTGCAATTTCGGACGGGCGGTGAGCCCCAAGGCCGATGGCATCCAGAACAGGCCGCAAAGGGACGGCGGACGGCATTTCCTGACGCAGAAGACGATCAACCTCGTCATGCAGCACGCCGAGCGGCGAAAGCACCAGTTCATGCAGCGCCTCGCGATGGCGGTCCCCATAGGGTTGCGCCAATTCCCAATATCGCGGTACGCCACCCCAGCACGTGTAGAAGTCGAGCATCGCCTGCGGGTCCGAAAGGCCGGTGGCCTGGCTAGTGTAACCGGGCGGCAACGGTTCCAACTTGAGCATCTCATCGGCCCGGCCATACAGGGGAGCATCGGCGTTGAGCGCGCTGTCCATCATCATGCGCTGACTCGATCCGGAAAGCGCGAGCACGATGCCGCCCTCGCGCTTCTCGCGATCGACCCATTTCTGTAAAATGCTCGGCAGTTCCGGCGCGCCGGCGAGCAGATACGGGAACTCGTCCAACACCAGCGGTCCGCGCCAGTTGACCCGCCGGGCATCGCTGGCCAGCCGGTCCAACAGGGCACTCCAGTCCGGGTAGGACACCTCCGCAAACCCCGGGAAGACGGCCCTCAACTCTTCGGCCAAATATTGCCGTTGAATCGAGGGAGCCGATTCGTCCGCCACCCAGTAGGTCCCCTTGACCTGCTTGCACCACTCGGTCAGCAGTCTGCTCTTGCCCAGCCGGCGTCGGCCCCAAACGACCGCGAGCGCGGCTTGCCCGCGTTCGGCGAGCCGCCGCAGGCGCCTCATTTCGCCCTGCCGATCAATGAAGTTCACTGAGCCTCCGGAATGCGATTGTGAATTATGCAGAGCAGAATAATGCTCGACGACATAGTTGTCAACATCACGCGCTTCCGCAAACGGAGACGGATCGCCTGGAGACTGCGATGATGGATGAGCCCGAAACGACGATCAGTGAGCAGGCGCCGCAAGAGGGCGTCGGCTCAGGCGGCTAACCTTGGGCTTGCATCGCGCGGCATATCTGGGTATATAGTATCGTGTATTTTTAACTTGGGAGGTATCCCATGTACGCCCGTGAACTGAAGCTACCGCTGGGCGAGCAGAGCTGCTTCCTGTTTGGACCGCGCCAGACGGGGAAGACCACGCTGCTGTCCCTGCTCGCAAACGCGAGACCGCGTTTCGACGCGACGCTGCTCGACACTGAGACGCTGCTGAAGTACAGCCGCGAGCCGGGTCGCTTCCGGCGCGAGGTCGCGTACTGGGCCGAACGGCACCCCGGAGGCATTGTGGTGGTCGATGAAATCCAGAAACTGCCGCCATTGCTTGACGAGATCCAGCAACTACTGGACAGCCAGGCCGGCCGCGTGTCGTTTATCATGACCGGTTCCAACGCCCGCAAGCTGAAGCGCAGCTCCGCAAACCTGCTGGGCGGCCGGGCCTGGCCCTACACGTTGTTCCCTCTGACCTGCCGCGAGCTGGGCCGGGACTTCGACCTGGGCAGCGTCCTGCGGTTCGGTTCGCTGCCGCCCGTGATCGGCCGGACGGAAGGATTCTGCCGTCGTTTTCTGAAGGCTTACACGCAGACCTACCTGAAGGAAGAGATCCTTTAGGAGGCGCTCGTCCGCAACGTGCCGGCCTTCAGTCGCTTCCTTGAACTGGCCGCCGACCAGAGCGGGGGACTGGTGAACTACTCCAACTTCGCCGCCGAGACCGGCGTCGCCTCGAAGACGATCCGCGAATACTACCAGGTTCTGGAAGACACGCTGGTGGCCTTCGCGGTGCCGCCTTATACGCGCAGCGCCCGCAAGCGGCTCACCACACACCCGATCTACCACCTCTTCGACCTGGGTGTCTGCAATGCCCTGGCCGGCCGGCTGCCGATGCAGCCCACGCGCGGCACGGCTGTCTACGGACGGCTGTTCGAGGAGTTCGTCGTGCTCGAGTTGAAGCGCTTGCTCGCTTATCGCGAGCTGGACTGGCCGGTGCACTACTGGCGCACCGCGCATGGTGCCGAGGTGGACGTCATCCTGGAGACGGGGCGCGGGCTCTGGGCCGTCGAGATCAAGAGCGGCGCGGCCATCCGGCCTGCTGAACTGAGCGGACTGCGCTCGTTTCGCGACGACCATGCCGGCGCCCGCCTCGTATGTGTCGGCGACCTGGACCGGCCTTTCAAGCTGGGCGACATCGAATGTCTGCCCTGGCGCACCTTCTTCGATGAGGTGGGGGGCTGAACCGACGATTGCCGAATCCACGGGCGGATTCCTCATCACGTTCCGCAGGGCGAAAGGTGAAACTGCTGGCCCAGGCTCGGCAGAAGTCGGGGCCAAACCGGCGCCAGGTCGGCCCAGTTCGCCCGGGAAGTTACCCCGGAAGCCACCCCGGAAGTCGCCGGGGAAGTCACCCCGGAAGTCGGGCGACTCCTGCCCTTGTGCGCCAAACCCAAGACGAGGCGTGAGCTGCAGGCCGCGCTGCGACTGAAGGACGATGATCACTTCCGCGTTGCGTATGTTCTGCCGGCGCTGCATGGGGGCTTCATTGAGATGACGATCCCGAACAAACCGACAAGCAGCAAGCAGCGTTATCGGTTGACGGCGAAAGGACGGGCAACACTGGGCTCTCGCCGAGGCCGGCACCTGTTGCGGCTCCCGAAACGGCTACAGACTGTCCTTCTTGGGGTGACAACGCCGGAGCAGATCCGACTCCTGAGCGAACGGAAGTTGCGTCCGATCATGGCCTGTTCCGATCACCGGATCCAGCAGCGGCTCGTGCAGGAACTGGTCGCAACGGTGACCGAGTGGTAGCGGGAAGAGTGGCACAAGATGACGTTTCGGTGGCCTGATCTGTCCGGTTGTCTTGTCATTGAGGGGTTGCAGATCTTGTGCCGCTTGTGCCAATAGCCGTCCCGATGGTCGACACCAGCGCACACAGTACGGCCGATACGACGCTGCTCCCACAGTGAGGAGGCGCCATCAGAGGGATGGTCGTGCCCTGAGGCAAAAAGGGATTTTGACCCCAAGGAGTCATGCGATATGATGGCTGCGTTTTCATGAAACACAAGGTGACAAAGCGAGTGCCTCCGGAAAGCGAAACAGTCGAGTGGAAGCGATCCCCCGGCGAATGGAAGGAGATCGTCGAGACCTGCGCTGCCCTTGCCACGTCGCGAGGCGGCACCATCTATGTCGGCATCGGCCCCAACGGAGACCGAGTCGGCGTGCAGCTTGGCCAAGGGACGCTAGAGGATCTCGCAAACAAGATCGCACAGAACACCAATCCTCGCCAGACTCCCTCCATCGTCACCTCTGACGGCGACGCCAAGATCATCATTAGAATCGCCGTATCGGCAAGCCGGTTCAAACCGGTCTACGCGTTTGACCGCCCTTACCGTCGCTCAGGGGCGACCAATCAGCGTCTGTCCATCGAGGACGCCACCCACATCTACCTGAGCAGTCGTGGTCTCACATGGGACCAGTCTCCGGTCGAGGGTGCCAAGATCACGGATGTCGACCCAGCGGCTGTGCGGCGGTTTCTCCAAGTGGCGCGAACGGAACGCCAGTGGGATGTACGCGCTGACACCCCAGTTAAACAGGTGCTCAGGCAGCTCGGGCTGTTGGCGAATGACCGTTTGACTGTGGCCGCAGTTCTCCTCTTTGGACGGAACGCTCAGCAGTTCCTGCCGCAGGCGCTTGTCCGTTGCGGTCGGTTCAAGGGAACGGACGCCGTGCACTTCCTGGATATGGATGCCGTTCAAGGAAACGTGATTGAGCAGGTCGAGCGAGCTATGACGTTCGTGAAGCGGAACATCCGCATGGGCGTCGAGATTCGGGGACTTCAGCGCGACGATGTCTGGGAGTACCCGTTGGAGGGACTGCGGGAGGCCCTCATCAACGCCGTTTGTCATCGGGACTACGCCAGTACTGCCAACGTGCAGATCCGGATCTTCGATGATCGGCTCGAGATATGGAACCCCGGCGGTCTGCCGGATGGGATGACAGTGGCTGACCTATGGCGGCAGCACGAGTCCTGTCCCCGTAATCAACTCGTCGCCAACGCCTTCTTCCTGATCAAGTACGTCGAGCAGTTTGGCACGGGTATTCAGCGCATCGTTGACGACTGCCGCACGCACCGGAAACCTGAGCCCAGCTTCGAGGTCCACGGGCAGACATTCAGAGCAATCTTCAAACCGGCCCAGGCAGGCGATCTGACGACATCTGCGGCGGGACTGAACGAACGGCAGAGGAAGGCGCTTCTCTTCATGCGCGAGAAGGGGGACATTCAAGCCAGTCAGTACCGCGAACTCGTGCGCATTGGACAGCGGCAGGCCGTCAATGACCTGAACGGACTCGTTGCCCGAGGTTTGGCGGTCCGTACCGGTGGGGGCCGGTCGGTCCGATACGTCCTGCCCGCAGCCGAAGTGCACGAATAGCGCACGAATAATGCACGAATTCGGCATCCGAGGAGGGAGCACAGGAAGTGGGCGCAGATTCGACAGAGATTGACCGCGAGAAACTCCGGTCTGCCATCCGCAGGATGGGAGGCGAGTATCTGTGCTACATGCTCGATGACGCGATCGAGTTGCTGCCCCCATCCAAGCTCGTGAAACTCGCCGGCCGGTATCTGGACGTCAAGAGCCTGCAAGCATCTGGATCGAAGCACGCAGGACTGCTTGCGGAGGTGAAGGCATTCGAGAAGGCCAGCCATGCCGGCGACTATTACGAGAGTTTCAACGTCAACTCCAAGAACTACCGCGAAGTGTCGGGCGGCACACGCGCCTGGATCGCGGAGTGCGGGCGTCTCTTCCGACGCTGTGTGGCCGCGACCGGCAAGGGGAATGCGGAGGAAACGTGCGGCGCGTTTGAGATGCTCTTTGCCCTTCTGCAGCACATCGACGAAGGCATGGATGATGTCGTCTTCTTTGCCGACGAAGGCGGTTCATGGCAGGTTGGCGTTGACTGGCAGAAGGTGCTGCCGGCGTGGTTCACATGCCTCTCGGCGACAGTCGAACCGGACGAGTTCGCGCGCCGAGCCGTTGACGTGGTTGACCGCTTCGTGAAGTACGACCGCGACAAGCACCTGACGGCGGCGTCGCGCAAAGCATCGGCAGCACAGCGAAAGGCACTGCGAGAAAGAATGTGACATGGCAACGGCCTTCCCTTTTCTGTCGCGATATGACCCGCCGGGGACGAGTGAAGGGACGCTCGATCCGATGGGGCTTTACCAGATCGCCGACCAACTGGCGGTGCAGTTGGTGCCAGCGGTGCGGGAACGGATGCAGCGGATCCGTTTCCTGACCGCGATGGCGGTCGGCGCGGCGGTGACGGAGGGGATGGAGGACGACCCGGAGCAACGCGACGCCTCGCCCTACCTGGTCTGGGAGTGGTTGGTGGTAGAGGCGCGCGTGCGGGCCGCACGTGCGGGCGACCACACCGTGTGGGGTGTGCCCGGTTCGGACGTGACACACCGGGCGATTGAGCAACACGGGTATCTGGACGCCCGGAGTTACTTGAAGACGCCGCGGATTTTCGGGTTCAACGGTGTCTACAAGCGGCTGGCCCTGCACCTTGGACTGGTGGACGTTCATCTTGGGCCGGGGCTGCACGCCGAGCGACTGGTTGATGCCTGGGCAAGGAGCCGTGGGCTTGGGGGTGTTGAGGGGGCGAAGGCGACGCTGGCAAAGTGGGCCGACGCGGTGCGGCGGAGTCTGCGGGAACGGCCGCCGCGCACGAAGCCCGGATGGGGCAACGCGGAATGGGCCGAACTGGCCGAGGCGTTCGCGCCTGGCGAGTGCAAAGGCCAAGAACGGCGGTTTCTGCGCGAGTCGTTGTGCGCGTCGGTTGACCGTCGGCTTGGTGCCTTCCCGGACATTTGGGCGTTGCAGGCGGGATTTGCCAACGGGGACTACCGGGAAGAGATTCTGCACCACCGGCTGGAGCAGGCGGTGCCGGCCTACGGCACACTGCTGAAGGCAATCCGGGCGTACGAGGCGTTCGCGCGGAGCCTCCAGGATAGTTTCGATGTCCTCAAGGCGGTGGCGACTGGGGCCGACTCCGGAGGTTTTGCCGTGCCGGCGATCGCCAGTGACGCCGACTTTGCGAAGAGCGTGGAATGCCTGCACGAGCGGTTCGAGGCGGCCTATCGGGCGCTGAGTGAAGTCACATTGGTGAGCGTTTCCCTTCCCAACCTCTTCACGGGTCGGTTCCAGGCGTTCGCGGAACCCATGGCGGCGGCCGACTGCGCGCTGGCGGTATGCCGGCATCACGAGGAAGTGCAGAAGGCGAAGTCGGCGGAGGGGAAGCGGGCCTGGTTCGACCGCATTGGTGGGGATCGCATCTACATTCGGCACGCCTACCGCGAGAAGAGGCGCGACATCGCGCTGGGGCGCTACGTTCACGATTACCGGGGCCAGCCGATCCGGCGTTTCTATCGGGACCTCACATGAGCAAGGGCGGGCGGTCTAAGAGTGGGACGATGCTTGATCTGTGGCGACCGCCGCAGGGTGCCGGGGACCCGGTTGGTTGTGTGACTTCGACCTACACTTTCTCGCCGGGCCTTTTCGACGAGCAGTGCTTGGCGCGCTTCCTCGAGATCGAATCTGAGCCGGACCGCGAGGGGCTGGCGTTCCTGCTGGAGCGCGAGAGCCGTCTGGGCAGCGTCTTTGCCGGTGTTCTTGTGGACTACACGCAGGCGGGCGTGGAGCATTCGCTGCGATGGGACGTTCTTCCCGTCCGGATGCGAGGCGCGAAACAACACGCGAAATTGAGTCTCCTGGCGTGGAGACGGCATGTGCGGATCATCGTGGCTTCCGCGAATCTGACCGACGCTGGGTACCGGTCGAACTACGAGGTCGCCGGAGTGGTTGAGTGTTCGGCGGAGTCGGGGAACCGAGAAGTGTTGGCAGCGGCGATCCGGTTCTTGCGGGGGTTGCTTCGTCTCGTGCCAGCGGCGGGTGAGCCGTTGCCGGAAGTGGTCCGGTGCGAGGGCTTCCTTGCAGGTGTCGAGAAGCAGGTGCGGATTTGGGCGGAGGTGCGGCGGCGCGGGACGGTGCGGCGGGTTCTGGCCTGCACACTTCCGGCCGGCGGGCCGGGCGTTTCTGGCCGGAGCGCACTTGCCGAGGCCCTCGATGCCTGTCGCGGGCGGGGCGGATCGCCCCATGGCGCGTGGATCGCGTCGCCCTTCTTTGACACCGATGAAGAGACGAGCCGAGTGACCGCGGCGTTGTGCAAGACGATGGCGAGGGGCAGGACGCGTGAGTTGTGTTTCTGCGTGCCGGCCAGTGGAGGCGCCGAGAAGGGCGCTGCGCCGCGCCTGGCGGCCCCAAAGTCGCTGCTGCTCACCCCGCGTAGTTACCAGGGCAGCGTGGCGGTGCAGATCCTGCCGGATGTGGACCCTGACAAGAATCGGCGGCCCTGGCACGCGAAGATGCTGGCCTTGCTATCGGACGGGTACTCCGCTCTGGCGGTTGGGTCATCGAACTTCACCTGTGCGGGCATGGGTGTGACTGAACGGCGCAACGCGGAAGCGAACCTTGTGACGATCGTGGATCGTGTGTCGTACGGACGCGAGGTCGGGGAGTTGGAGTCGGTCTGGCCGGACATGGAGGACGTGCAGGACCCCGACGGTGCGGAATGGCTGGGAGCGCGACCGGAGCGCGAAGAGGAAGAGGCCGCCCTTGGTCCCCCCTTGCCGGCCGGGTTTGTCTCGGCGACCTACCGGGCGGGCGATGCGCGGCATATTGTGATGCGGTTCGATGCGGCACAACTGCCCTCGGACTGGCGTGTCGTGGCCTGCGGGCGGGATGAATTGGAGTTGGTCACGGCCACGGTCTGGAGGGAACGCGGCAGTCCGAGCAGTTTGGAAATGGCGTGGGCACCGCTTCAACCGCCAGAGCGGTTTCTTGTGGCGTGGGGGGAGCATGAAGCGTTTCTGCCCCTGAACGTGGAGGACGGGCGCCGGTTGCCGCCCCCGTCGCAGTTGGAGACGATGACGGCGGAGGACATGCTGCTGATCCTGGCGGCTTCCGATCCGAGTGGGGCCTTCCGCGCCTGGGCGCGGCAACAGCGGACAGAGAGCGGTTACGAGAGCGATCTGGATTCGGCTGTGCCGGTGGACCTCGATCCGCTGCGACGGCACGACCTGCAGGCGACCTATCTGCACCGCATCCGGCGCCGTGCGCGGGTGTTGGCGCAGTTACGGGCCAACCTACAACGGCCGGTGTGGGGGCGGCAGGCCCTGGAGTGGCGTCTGCGGGGGCTTGTGGGAATCGAGCCACTTGCGGATCGGCTGGTGCGCGAATGCGCACAGGGGAACGGCAGTGTGGAGGAGGGTCTCTTGACCCTGGCCGATTTCCTGATTGTCCTTCACGAGGTGGACTATCAGGAGGGTGACGGTTCTCTGCCGAAGGCCGATTTCGAGGAGGTATTCCGCCCCTTCCTTAGAGGATTGACCGAGAAGTTGGTTCGGGAGACCGCGGGGCTGCGGGAGCGGGTGCCCGGCGATGTGGTTGGTTTCTGGGATCGGACGGTTGAGCGATGTCGAAAGTGAACGACATATACAGCGCGCCAGCGGAGTTGGTTCTGGGGACCCGGCTGAACCGACGGGTTCCTGAGGCCGACCAGCGACGGCAGCGCGCGGAGGTGGATGAGGTTCTGCGCCGGCTGCGCGGGCAGCCGGGGGTAATCCTTGCCGACGAGGTCGGCATGGGAAAGACGTATGTGGCGCTGGCGGTGGCCTACAGCGTAGCGATGCGGAGTCCGCGCGGGCCGGTTGTCGTGATGGTTCCGGCGAACTTGGTGGATAAGTGGGTCCAGGACCTGAAGACGTTCTGCGACCTCTACCTGGAGGACCGCCGACCGGTTGAAAAGACCGAATCTGAGAGGCGCGAGTTGATGGCTCCGAACTCGCTGCGGTATGGGGTGGCGCGGCATAGCGTGGACCTGATGAAGTTGCTGGACGATCCGTGTGGGGAGCGGTGCCACCTTATCTTCCTGGCCCAGGGAGCCATGGGCCGGCGGCAGACGGACAAGTGGATTCGCCTTGCGCTGATCGCCGAGGCGCTGCGCCGGCACGGGCGCGGGCGAGCGGCGCGGTTGATTCAGGTGAAGGAGCAGATCCACCGGTTTCTGGGCGAGCTTCTCTGGGCGATCGGAGAGGAACGGGCGCATGGTTGGGGTGACGACCTCTGGCGCAGTCTGTTGAGGACCGATCCTCAGGCTTGGAGGGAGACCTACAACGAGTCCGTTCGCGATGCGAGTCGGCGACTGAGTGACGATCCGGTTCCGAAGGTGATGGTGCGCTGTCTGCGGAGGGAGAGCATCGAGTTGAGCCGTTTGGCCGATGCTCTGAAGGAGATGCCCGTGCGTGCGCGCGGGGGCGACGAGCGCGTGTCGGAACGAGTGAACGAGGTTCGGCGTATTCTGCGTAAGGCTGAGGATGGGCTCTGGAAGGAGTTGCTTAGTCAGGCGCGGTGGCGGTCCCCGTTGCTGATCATGGACGAAGCCCACCACCTCAAGAATCCGGGGACCTCGCTGGCAAGGCAGTTGCAGTCGCCCGATCTGGACCAGGATCTGCGGACCGGCGACGGGGCCATGGCGAACGCCTTTGACCGCATGCTGTTTCTGACGGCGACGCCTTTCCAGTTGGGACACCACGAACTGGTGCGCGTGATGGAACGGTTCAGGGACGTGCGCTGGGCCGAGGATGAGATGGGGAGCGCTCAGAGTTTCCGAACGAGGTTGACCGAACTGGGTGGCGCTTTGACCGAGAGCCAACGCGCGGCGATCGCCCTGCAGCGGTGCTGGAGTCGGTTGCGGGTGGAGGACTGCGCGGAGGACGTACAGCGCTGGTGGGCGCGGCTGCAAGTTGCCGAGCGCGAGTCTCTGACCAGTCATCAGAAGGCGGTTGTCGATGCCTACCGTGTCGCGAAGCGATGCCGGGATGCTGGGGCCGAGGCGTTGCGGCCGTGGATCCTGCGGCATAACAAGGGGGATGTCTGGGTCGGGACGGCCGTGACGCGGCGGCGACGGTTGGACGGCGCCAAAGTCGGCGGCGCAGACGTTGCAGGCGGTCTCCCTATTCCTCCCAGGCAGTTGCTGCCCTTCTTCCTGGCCGCGCGGAGCGCGGTGAACCCCAGACAGGATCTGCTGGGAGAGGCTTTGTGTTCGTCCTATGAGGCGTTCCGACTGACGAGGGCCAACAGCGACACGCGGAAGGACTCGGAAGAGGATGACCAAAGCACTGCGGTCGATCTGTCGCACGCAGGTTGGTATCTGAGCGAGTTCGACCGTGCCCTTGAGGACTGTAGCGGGGCCATGCATCCGAAGGTGGATGCCACCGTGCGGCGGGTCGTGGACCTCTGGGAGGAAGGCGAGAAGGTACTCGTCTTCGCCTTCTATCGGCACACGTGCAGGGCGCTGCGGGTTCACATCGGCCGGGAGATCGAGCGGCGAGTGGCCGCCGCCGGGGTTCGTCGGTTGCGCGATGCCGGACGCGACGGCGATGAGAAGGCCGTGGATCGACTGATGGAGCGCATCCAGGACCGGTTCTTTGACAAGGCGGAATCGCCGGGGCGTCGGGCGGTCGATGCCGAGCTTGCGGGAATCCTTGCGAGGCGCGACGCTGCGCTTGTCGCGGCGGGAGTCGGGGCGGCGGAGCGCGACGATCTTCTGGACGTGATGAGGCGGTTTCTGCGGGTGCCCACGACGCTGGTGCGTTGTTTCCCCCTAGCAGAGTTGGACACGGTGGAACCGAGCGAGGCGGCGAAGCGGGTTCTGGATCATGTGGACTCGTCCCGGGTTTCGTGGCGGCAGAAGTTCGAAGGCTTCATCGAGTTCCTGACGGAACGTTGCTCTCGCGACGAGAGGCAGTTGTACCTAGAGGCCGGGCAGATGACCCGGACGGGGCGCATCCGGGTGGAGTTGGACGAAGAAGAAGCTGACTCGAATGCGCGTGTCGCGACCGTGGCGAACGTGCAGGTGGCGACGGGGAAGACGAAGCGGGACGCGCGAGCGCGGTTGATGCGGGCTTTCAACACGCCGTTTTTCCCTGACGTGTTGGTGTGCAGTCAGGTCATGGGCGAAGGCGTGGACCTCCAGCGGTTTTGCCGGCATGTTGTGCACCACGATCTGGACTGGAATCCGAGCACGATCGAGCAGCGCACCGGGCGGATCGATCGGCTGGGCTGCAAGGCCGAAGGCCGGCACCCGATCCTCATGTATCTCCCCTATCTGGCGGGGACGGCGGACGAACGGCAGTACCAGGTGATGTCGGAACGCGAACAGTGGTTTCGCATCGTAATGGGACAGGATGAAGTGGCTCGACTGATCACAGCGGACTCATCCGTCCCGATTCCGTTACCCGAAGCAGTCTCGGACAGTCTGACTTTCAACTTGGGGTTGGAGTGAACGCGGATGTCATCTGTGTGTTACAGGCGGCAATCGCAGTCCGCACATATCGGAGGAGGCAGTGAGCGAGTACCAGTACTACGAGTGGCAGACCGTGGACCGGTTGCTGACGGAAGCCGAACAGGAGTCCGTGAGCAACCTGTCCAGTCACATTGAGGTGTCCTCCAGCCGGGCGGTCGTCACCTACTCCTATGGCAGCTTCAAACACGACCCGCGGCAAGTCTTGGCACGGTTCTTCGACGCGCACCTCTACCTGGCAAACTGGGGCAGCCGGCGTTTGATGTTCCGCTTCCCGTCTGGACTGGTGAGCCGGGACATGATCGAGACCCACTGCGTTCAGGATCGGATTACATTCAGGACGGTCAACGGGTTCGATGTTCTAGATATGGATCTGAGCGAGGAAGAGGGTGGAGGCTGGATCGAGGGCGAGGGGTCCCTGTCGGGTCTGATTCCCCTTCGGACCGACATTCTCCAGGGTGACTACCGTTCAGTGTATCTGGCTTGGCTGAAGGCCATGTCGGTACGGGACGGCTATCTGCCGCGTGGGCGGAAGTCGAGTGCATCGAAGCCAACCGTGCCGGCCATTCCGGCGGGCCTGAAACAACTTTCCCCGGCTCTGAACCGCTTCGTGGAGCAATTCGACGTGCCG
>Ga0194112_10002108_pt1 | contig 28758 bp, 16 predicted proteins | sample TA2MahC400mmetaG_FD_146191 | JGI IMG/M metagenome (GOLD analysis project Ga0194112, IMG submission 146191) | Freshwater microbial communities from Lake Tanganyika, Tanzania - TA2015016 Mahale Deep Cast 400m | ecosystem: Environmental > Aquatic > Freshwater > Lake | place: Tanzania: Lake... | reverse complement strand
CAGGAGAGGTTCTGGGAAACAGACTGTTGGAGTGTTGGTGGAGTGGGTGGTTTTCATAGGTGATTGATCATCACCTATTTGACCGGCCTCCCCGGCCTTCGTTCAATCAATCAGTGAATTATTCAGGATAGACATTCGTATTGTTGTTGGCCATGATCTCCTGTGCCATGACCGCACCGGTCAACGGGGCCATGTCGTAGATTTGAATTTCCGTTCCGCCGTTGGCATACGTGACCTTCGGTTTGTGCAACGCGCCTGCAATCCCGACCCCCATGATGACGCCGCCGGTTTCAAGATTGACCTGAGCCGTCACCGCGCCCAGCACGCCGCCAGTTCGCTCGTCCTGATAAACAGTTTTGTATCGGGGTTGGCGCAACGGGTTGCGGACGTCATCCCATTCGCTGATGAGCGGACGCGCGCCGGGAAAGACCTGAGTGTATTTGTATTCGGCGCAGGTGCCGTCGCCATAGACCACCGCGCTCAGCACGGGGAACACATACGGGAGCAACGGGTCTTCAAAGGGCGTGTACTCATACACAACGGAACGTCCGTCGCTGGTTTCAATCTTGGAAATGGCGGCGGTGGAAATCGGCGCTTCGTTCGCGCCCTGAATCCGCAATGGCTGATAACCCCACTTGGTCGGGACGTGCAGCGATTCCTTGCCGGCCACGCTGAGGAACCGGACACGCCCAATTTGTTTCGCCTCGCCCAAGTCATAACCCACATAACCACCTGATGCCGCTGTGGCAATGAATCCCGTTTCCGGATCGCCATCTAAAGCCAACAGTCCGCTCTCGGCGGAATCGGAGCAGATAACAACGCCAGAGAGTCGGGCATCCGTGCCGGCCTCATAGAACTCAACCTCGGCGATGTTGCCGAAAGAAAGATCGGCTTGCAGCGCCCAGACGTAGCGGTAGGCGTTGGTGTTGGTGACCGTAAACTCAACCCACTGGTTTGTTTCCGGCGCGGCATCAAGCGTGGTCAGCGTCGAAACGGTGAGCTTGTCGCCGGAAAGTGTGCGATAGGAAACCTTGAAGTAGCGTCCCGCTGGTTCGGTCACTCGGGTGACCCGACGCGCCGTGTTGTACGTGAGCGTGTACGTGTTGCTGGCGTCGTCCTGGATTCTGTCCATGATGTAGTAGGTCGTCGTATCGGACGGCAGGGCGCGAAAGAAATACCTGTACGCATCGTTGCGCAATAACACAAACCCGTCCTCCGTCGGCGCGAGCCGGTCACTCAACGTGTGGTTGGATGTCCACGTACCGGTAGCGGTTTCCGTAAAGATGAATTTCGCGCCATCGGGATAGATCAGCGTCAGGCGCGCGCGACCGAACTCGTCGGCGGCAGTAGTGGAAAGTTCCCACTGGAAATTGTGCCGCCAATAATGTGCCACGCCGAACAGGCTCGCGCCGCCCACTGCGCGGGAATTGGCCCGGCGAATCCAGCGCATTGGCAGATTCCCCACGCTCCCCCAGAGTTGAAGGTCTTCGATCTCCTTGTACTCGTTACCCGTGTACGGAATCACTGGGTCACCCTTGCGAGGTGGAGGAGACGGTTTCTTGCGCTTCGGATCCTGATCTTCGCCAATGATGTCGCCGGGAGATGGCCCGGTCTCGCTTGAAGAACTATCCGGAGGTGTTGGTGTTCCCCCACCCGCAGTGCCGCCGGTATTTCTGTTGCCACAGCCTTGGCCATTGACGGCGGGAATGAAAAGAATCCCCGCCAACAGAACTGCAATCACCGCAATAGCAAGTTTGTTCATTGAATGCCTCCGATGTTGTGTGATTAACGTGACGTGGTTTGAGTGTTGCCCCAGAATTCGAGGCGTTTCTCATTGAAACCCTTGCGAAGACAGACCCGGTACAGGCCGCCCTCCTCAGTGGACGTAAATGAAAACTGCACTTGCCGCGCATCGTCCAGCGTTGCCCGCATTACGAACTGTCCGTTGTCGAGCCGCCCGCCGTCCTCGGATTGAATGACCACCAGATCGCCGGGCTGCCCATCCGGATAACTCACCGCAACGCGCACCGTTTCCTCCAGCCCGATGGACACGCGCGGGAAAAGACCAAGCGAGTTCGCCTGCAACGACGATTCCCGCGTTCCGACCCGTACAACGGCATTCGCCCGCTCGCCGCCATCCGCAGCGCGCGGCACAACGCGCGACACGGGAGTTCCTTTGGATCGAGCAACCGGAGTCGCCGCGATGGTTCGATCCGCCGTCAACGGGAGCGAAGTGCTAACGGGTCGTCGCGCTTCGCGTTGTGTTGTGGAGAGGTTATGTGCAACTGGTTCTGATCGCTCTCGCGTCAACCACAAGACCCCGACTGTGAGCGCAGCCAAAACCGTTACGGTAATCAGAAGGATCCGTTTCATAAAACTCCGTTGAAGGATTGACAGTGGAGAGGCAGAAGCAGCCCGCTGAGGGCTGTCGTGTGGGAAAGAGGAGAAACCGAACGTGTTGAAGAAGGATTACACGTTCTGCCGTTCCGGCGTTCCGGCGTTCCGGCGTTCCGGCGTTCCGGCGTTCCGGCGTTCCGGCGTTCCGGCGTGTGAAATGGTAATCACAATTACCGAATTTCCTTCTATGTTTTCTGTATCCACTCCGTTAGCCGCTGTCAAACCTTTTCTTGTCGCACTGCACTTACGGTAATGCGGCTACAGGTGCATCAGGTCTGCGGAGCCGTTGACGCTGTCGCCCCAGCGGCCAGCTTCAGTTTGTTCTTGGCGGCTTTGGCTTCCTTGGAGGCAGGCCAGCGTTTGGCGACCTGTTCCAACAGCGCGCGGCCAAACTCGGCGTTCTCAGCGCCGGGCAGCTCGGCGAAATGAAAGCCGGCGTAGCAGAGATCGGCGGCGTCGAGAATGGCCTCTTTCTTCAGGCGCTCGAGAATGGGAAACGTCTTGTTGACCAGCAATCCCTGGATGCCGCGCAACGCGTGGTCCTCGGCGCGCAGGTGCGGCGACACGTCCTTGGGGGAGAGTTTCAGGTTGCAAATACTGAGTTCGTACCGGGTCTCGTTGTCGAAACTTTCGGTGTTGATGAGTTGACGGAGACAGTCCACGGCCTTGCCCCATTTTTTCGCCTTCTTAAACTTCAGCCCGGTGTCGCGCAGGACGGCATCGGCCGCCTTGGCGTCCACGTTGCGCAGGAAATAACAGAATGATTCGTATCGCGGTTTGCCGTCGGCAATGTCGCGCGCCACGAGGGCGGAGAACTTCTTCAGGCTCTTCTTGTCCACCGATTCGCTGTGCGGCTTGAGGATCTTGGCCAGCCGCCAGGCAGTTTCGACGTCGCGCTCGCGGGCCAGCGCGTCGAGCAACAACTTGGTCGCGCCCTTGTGACGGGCCAGCGCGCTCGCGGCAATCTCGCTGACGTGCGGGTCCTCGTGCGCGAGCAGCGCGAGCATGAGCTTGTTGTTGGCGGCGTTGTCGGTCGCGGCAAGTTTGCGGGCGGCAAAGGCGCGGACCGGCCCGTGTTTGCCCTTGAGCAGCTTGCGCCACTGCGCATCGCACGACTGGGGCAGCGGCAGTTTCTCGACGATGTCGAGCGCGTGCTGCGCAATGACCGGGTCGGTTTCATCGAGGCACTTGACCAATTGGCGGAGGACGGCGGAGACAGCAGCGCCGGTGATCCCGATGCCCTTGAGGCCGATCAACGCGTTGCGGCGGATGTAGCCGAGCTGGCGGGGCGAAGCGTATTTCAACAGCAAGTTCCGGGCATCGGGCGCGCTGATGTGCCCGACCAAGAGCAGGCAGGAAGTCAGGACGCGGTCGTTCTTCTTGACCCGCGCGCTGCCCATGAACTTGACGACCTGTTTGTGGAGCGCAAGACGGTCCTTCGGCGCGGCATCGGTGATATGACGGCGGACCGCCTGGCAGGTTTCCTTGACCAGTTCAAAATCGGTTTCGAAGAGCACTTCCAGAATGACCTGGAACGCGGCGCTGTCATGGATGCGCGCCAGGATGTCCACGAGCACGAGCTTCTGCTGCGGCGTGGCGGTGGCCAACTGTTTCTTCACTTCCGGCAACACATCGCCGCCGGCGCGGGCGACAATCCCGACGGCGCGGAGTTTTGTTTCCAGGTCCTCGGCGTTGAGCAGCGGCAGGACGTACGGCACCACGGCGCGCGTGCTGATGGCGTCGAACGCCTCGAGGATGTAGCGGGTGAGCAGTTGGCTGGCGTTGTTTTGGATCGCTTCGCCGAGCGCCTTGACGACGGCCGGTTCTTTCGGGGCGAGTTCGGCGAGAACCATGGCGGCAGCGCAACGGCGCATGCCATCAGGGCTTTGCAGCATTCCACAGACTTTTTGAAGGTTCTTGTCCATATCACGGCCCTTTCTGGCGGGCACTTGTAACAGATGCGCCCCGCGCTTGCAATGACGGAAACCGTCCGTTAGCATCCGCCCCCGTGTCCACATCCCTGCGAGAAATCCACGACCAGCCGCTCTTCGACCTGCTCCAGCAGGCGCGCGAAACGCATCTCCGCCACTGGAACAGCGCGGACATCCAGCTTTGTTCGTTGCTCAGCATCAAGACCGGCGGCTGCAGCGAAGACTGTTCCTACTGCGCCCAAAGCGCCCGCCACCAGGCCGGCGTCACGCCCGACAAACTCATGGGCGCGGACGAGGTGGTGGCCGCGGCGCGGGCCGCCAAGGAACTCGGCGTTTCCCGTTTCTGCATGGGCGCGGCGTGGCGCGGCGTGCGCGAAGGCACGGCGCAGTTTGAGAGCGTGCTGGCAATCATCCGCGCGGTTGCCGCGCTCGGCATCGAAGTCTGCGTGACGCTCGGCCACATCAGCGCGGCGGCGGCCCGCGCCTTGAAGGCGGCGGGGCTGCACACCTACAACCACAACCTCGACACCAGCCCGGAATTTTACCCGAACATCGTCACGACGCACACCTTCGAGGACCGGTTGCGGACCATCCACAACGTCCAGCGCGCCGGGCTTTCACTCTGCTGCGGCGGCATCATCGGCATGGGCGAGAGCGTGGATGACCGGCTGCGGATGCTGGAGGTGCTCGCCGGGTTTGAGCCGCCGCCGGACAGTGTTCCGATCAACACATTGGTCCCGATGCCCGGCACGCCGCTGGAAAACCGGAAGCCGGTGGACGTGTTCGAGCTGGTGCGGATCATCGCCACGGCGCGCATCGCGCTGCCGCGCTCCAAGGTGCGCCTCTCGGCGGGACGGACGCTGTTGTCGCGCGAGGCGCAGGCGCTTTGTTTCTTTGCGGGGGCCAACTCGATTTTCTTCGGCGGCAAATTGCTCACGGCCGACAATCCGTCGGCGGATGAAGACCTTCAGTTGCTGGCGGCGCTGGGCTTGGCGCCGAACCGCGCCGGATCGAAGTCCGAGAGCGGCAACCTGGCGTCGTAGTTGCCGTCGTGAATTTCCAGGCGCGACCGCTCGGAGGCAGGTAGTGACTGGCCGGGCGGCACGAAGCTGAAATCCATGCCGCGCGGGATCCAGACCTCGCCGATGCGCTTGAAACTGGTGATCGCGATGCGCTTGACCTGATTATCATCCACATCAAACGCCTCGGCCCTCAACAAGGCAAAATACTCCGTATGAACCCAGAGTTTCACGCGGCGGTACGGCTCGGTCTCCGATTTCACCTCGATGAGGTAACAATCCTGTCCGCGCATTCGGTCCTGGCCGACATGCTTCGGCTCCGGCCAGTACAGGAACGGCAGGCCGAGGTCGTAATAGCTGATCCAGGAGCCGAGCATTTTGTCCATGCGCCGCGCCCCGGTCAATTCCCCGGTCCCGGCGAGATAATAGCGCGGGAGATTCTTCTGCGAATGGACAACCAACAGTTCCATTGTCCCGGAGCGGTACACGGTGCGGACTTCCTCCGGCAGGTTCTTGATCAGGATGTCCACCGGCACAAACTGTTCGCGCTTGATGAAGAGGCGCGCCTGCAGGGAAAAATCCTTCTGTGCGCGATTGTTCCAGACGCGCTGGAGAACCGCCTCCGGTGGGAAGGCCGGTTTTTTCGGCTCGGCCGTTTCGTCAGCCATCGCCGAGAACGCCGCCAAGAGGATGAGCAATGCCCGGCGCATGATGGTTCAACCGACCGCCCGTTCGGTGCGGCAGGAAACGATCTTGTTGTTCTTGTCGAGGATGACGATCCGCGCCTTGTGCGCGCGAAGCTCCTGGGCCGCCACCTCGGTGTACGTCAGGATGATGACCTTGTCGCCAACGGCCGCGTGACGCGCCGCGGCGCCGTTGAGCGAAAGCTCCCCGTTTTTCTTGCCGCGGATGACGTAGGTTTCGAGGCGGCTGCCGGTGGAGACGTTGAGGACGGAGATTTTTTCCAGCGGGAGCATACCCGACGCCTTGAGCAGGTCGGGGCCGATGCCGCAACTGCCCTCGTAATGCAGGTCGCAGGCGGTCAGGCGGCCGCCGTGAAGTTTGGCTGATAACATGGTTCTCATGGGAGAGCGGCGTCAACCTACCAATCCGCGCCGCCGCCTGCAACCGGAAAGATTGGCACCCCCGGCCCGATTCGAACGGGCGACCTGCGGTTTAGGAAACCGACGCTCTATCCATCTGAGCTACGGGGGCGCGTCAACGCTGTCCATGTACGCCAAAAACACGCCGGCGACAAGCCCAACCACGCAGATGGCGGCAAGCGTTATTGCGAAGCAGCGGCCAATCCGGTAAGTTGACGCCATGTTCGGCCTTGATGACCGCATTACCTTCGCCCTGCTATTCGGAGCCGGCGGCGCGCTGTTTCTCCTGATTGTCGTCGCTCGTCGGCGGCCGGATCATCGTCAGAGAAGAGCCAACACCGGCAGTCCGCGAAGCAAGCGCCCGTTGTGGAAACGAATATGGCGCAGACTGATGGGCGGTTGATGGCCAAGTCATTCCCCGCAACCATAAAGGTCGCGACTACAAACCACCGGCGGAACGATTGCTTCGGCACGGAGCCCCTGCGCCACCGGCTCGGCGCATAAAACGCTGCGCGGGCAGCACCGGTTTTCGGTGCTGCCCGCGCGCGAGTAGCGGGGAGTCGCTTATTAGAACTTGAAGCAGACGCCGACGTTGAGGTTGTGGGGCTCGTAGCCGTTGCGCATCAGTTGCGTGGTGTAGTTCAGGTAGGTCCCCACCAACGGCGACCAGTGCACCCAGATCCCGGCGCCAATCACCAGGCTGTCGCGCCCGATGTCCGGGCCGTGCACAGTGAAGATGTCGCCGGCGCCGTTGGCAAAGCGCGAGTCAACGGCAATCGCCTTGTCCAGGTACTCGTGCTGCCACGCGAGGCTCAGGCTGGGCGCCACGATGATCTTGCCTTCCTTGCCAACCTTCTTGCGGCAACCCAGGTGGGCGCCCACGCGCGTGTAGAACGATTCGCGGCCCTGGGAGAGAATGTCCAGCGGCGACAACGAGCCTTCCTCCTTGAAGCCGTCAATCTCCACGCGCTTGTACTGCAGGGTGACCTGCGGGCCGAAGAACCAGATGCCCTTCTGCCAGTCGTAGCCGCCGCCGATCAGGCCGCCGTACTCGTAGCCGTCGGTCTTGCCGCGCGCCATGCCGTCAATGGCGTAGCGTTTGGTCTCGTACCAGTTCAGGCCGCCGATGGCCATCGCTTCCAGGTGGAAGCCCTGCTTGAACCAGGTGGCGTACAGGCTGCCGCGCGCGCCGTCCACGTTGACGCTGCCGTCGTTGACCAGCCCGGCGTCATCGTAGCCGTAGCCAAGGGTCAAGCCAACAGCGAACTCCTTGCCGACGCGACGGTCAAGCCCGAGCGTGAACCCGCCGCTGCGCAGATGGTAGCCGGCGGCGTTGTAGTCGCTGTCCACGTCAATGTACTCGCCATTGCCTTCGAGGTAGAGGCCCCACGGATTGTCTTTCGCCGGCGCGCAGATGTCGTTGCACGGCGTGGTCACGCCTGATTGCGTGCGATTGACCGCTTCCGGCGTGTTGCCGGGGCCGCTGGTGTCGTAGAGCGCGAGCCGGTTGGCATTGAAGCCGTGGCTGCCGGCGCGCAACTCCTGGACGCGGGCGAGGAAACTGTAGCCGCGCATGTCCATCGCCGCGAACGGAATCGAGAACATCGCGCTCAGTTCATCCGGCGCGATGAGGTCGAAGTCCCGCGGCAGTGTATTCGACAGGACCGCTTCCGTCGGGATCGCCGGGAAATCCGGGTAATCCAGGCGGCAGAACAGTTGCTTCATGATCGGGTTGGTGATGGCGCTGTCAAGCGCCCCGGCCACGGCGAGTTGGTTCGGCGTGATCGCCCACGGCGTGAACGGGAGCTGGGACCACATCAAGGTCACATCGTTCGGGTTATAGACGAGGTTGGTGAGCAACATCGGGCTGGTCGGGATGTCATACACGAAGTTCGAGAACGTGCCGGTCACGCCGCCTGCGGCCACGAGCAAGACTGCCTCGTCAAACGGGCACGGCACGAAGTCGTCGAGCTTGAAGACCCGCAGCGTGCCATTGAGGCTGGCGTCGCCGCCGATGTTCAGCCAATCGTTTTCGGGGAACGTGGTGCCGCCGATGCCGAGTTCGAGTTGGCCGGGCACCGCCTGCGTGTAGCTGCCGGTGATGTTGATCATGAGCGGATTGCCGGTCTCTTCGGAACCGGTGCGCAGCGTGCCGTTCATGACGTTCATGTTGCCGGAGCCGACGCCATCGCTGTTCATGACGGTCAACGTGCCGTTGTTCACGAATGTCGGCCCGGTGTAGATGTTGGCCGCGGTAAGGATCAACTCGCCCGCGCCTTCCTTGCTCATGCCTTCGATGCCGGCGATGGTGCTGTTGATGGTGATGATCTTGCCGCCGGCGATCTCGATGATCGGGTTGGGGTTGACCAGCGTGAGCCGACCGTCGCCGCTGTCCCAATAATCGCCATTGGACTGGATGAACAGGTGATTCAGGATGATGTTGCCTTCGTCGAAGTGCAGGAAGCCATTGCGGATATCCACGAGGCCGCCGCCGGTGTTGGTCACGACGAGATTACCGCCGTCATCAACCCGAACGTAGTTGTCGTAGGAGGTTGCGTCGCCGATGAACAGATTGGAGGCCAACACGGTGCCATTGTCCCAAATGTACAGGCTGTTGTACGAGCCGCCATTGAGGCCGACAAACAGGTCGCCGGTCATGTTCCAGAGCGAGCCGTCATGGTACACATTCACCAAGTTGTTGTTGGCGTTGGTGCCAATATACCCGTTCACGCTGTTGACTTGGCCGGCGCCGTAAATATCCAGTCCGTTGCCGGAGCCGCCGTTGAAGCCGACGATCAGGTTGCCCGTATTGTTCCAAACACCGACGTCGTACACATACGCCCAGTTCTGGTTAGCACTATTGCCAACATAGCCATTCACATCGTGGACTCTGGCGCCGTCGTGGACATACAGGTAGTTGTACGAACCGCCGTTGACGCCGATGAACAGGTCTGCCGTGTTGGTCCAGAGCGAGCCGGAGCCATACACATTCGCATGATTGTGGCTGGAATTATTTCCAACATACCCGTTCACATTGTGGACACGGCCGCCCGCGCTGATCGTCAGGCTGTTGTAGGAACCGCCATTGAGGCCGACAAACAAGTTGGCCGTATTGCTCCAGAGCGAGCCGGTGCCGGTCACGGTGGCCTGATTCCACCAACCGCCGGAGTTCACGCCGATGTAGCCGTTGGCCGAGTACACCTTGCCGGCGTTCTGGACGCGCAGGACGTTGTTGTCGTCGTTGTAGCCAACGGTGAGGCTGCCGGCGTTGACCCATGTGGCGTTGTCCACGATGCCCGTGTTGTAGCTGACGGGGACGCCACTGTTATAGCCGATGTAGCCGTGGCGGTTGCTGACAAGGCCGCCGTCGAGGACGGTGAGGATGTTGTAGGAGGAGTTGCTGCCGACGAACAGGTCCAGCGAGTTGTTCCAGAGCGAGCCAGCGCCGGTTACCAACACGCTGTTGTTGTCGGCGTTGGCGCCGACAACGCCGCCCACATTGTTGACTTGACCGCCCGCGCTGATCGTGAGGCTATTGTAGGAGCCGCCGTTGAGGCCGATGAACAGGTTAGCGCTGTTGTTCCAGAGCGAGCCGGTGCCGGTCACGAGCGCGCTGTTGTTGTCGCCATTGTCGCCGACATAGCCGGTCACCGATTGAACGTAACCAGCGTTGGTAACAATCAGGGCGTTTTGGTTGCCCCAGTTGCCAACATAAAGATCGCCCGTGTTGATCCACGTGGCGTTGTTGACAATGGCGGTGTTGGCGTTACCCGAACTGCCGACAAAACCGTTGAGGTTGCTGACGAGACCGCCGTTGTTGATGGTCAAGAGGTTATAGTTCCCTTCATCGCCGACGGCCAAGTCACCGGTAATGATCCACATTGAACCTCCGCCTGACACCAGCGCGCTGTTGTTGCTGCTTCCCCACTCTGTTCCCACGACACCGTGCGTATTGTTGACGATGCCGCCGTTGGTGATCGTCAAACGGTTATGGGAGCCACGTTGGCCAACTAACAACATGCCGGTATTGTTCCAAAGCGAACCTGGCCCGCTGACCAGCGCGCTGTTCGCATCGCCGTCGCTGCCCACATAGCCATTGCCGGACCGGACGACACCTGCGTTGGTGACAATCAGGGCGTTTTGGTCGCCTTCAAGGCCCACGATGAGATAGAAACCGGTGTTGATCCATGTGGCATTGTCCACCACGGCGGTATTGAGGTTGCCGAAAAATCCAACCGCGCCGTTGACGTTGCTGACGAGACCGCCATTATTGATGGTGAGGCGGTTGTAGAAGCCATTGTTGCCAATGCGCAGGTCGGCGGAGTTGGCCCAGAGCGAGCCGGTGCCGCTGACCAGCGCGGTGTTGTAACTTCCGTTATTGCCCACATACCCGTTGACGGAGCGGACGATGCCCGCGTTGGTGACGATCAAGACGTTTTGGTTGCCATCATCGCCAATAAACAGATTCCCGGTGTTGATCCACGTGGCGTTGTTGACGATGGCGGTGTTGGCAGTCCCGAACGAGCCCACGTAGCCGTGGCGGTTGCTGACGAGGCCGCCGTTGTTGATCGTCAGCGTGTTGTACAACCCGTGGTCACCGACCCACAAGTCGCTGCTGTTGGCCCACAGCGAAGCGGGGCCGCTGACCAGCGCGCTGTTGTTGTTTCCGTAGTAACCCACATAACCTTCCGCGGACTTGACGACACCTGCGTTGGTGACGATCAGCGCGTTTTGGTTGGCATTGTCGCCAATAGCCAGATTGGCGATGTTGACCCACGTGGCGTTGTTGACGATGGCAGTGTTGGCATTGCCGAATAAGCCCACCCAGCCGTAGGTGTTGCTGACGAGGCCGCCGTTGTTGATCGTCAGCGTGTTGTACAACCCATGGTCGCCGACATACAGCATACCCGAGTTGGCCCACAACGAGCCGGGACCGCTGACCAGCGCGCTGTTGTTGTTGCCGCTGAGACCCACATAACCGTCCTGAGACTTGACGACGCCGGCGTTCGTGACGATCAAGGCATTGTTGTTGCCAAGATAACCAACGTAGAGACGGAAGGTGTTGATCCACGTGGCGTTGTTGACGATGGCGGTATTCAACGTGCCGCCGGAGAATCCCACAAACCCGTTGACGTTGCTGACGAGGCCGCCGTTGTTGATCGTCAGCAGGTTGTATGCGCCGGCGCTGCCAATCGTCAGGCTGCCGGAATTGTCCCACAGTGAACCGGGACCGCTGACCAGCGCGCTGTTGTTGCTGGCTGAGGCGCTGCCGCCCACCCAAGCGTTCACGTCCTGAACGTGACCGCCGTTGGTGATGGTCAACCTGTTCGCGTAACCATTCGCCCCGACATAGACATCTGCCGAGTTGATCCACGAGCCGTTGTTGACCGTTACCCAGTTGTCGTGGGCAGCGGCCTCCGCGCCGATGACGCCATTTGCGTTGCTGGCGACGCCCTGGTTCTGGATGGACACCCAGTTGTAGGAGCCGGTGACGCCAACGGTGAGGTTGCCGTAGTTGAGGAGGAGCGAATTCGCGTCCGTGACCGTGATGCTGTTGTTGGTCGAGCCGGCATCGTAGCCGAGCCAGGTGTTGGTGGCGATGACCACGCCGCCATTGCTGATCACGAGCGAGTTGTTCGAGGACGGATTGTAGCCGAGGAACAGGTCGCCGTGGTTGACCCAGCGAGAGCCGGCGTCGGTGACGAGCGCCACGTTGAAGTCCGAACCCATTCTGCCGATGTAGCCGTTCCGGTTCTCGACGTAGCCGCCGTCGCTGACCGTCAGAATGTTGTAGGAACCGGTATTGAGGCCGATGAACAGGTCGGCGGCGTTGATCCACGTGGAGTTGGGGCCGGTGACGGTGGCGGTGTTGAGGTGGCCGCCGTTGCCGACGTGGCCATAGACGTTGCTGACAAGGCCGCCGGCGGAGATGAGCAGATTATTGTATTGCCCGCCGAGGCCGACGGTGAGGTTGCCGGCGTTGATCCAGCGGGAACCCGTCCCGGTCACCAAGGCGGAGTTGAACCATGCGTCGCTGCTCGCGCCCACGTAGCCATCCACGTTGCTCACGAAGCCGCCGTTGGTCACGATCAATCCATTGTTATATGCATTGCCCATGCCGACGAAGAGATTGCTGCTGTTGATCCAGCTTGAGCCGGGGCCGGTGACTGTCGCGGTGTTGGCGTCGGCCCAGTTGCCATTTTCAGCGCCGACGTAGCCGTTGACGCTATACACCTTGCCGGTGTTCTGGACGGTCAGCGCATTGGCGTCGCCACTCAGTCCGATCACGAGGTCACCCGTGTTCGCCCATGTCGCGTTGTCCACCAGCCCGGTATTCATGCTGGCATAATAGCCGACGTAACCATTGACGTTGGTGACCAACGCGCCGGCGAGGACGGAGAGCCGGTTGTAGCTGCCGCCGATCATACCGACGTAGAGGTCGGCGATGTTTTCCCACAGCGAGCCGGTGCCGGTGACGATGGCGTGGTTGAGGTCATCGGCCACGCCGACGGCGCCTTCATAAGAATAGACCTTGCCGCCGTTGGTGACGACCAGGATGTTGTTGTCATCGCCCACGCCGACTGCCAAGTAGCCCATGTTGACCCATGTGGCGTTGTCAACGATGCCGGTGTTGTAGCTGACCGGGATGTCGCTGTAGCCGATGGCGGCGTTGACGTTGCTGACGAGGCCGCCGTTGTTGATGGTGAGGATGTTGTAGGAGGAGTTGCTGCCGATGATGAGGTTGCCAGTGTTGTTCCAGAGCGAGCCGGGGCCGGTCACCAGCGCGCTGTTGCCGTCGCCGTTAACGCCCACGAAGCCGTTGACGTTGTTGACCACGCCGCCGTTGCGGATGGTCAGCTTATTATAAGAGCCGCCACCGTAGCCAACAAACAGATTGGCGCTGTTGTTCCAGAGGGAGTTCGTGCCGGTGACCAGCGCGCTGTTGTAGTTGGCGGCCAAGCCCACATAACTATTGCTGCTGGCAACCAAACCTTGGTCGCGGATTGTCAGCGTATTATTCGAGCCACCGTAAGCGCCGACAGTGAGAAAATATGTGTTGTTCCAAACCGTATTGGACCCCGTGACCAACGCGCTGTTGTTGTCGCCACCATAACCTATCCAACCGATACGATCACTGACCAAGCCGGCGTTGGTGATCGTGAGTGAATTGGAATTGCCAAAGAGACCCACATAGGTTGTATTCGACATGATCCAGGCCGTGCCGTCATCCTTGACGATGGCCGCCGCGCCGTTGGTGAAGTGCCCCACAAACGCATTGCGGTTGCTGGTGATGCTGGCGTTCATGATCTCCAGCGTGCCGGCCTGGACGTAGGTGTCACGGTAAACGTTCGTGTTGCCGTTGAACGTGAGCCGGTTGGCGCCGAGTTTCCAGAGGTCGTTGGTGCCGGTGATTGGCCCGGTCAGGACGAGGTTGCCGCCGCCGGTGTCCACGGTGCCGTGGTTGGCCAGATAAATCTGGTTGCCGAGCGTGATGGACAGGGAGCCGCCGCCGCTGCTGAGCGTGCCGCCGTTCATGATGAGCCAGCCGCTGCCGAGCGCGCTGTTGTTGCCGACCACGAGCCAGCCCATCTGGTTGGAGGTGCCGCCGCTGTAGCTGTTGGCGCCGTTCAACGTCAACGAGCCGCCGCCGGTGTTGATCAGCCAGCCGGTGCCGGCAATCTGTCCGTTCAGTGTGAGGTTGCCGCCGGCGGTGTTGAAGTAACCGTTGACGGGCATGAGGAAGGCGTTGCCGAGCGTCTGGTTGCCCTGCGCGCCGAGCGTGCCGCCGTTCATCGTGACCGCGGCGCTGCCGAAGGCGGTGCCACTGCCCGCCGCGAGCGTGCCGCTGTCAATCCACGTGCCGCCGATGTAGCTGTTGTTGCCGTTCATCACGGTGATGCCGGTGCCCTGCTGGCGGACGATGCCGGTGCCGGAGATGTTGTTGCTGACGACCATCGTGTTGCTGCGGTTGAAGATGAGCAGGGAGTTGTCAATGACGTTGCCGGTGCCGAGCGTGCCGGTGACGCCGCCGTTGCCGATTTGGAGCGCGCCGTTGAGGATGTAGGTGATGCCGCCGTAGTTGTTGTTGGCGGTCAACGTGACCGTGCCGTCGCCGTTCTGCGTGAGGCTGCCGGTGCCGGTGATGTGGTTGGCCACCGTAAAGTCGTCGGGGCGGTTGAAGACGAGCGAGGACCAGTTGGTGACGTTGCCGGTGCCGAGCGTGCCGCCGCCGTCGAGGCGCAGGACGCCGTTGCTGATGATGGTGACGCCGCTGTAGGTGTTGTTGCCGGCAAGGGCGAGGGTGCCCGCGCCGATCTTGACGAGGTTACCGGTGCCGCTGATGTCGCCCTCCGCGGTGCCGGTGGCGCCGTTGGTGACGAAGAGGAGGGAATTGCCGTTGAGTTGGATGGCGTTGTCAATGCTGTAATTGCCGATGAATCCGAGCGTGGTGCCGCCGCTCATGGTCACCTGGCCGAGGCCGAGGGCGTAGTTGCGCCCGACAAGCACGGTGGTGCCGTTGGTGATGATGGTGCCGCCGCCGTAGGAGTTGCCGGTGCCGCGCAACGTCAGCGTGCCGCCGCCGGTGGCGATGAGCGCGCCGTCGCCGTCAATCATGCCGTGGAGGTTGATTCGGCCGCCAGAGGTGTTGAACGTGCCGTTTTCGAGGAGGTGGAACTGGTTGTTGATCGTCTGGTCGCCCTGCACGCCGAGCGCGCCGCCGTTCATGTTGACGTCGCCGACGCTGTTGCCGAGCGCGCGTCCGCTGGCGACGACGAGGGTGCCGTCATTGATCCACGTGCCGCCGGAGTAGTTGTTGCTGGCGTTCAGGATCAGCGTGCCGCTGCCGTTCTGGACGAGGGCGCCGCTGCCGTTGATGACGTTGTTGACGGTGTAGGTGTTGCTGCGGTCGAAGGCGAGGACGCTGTTGTTGGTGACAATGCCGGTGCCGAGGGATCCGGTGGTGCCGCCCGCGCCGACTTGGAGCGTGCCGGAGTTGATGCGGGTGACGCCGCTGTAGTCGTTGTCGGCGGTAAGGATGGTGGTGCCGCTGCCGAGTTGGGTGAGGCTGCCGGTGCCGCTGATGGTGTTGGCGACGGTGATTTCGTCAGCCCGGTTGAAGATGAGCGAGGAGTAGTTGGTGACTGCGCCGGTGCCGAGGGAGCCGCTGAGACCGCCACCGAAACCGTCGCCGACTTTGAGAACGCCTTCATTGATGGTGGTCGGGCCGGTGTAGATGTTGTCGCCGGCCAAGGTCAATGTGCCGCCGCCGGTCTTGACGAGGTCGCCCGCGCCGCTGATGACGCCGGTCTCGACGACAGTGACGCCGGTGGTGACATAGAAGGTCGGGTCCTCGTAGAGGATGACGTTGTTGGCGAAGGTCATGTTGGCGAGGAAACCGAGGGTGGTGCCGTTGTACATGTGGACATCGCCGGTGCCGAGACCGCTGCCGTTGGTGATGTAGAGGGTTGCGCCATTGGTGATGATGGTGCCCCCGCTGTAGGTGTTCGCGCCGGCCAACGTGAGGGCTGCGCCCATTTGGGTCAGGCTGCCGGTGCCGCTGATGTTGTTGGACACTGTGATGTTGTCGCTGCGATTGAAGATCAGTGTGCAACTGTCGCCGATTTCGACGATGCCGAAGCCGAGGGTGCCGTCGGTGCCGCCGTTGCCAATCTGGAGTACTGTGTTCGGGAGCGTGACGCCCGGAGGTCCGTCCACGCCGATGAAAGTGTTGGTGTAGGTATTATTGCCAGTGAAGATGGTCTTGTTGCCGCCCCACAGATAAACGCCATCAAAATCACTACCGCCGCCGCTGATGACGCCGCTGAGCGTGAGGGTGCCGCCTGAGTTGTCCAAACCACCCGTGCCGTTCAAGAGAATGTCGTTATTGAGGCTGCGCGCGCCGCCGCTGGAGCCAAGATAGGTTTGTTCGCCTACAGTGATGCTGCCGGTGCCGAACGCTGCGTTGTTGCCGGCAAGAATCGCGCTGAATCCGACGGACCCGCCAATCGTGGTGCCGCCGCTAAACGTGTTGGCGCCGTTGAGCGTGAGAACGCCGCCGCCGGTCATCGTCAGGCTGCCCGAGCCGGTGATCTGGTTGCCCACCGTGAAGGTGTCGTTGCGGTTGAAGATGAGCGAGGAGTTGTTGTTGACGTCGCCGCTGCCGAGGGAGCCGGTATTGCCGCCGTCGCCGACTTGGAGCGTGCCGGAACCGGCGGGAAAACTGATTACGGTCCCACCGGTGTAATTGTTGTCGTTGGTCAGAATCAGCGTGCCGTTAAATACCGAAAGACTGCCCGAGCCGGTGATCAAATTGCCAACGGTGTAAGTGTCGCCGCGGAGGAACATGAGCGAGGAGTTGTTGGTGACGTTGCCGGTGCCGAGGGTGCCGGTACCGCTGCCGGTGCCGACTGCGAGCACGCCGTTGCTGATGATAGTCGGGCCACTGTACGTGTTGGCACCGTTGAGATAGACAAGACTCAGCGGGCCTGTCACGATGATTCCGCCTAGGCCCGAAACATCCGCTTGGAAGTAGGTGGCGGCATGGCCGGCGCCGCCAATGAGTAGATCGTTGCTGAGCGTGACGCTATTGTATATGTAGGTGCCACCACCCGAGCCGTTTTGTGTGATCGACGGCAGCGCGTTGACTGAGTTGGCAGTGAACGTCAGGTTGCTGCCGTACAGACTAACCCATTCGGTTCCGCCAAAATTAAGCTCGTTTAAGAGGAATGACGGGTTGCCCAAATTGTTGGTGCTACTGATGCCACCGGTTTGGTAGAAGTTGATGACATCGTCGATGCTTCCGCCGGGGCTGGGAGCGCCATTGGTCCAGTTGTTAGCGGTGCTCCAGGCACCGCCGACAGTGTTGGTCCAGAAATAGCCCTGGGCATGGGCAGAGCCGCACCAGACCAAGGCTGCCAAGGTCAGACCGATGGCAAATGAACGATAAGCTGAACGGGTTGCGCGTTTCATGATGACTTCTCCTCTATTTACAGTTGCCGAATCCACTCGAATATCCTTCCTCAACTAATGTAGTGTCTCACAAACGACTGGAGTTATTATTCCTTACTTTTCGCATTCTGGGGCGGGTGCAACCGGGCTTGATCCGCTCCAGCGTCTGTTTGCACCGACTCAGTTTCTCAACGATCGAATCGACAGTCGCCGTCCACACGAATGGACGGGGGGCGTTGTTCCATGCGGCCAGAAACTCTTCAATCGCTTGCCTCAAATCCTCCACGCTGACAAAGGTGCCACGCCGAATGCGTTTGCTGCTCAATTCCCCAAACCACCGCTCCACCATGTTTAACCAACTCGAACTGGTCGGGACAAAATGCGCAACGAACCGCTCATGTCGTTCCAGCCAGCGCTTCACACGGGGGTGTTTGTGGGTTCCATAATTGTCCATCACCACGTGCAACTGAATCTCACCGGGAAACTCGGCATCCAACCGCCGAAGAAATTTTAAGAATTCCTGATGGCGATGGCGCGCATAGCACTGGCCGATGACCTTGCCTTCGGCCATTTCCAGAGCCGCAAACAATGTCGTGGTTCCGTTGCGTTTGTAGTCGTGAGTCATCGTGCCACACCGGCCTTTTTTCAGCGGCAATCCGGGCTGCGTGCGATCCAAGGCCTGAATTTGGCTCTTTTCATCCACACAGAGCACCAAGGCTTTCTGGGGCGGATTGAGGTATAAGCCCACCACATCGGTCAGCTTTTGCAGGAAGTTCGGATCCCGCGAGAGTTTGAATCCTTTGGTGCGATGGGGTTTGAGTTGATGGCTTTGCCAAATCCGATTCACCGTTGCTTTGCTCACGCCTTGGGCTTTGGCCATCGTGCGGCAACTCCAGTGGGTGGAACCGTCGGGCTTGGTTTGGAGAGTCGCGTCCACAATCCTCTCGACATCCGCTGCCGTGAGAGTCGGCTTGCGCCCTCGTCCCTCGGCCACCTCCCAGAGGCAATCAACCCCTTCGCGGATGAACCGCTTTCGCCATAAAGCAACCGTCTTGAAATTGAGTTGGAGATCGTCAGCAATGAGATTGTCCTGCTGTCCTTGGGCTGCCGCCAAAATGATCCGACAGCGTTGCGAGACTTGCTGCGGAGTGCGGTGTGCGGCTACCCAGCGTTCCAGTTCTTGGCGATCCGTTTCGGTCAGATTTACAGGCAGTGCTTGCCGTGGCATGAAGACAAAATATCAGATTCGCAATATAACACCAGCTATTTGTGAGACACCACACTAACGACACTGCTTGACTATTTGAAACACCAAATCTGCCTCACAAAGACGGGCGTGAGTTTGTGCTTTTGTGGCCTTACTGTCAACTTTTTTTTGACGGCTTTTTTTTGACGGCAAAACCCTCAGTTTTCCACAAGCTGGCGGAGGCGGCCGGCGACGTGGTCGAGCATCGCCGGGTCGTCCAGCATCGGCGGGCTGATTTCCCACGTGACGCCGTGATATTTTTTCAGCGTTTGCTCGAAAATAAAGGGCACGTCCTCGCCGAGATGCGCGCCGGGCACGAGAAAAAAAGCCCAGCCGTAGATATGATTGCAGCCCCGCGCCACGAGCCGTTTGATGGCTGTGGGAATCAACGGTTTGCCCAGTTCCATGAAGGCCGGTTCGATTTGGTCAGAATCGAGCCGCCCGCGCAACTGCGCGACGAACCGCACCAACGTCTCATTGCCTTCCGTGCGGCGCGAGCCGTGCGTGAACACCACGATGCCAACCTTTCGTTTCATGCCGTGCATCCTACCACAACCATTCCCGCCTGAAAACCTCCCCGATCAAAGTCATTCTATTTTGAAACATATGTTACAAACGAAAGTGACTTTGGGAGGACGTGGAAAACACTGGAATCCAAGGCGGAATCTGGTACTGGTCTTGGCGAGTGGATCGCCATGCTGACGAGCGTCATTGTCCCGACCCTGAACAACCAGGCGCAATTGCCGGTTACGCTGCGGCAACTGGCCGACCAGCCGGACATCGAATTGATCGTCGTGGATGGCGGCTCTGATGATTTGTCGGCCGATATCGCAAGGCAGGTGACTCCGTACGTGTTCGTCTCGCACCCAAACCGCGCCCGGCAATTGAATGAGGGCGCGCGCCACGCCACGGGTGATATCCTGCTGTTCCTGCAACCCGGCTCGTTCCTGTTGCCGGGGGCGCTCTTGGAGATTCAGCGCCGCATGGTCGCGGCCAGCGCTGTCGGCGGCGCGTTTGATTTGCACCTCGATTCCCCGCGCCGAATTTTCCGGACCCTCGAACGCTCCTACAGCCGGCGGGCGCGCTTCTGGCGGCTGCCGCGCGGCGAGCAAGGCGTGTTCGTCTGGCGGCAGGTCTTCCAGAGAATCGGCGGGTTCCCCGACGTGCCGATCCTGGAAGACATGGCGTTGGCCCGGCGATTGCGCGGCGCGGGCCGGCTGACCTTCATCTGCGAAGGACTCGTCGCGAGCGCGCTTCGCTGGAACACGCACGGCCCGCTGAAAACGGCGCTCGTGGACATCTGGCTCAACGCCCTCGCGGCCGTCGGCGCGCCGCCGCGCCAGTTGCGCCGCGTCTATGACGGCTGGATGCGCTCAGTGCTGGTTGACGACGTCAATCAGCGCGCGCAGCCGGCCAAAGCTCGTGCGGTTGAACGGGAACACGATCCGATGAAGTGAGGCCGTCTCGGTCTCGCCTTCCTCCTCGGGCAACGGCCCCGATGCGGCGAATTGGCCGCCAACACAGACACCGGCAAACCGGTCGTTGAGCGTCCGCAGGAGGCTCTCGGTGACCGGGTGTTGCACGCGCAAGACGAACTGGTCTTTGACGTACCGGCTGGAGTGGTAGTTGCGGTAGAAGTTGGCAATCTCGTCGCACGCTTCCTCGATGTCGTCGGTGATCTTGAACAGCGCGAGGTCGTCCCGGTCAATCAACCCGGCGTCGAGCAACTGGTCCTCGACAAACCGCCACCACGTCTTCCAGTAGCGACCGCGCGGGGCGTCCACGAACACGAGCGGTTTCGGCTGCGCCTTGCCGGTCTGCATCAACGTGAGCGCCTCGAATCCTTCGTCGTGCGTGCCGAACCCGCCGGGGAAGAGCGCAATGGCGTCGCTCTCCTTCATGAAGCAGAGTTTGCGCGTGAAAAAGTATTTGAATGAAACGAGCTTCTTGTCGCCGGCGATTTCCTCGTTCGGCTCCTGCTCGAACGGGAGGCGGATGTTCAGGCCGAAGCTGTGTCCCCTGCCCGCGCCGCGTTGGGCGGCGCCCATGATTCCCTCGCCGCCGCCGGTAATGACCATGAAACCGCGGCGGACAATCGCCTTGGCGAACGCGACGGCCTGCTGGTATTCGGGCGCGTCGGGCTTGGTGCGCGCGGAGCCGAACACGGTGACTTTGCGCCGGTCCTGGTACGGGCCGAACACCGTCGAGGCGTGACGGAGTTCCTTCAACGCCGACGCAATGACGCGGACGTCGCGCCGGTCCATCTTCTCGTCGAGCAGCCGCAACGCGGTGGCGATGATGTCCGCGGCGAGGTCGGCGTTTTCGCCGGCGGCGCGGGTTTGGAGCAGTTGTCGGATGAGGGACTTGTCTTCCATGGGCGCGAACATAGCCCGGTCCGGCGGTAAAATCGAGTTTGACCTGCGGGCGCTCCACCGTTACTTTCCCCGCGCCGTTCCAAAGGAGAAAACAACAACATGATCGTCACCACAGCCCAGCTATTCAAGCAAGCCTATGGCAAATACGCCATCGGCGCCTACAACATCAACAACCTCGAACAGACCGTCGGCCTGTTCCAAGGCAACATCCGGAGCAAAGCCCCCTTCATCATCCAGATCAGCCGCGGGGCGCGCAAGTATTCCGACAAGCGGTTCCTCGAAGGCATCATCCGCGCCGCCGATGAAGTTTTCCCCGATGCCATTTTCGCCGTCCACCTCGACCACGGCGACGAGGAAACCTGCTACGACTGCATCAAGAGCGGGTTCTACAGCTCCGTCATGATTGACGCCAGCCATCACGAGTTCGCCGAGAACATCGCCATCACCAAGCGCGTCGTGGACGCCGCCCACGCGAAGGGACTCAGCGTCGAGGCCGAACTCGGACAGCTTGGCGGCGTCGAGGAAGACATCGTCGGCAGCGTCAAGCTCACCGATCCCGACCAGGCCGTCGAGTTTGTGCAGAAGAGCGGCTGCGATTCGCTCGCCGTTGCCATCGGCACCAGCCACGGCGCGTTCAAGTTCAAAGCCGAACCCGGCAAGAAACTCGGGCTTCATTTCGAAGTCGTCACCGCGATCAAAGCGAAGCTCCCCGGTTTCCCAATGGTGTTGCACGGCAGCAGCAGCGTTCCGAAGGACGAAGTGGACCGCATCAACGCCGCCGGCGGCAAAATCAAGGATTCCTCCGGCGTGCCGGAAGAAGATTTGGCAAAGGCCGGCAAGATGGGCGTCTGCAAGGTGAACATTGACACCGACGGCCGGCTGGTCTGGACGCGCGTGCACCGCGAATTCTTCCGCGACAAGCCCGAGAAGTTCGACCTGCGCGACGTCGGCGTGCCGTTCATGGAAGCGTACGCGCAAATGATTGCCGGCAAGAACGAGATGCTCGGCAGCGCCGGCCACATCGACGAAGTCCGCGCCGCCCTCGCAAAGAAGTAAGCACCTGTTACTTGTTTGTTTTCGCGCCACCTCGACGATTTTTTCGCCGGGGTGGTTTGCTTTTTGCGGGTGCCGTATAAACAGCGGGCATCTCGTGAACAGCAAAGAGCAGTTCAGGTATGGCTTCAGCGGGCGCTTGCCGGCTCCACAAGTTGGCCTTGGGATCGTAGTTCCATTTTCGCGCGCGCAATTGCGACGCAAATTCCTCGCGGGTCAGAGCGAGCGCACCAAGACAATCGCGCCGCCACGATTCGAGGATGACTTGATTGAACAAAAACTCGCTGGTGAAGGTGTTCCCCTGCCCATTGCGCCGGTCCAGCACGGCATCCAGAACTTGCGCGAATGAGACAGGCGTAGTTACTTTCTTTGGCGCAGCACGAACGGACAAGGCGGGCTTGTAGAATGTCAGAATCATCTCACCGGACAAGACATTCTCGGAGTTCTTCTTCTTGTGCATGGACCAAATCACGTCACGCTCCTGCGTGACCGCTGCCTTGAGCAGGCTGCCGTGTTCGCGCGCCGTTTCGAGGATCGCGGCGAAATAGGAAGTGTCCCAATGCTGAAATACAACCGACAACCAACGGTCGGGTTTCAGAACGCGCAGACAATCGTGAATGCTCTCGGCCAGCTTTCGTTTGTAATGGTCTTCTGACAGGCCGCGCTCGCCACCGACAATCGCTTCGGCGCTGCGGATTTCGTCGGTGACCGGAAATCCCAGCCAATGGTTCCAAAGGATGGAAAGATCAAGGTAGGCAATGTGCGCTCCATAGGGCGGGTCGGTGAAAATGTAGTCCACACTGCGCGGGCCGAGCGTCTTGGACAGCGCGGCAGCATCCTGCGCGAACACCCGCAAGTGAGTGCGGCTGTCCACAGGCAGGCGGGCAGGATGTGTGCGGTTGAAGTGATCGCGCAATTGGAGCACTTCTTCTTTCGCTGCCAGCACGTTGAGGAAACGCCCGCGAAACGTCTCCCAGATCGGCAACTCAATCACGCGATTGGCGAGTTTGTACCGATAGATGCTGAAGATGCTGGAGCCGCCACGGCTTTCCGCGCGTCCCTCGGCGGACAGAAAGGTCCGGTTGAGCTTCGCAACCGATGCCGACCACGCCAATAGAAGCGGCCCCCGGATGCGTTCGTCGGCCTCGGCGTCAATCGCCTCTTTCAACGTGGCCAATCCAGCCAGTTGGCGCGGCGTAAACAGATCGCGGAAGAATTCCGCATCCGAATTGCGAGGCAACCGGATGTTCTCTGGCAACGGCAACGCACGAAGACGACGCTCTACTGTTTCCCGATCGGCATGCTCAATCTCCGAGATGCTCGCAGCACAGGCAGCTTCGATCCGGGTAAATGCGTGCTTCAGCGGCACAGTGGAAGACAACGCCGTGTCTCCAATATTGGCCGTGATGAAGTTGGCAAACGGATTCAGGTCGTTGTGGACAGCGCGCCGCCCGGCCAGCATTGCTTCGATGGCAGTTACGCCGGTGCCGCCAAACGGATCAAGCACCACGTCACCGATGCGTGAATATCGCTCGACGTACGCACGCACGACATTGGCTGGGCGGCGCGTGAAGTAGGGATGCACGCCATAGTGACGCGCCGCCGCCTGCCGCTCGGCAGGGATCGCTTCGAGGATCGGTTGGATGTGAGCGTGATCTGTCATGTCAAACCGCAGGCAACTGACTGTTCAAATAACGGCACAACTCCGCCAGTTCGAGCACGTCAATGTGATCGGGTGGATTGACAAGATTGTCGTCCACGCAAAGCACAACGGCTCGCGGCAGTGGTTTGTAGCGAAGCATCTGGTAACGGAAATCTCGCGACTGTTTCTTGATTTCCACAGGACATTCATAGGGCAACAATTTCAGGAACTGAAACCGACTCGGATCACAATCGTAGGACTTGCCGACATACGGACCCAGTTGAACACCAAGCTTCGACAATGCGCCTGCCGCCCGCAGAACATCGGACTCCAATAGGTTCTTCACGTCAGGGTTGTGATGGTCGCTGACAACTCGATAAATCTCGTCACGCACCCATTTCACCGAGTCACGGTCCTGTCGCAGGCAGTGTTCCACTTGACGACGCCAAAAAATACTCAGATTCCGAGAAGTGAATGTCAGCGGCGCCGCTGTTTTCTCCAACTCGATCTCGCGTGTGCGGCTTCGCAACTTGGCGCGCGTTGGCGCAAGGATGAAATGCCCATCGCGATGCAGGCTGACTTCAACGTCAATTTTCTCAAAGTCATACCCTTTGGGTAGTCCATACCAACGCCGAATGGCTTCGCCGATGGATTCCGTTGCACCGGCTTGCTGAATCCGGTCGTGCCCTACAGCGCCGCGGACGACTTCGCCGGTCGCAGTGAGCTTGTGATCGCGCCCAAGCGCCATGAACGGACTAGATGCGATTCCGTAAGGAGTTTGCAGAACGACTGGACAGCCGCCTTTACGTCGCAGGTATTCTTTGATCACTTCCGGTAAGTCATGAAAGTAATACTGAGGTCCGCCCGTGACTCGGCTGCCGACTTTGGTTTGTTGTACGTGCATGATGTAACTCCCATCGCATGTTTGCGTCAAAGCCCACCGGATTTCAACACATTTGCCAACTTCCGACTCAATCACTGATACTATCGTGGCTGGGCTTGCGCCCGGCCCCGATTGCTTGGAGGTAATCGGTCAACGCATCGAGCGGGAGAACGTAGTTGAGAAACTCGTAACGATAATACAAACAGCGGGCGATGATGGTGAAGGTGCACTGCTCATCATGCCACCGGCCATCGGGCGACATTGTCGAAAGAAGATACTCGATGGCGCGGCTGATGACAGGGTTGTCGGGCGGATAACCGAGCCGCAACAACGTGGACGCGATGTGCGCCGTGTGCAACGGCGTGCTCTCGCCGCGTCCAGCCCAGCGGACATCTTCGTCGGCGCGAATCGTCTCGCCCCAACCGCCGTCTGCATTCTGGTGCTGCAGGAGAAACGCTTCAGCGCGCTCATCGCGCAACCCCAGCGCGGCGTAAGCGCGTAGCACAAAACTCGTGCCGACAAGGTAGCCTGCCCACCAACGCGACCACCATGCGCCGTTGCGGCACTGCGTCCGCCGCAAGAATGCCAGCGCCTTCCGGACGGCTGGATGCTGAGCGGAGGCCAGCACCTCGACGACGCGCGCCGTCAGGTCGGCAGTCGGCATATCGAACAACACTTGCGCGACAACACCGAGTGAACCGCGCCGACCACAAATCGGAGACCGGCTCCATGCTCCGAAACCGCCGTCGCGATTTTGCCGGGCGAGCATGAACTCGATGCCGCGACGAAACGGAGCTTCCTTCGGAAAGCCACGCAGAACGTGCGCCGTCGTGTCGGCATCCGTGTCATAAGAAGAGGTTCCCCACGCAAAGCCGCCGTCACCAGCTTGCGCGTTCAACAGGAACTTCAACGCTGCCGGCCACGTCCCTGCCGCGTCCGCGCGCCGGCAGCTATCCAAGCCATACCCGGTATTCGCCACATGGCTGCGCGATCCCGTTACGCCGTGTTCAACGACAAAATCTCGCAACAACGATTCGTGTGCCTTCGCGATGACGGGATGATCCGTGCTGACACCCGCTTTCACCAATGCCATCACGTTGAACATGGTCACGTAGGAGCCAATTGCCCAGCCGCCCGACGGATCCTGCGTCCGTCGAATCTCCGCGGCGTATTCTTGCGCGTGGCGGCTTCCCAACAGGATGTTCACCGACGGCCAGCCGCAGTGCCAGAAGAAGTGTAGGTGGCGCGAGGGCCAGCGTGGGCGCGGCAGACAGGACAGCAAGAGCGGACGCCGAAAACCGGCGTGGGCCGCCAACAACGGCGCGACGACGAGAAGATCGAGGTCTTGTTTCCATGTCGTACCCGCCCGTCCGTGCGCGAGGAATTGTTCCGCCTCCGCGTCCGCGTGCGACGCGAGGCGTAATGCTGTCACTGCAATCAACGTGAGCCGTTTGCTCGACGACGCGCCGGGGAACTTCCAAAAACCGCCATCGGGATTCGCGAACCGGGCAATGTCGCGCACCAACCGCGCCTCCAGTTCGCGTTGACCGGGTTTCTCGATGAGGCCGGTGGTTCGGAGCATAATGATGAACAGGGCAGTCGGCAGCACGTTGAATTCGATGGGCATCCGCCACGCGCCGTCGGGCGATTGCAACTCGGCGAGCCGTTGCAGCGCGAGGTCGCGGGCGGCGTGGACGCGGTCAATTGCCGGGGGCGAATTCGATGTCGCGCTCATCTTCACCGAGGCTCAGGATGAAACGGTACAGGACGCGGAGCATGGTCTTCGACTCTGAGGGCGGCAGGTGCGCGGAGAGCCGTTGCCATTGGTCCTCGACCAGCTTGCGCGCCTCCAGCCGGCAGCTTTCGAGCGCGCCGGACTGGCGGATCAACTCGATCCCCTCGGCGAGTGCCGGCGCTTGCTGGCGCAGGGACGGGGTTCCGAGAATGATGCCGAGACGGGCGCGTTCCGTCTCGGGCAGCCGTTGCAAGGCGCGGAAGATAACGTAGGTGAGTTTGCCCTCGGCGAGATCGCAGCCGCCGTGATTCTTGGCGAGCCGGGTAGCCGAGAAATCAACGATGTCGTTGACGATCTGGAACGCAACACCGAACGACCACCCGAAATCCACGCAGACACGCCGCGTGGCGTCATCGGTTCGCGCAATGACACACGCGGCCTCGGTGGCGCACTCGACCACGGCCGCTGTCTTCTGGGAGTAAAGCTGCAGAATCTTCGGTTCGAGCGAGTCGTTGAGCCATTCGGCCAGCCGCGCCGGCGTCAAGCTGTGCGACCAATAGATGTCCTGTCCTTGTCCAAGATGCGCCCGCACGGCGCCGCGCGCCCAGATGCGGTAAAGTTCCAGCCGCTGGGCGTCCGTCAGCGCGGGGTAATCACGCAGCAACGCCAACGGCAGGAAGTACGCCGTGTTGGCCGCGTTGATCGCAACGTCCACGCCGTAGCGCAGGTGGATCGCCTCCTCGCCGCGTCGGATCGTGGCGTTGTCCTCGATGTCGTCAATGACCAGCGCCGCGTCGTGCAACATCTCCGCCGTGAAACTGAAAAGTTGCTCGTACGGCCCCGGCTTGACGCCCAACGCATCAAGCAACAGAAACACGAAGATGGGCCGCCAGTTCTTCCCGCCGCGGTCCAGCAGGTCCCACAACGGCACCGACAGCATCGCTGTCTGCGCTCCCGGATCGTGTTGGCCGCGCGCCGAGCCGGCATAACCGTCCATGGCCGCTTGATTCATGACGCGCGGCAGATAATTCTCAAGGTGCCGTCGGACACGGCGCACGCGGTCATCGAGATGTTCGCGCAACCCGAAGACGTATGCGTAGCCGTGCAGTTCGAGCCGCGCCCGGCCGGTTGCCGTGCCGCTGATGCGGCCTGCGCCTTCCCAGACGGCGCGCAACGGTGCCAGCGTCTGGATTTCCTGGTTCTCGGTCGCGGGAGTGAACTCAAGTTCCAGTTTCAACTCCGGCACCGTCAACCGGCACGCGACCGGATAGCGCGTGTGCGTCGCCGGGCTTGTCCACCACGCTGTCGGCGTCAGATCGAACTCGCGAATCAAGCGGGCCGGGCCGTTGGCATCGAGCAGGACGGCATACTGGCACAAGCGTTCCTGCCGGCGCTGTTCGCGGTGAACCATCACCAACAGGTCGCGTCCATCGTCGAGTTGAATGCCGAGCCAGTCCCAGCCGAGAACGTGCTCGCGCTCGGCGCCCGCGACGACCCAGCCGTGGCTGCCCCATTGATGATCGAGCCACGCCTGTCCGCGCACCGTTTCGCCGTCCACTGCGCCGGTCAGGGCGAGGCGCGGATACGAAAGATAATCCATCGAGTCGTCGCCGATCACCGCGATGTCCGCAAGGTGGATCCGCGGATGCACCGGCTGGAGACGAAGCCGGCACCGTCGTCCGGTTTCCGGCTCGGTGAAGTTTAAGAGGAACGTGTCCGCTTCGTGCGCGAGTTCAAATCCGTTCCACTTCACACGAAACGGAGCAGATGCGATCTCGACGGGCGCCGTCTCGTTGCGCACAGGACGCGGCGGGCCGTACTCAGCGACTTCGTCGGCGAGCGCGCGCAGCACCACGGGGTCGAACTCGCTGGAGGACGAAGCGCGAACGGCGTTGATGAACATCTCGCAGGTGGCAGGGTCAACTTGTGACAACGTCGCGGTCCGGCCCGACACCGGGTCGAGAACGCTCAGCAACATCGAGAAAGCTTCCTGCTGTTTGTAGTCGTAGCGGAACAACGCCGCCATGAATTCGCGGCGGCCGGTGCGTTCGCCCTCGTAGAAGCCTTGGACGAACCACCATTCCATCGGCATCCCGTTCCGCGGCTGGTCATCCGCGAGATTCACCGGCCATTGAGTGTGGAGTTGCATCGTTCGTTTACTCGTATTGCAGCGCCTCGACGGGATCGAGCCGCGCGGCGCGCCACGCCGGGTACAGGCTGCCGAGCACGCCGAGCAGCGTGGCGGCAACCAACACTTCCAGGAGTTGACGCGCGTTTACCTCGGCCTCGATCAACCCCTGCATCCGCGGCAGGCTTGTCAGCCCTTCCAACCCTCCCACGCCGATTCCCAATCCAAGCAGCGCGCCGAAAAATCCGAGCAGCAATCCTTCCCACAGAATCAGCGCCATGATCCGGCCCGTCTGT
>Ga0194112_10002104_pt1 | contig 28772 bp, 11 predicted proteins | sample TA2MahC400mmetaG_FD_146191 | JGI IMG/M metagenome (GOLD analysis project Ga0194112, IMG submission 146191) | Freshwater microbial communities from Lake Tanganyika, Tanzania - TA2015016 Mahale Deep Cast 400m | ecosystem: Environmental > Aquatic > Freshwater > Lake | place: Tanzania: Lake... | reverse complement strand
GGGGGGGCGGGGGCCGGCCGGCCGGTCATGGATTCCAGATCGGCGGGACGGCCCGCCGTCACCTGGACCCGCGTGCGACAAAAAACTCATTCGTCAGGGCTGGCAACCACTACCTCACCTATCAGCACCGACGGTCTCAGGGAGGTGAGATCGGACCCCGCTGGTTTGAGGATTGCCGTACGGTGCTCGATAGTTTCGTTTCCTTCACGGGACCCGGGCGCCTTGCCTCGGACCTTTCCCCTGACGATTTCCTTAGATATCGCCAGAGGCTGGCACGGTCGGGCCTGGGCGGCCGCAAGGGATTGGGAGTCTACGCTCTGACCCGAGCCATCACGGTAGTCCGCAGCGTGCTGAAGTACGCGTACGAGATGAACCTGATTGACCATCCAATCAAGTACGGAAAGGCCTTCGAGCAACCCTCTTCTACGCTCAAACGGAGAAGCCGCCGCGCTACCGAACTGATCAACGGCAAGCGGTTGTTCGAGGCCCGGGAAATCCGGTCGCTCATCGAGACGGCCCAGGGCCCCCTGCGAGCCCTGATCCTGCTGGGCATCAACGGAGGCTTTGGAAACACGGACTGCGCTGGCCTCACGTTATCGGCTGTTGACTGGGAGAGGGGTATCATCGAATTCGACCGCGCGAAGACAGGGACCGAGCGGGTTGTCCCCCTGTGGCCCGATACCCTCCAGGCTCTCAAACAGGTGCAGGAGACAAGACCCAAACCAGCCGACGAGGACGCTGAGAGACTGTTGTTTCTCACGGGTTCCGGCAAGGCGTGGGTCCGGCAGTACGTGCATTATGGCGAGGACGGGAGCATCAAGAGAGTGGTCAACGTCGATACCATTGGCGACCAGTTCGAAATCCTCCTCCGGAAGCTCGGCCTGAAGCGAAGAGGCCTCGGCTTCTACGCCTTGCGTCACACCTTCCGAACCTGGGCCGACGAGGTCCGCGACCAGCACGCTATCCATCGTATAATGGGCCACACGATTCCCGGTATGTCGGGCATCTATGTCGAGGAAATCTCCTTGGATCGGCTCCGCGCCGTCGTGAATCATGTGCGGTCCAGACTCTTTGGCACTGCCGAGACGCTCCAACCATCTGCTCCGGTCACGGCAAATGCTACTTGATGAACTCGATGACGGCAGGACGCACGCTTCGCCGCGCCTTTGGCACGCGTACCATTTCGGGTCTGTTCGCCCGCGCGTCGAGGAAAGCGTCCAGGCTCTGGGAGGAGACTCGCCACGAACGGCGGCGCGGTTCCTTACCACAACGACTGCCAACGTTGACCGCGCGAAGGTCTCCCGCGTTGATCCACCGCTCCACCGTGTCCCGCGAGACGTGCAGGCGCAACCGCCGCAGGTTCCACAGATACCCCGTTGCCGTGGGTGTCAGCGACCCCCTCGTGGGTGTCGGCGACCACCCTCGCAGGTGTCGGCGACACCCTGTCGCACCGCCCGCCGCCTTCCTCTCCGTCGTCAGTGCGGCGGGCGGAGGGGGGCCGCTGCCCCTCCTCCACGTCCCAGCCGTGCTGACGCGCCAACTCGAAGACCCCGCGGTCGATCACGCACAGGATGGTCGAGACGTGCACGTCTCTGGATCCACCACTTCCGCATGGCCCAGCCGGACCGCGAGCGGTTCAAGCACGCTACCTTCGTCGAGGAGGCCCACCACATCCTCCTGCGCAAGAAACAGGAGACCACGGGCGAGGAGACCGTGACCGACGTCATCCTCAGGGAGATACGCGAACTGGGAGAGGCCATCGTCTGCCTGGACCAGCACCCCAGCCTGATATCCAAGCCCGCCCTGGGCAACACTTACGTCACCTTCGCCTTCAACCTGAAGCACCGGGGGGACCTGGCCATGATGCAGGACTGCCTGCTCCTGGACGGCGAGCAGACCGACTACCTGGGCAGGCTCGAAGTTGGCTGGGCGGTGGTCAAACTCCAGGGCCGCTGGTTCTGGCCGTTCCTGGTCAAACTACCCCTCGTCAGGGTGGACAAGGGCAAGGTGACCGACCGCGTCATCGCGGAGTGCGCGGCCCTTCTGCCCCAGACTCTCCCGGAGGCAGCGCCACAGAAAGAAGCGGATTCTCCGCCGATTCCGGTCTCAGAGGAGAATTCCGCGCCGGAGAAGACGCAAGACGAGGCAACACCAGGTATTCCATCCGGGGGCAAGAATGAGGAGGAGGAAGGGGAAAACGGGTGCGCAATTCGGCTCACAACGCAGGAACGGAAATTCCTGTTGGCCGTTCACGAACGTCCTGAGTCTTTGGTGGTGGATAGATATTTACGTCTGCGCCTGTCGGCGCGAAAAGGCAACGAAGTCCAGCGCGCCCTCAAAGGGCGCGGCCTGATTGAGTCTGCCCACGTCTCCCTCGCCAGCGGGACCGGAAAAATCCTCGCCCTGACCGACAAGGGCCGTCAGGCCCTGGGCTTGCGCGCGTCCCCGTCCGGTCGGGAGGGAGGGCCCGTGCACGCTTACTGGAAACGCCGCCTCGCCGGGCACCTGCGCGCCCGCGGTTACGACGTCACGGAGGAGTACGCGGTCGGCGGCGGGAAGGCTATCGACCTTGTGGCCACGCGCGACGGGAAGCGGATTGCCTTTGAGATCGAAACCGGGCAATCGGACGCCGCCGCAAACGTCAGGAAGTGCCTGGACGCGGGGCTCGACCGAGTTGTCGTCGTGGCCACAGGCTCACCCGCTGAACGCGCGGTTGCAGCCCTCCGCGCACATCCCAGGGCGGAAGTCGTGGCCGCCCGAGAGTTGCTGGAGACGGGACATTTGCCCGGCGAACGACGTAGGCGGGCGGCGGACCGTGTTGGTCCATAGGCCGGAGAATCTGCCGTAAGAAGGTTGTCTCGAGGCGTCACTGTCTTAACGGTTTGCCGAGGCTCGACGCTATGTGTTCCTTTATCGCCGCCTCCCTTATGCCATGCAGGACGGTCGCACATGAACGGCGGCAGCGGTCGGCTTTCCCTCTGTCCGGCCACTGCCCGTTGTCTTGCCGGGGGCCAAGAGGGGTCTAAGCCGAGGTCCCCTGCGTCATCCCAGCGCAATGCAGGGCCCCGCCTTCTTGCCCCCGGCGATACGCCCGCCCTCTATCACACAATATGCGGGTCGTGGTAGAATCTTGCGCGCCAGAAGAGCAGGGAGCGAACGTTTCTGGTGCGCGAGGATGATCCGGTTTCGCCGACCGTGTTTCACTTGCAGGACGAGGGTGCCGCGGAAGGCTTCCTTCCTGCCACGCAGGGGGTACCGAGATGGCCGAGGACGAATGCTCTGACCTGCCGCCCCTGAGCGGGACAGATGGCGCAGGCGCGGCGAGTCAGACGGGTCAGCCGCCCGAGATTGAGGGCTACGCGGTCTCCGGCCCGCTCGGCGAGGGTGGGATGGGTACGGTGTGGCGCGCCGTCCAACAGAGCACCCGCCGCGAGGTGGCCCTGAAAGTCCTGGGCCGCGTGGGCTTCGGCTCCGAGAAGGCCCGCGTTCGCTTCGAGCGGGAAGTGGAGATCGCCTCGCGCCTGGAACACCCCCACATTGCCCGGATCTACGACAGCGGGCTTTGCCACGGCCTGTACTACTACGCGATGGAACTGGTGGACGGCCTCCCCCTGGACGCCTACGTCGGGCAGAACCGTCTCGCTCAAGAGCAGATTCTTGAACTGGTTCGTGCCGCGTGTCGGGCCGTCGAGCACGCGCACCGCCGCGGGGTGATCCACCGCGACCTGAAGCCGTCGAACATCCTGGTAGCGGCCGACGGCCAGCCGCACATTCTTGACTTCGGCCTGGCCAAGACCTTCCTGGAACAGGACGCTGCTGCCGCCCTCTCGATAACCGGCGAGGTCGTGGGCACGCCGGCGTTCATGTCGCCTGAACAGGCCGCCGGCGAGGCTGGCCAGATTGACACGCGGAGCGACGTTTACAGCCTGGGGGTAATGCTGTACCGCGTGCTGACCGGCACTTCTCCGCACAATCTGGACGGCACGCGTTACGATGTGCTTCGCCGCATCGCAGAGGAAGACGCCAGAAGGCCCCGCGATGCCGCGCCGGACCTCGACGCGGAACTCGAGGCCATACTCCTGAAGGCCCTGGCCAGGGACCCGGATGGCCGTTACGCCTCGGCGGGCGAACTGGCCGACGACATTGACAACTACCTGAAGGGAGAGCCGCTCTCGGCCCGAAGGCCCACGACGCTTTACTTCCTGCGGAAGCGCCTGCGCAAGTACCGCGGCCGCGTGGCGGCGGCGGCTGGCCTGCTGGCCATCCTGGCCGGCGTGGCGGCGTGGTCGTACGTCAGCGTATCCGATGAGCGGTCCCGTGCGCTGCTGGCCCGGGACGAGGCCCGGCAGGAGGCCGCCAAGGCGCGGGCCGTGACGGATTTCCTGAACGAGATGATCGGCTTCGCCGCGCCGGCGGGAACGTCGGGCCGCCCCGTGTCCGTGCGGGACGTGCTCGACAGGGCCGCCGGCCAGGTTGAGGCGAAATTCTCGACGCAGCCCCTCCTGGCAGCGGAGATCCGGCACAACCTGGGTGCAGGGTACGCAGCACTGGAGGATTACGACGCCGCCTCGGTCCAGTTCTCCTCTGCCCTGGACCTCAAGCAGCGACTTCTTGGACGGGCGGCAACCGAGACGCTGGCCACCATGCACAGCCTGGCCAACGCCCTTCGCCTCCAGAACAAGACCAGGGAGGCGGAGCGGCTGCACGCGCAGGTGCTCGAAACGCGCCGGGCGGTGCTGGGTGCGGACCATCCGGACACGCTCCGGTCCATGAGCGACCTTGCGAGGGCGCTGGTGGACCAGGAGAAACACGACGCAGGCCTGGCGCTGCACCAGGAAGCCGTCGGCAGGGCGCGGAGGGCCCTGGGAGAAGACCATCCCGACACCCTCGCACTTGAGGCGAACCTGGCCGACATCCTCTGGCACGTGGGGAGGAAGACGGAGGCGGAGCGGCTCTACCGCAACGTCCTGGAGCGTCGCCGAAGGACGCAGGGGGGCGAGCATGCGGACACAGTATCGGCCATGAATGACCTTGCGGGCGCCCTGTGGGGCCTCGGCCGTCGGGACGAGGCGGCCTCGCTGTACGAGCAGGTCGCCGCAATCCGCCAACGGGTTCTTGGTGCGGACAGTCCCCTGGTCGTCGCGTCCGTGGCGGCCCTGGGGCGTGCCCTGGCGGAATCGGGCAGACACGAGGACGCGGAATCCGTTCGCCGGACAGAACTCCGCTTGCGCGAGGGCATTTCGACGAGAGGCCTGACCGAGACGCTTGCAGCGATGAACGAACTGGCCAACGAACTCTACTGGCAGGGCAAGTACGCCGACGCCGAGGAACTGCACGCGGACGTGCTCCGCATCTGCCGGCAGATACTGGGCGAGGAGCATCCTCTCGTCCTCGTCTCCAAGAGCAACCTTGCCAACGATCTCTATGCTCAGGGCCGGAGCACAGAGGCGGAACGGCTACAGCGGGAGGTTCTCGAAATCCGCAGACGCACACTGGGCGATGAGCACCCTGACACGCTGTTGACCCTGCTTCACTTGGCCAACGCGCTCTTCGACCAAGGCAAGTACGCTGAAGCGGAACTGCTCGACAGACAGGTGGCGGAGGCGAACCGTCGGAGGCTGGGCGATCGGGCACCCGAGACGCGCCGGGCACTGGCAGACCTGCGGTCAACGCTGGAGGCCCAAGGCAAACTCACGGAAGCGGAAGCCATCCTCAAGGCCCAAGAGGCCCACCCGCGCGGGCCGCCCCCGGGGGAAGGCGAAGGACGGTCTCCCGAAGCGGCGGCGACGCGAAAGGCTCGCAACTGAAGGCCCCCCGTGTGACGCTGTTCCGTTGTAGTTCCTCCGAGAAGAGAGCAACCGCGCGGCTCTTCTGTCGTCAGCGGATGGCCGCAGCCTCGCGGCCATGCGCGAGGTTCATGGCATCCCGGATGTGCTGTTTCCCGACCGGCCCCGTCCAATGCATGACCAGGCACGGGCCGTCGCCGTCGCTCAGGCGCAGCCGCAAGATTTCCTTCGGGATCTCCCGGATGCGCCCTTCTGCATAGCGACGGAGGGTCAGGGCCAGCGTTTCCTGGTCGCCGGGTTGCCCGTAGCGAGCGTCGCCCGGGCGGTCCGACCGCAGGGCCAACGTCATGGAGGCCCACTGCGGCACGGCCGGGTCGCCGTGGTTGAACGCCAGCACGCCGCTGTTGTAGATGGGTGCATCGCGGGGCATCGCCTCGCGGCACCGCTGCGGCGTGCCGCGGTCGGGCGCCATGCCGATCCCACCCTCGGCGCAGAACTCAAAGAGCGGCCCCAGGGCGCCTCGGACCTCGCAATCCGTGTCCAGCCACACGCCCTGCCGGAAGGGCGATTGCAGGAGGGCGAGCGGCTTCTTGAAGTAGCCGTAACAGTCCAGCGCGATTGGCTCAGACAGCGTCCCGCGCGACTCACACCATCGCCGGACCTCCTGGCTCATGCCGAAGTCTGCGAAGTGAACGGGTAGGTCGTTGTACTTCGCGTAGTTCGACCACCACCACGGCAGGAGCCATTCCTGCGCACTATCTAGCCCGACGACTACGCCGCGCTCGGCCGACGGCCTAGCGTTTGCCCAGTCGCGCCAGAAGGCACAGCGCATGTCAGGGCACAGCCCCGCACGAATGGCCGGCCAGGCCCGGCGGATTGCGCCCTTGCCGCCGGGACCGCTCCAGTGAACGGCCGTAAGGCCCTCGTCTTCCCCCTCCTGCCTTGAGCGAAGGAGTGTGGCGGGTATCTCCGCGAAGCCGCTGCGCCGTCTGCCGCCTAAGATCTTGCTCAGGATTTCCTGGTCGCCCCTGAAACGGTCGCGGCCTTCCGGGACCTTTCTGGCCCACTCGACCACAGTGGATCGCCGTGCCTGCACACGATCACCGCGCCCGACCAGCACGGCCCCTGAAACGACAACCGTTTACCGAGCGCCACGGGATAAGACCAGTCGCGCCCCAGCCCCGGACGGTCGCCGCAGAAAGACGCCAGGACGGAGAGGTCTGCGCGGACCTCGCAATCAAGGTCCGCCCACACGGTCTGCCTGAAGGGGCTTTGCAGAATCGCGAAAGGTCTGCGGAAGCACCCCTCAACGCCGTCGGGCGCTCCGTGAGGGACGACCTTGCCGCGGACCTCGCACCATCGGCGCGTCTCGTCGCTCATGCCGAAGTCGGCGAAGGCCACAGGCCAGCGGTTCCGGCGGGCGTACGCCCACCACCACCAGGCCGCGAGGTCCTGCTGGTTCTCACAGACGGGCACCACGACGCCAAGCGTGTCGGCCGGCTCGGCCGCCCACGCAACCGGTCGCGCCGCTGCTCTTGGAGACACGTCCACCGAAGACCCGCCGCCCAGGCGCCTCTGCAAGGCGGCCTTGCCTTCGGCCCCCGCCCAGTGAAGCACGGCCGCCCCGCTGTCGCGGTCGTGCGAGGAGGACGAGGTTGAAACCAACGAGGACGGAATCGGGCTGACTGCGTAGCCGCAGCGGCTGGTTACCTGGGCGAGCGCCTCGCGGCCGGTCGCGTAACGGTCCTCCCTTGCCTGGACTTCGGCCGCCCAATCCGCAACCAGGGCGCTGCCGTGACGCACCGCCGCCGCGACTACGTCCGAGGCACGGGGTCCGGTGGCGCGTTCTTCCGCTTCCTTACCTGACCGATCCCCTTTCGTCGCCGCCTCGGCTACTCCACCGGCTATGGCGGCCGAGCCGTCGCGGCAGTACCGGAACAAAGGCTCCAGGCTGCCGCGGACTTCGCAGTCGGGTTCCAGCAGCAGGATTTCCTTGAACGGGCTCCGCAGGATCGCAAAGGGCATCCGCGAGGACGTCCGCCGCACCGGCAGGTTCCGAAGATCAATGACCGATCCCCTGTCCGAACACCAGCGGCGCATCGCCTCGCTCACGCCGAAGTCGGCGAAGGCGACGGGCAACTCGCTGTGTCGCCGCAGGTTCTCGAACCACCACGGCGCCAGCCATTCCAGGCCCGCGCCGAGGGCGACGGCGACGCCGCGCTCGTGCAAGATCCTCTTGTCCCACTGGCACAGTTCCGCGTCGGCGGCGTGAAGCAGCGGGGCGTGGCCGTCGGGGGCTTCGGCCTCCGACGACCGCAGTGCATCCTTCAGTTCCACGAACGGCAGAAACTCGTTGACCGGCGACCCAGACGTGCAACTGACGATTTCAATTCTTTGGGCCCTGCCTTCCGGCGCCAGCCGGTGCAGGTCTTGAACGAGGTTGGCGTAGAGCCTGCGGTTGTCAGCCCGCCGCCCCTCGGCCAGGCGGCGGCCGTCGTGGTAGTCCCGGCCCCCACCGAAATCACATCCCACCAGGAACACACGCCGCGCCCCCGCCCAGACCACGAGGTGCAAGGCGGTCGTGAACGTGTTGCGGTTCCAGACGAAGACCGTGTCGTGGGCGCGGCGCCGAAAAATCTCGGAGACGGGCGCGTCCTCCAGGTCAGCAAAAAACACGTTGGGGAAATCCTTCAGCGGCCGCCCCTGGCAGGACTCGTCGTGATGGCTGCCACGCACGATCTTGATAAAAGGCTCCGCCCACACGCGCCGGTCGTAGCATTCCGGCACGTCGGTGCCGACCCACACGTCGGGCCGGACGGCGGGGTACGCCGTCGTGACGGCAAAAATCATCCGGCCGGGACCGTTGAGCGCGGCGGCGTGCAGTGCCGCCAGCGAGGGGCCGGGACAGCAGAGATAGGCGTCCGCCCCCAGGTTGCATCGGGCCAGGCCGCGCGCCCGCACCCAACCGTTGCCGCAATCGTACCAGAGGGCCACGGTAATCGCCCTCCCTCGCTACCTGGGTGCGCCCTGCAACTGTCCCCCCTCCCGAAGAGCCTGGTCCCAGAACGCCCGGTTGCGCCGTGCCTGCTTCTCGGTGAAGACCGGGAACCGGGCGGTCACGTTGCGCCGCACGCCGGCCAGCGTGACGACCACGGATAGCGATTTCGGGAGGGAGTCAGGGCACGACACCACGACATGGCAATGCTGGTCCACGTAGGCTCCAAGGGTCCCCGGCACGGGCAGGTTCGGCTGGGTGGCGATGACCTCGATGGAACCCGGTTCGCAGGCTTCCTCGAACAAGAGGTCGATCGGCGCGCGGGCCTCGGTCTTGCCCACTGGCACCTCGACGCGCAGGAGGTCGAAGAACATCGCCACGGGGGCCTCGATGCAACTCAGGCCCCGCCATTGGCCGCCGAGGTTCAGGATAACGGTCTTTCCGGCGTTGCCCGTCGGGCCAGTGTTGCCCGTGGGGCCTGTAGCAGCCGTAGGCTTGGGACCGGTAGGGCCCGTGGGTCCGGTGCGACTCGGCGGGATCTCCGGGCTGGGCCCGGTCGGGCCGGTTGGGCCGGTGCGCCCTGTCGATCCGCTAGGCCCTCCTGTAGGAGCCTCGGGGCTGGGCCCGGTCGGTCCCGTCGGACCCGTAGGGCCGGTTGCGCCTTGCGCCCGGGGAGTTGTCTCCTCCTCCACAAATTGCACGGGCGAGGAAGACGCGGGGCCAACGCCCCGAACGCGCGGGGGGTTACGCGATCTCATGGTCTCTCCTTTATCCCTGTCAGAGGTGTCCTGGATCTGCCTTGCGTCGCCGCTACGGCCGCCCTTGCGGTACTGGCCATGGGCAGCAAGACTGTTCGTTGGGCCCGCCTACGCTCCTTCTCTGGCTCCTTCTGCGGCCCGCAGACGGGAAATCTCCCGGGCCCGCACGAGGACCTCCCGAAGGTCCGCCGGAAGCCAAGTCTTCGCCACGAGCATCCCGAGGAAGCGGGCCAGGTCGCCGTACGCGTGTTCCGTGATCTTTTCGCCTCGGAAAACCAGGGCGGCAGCAATGGCCCCGTAGTACAGGACCGTTGCGACGCTTCTGGCGACGTCCGAATGAGCCCGGTTCGCGAGCGCTTTTTCATGGTCCTTCAGGAGCCTCAGAACAGCCGCGTCGGTGCCCGGATCAAGCAGCACTTCAGCCAGCGTGCGCCCACGGAGGCAACCCAGGTCGCCGCACGGCGTGGCGGGGACGGCTTCCGGGGAACCCGGCCCATCGAGCGGAATCCTGGCGGCCAGTTCGGCACGCAACGCCTGAGCCGCCGATCGGTCCTCCGCTTCCCGCGTCCTGTGGAAACGGGCCCCTGCGCCGAGAAGCCCCGCAAGTTGGTCGGGGCGCAGACGGAATAGCGCTTCGCTCATCGCCCCTTCTTCCCCGGCGGCGAATGGCCCACCCCGCGCCCGGCCGCCGCTCGCCTGCGAACATGGGGCGGCGCCGCGACCGGCCTCACCAGACAATATGCGGGTCGCCCCGGAATCTTGCGCCCCCTGCCGACAGAATCTCCATGAGGTCCTGAATCTCGGCCTCCACCTCGGCGTCCGAGGCCACCAGCAACCTCACGCGGCGAACCAGCGCGGCCCGGAACTGCCGCTTCACCGTGGCGATCATGTTGGAAGCCTTGGCGGCGCTGGGAATCCCCAACCGAGCGCAAATCTCCGGGAGCCCCGGCGGGGCCGAGTCTTCCATGATCGGCGCCAGGACCCGCAGCCGAAAGACTTCCCAGTGCCTCTGCTCACCGCGCCGTCGGCACTGACCCTCGACCTCCTTCAGGACCTGCTCCAGCAGCGTGGCCGCCCAGGTGGCGTTAAACGCCGCTTCCGGCGTCGCGCCGTCGGCCGGCTCGGGCAGGCTGAACGACTCGAGCCCTTCCAGGGACACGATCGACTTGGCCGGCCGACGTTTCCGCGAGACCTGCGCCCGATGCACGTGCCGCACGTAGAGGTCCAGAGACCTCAGAAGGAAACTGCGGAACCGCCCCCTGGTCCGGTCCGCCTTGCGAACCAGCCCGCGGCCCAGCACGACCTCTCCGAAGAATCCCTGCGTCAGGTCCTTGGCCGCTTCGTTGTCGAGCCCCTTGCGGCGGAGGTAGCAGTACACGGGTTTCCAGTAGTGCGAAATCAATTCGCCCAGGGCCGCCTGCTGGGTCTCCCCATCGTTCCTCTGGGCGTCGAAGATGCAGGTCCAGTCGGTGGTCTCAAAGCGCTCGTTGGAGCCTCCGATGCTCGTCTTGTCTCCGCGGGTCACGTCTTCCTGTCCCCTGGGTTCGCCGCCCCGTGCACGCCCCCACCTGGCAGCAGGATGAGGCCGGGACGACTTGCGAAAGGCGAAGCACTTGCGCCTCGCCGGTCAAACGCGAGGCGGAACAACGAGAGTTAGATACTCCGTCCGGCGCGAAGTGTCAAACCTTTTGGTGGGCCTTCTAAAGATGTGGCTGGCGGAACGGATACGGACCTCGCTGCACAGGCCCAACCGGCGGTGCGGGTGCGTGGGCTCGGACACTGCCCCGGTACTCGGCCCCACGCTGCCCCCCGGCGGCGGACGCAGGAGATTCCACCGTGCACGCGCGCAAGAAAAGCGCCGCAGCCGCATAGTGAATGATAGGGGCAGGCCGCGCTCCACGTGCGCTCGGGCCGTGCCCGCAGGCTAGGACGGAGACGTGGAGGGGGGATGCCTGCCCCCTGAGTCTCCTTTGGCGCTCCTGCCAGGTCGCATTCTGCACACGGAGATACTGCACGGGCCGCAAAAGCGGGCCGCTCGCCGCGACAACCCCGACGAGCGGCCCTGCGCTGGGATGGGCTTCGATGAAGTTCTGAACAGTCTAACAGCGCGGTGTGTGCGCGTCCAAAGAAAAAACCTGTCCGGCCCGCGTCGGCCGTTTCTGCTACGCGCCGGGTCTTTTTTCCGGCCGCGTGCGGGGGGCAGGCCGAAATACTGGGCGGATACCTCTACCGCAAGCGCGGCACGCAGATGCCCGACGGCACGAACCCGGAAGCGTTCGTCGTGGAAGAAGCAAGCCTGGGTGTTTGCGGCATAAGCGGCGACACAAGGGGGCGGCACGTGCAGGGGGGCGAAACGAGGACGGGCAACTTCGGCGGCGGGCATTTCGTCGCCCGAAGAAAGTAGCGGGCGTCGTAGCGGCCGCTCCAAAGGTTCGCGTTTCAGGCGGGCCGTCAGCCTTCCAGCGCCCAGAGGTGCTCGCGGGTGGCCTTGTACTCCGGCGCAACAGGCCGTCTTTGGTGAATCTCAAGGGGTGCGGTCAGCATCTTCGGGATTTCTGCGACGTGTGGCTGGCGCTGGGCCTCTGGCGGCTGCGTGGTTGAACAAGATCTTGGCTTGTCTGGGGCCGGGGACCAGATGTGCGTTTGAGGTCTCGGTCGCTCCGCTTGAGAACCCGGAGGGCGAGGCGCGGCTGTCGGTCATCCCGCCCGACGGCCACATCAACACCTTCTTCGGCACCCTGGCCGACCAGCCGCTGCCGTACACGTTCACCGTGGAATACGAGGTCCGGCCGGGCGAGTTCAAACGGATGTACTGTAATCGTGATTCGGTGGACGCGGGCGACGGTTTCAAGGTGGACCTGGAGGGCGATGGCACGGGCTGGGAAAGCCCGCGACAAGACCTGGCGGGTGGAACTCAACGACTGCCCGCCCGTCAACGCTGTCGTGCGGGTGCGCTACATCCCCGTGGGCGCGTGTTCCTGGTCCTGGGTCGAGACGCCGCAGACCATCGAGGGCGGCAGGGTGCCCGACCCGCCGTCAACCATCCAGGAAGGCTGACTCGTCGTGGATGACGAGTGGAAGGTTGCACACACACTCCGCACGCCGGACGGGCGCCCGCAGAGATACTCCGGCGCACCCGCCGACCCGTACCTGACCGTCCGCCTGTCGGCGCTGGAGTGGGCGCCGGGCGAGTTCAGGCCCATCTATAAGTACAGGTTCCGGGGCGACCCGGACTGGACGACGGCCCTGGAACTGGACGTCTTCCTGGACGAGCGCGGCCACAACTTCGGGTTGCTGGCCGACCCGGAGGTGTGACGGCCTGCGTTCAGCCCTGCGGCCGGCGGCGTTTGGCCACGTCCAGTTCGATGTCGCCGAACCGCTCCTCGTGGTCGCGGATGATGCGCCCCAGCGTCAGGGCCAGCCGCTTGGCCTGGTAGTAGTTCAGGATGATCCGCTCGCCCAGTTGGAAGATGATCTCCGGCTGGCCGCCCGGCCTCTGCGGCGGGCCAGCCAGGTTGACGCCGAAGTCCAACATGACCTCCTCGGGCGTCGCGTTGGTGCGGAAGGCGTTCGCGTAACTCGTGCGCATGGCCCGCTCGTCCATGCGCAGGATCACGCCCTCCTCGCGGGGCTGCCCGGCGGCAGGTGCGCCCGCGGCCGGCTCCTCGTCGTGCGGCCTGCCTTCGTTCCTCGCTTGCATCCGTTGGCTCCTTGTAGGAAGGGTCCGACAGCTGCCGACGGGACGTTCCGCAGGCGGCCCCCCGAGACCCCCTCGCGCAGGCCGGCCCCGCAACTATCGCTGTGCGCGAATGACGGCATCACTATATGCCACCCCGCCACGAGCATGGAAGTGAATTCCTCAGAACCAACGGGCCGCGCGAAGTCGGCGCCGTGACGCCGGAAGCCCCGGATGGGCGTCACGAACACGGCCCGGCCCTCGCTCGGCGCTTGCATTCCGAAACGGCACACGTGTAGAATCCGTTCTTGTTGCCTTCCGTTGCGACAAGGGGCCGTCCTGGGAGGGCGCCGAGATGCCCGTGGACCCGCCGAAGACGATGCTGCTGATTGCCGCCTGGCCCGACCGCCTGGTCGCGCCGGAACTGGTGGTGTGGGGGATGCAGCACAAGTTCCGCCGCATCCAGTGGTACAGCCAGCGGTTCGTCGAGTGCGCGTACAACGCGGCGGTTCAGAAACTCGCCTTGCCGAGCGACTGCGACCACTTCGTCTTCGCCGACCGCGACATGCGGCCCGGGCCGGACACCGAGGCGTTCCTGGCGGCCGAAGGCGACCTGGTGGCCTGCAAGTACGACGTATCGAACAAGGAGACGTGGGCCGATCCCCACACGATGCACTGCGGCCTGTGGCGGTGCACGCGGAAGGTCCTGGAGGCGATCAAGCCGCCGTGGTTTCAGCGCGCTCTCTCCGAGGACGGCACGCACGAGAAGATCTGCGTCTGCATGTACTTCCGGGACAAGGCCCGCGCGGCGGGGTTCCAGGTGGTCCGCGCCGGCTGGTGCGACCACGACGCTGGGCCGCGGACCCACTAGGCCGGACGAGAGACCACGCGGGCGGGATGCTGCGGTGCCGAATCGGCTGCAGCCTCAGCGGCTGCGGGCGAGGGCTGGCTCAGAAACCACTGTCTCCCTGCCAATCGAGCCGGGCGTTTCGTTCGCGCCGCGCGCGGACGCCTTTCGGGCCTCCGGCCGTTCTCCCCGATTGATGACAACCTCGCCGGTTTTTCTCTTGACAGGCGTCTGTGCCCGGGGGCATTCATAATCACGTTGTCGCGTGGGACCGTTCTTCCAACCTTTGTAAGGGGGCCAGCCATGTCCGAAGGCCCGTTTTGGCTGCGTCGCGGCAAGTCCTGCCACACCTGCCACGCTTGTTCCTGCCACCGCGGCGCCCTTGCGAGCGGGGGCGTATCTCCCGTGTTCGAGCCGCTGGAGCCGCGGCTGCTACTCTCGACGCTCTACTGGGACCCGGACGGCAACTGGGCAAACAACAACGCCTGCACCGGGGCGGGACTTGGCGGCACGGGCAACTGGAACTTGACGAGTCCGTACTGGTGGGCCGATGGAACGTGCAGCAACGTCCCCTGGAACAACTCCGGCGGCGACCAGGCGGTGTTCTTCGGATGTGGAACCCCGGGGCCGGTGACACTGACCACCGGTATCACTGTTGGAGGCATCGAGTTTCTTACAGATGGATATACACTTCGAGACTGTTCGCTCAGTTCGTTTGCCGGTTGCGGTTGCGGTTGCGGCTGCAGTTGCGACCTGGGCGTCTCCCTCGCTGCCGGCGTTTCGGCGACGATTGAGTCCGAGATCACGCCGGCGGGCGATGGCGGCCTCAGCGTGTCCGGCGACGGCACTTCGACGCTGACGGTGTCGGGCACGAATTCGTACTCCGGTTCGACGACGATTAGCGGCGCGACTCTCCGGGTAACCACCGCAAGCCTGCCGGGGGACGTCGCAAACGAAGGAACGCTCGTCTTCGACCAGGAAGAGAACGACACGTACGACAGCTCAATCTGGGGCAGCGGGTCGGTGGTCGTAACCGGCGGCTGCGAACTGGGTTTCAGCGGCCAGTATACGTACAGCGGCGGCACGACGGTGGACGGAGGCACGACGCTTCGGGTCGGCGTCTGTACGCTGCCTGGCGACGTGATCAGTGACGGGACATTGCTTTTTCAGGATACGTTCGGCGAGTTCGGCGGCGCGATCACCGGCGGCGGATCGGTGTCCGTGACGGGCTGCGGCACGCAAGTCACCCTGAGCGGCACGATTACCGGCGTGTCGGTGGATGTGGACTCCGAAAACAGCGTGACGCTGAGTTGCGGATCGAACGAACTGGGCGGCGCGAGCGTGAACTCCTGCGCCACACTGCGGGTGGTGGCCGCCGGCGCCCTGACGAGCGGGGCAGGCGTCGATGGCACGCTGATATTCGATCTGGGCGAAGACTTCGTTTATGGCGGTCAGATCGGCGGCAGCGGAACGGTGACCGTAGCCGTCGGCAGCCACAAACTGACTTTCACCGGAGAGAACACCTACACCGGCGGGACGACGATTGAGGAGGGGACGCTCCAGGTCAACACGGGAAGTCTGCCGGGCCACGGCGAAGGAGGCCAGTTCTTCGCGTCAGGCGAAGTCACCCTTAACATCGCTGCCGAGGCGGCAGACGTCGCGGACATGCTGAAGGCTGCCGGCATCAAAGAAGTCGAGTCTGCTCTTGCGGCGGACGGCGTGGAAACCGTGTCAGAAGACGAAGCGCTCGCGTCTTCTGCTGGCAGCCCGGCAGATGGGGAAGCGCTGACCGGTGGAGACCCCAAGGCCCGCCAGTTCGCGCTCGATATTACCGTCGACCAAGCGACGTTGACCGGCCTCCTGGACAGGCCGTCCACGGACAAAGGCTACCTGAGCCTGACGATGGACGCCTCGGGAGCCCTGGTCTTGGCGAGGCCGGGCGGCGGGAAGGGGGAGTCGGCGTCGGTCGGCGCGCTTGACGCAGCGGCCGAAGCCCCACCGGACGAGGGCGAGAAAACCGCGGAGACCACCCCTGCCCTGGACATCGCGGTTGATCCGGCCATCTTCGCCCACATGAAGGCGTCCCTGCGGCTGCGCGAGTGCAACGTCAGGCTCGTGGTGGACGATTCCGGCGCTCTTGTTCTGACCTCAGTGGATTCCGGCGTCGGCGGCAAGGAGGTCGGGTTTGGCCTGCTCTCCCTGACCACGGGCGAGGACGTGTTCATCAACTCCGGCGCATCCTTGATCTTCGAGCAGGAGGGCGAAGGGGAATACAACGGTTGGATCGGCGGCTATGGTTCGGTGACCGTGACGGGCTGCGGCGCCGTCGTCACCCTCAGCGGCGAGAACGGCTATAGCGGCGGCACGACGGTGGACGAGGACGCGACGCTTCGCGTGACGACTTGCAGTCTGCCGACCGGTGCAGTTGTTGACGGAACGTTGGAATTGTCATTCGTAGGTTCGTGCTGGGAGGAATTTGGCCACGGCTTCAGCGGCAGCGGCGAGGTGCGGGTGTATGGCTGTGGCGGCGGCAGCCTGACCGGGACGGTGGAAGGGGCGCTGGCGCTGGTGGCAAGCGACGTGACGCTCAGCGGCGCAATAACCGACGACGTGTCGTTGACGGCGGCCGAGGGAGGGGACGTGCTGCTGACGTGCGCCTCTAACAGCTATGGCGGCGGGACGATGGTCGAGTCCGGGGCCACGCTTCGCGTGACGCAAACATGCGCCTTGCCGGGCAACGCGACCGTGTGCGAGGGCGGCACTCTGGTCTTCGACGGTGTATCCGGGGGCGATTACGGCGGCGGTATCAGCGGCGGCGGCACCGTGCAGGCGGCAGGTTCCTCGGTCACGCTGAGCGGCACCATTACCGGCGTGTCGCTGGAAGTGAACTGCGAGAGCAACGTGTCGCTGAGCGGCGGCTCGAACAGCCTTGGCGCAAACGTGGAGTCGTGCAGCACGCTTACGGTGGCGGCCGCAGGCGCGCTCACAGACGGTGCGAGCGTTGACGGTACGCTTGTTTTTGATTTCACAACGCCCTGGACCTACGCCGGCGACATCAGCGGCACCGGTTCGGTGGTCGTGACCGGCGGCGCCGATCTCACCTTGAGCGGCCAGAACAGCATGTGCGACGGCTCTGTGACTGTGTGCTCGGGATCGATGCTCACGGTCGGCACGGGCAGCCTGCCGGAGGGCGTGACGGTTGACGGCACGCTGGTTTTCCACGAGACGGGCGGGGAATACGGCGGCGGTATCAGCGGCGGCGGCGCGGTGATCATCTCGGACAGCGACGTCGCCTTCACCGGCCAGAGCAGTTTCGGCGGCACGACGACAGTGAACGAGGGTGCGACGCTCCGCGTGACCACGTGCAGCCTGTCTGGGGACGTGACCGCCGACGGAACACTGGTGTTTCAAGGCGATTGCGGCGGCGAGTACGGCGGCGCGATCAGCGGCGGCGGCGTGGTGCAGGTGACGTGCAGTTGCGGCATCACCATGAGCGGCGCGATCACAGGCGGCGTGTCGCTCGTGGTGACCGACGGCGGCGTGCTGACGCTGACGGGCGACCTCTCGTACAGCGGCGATACGCTTGTCAGCAACGGCACGCTGATTCTCGACGGCGGGGATGATACCCTTCCGACCGGCACAACAGTGACGCTGGGCGACGGCCAGAACGCCGGCACCTTGAATCTGAACGGCCACAACCAGACCCTGGCCGGGCTGCAGACTCCGGAGAACGACGTCGGCAGCCGCGTTGTTGGCGGGTCCTGCACGCCTGTGACGCTGACGCTGGACCTCACGGAGGACTTCACCTTCGGCGGTATCCTGGGCGGCGACAGCGACGAGGACAAGAACCTGCGCCTGGTCAAAGATGGCCCGGCCACGCTGACGCTTTCGGGCGGGAACAACTACACCGGCGGCACATGCGTCCTGGCGGGCACGCTCCAAGTGGCGCCCGGCAGCCTGCCGGGAGACGTCATCCTGTATGACGGCAACTTGACCTTCGACGTGGCGACAAGCGGGCAGTACGACGGCGTAATCTCCGGCTACGGCTCGGTGACGCTCGTGGGCGGCGGTGCCTTGACGCTGACGAACTGCAGCGGGTACGCGGGGGCTACGCTTATCAAGAACGGGACAGTTGTTCTCGGGATCAACAACGCCCTTCCGACCTGCACGTGCGCGACGCTGGGCGACGATCAAGTCTACCCGAACACCAGCGGCGTCCTCAAACTAGACGGCCACAGCCAGGAACTGGCAGGGGTTGAGACGCAAGGCGAAGGAACGGGCAACCAGGTGGTCAATGGCAGCGAGACGCCGGTTACGCTGTACCTTTTCGTCCCCGACAGGAAGTCGTTCACTTTTGGCGGCGTTGTGGGCGGCGACGGCGACGACGGCTACCTCGCCCTGACCAAGTCGGGGCCGGGGACGCAAGCCCTGACGGGCTACAACGACTACGCGGGCGACACATGTATCGCGCAAGGGGCGCTGCGGGCGGTGGACGGGGTGGGCCTGCCGAGCGACAGTCACCTCATTTTCAATGGCGGAGTTTTGGAGGGTGATGGCACAGCCACGTTCACCCGGGACCTTGGGCCGGGCACCTGTGGCGGCGAAGTCGAGTGGCTGGGCTCAGGCGGCTTCAGCGCCTACGGCGGGAAACTGACCGTCGACATCGGCGGTCAGACCTGTGAACTGACGACGGGCGGCTATTTTGTGTCGTCGTACTACGGTATGCTGCTGTTTGGTTCTCAGGCGGCCGACGATGAGGTGGAGTTCAAGAATCCCATTGAATTCGATTCTGCGCTCGTAGTCAACGTCGAGGACAACCCCGGTTCGTTTGCGACGCTCTCCGGCACACTGTCGGGCTTAGGGTCGCTGGTCCTGTATGGCTCCGGCGGAACACTGAGGCTGGCGGCGGAAACCAATACATACACGGGTGACACTGCCATTTGCCACGGCACCCTTGTGCTGGCCGGAGGCGTCAACACTCTTCCGGAGACGGCGGTCGTCATTCTGCGCGGCCACTTTGGCAGCAGTGCCTGCCTGGATCTCAACGGCAACAACCAGCAGTTGGCGGGCCTAGGGGTGGGGGTCGGTGGCAACAGCAGCGCCAACCGGGTGCGGAGCGACACCGCGGCCGAGTTGGCACTGAGCCTCGGCGACGACTACGACTTTGAGGGTGTGCTGGAGGGCGCGTTGAGTTTGACTTTAAGCGGCGGCCATAGCCTGACCCTTTCAGGCGTTAGCACGTACACGGGCGAAACAACAATTGAGGACGGCACGCTGATCCTGAACGGCGGCGACAACACGCTGGCGGCAACTGCCGCGGTAGTTCTCGGCGACGGTTCCAACAACGCGTGGCTCGATCTGAATGGGTGCGACCAGGAGCTGGCGAGTCTGACGGTTGCGCCCGGCAGTCCCCCTGACGGTGCTGGAGTCTACAGTGCTGACGCTGCCACGCTTACCATTAACGTCTCGAGCGGGGTGGTGATACTCGCCGGCATTCTCACCGACAACCTCAGTCTGGTCAAGAAGGGCTCGGGCAGGCTCGAGCTCTCCGGCGAGAGCTGCTATTTCGGCGACACCGCCATACAAGACGGCACCCTTCGGCTCGTGGGGGATGATGGCACCCTGCCTGAAGGCACAAAGGTCACGTTGGGAGATTCGTCCAATCACAGCGGGACCCTGGAACTATACGGCCACGACCAGGTGTTGGGGGGGCTGACAACGGCCGGCGGCGCCAGTAACCATGTGGTCAATGGGAACGAGATCGAGTGTACGCTCTTTCTTTGCATCGCCCCTGGGGAGGAGATTACGTTCGGAGGTGTCGTCGGTGGAACTGGGGACCATGAGAACAACTTCGGCGTGACCAAAGAAGGCTATGGGACGCAGGTTTTCTCGTGCACCAATACCTACACAGGTGATACGACGATTCTGTCCGGGGCCCTTCGTGCCAACGACGGGGTCGGCCTGCCGAGCGACAGTCACCTCGTCTTTGGCGAGGTCGTCAGCTGCGTCGTCAGAGGCGGCGTCCTGGAGGGCAATGGTACAGCCACGTTCACTCGTGACCTTGGTCCTGGCACGTGCGGCGGTGAAGTCGAGTGGATGGGCTCCGGAGGCTTTGCCGCCCACGGCGGGAAACTGACGGTCAACCTTGGCAACGGAAGTCCGCCAAGCGTGCTGGCCTGGGCGAGCGGGAACTTCGTGCCCGCCGGCGCGGAACTCTGGTTGAATTCGCTGACGGCCAACGACGAAGTCGAGTTTCGGAACCGCATCGACCTGGACGGCGGCACGCGCACCATTCGCGTTTTCGACAATGAGACCTGTTCCGCCGATCTGGCCGAGATATCGGGCGAGATCCTGAACACCTGCGAGACGGAAGCCGGTCTGACAAAGTCAGGTATCGGCCTGCTGTACCTGACGGCGGAGAACACGTATGACGGGGCAACGACGATCCTGGCGGGGGCAGTGCGGGCCGCCCAGGGCACCGGCCTGCCGGATGACAGCAACCTCACATTTGACGGGGGCGTCTGGGAGAGCGACGGCGACGCGGACTTCGTCCGCAACCTCGGCACAGGGGCCGGCGAAGTCCAGTGGCTCGGCGACGGAGGATTCAGCGCCCACGGCGGCAAGTTGACCATCAACATCGGTGATGAGGAAGTCCCCGACACGCTGACATGGGGCTCCGACGGGCTCGTGCCGAGCGGCTCGAGGCTTCTCTTCGCTTCTCTGTGGGCAGACGACGAAGTCGACTTCACGAACCCCATTGCCCTGGGCGAGGGGTCGCGCGAAGTGTACGTCGAGGAAAACGCCGACTCCTGCGGCGACCTCGCGACGATCTCAGGTGAGTTGTCAGGAGACGGCGACCTTGTCAAGATCGGCCCGGGAACTTTGAAACTCACGGCGACCAACACCTATGAGGGGGCGACAACAATCGAGGACGGCGTTCTGCGCGTCGACGGCGCGATCTTGTCCGAGCAACCGGTTACGGCGGTCAGAAGCGGTAATGGTCAAGGCGGCACGCTTGCGGGCAGCGGATATGTCCGGAAATCGGGTTCTCAAGACACACTGCATTATAGGGTTATAGGGCTCGACGCTATCGGCCAGACATCCTCCTGCATGCACCACGCCCACGAAGAAGGCTGTCCGCTCGGCCACGAAGGAGCAATGGAGATAACTCTTGGAGATTGTCAGACGGTGGGCCGTTGGCAGGATGCCGTGCGGCAGGGCGTTGACGGGACAGTCTTCTCCTGTTACGAAGCAGAACTGTGGAACTTTGCTGATGGCGTGGGTTTCCTGGTCGCGGAGGGGAAATGGCTGCGAGAGCAATTGCCGGGCAGCGGCGCGGAGAACTGGGGGACCGCGGGGGGCAGCAAGTTCATCGTTTTCGCCCACGGGGGAGTGTGCCTGTATCTTGAGGTTTTCGTCGACAAGCACTTAGTGCATAGGACGAGCACCGGCACCAGGGCCAGCGTGGGCCACACGGGTGTTACGGTGGACCTGGCGACGGGCGCGTTGTCGTATAACGGCACGGACCTGGGCAACCGGGGTGCTCGCCGGTGGACGACCCAGGCACCGTTCACGCCCTACAATCGCGCTGGAAACGGGTGGAGCATCTCACAGTGGCCCCAGGTGATAAATGGCGGCGACGGCAGGGTCATCGTTGACGGTGCCGGCCCCAGACAGATTTGGTTCGACTACGACAGCGACACGGAAACATACGTGCCTGGACCTGGGAATCTGAACACGCTCACCCATTTCGACGAAGATGACGAGTTCGTTCTCGTCGACACAACGGGGAACGTTATTGGATTCCATGACTGGACCGTCGCACTAAAGAAACGGGGGCAGTTCAAGAGTTTCACCGACCCTGGCGGCAATGTAACTAGTGTGCTCTCCTCCACACAAGACGGCAATATCCAGGAAGTCCGGCGGTATGTCGGCAGCTGCACCGAAGACGTTCTGGAATCTTACTACTACACCTACTTCGAGAGCGGTGCCAGTGCTGGGTTGCTGTCCAGCGTCGAACTTCGCCGGCCGGACGGCGGGAACTGGACGGTCATTCGCCACATGGATTACACCTACTATGAGACATTGGAGGTCGGCGAGGGCAATATCGGCGACCTCATGAAGGCGGTGCTCATGGAGGGCGAAGACGTTCTCGAAACGAACTACTATCGGTATTACACCGCGGGCGATGAGGGCGGCTATCCCAGCGCCCTGAAGTACGTCTTCAACGGCCCCGCTTACGCCCGCCTCTGCGAGGCGCTTCACGAGATAGACCCTGACCTTGACCCCGAAGAGGCCACGGACGAGCAGATCGCCCCCTACGCCGACTCGTACATGGAATACGACATCCAACACCGCGTCACCAAGGTGGTCACCGCGGGCGCGGGCAACGAAGGCCAGGAGGGCGGCCAGGGAACCTACACCTATTCCTACGAAGACAGTCAGAACCCGGACGGCCCCAACTCCTGGGCGCGAGAAACCATCGAGACCCTGCCCGGTTACGACGCCGACCAGCACCTGGGCGCTCGGCGGATCACCTACAGCAACTACTTCGGCGGTTCCATGCTGGACGTCGTCGAAGACGCCGCCGAGACGCCCACCCAGTGGTGCACGTTCCACCAGTACAACGCCGATGGCCAGGAAATCCTCACCGCCATGCCGTCGGCCTTCGAGATGCATAACGGCAAGTTCTACGACCCGTGCAGCGCCGACCTGCTTTGCGCCGAAAGCGCCAACTACGAGTATCTGAAGGATGGCGACGGTCTCGTCACGGTAACCGAGTATTACTCCGACACATGGGCCACCGAAGAGTGCCCCGGCGGCGTGAAGGGCTATGTGGCCTGGACCGGCGCAAGGCATGGCGAGTGGGGCTCCTCCTTCACACTTACTTGTGCGGATTACACGAGACGGTCCTGCGGCGAAGTCACGATCTATCCGCTGAACTCCGTCACTCTGTACAACGAATCGGGGACGAGAACCACGTCCTACGCATACGACGAGTGGTTTGAGGGCACCGTCCAGGCCAAGTCGGTCACGACGACCCTGCCTGTCGTCCCGACGGCACAGCACGGCTCCTGCACTGCCGATGAAACGGTCGTCGTTTACGACTTTTTCGGCCGCCCTGTGTGGACCAAAGATGCTGATGGGTACATTGACTACGCAGCATACGACCAGGTCACCGGCGCGGTCGTCAAGACGATCACAGATGTCGAGTATTGCTCTCTTACCTGCGAAGAGCAGGATTCCTTTCCCACGGGGTGGGCTGAGCCTGAGGAGGGCCTGCACCTCGTCACGCTTTACACGGTCGATGAGCTCGGCCGGACCACCAAGGCGCACGACCCCAACGGCATCGACACATACACGGTTTACCTTGATGCGGCCCACGAAACGCGTGTGTATCCGGGCTGGAACTCCAGCACGCACCAGACCACCGGCCCCACGGTCGTGACGCGGCAGGACTGGGCGCGCGGGTACACGGAAACTCTGACCATGTCGGCGGCGCCGGCCTACGACGAAGAAACCGGCGAACCGACCGGCACCGAGGAGATCTCCGACATCCAGACCCTTTCTCGCGTTTACATCAATCCCGGCAAGCAGGTTGTCCGGTCCGATCAGTACTTTGACTTTGATGGGGTCGAATACTCGCAGGATCCCGACATCGGCGAAGAGGGCACCAACTTCCTCCGCACCGAATACGCTTACAATGCTCGCGGTCTGCCGGCCCGCACGGAGGACCCTGCGGGCGTCATCCGCCGCACTATCCACGATGCCCTCGGCCGCACCGAAAGCGAGTGGATTGGTACCGATGATACCCCTACCTGCGGCGAGTGGCCCACATGCACCGAAGGCACGGACATGGTCAAGACCGCGTTGTACGTTTACGACGACGGCGGCGTGGGCGACGGCAACCTCACCCAGAGCCTGGTCTTCGTCGCCGATGGCGTCTCTTACGCGACAGACTACAACTACGACTGGCGCGACCGCCGGACCGATACCCGCGGCCCTGACAAGGTGGCCACTCACGTGATCTACAACAACCTCGGCGAGGTCACAGACACCTGCACTTACGCCGACGCCGATGTTGATTTCGTCATCGACTCCTGCGAACTCCGCGGCTGGACCGAGACCAGGTTTGATGACCGCGGCCGCGTGTACCAGACCCAGGTCCACGAGGTGAGTTCGACCGGCGTCATCGGCGGCCATCTGACTTCTGACGTCTGGTACAATAAGCGCGGCCTGGTCATGAAGACGCGGGACCCCACGGGTCTCTTCGGGAAGACGCAGTACGACGGTGCCGGGCGCCTCGCCGCATCCTATGTCAGTTTCGACCCCTGCGAAGGAGACGACTGGGAGGCGGCCGGCACCATCACGGACGACACCCTCGTCAAGGCGACCTTCACCGAGTACTCCGGCGACCGCATCAGCCAGGTCAAGACGGGCACCTCGGCCGAGAACGCCGTCGTTGTAGAGAAATACTGGTACGACACATGCGGGGACGGCTCCGGCAACCCCACGATTCGCCTCACGGGCATGTCCACGCTGAAGCCGCTGGCCGAGTTAACGGGAACTGATGGGGATTATGTTATCACCAACTATGAATATGATGACGCCGGCCGCCGCAGCACTACCATCCTGCCCGACCCCGACGGCGGCGGGGACCTCTTGCCCGCCAAGATCGAAACCACCTTTGACATGCTCGGCCGCGGGATCCTCACCGAGACTTCCGCAGTGGACGGCGAATCCGAGACGCTCCTGGCCAAGACCGAGAACCTCTACAATTCCGCCGGCCAACTCAGCGCATCCAGGGTCTACGAGGTCTCTGCCGGCGCGGCCGGGGACTACCTCGAAACTGCCTATTCCTACGACGGCCTCGGCCTCCTGTGCAAGGTTGCCCAGCCCGGGGGCGCATTCACCAAGACGCTTCACAACGCTTGGGGCCGCGTCCTGGGCACGTACACCGGCACCGATGAAGGCGCCTCGACCGAGCCGACGGACCTGACCGACGACACCATCGTCACCCAGACGGTCCCCTTCTACGACGGCGTCGGCCGCGTCTGGCTCACCCAGTCCTACCAGCGCCACGACGGGGCATCCTGCACGGGCGCCCTCACGGCCGACAACGCCCGCGTCACCTACGCCGTCACATGGTTCGACGACCTCGGCCGCACGAAGTGGGTCGCCGACTACGGCACCAACGGCGGCACGGCGATCACCTGCCAGGCGTACGATTTCGATGGCGACGGCGCCGGTTCCAACTATGCCGACGCACAGATGCCCACCCGCACCGAGGGCAACTCCGACGACTACATCCTCACCCAGTACTACTTCGACGGCTATGGCCGCCAAGACCTCGTCGTCGACAACAGCGACAAGAAAACCAAGACCTTCTTCGACGACGCCGGCCGCAAGACCCACGTGGTCGAAAACTACGACAACTTCACCCCCACCAACGAGACCACCGCCGGCGACGCCTACGACCACGCCAAGGACCGCGTCACCAAGTTCGTCTACAACGATGCCGGCCTCCTTACGCAGCAGATCGCCCTGGACGCCAACGGCGACGGCAGCCTGGACGACAACCAGGTCACTTCCTACGTCTACGCCATCGACCTCGACCCCAACGAGGAAGGCTGGCCCGGTTCGCCCGTCCCGGACAACAGCCTCCTTCGGGCCGTGGTTTACCCCGACTCGACCGATGACCTGGAAGACGTCATCGCTGCCCTTAACGCCTGCGAAGGCGGCGACTTCGTTGAAACCGCCTACAACGCCGCCGGCCTCGTCCACACCAGCACCGACCAGCGCGGCGTGGAGCACACTTACGGCTATGACGACACGGGCCGCCGCACGTCCGATGCCGTCACAGCCCTGCCCGAAGGCGTCGATGACTCGGTCCTTCGCATCAAGTGGGCCTATGATGACCTCGGCCGCATCATTCTCGTCACCAGTTACGATGCCGCGGAAGAGGGCGACGTCGTCAACCAGGTGGCCTTTGCTTACGACGGCTGGGGCAACGTGGCCACATCCTGGCAGTCGCACGACGGGGCGGCCGTGACCGCCGGCGAGAATCAGTCGCCCCACGTCATTTACAGTTATGACGACACCGACCCCAATCCGCACGGCGCCGTCCCGTACGTTCGCCTTGAGAGCGTCACCTACCCCGGCGGCCGCGTGATCACCTATCATTATGACGGGGCCGATGGCATAGACGACGCCCTCAGCCGCCTGTCGCGCATCGCCGATGAGACCGACTCGGCCACCTATGCCGCATACACGTACCTGGGCGCGGGCACGATTGTGGCCGTCAGCCACCCGGCCGTTGACGGCGGCCTGGTTCTCGACTACGACTTCGACCCCCAGAACCCGCACACCTACCCCGGCTGGGACAGGTTCGGCCGCGTCGTCCAGCAGACCTGGACCGTTGACGGCACGGCCGTGGACTCGTACGGCTACACCTACGACATGAACTCCAACCGCACGGGCCGCGAGAACGTCCTGAACGAAGACCTCAGCGAGACGTACACGTACGACGGCCTCGACCGGCTCCTGACGATGGACCGTGGTGATGGATTCGACCAGGACTGGACGCTCGACGCCCTGGGCAACTGGTCTTCGTTCAACGATGACGGCCAGTCGCAGGATCGCACCCACGATGAGGCAAACCAGATAACAGCCATCAGCGGCAGCGGCGGCGCCAACTGGGTTGACCCGGCCTACGATGCGGCGGGGAACATGACGCTTGCCCCGCGGCCGGGGCAGGAATCGGATGCCGACGAAGCCCTGCTCCTGGTCTATGATGCCTGGAACCGCCTGGTCAAGGCGTACAAGGACGACGGTACAAACGCCCGCCAGATAGACGCGGGCGACACGCTCCTGGCCGCGTATCAATACGACGGCCGGGGCCGCCGCATCGTAAAAACCGCCGGCGAGACGACCACCCACTACTTCTTCAACGAAAACTGGCAGGTCGTGGAAACGCGCATCGGCGCGGACCCCGACCCTCTTGACCAGTACGTGTGGGACATCCGGTACGTTGACGCCCCCGTCGTGCGGTTCCACGACGGAAACACAGACGAAGATTATGATGACCCCGAAGACAACATTCTGTACTATACGCAGGACGCCAACTGGAACGTCACCGCCCTGCTGTCGGAGGGCGGCCACGTGGTGGAACGGTACATGTACGCGGCCTACGGCAAGGTGACGGTCCTGGACGGCGAGTCGGGGTACGATGCGGACGGCCAGGTGACGGAGTGGTCGCCCGATGCGCAGGGCGCGTCCGACTGGGCCAACGACCGCGCCTTCCAGGGCCAGGAGCGCGACCAGCAGACCGGCCTTCACGCCTCGCGCGTGCGGCCGGTGTATCATCCCACGCTGGGGGTGTTCGCGTCGCGCGACAATTCGTACGTTGACGGCATGAACCTGTACCAGTTCTGCCGCTCCAATCCCGTGGCGCTGACCGACCCGATGGGGCTGTGTGCGGAGACGGGTCAGGCGCCAACCCCCGATTTGTACCTGTCGTACCCGGACGCGGGCGGCGAGTCCGGCATCAACATCTTCGACCCGAACAACTTTAACTTCGAGAAGAGCCTTTTCATAAACGATGGACGGCCGTCGCAAGTGCCGGCGATCCTCAGGCCTGACCCAACGTTAGACGATATGCTGGCCATTGCTGCGCAAACAGCAGTGGACGTGCTTAATGAGAAGTTGCGGGCCGGCAGAAGCGGACTGTTAGACGACTACAGGGCCAACAGGCTTTCCGTCAGGCGTTCAATGGGGGGCCCCAACGACTTCGGGGCGCAGGTGGGGGATTTGCTGTTCGGTGATGCCATCGCCCGCATCAAGACGGTGTACGGCAGGGCCCAGAGGTTTGGCATGTCGGACGAGGCCGCTCTCTTGGCGGCCTGCGTGGGGCTGGCCGACGCAACGGGCGTTACGGCGCTTGCGCGGTGGGCGGGGCAGCCCGACCCCATAACTCTGCACATGAACACGCCGGAGGAAAAAGCCCGCGATTACTGCTTCGGGCTTCTTCAACTTGGCGGCACGGCGCTGACCCTGGATGCCCTCGCGGCCGGCGCAGCGGGAGCCTGGAACGCATTGGGCCAGCGCGCCGGAGGCGCGTTGGGCCCAAGCGGTGCGGCTGCAAAGCAAGCATCGGATCTTGCACAGGTGGCCATTCGGCAAAGGATTGTGGGCAACGTCGCCGAGAGTCAGGCTGCACGGGCTGCGAGCAACTTTACCCAGCACGCAGCCACAGAACGGTTGTTGGGATTCACGCAAGGTGCGAACGAAAGATTGGCAGCAAGTCCTGCGTTGGCGCAAACGGTTCTGACAAAAGCAGAGTACGCAGCGGCGCAAAACTCTCCTGCGGTTGGCCGCCTTTTCTATGGGCATGCCGTGGAGCGTCTGGTCGCGCAAGATATCGGTGCTTCAACCGAGCTATCCGGGCTGTTTAAGTACGTGGGCGGTCCTGGCAAGCCAGACTTTGTCGGGATCGGCAGATATGCGGGCCTCAATCTTGATATCACGACTAACACCGCTCGCCAGATTGGGCTGCACCAAGTACGGCCCTACGCTCCATCCATTGTCACGTACACTCGGCCCACCGGCTTTGCGGTGTTCCCATGACTCGTGTCATACAGCATCAAGCATTTGAAGCCCTTTATGACCGGGGCCGCAATGTTTACAGCGATCTTGAGTTTCGGCACTGCTC
>Ga0194112_10002099_pt1 | contig 28778 bp, 22 predicted proteins | sample TA2MahC400mmetaG_FD_146191 | JGI IMG/M metagenome (GOLD analysis project Ga0194112, IMG submission 146191) | Freshwater microbial communities from Lake Tanganyika, Tanzania - TA2015016 Mahale Deep Cast 400m | ecosystem: Environmental > Aquatic > Freshwater > Lake | place: Tanzania: Lake... | reverse complement strand
TCTACGAGCTGGTCAGCCAGAACTTCCGGGAAGGCTCCGCCAGCCTGCAGCAGGTGCGCGATTGGGCCTGGCCCACGCGCCAGATCATCACCTTCCTGCTGCCCGACGCCTTCGGCAACCCGACCCATCATGCCTATCTCGACATCTGGAGTCGCCAGGCGGTCCCCGTGACGCAAAACGCCCTGGGCGAGCCGCTGAACACGATTGACTGGGGCGTGAAGAACTACGTCGAGGGCGGCAACTACCTGGGGCTGCTGACGCTGCTGCTGGCCGCGGTAGGGGTCTTGAGCGCCTGTCGTCAGGCCCTGCGGACCATGCGACGGCCGGCGCCGGGCGCGGCCCCTGAAGCGCCGTCTCCTGCTGGCGACGCGGCCCGCGCATCACGCGGCGCTCACCATGCTCTGGGCTTCGCAGTGTTGGCGCTGCTCTCGTTGTTGTTCGCCTTCGGCACGCCGTTGTATGCCGTGCTCTACTATCTTGTGCCCGGCTACAGCCAACTGCACTCCGCTTTCCGTTGGGTGTTCCCGTATACATTGAGCATGGCTGCGCTGGCCGGATTCGGCCTCCATGCACTGCTGGAAGGTGGTCTGACGCCCGGCCTGCGCAGTCTGGCGCGCATGTTGGCCGGCGTCAGCGCGCTGGCGGGTCTGGCCGGCCTCGCGATCGTGACGCTGAGCATTGTGGTCCCTGGCCCGTTCGTGGCCCTGGGCAGCCGATTGCTCCTCTCTTCTGATCTCGCCCAGGCGCGCGGCTTTGCCTCTGGCGAGATGGCCTGGAGCTATGAGGCGCTGGGTATCGCGCGCTTTGGGATCATGGCGCTGCTCGCCGGCATCGTGCTCTGGTGGGCGGCGGGCAAACCGGCAGGCAGGGGAACCTCACCCCCTCACCATGTCACCTTGTCACCATTTCGCCGCCGCTTCTGGCCGCTCGCCATCATCGTCCTGCTCAGCGCCGATCTCTGGCTTTTCGGCCATAGCTTCAACCCCGCGACCGCCCCCAGGCTGCTGGACTTCAAGCCGCCAGCGATCGAATGGCTGCAAGACCACCAGGAACCGGAGCAACCGTGGCGGTTGACCGCGTTCAACGCGCCGGGCGAGAAGACGCTGAACCCCAACTCGGCGATGCCGTTTGGCCTGGAGGACATGCGCGGCTATGATTCGATCATCCCGCGCGCCTATGTGTCCTACGTGCAGCGCATCCAGCCGCAATGGGATCTGCTCTACAACAACATCTCGCCGATCTACACCCGGTTGGGCGACAGGCCGAACTACGACGCGCTGGACAATCCTCTGCTCGACTTGCTGGGGGTGCGCTACGTCGTAACCACCCACACCATACCCAACGCCGGCTATGAGCTCGTCTACGACCGCGAAGTCAAGATCTACGAGAACCACGGCGCATTTCCGCGCGTCTTCATCGTCCCGCAGGCGGAGCTCGCGGCCAATCAGCAGGAGGCATTGGACAGGCTCCAGGCCGCCGAGCCCCGGCAGGTTGTCGTCGTCGAAGATGTCGAAGGCTGGACGAGGCGTGCGGATTCGGTCGTACCGGCCGAGCAATGGCTGCCTGCTTCGCCGCAGGTGCGTGAGGCGCGCATCAGCCGCCGCGGGCTGCGCGAGGTTTTCGTGGATGTCAACGTCAGCGATCGCGGATGGCTGGTGTTCACCGACGCGTATTTCGACGGCTGGAAAGCGTACCTTCGACCTTTCGGCGCGCAAGGAGAAGGGGTCGCGGCCACGGGCCAGCCGATCGAGCAGCAGTTGGCGCTCTACCGTGCGGACGGCGTCTTCCGGGCGGTCTATATCGAGAAGGCCGGCCAGTGGACCGTGCGGTTCGTCTACTCGCCGCACAGCGTGTTGCTCGGAGCATATGCCAGCTTCCTCGCGGCCGTCATGCTGCTGCTGCTGGCAGGTTGGTGGGCCTGGCGGCGCTTCTATCACAGCAAAGGCGGCGAGGTGGGTACGGTCGCCAAGAACAGCGCAGTGCAAATGGCCATGTCGCTGTTGGGCAAGGTGATTGATTTCGCCTTTGCCATGTTGCGGCTGCGCGTGCTCAGCCCGGCCGGCGAGGGGAGCTACTATTTCGCAATCACGTTCTACGGGGTGTTCGAGATCGTCACGCGCTTCGGGCTGGGCACCTTACTCACGCGCGATGTGGCTTGCGATCGCGACCGCGCGGGGCGCTATCTGATCAATGTGGCGGCGCTGCGCGTGGGCCTGTGGGCCTTGAGTCTGCCGATCATGGCCCTGGTGGGGCTGGCGTATCACAGCCGCGGCAAGTTACCCCCCGATGTGGCCCAGGCCATCGCCATTTTCGCGGCCGCGCTCTTCTTCGCTAACCTCGCCGATGCCATCAGCTCGGTCTTCAACGCGTTCGAGGCGATGGAGTATCCCGCGGCGCTGGCCACGGCTACGAATGTCGCGAAGGTTGCGCTGGGCGCGCTGGCGCTCTTGCCGCCGTTCGACCTGGGCTTCGTCGGCCTGGCGTGGGTGTCGCTGATCGTGAACGCGGGGCAGGTTGTGTGGCTCTATGTGGTTATGCGCCGGACTGTCTTGCCTCGCGAACATGGGAGCGGCAGGGAAGAGGCGCAGGGCAGTTTTGCTCCCGAACCCCAGGTCCCAGCCGCTCACCGGCCGCGCCTCGGCCTGGACTGGGCCTTGCAGAGGCACATGCTCCGCGAATCCGGGCCGTTGATGCTCAATCACCTGCTTGCGAGCGTCTTCTGGCGCATTTCCGTGTGGCTCTTGCAGGCGTTTCCCGGCGAAGCCGCGGTGGGCATCTTCTCGGCCGGCGTGAAGTACCTGGACGGGCTGAATGTGATCCCGGCGTATTTCAGCCTCGCCATCTTCCCGTTGATGAGCCGCTACGCGGTTGCGGGCAAGAACTCTTTGGCGAAGGCGTATCGGTTGGCCGCGCAACTCCTCTTCATCGTCGCACTGCCCATCGCCGTGTTTGTCAGTTTCGCGGCTGCGCCGCTGATCGGGATTCTGGGCGGCGCCGCCTATTTGCCCGACTCGGCGATCGCGCTCGCGATCATGATCTGGTCAATCCCCATCGGGTTCATCAATTCGGTGACCCAATATGTGCTCATTGCGGCCAACCAGCAGCGTTTCCTGACCATCGCCTTTCTGATCGGCGTATCGGTCACGGCGCTGGCGAACTGGTTCTTCGTGCCGCGCTATGGCTATCTGGCCTCGGCCATCATCATGATCCCGGCCGAGTGCGCGCTCTTCGCGCCGTTCTATTGGGCTGTGCGTCGGCACGTGACCATCATGCCATGGGTCAGGCTGATGGGTGGGCCGCTCCTGGCGGCCGGGCTGGATGCCGCCGCGGTGTGGGGATTGCAGCGCGGCGGCGCGCCGTTGTTCGCGGCGCTGCTCGTCGGCGCAGCCGCCTACCTGTTGGCGCTGTCGGCGGTCGGCGTGTTTCGGGGCGACGATTACGCGGTGCTGTGGGCGCGGCTGCCGTCGTTGCGCTACCTGGTCGTGCGGCGGCTGTGTCGAGGCCGATAGTCAGCGGCCTGAAAATCACCCTCCTTGCGGCTACGCGCCGCATGAACACCTACTCGCGTGTCGCCGCGGCCGGAAACGCCTCAAGAACCTCTGCCAACCGCGCAATGTCCAACCGGCTGACCGCACCGATCACCTGACCGTTTTCGACCACCACGCCTACGCTGGCCTGTCTCTGCGCCAGCCGCTCGGCCGCGAGGGTCAGCAGGTCATCGGGACTGAATTGCACCACGTCACGGCGCATGTACTGGCTGATGCGCGCCCCTGGCCCGCCCTTACGAACAGCGCCCAAGAGCTCATGCCGGCTCAACATACCGACCAGCCGGCCGCCATCTGTCACCAGGTAGGCGACCTGCGGCCCGATGCCCACGCGCCTGATAGCCTCGCCCGCGGTCTCTAGCGCATACAGTTGCGGGCCGATCGGCTGGGTCGCCTGGCGAACCCGCACGCCGGTCAGGCTGGCGTAGGTGAGGGTCTGTTGGCGCTCTTGCCAGGCCGACAGGAAGACGAAGAGCCCGATCAAGACGAGCAGATAGGCGCCCGGCGACACCAGCCCTGCCACGATCATGACGACCGCTAGCGATTGGCCAAGCATCGAAGCCACGCGCGTCGCCTGGGCGAACGGCATGAACACCGCCAGGAACGAACGCAGGAGGCGTCCGCCATCCATGGGGAAGGCGGGGATCAGGTTGAACAGCACCAGGCTGGCATTGTTGAAGGTCAGCAGGAGGAGCAACGACTGTCCGTCCATCACCGCCATCGCGCGCGTCAGCAGCCGCGGGGTCAACAAGGTGCGCAGCAGGGCATTCGGTCCGATCCAGGCAAGCGCCAGCGCGCCCAGGGCCAACGCCAGCGTCACATTGACGGCCGGCCCGGCGGCCGAGATCAGGAACTCTTGATAGGGTCGCTCCGGCAGCTTCGACATCCGCGCCATGCCGCCGATGGGCCACAGCGTGATGTCCTGCACCTGCACGCCGAAGAGTTGCGCCACCAGGCTATGTCCCAGCTCGTGGAGCACGACGCAGGCAAACAACAGCAAGACGAAGATGACCATGAAGGCCGCGCCGTGCAGCCAGCCCACGCCGGCGGCGCCGGTCAGGGCGCCTCGCTCGGTGAACCCGATGTAGGCGGCCCACAGCACCACCAGCAGAAAGCTGGCGTGGACGCGGACCGGAATGCCGCGGACAGTGAGGAGTTTGAGTGACCAGGACATGGTTGCCTCGGTAGGGAGTAGATTGGTAGCTTGGTAGCTTGGGAGTTGAGTGTAGGGGCCTCCCAGTCTACCAATGTACCAATCTACCATCATACCAACTAACCTTCTTCCCAACGAAATTGCAACGCATACATCCGCCGATAGAGCCCGCCTTCCAGCGCCAGCAACTCGGCGTGGGGGCCTTGCTCGACGATCTGGCCGCCATCGAGCACGATGATCCAATCCGCATTGATGATCGTGCTCAGGCGGTGTGCGATCACAAATGTCGTGCGGTCGCGCATCAGGCGTTCCAGGGCTTCCTGCACGGCCAGTTCCGATTCGCTGTCGAGCGACGATGTGGCCTCATCCAGGATGAGGATGCGCGGGTTTTTGAGCAGCGCACGGGCGATCGCGATGCGTTGGCGCTGCCCGCCGCTCAGCTTGACGCCTCGCTCGCCCACCGGCGTTGCGTAGCCCTCGGGCAAGGCCAGGATGAAATCGTGCGCGTTGGCCGCGCGGGCCGCTGCCTCGATCTCCTCTTGCGTTGCATCCAGTTTGCCGTAGACGATGTTATCCTGCACGCTGCCAGAGAAGAGCGCGGTCTCCTGCGGCACGATGCCGATCTGTTCACGCAGGCTGCGCATCTGCACGCGACGGATGTCGTAGCCATCCACCAGAATGCGCCCTTGCGTAGGGTCGTAGAAGCGCGGGATCAGGTTCACCAGAGTTGTCTTGCCCGCGCCGCTCGGCCCGACAAGCGCCGCCACCTGCCCAGGTTCCACCTCCAGGCTGACGCGCTGGAGCACCTCGCGGGTTTGATCGCTGTCGCCATAGTCGAAGCTGACCTCTTCGAAGCGCACCTGGCCCGTGATCGGCGGCAGAGCGACCGCGTCCGACGCGTCGCGCATCTCAGGAGGCGTGTCCAGCAGCTCGAACACCCGCTCGCTGGCGCCCAGAGCCTGCTGAAGCTGGCTGTAGAGCGCGGTGAACGCGCCGAGAGGCGAAGCGATCATCATGGTGTAGAGCAGGAACGAGACCAGTTGGCCGGTGGTCAGCCGGCCGGCGATCACCTCGCGGCTGCCGAACCATAATACCACAGCGATGGCCGAGAACGCCAACAGCCCGATGAGCGGCCCCAGGATCGCGCGCGCTCTCACCCGCCGCAGCGCGATGGCGAAGAGCCGCTCGAGGCCGTCGCTGTAACGCTGCGTCTCGTAGGGTTCTCTGGCGAACGATTTGACGATGCGCACGCCGGCCAATGCCTCTTCGGCCAGCGCGGCCAGGGCAGCCAGCGCGTCCTGCGCCTCCCGGCTGATCTTGCGGATCATCCGGCCCAGCAGGATCATGCCGAGCATCGCCAGCGGGACCACCGCCAGCATCAGCAGCGTCAGACGCCAGGCCATCAACAGGATGATCACAACGCCGCCGACGAACAGGATCAGTTGCGACAGCAGGCTGAGCAGCGTTCCGGTAACCGCCTCCTGGATGGCGGCGACATCGTTGCCCAGCCGCGAGAGCAGGTCGCCGGTGCGGGCGGCCGCGAAGAAGCGCAGCGGCATCGCGTGCAGGTGCGCGTAGAGGGTCCGGCGCAGATTCGTCACCACCCGTTCGCCCACCCAGGCGATCAAATAGCTCTGGCCGAAGCCCAGAACCGCCTGCACCAGGAAGATCGCCAGCAACAGCCCGATCACGCGGTTCAGCTCGGCCATGTTCGCCTGTGCGAACGCCGTGTCCACGATGTTGCGCACCACCCAGGGCAGCGCCAGGCCGAGCAAGGCGTTGGCGGTCAGGAAGACCGCGGCGATCGCCAGCAGCCGCCAGTACGGCTTGACAAAGACCAGCAGCCGGCGATACCCCACGAACAGGTCGTGCAGGAAGCGACGATCGGGCAGAGGGGTATCGGCGAAGACGCGCGCCATGGGCCCGCCGCCGCGCCGCAAAGCCGGCCGGTCGCCGCCCGCCGCGGCAATCGCGGGTGAACGGCTGACCCGGCTGCGTCCTTCGGTCATGCTGCCTCCAGTGTGCAGAACATCCCAGCTCCTGGCTCCCAGTATACCCCAGGGAGGATGAGCGGCCAAGTTCGACTCGATGTTGTGGCATGTCCGCACTTGCGTTTTCCACCGTTTTGCTCTAGAATTCTCCTTCAGGTGGTGGGTGTGAGGCGCGGCGCGGGCGGGTCAGGACTGCGAACGCCTCACAGGTTGAGACGCCTGCGGGATCGCAAGTCTGGCGTGGAGAGGAGGTGAGTGCAATGATGGATGCGGCCATCACCATCGAAGGCTTCAACGCATTGCTGAAGTCGGAGCAGCAGGACAACTCGCTGTTGGAGACCCTGCGCCAGCTCACCAAGATCGAACTGCCCGAAAAGGTGCGGGCGCTGAAGGCGGAGACCATGGCCGGTTGGATGGGGTGGGGTTGGTGAAGCGGATGAGATAGCGCATGAGAGAGCTCATCACTGAGGCCTGCATCCGAGACGTAGTGTGTGGGCTGCCGGAGATGGCAACCTGGCCCGAAGCGGCCGAGCTGTTGGCGTCCAGAGAAGATTGGGTGCGCTACGACTGGGAATTGCCGATGATGGCCAGCCGGGCGGCCGGCGGCGAGGAGGGGGCAGCGCTGCCGGGCTGCGCGGCAATCGCCTGTCTCCAAATCAGCATCATCCTGGCCGACGACATGCTCGACCAGGATCCCCGCGGCCAACACCATCGCATGGGCGGCGGCCGGGCCGCCAACCTGGCCCTGGCGTTCCAGGCGGCCGCCTTTGCCCGCATCGGCCGGGCGCCCTTCGCGGCCGACAGACGTGCAGCCGCGCTCGCGGCGCTGGCGCAGGCGGCCCTTGCCACCGCGGCCGGGCAAGAGCTGGATGTGCGCAATCTGCACGGGGAAGAGAACTACTGGCGGGTCGTGCGGGCCAAGAGCACGCCCTTCTATGGTCTGGCGTTGCAGTTGGGCGCGCTCGCGGCCGGCGCAGACGCGGCTGTGGTCCAGGGCCTTTACGATCTGGAGGTCCTGTTCGGCGAGATGATCCAGTTGTACGATGACCTGGTGGACGCCTTCGAGACGCCGGCCAACCCCGACTGGGGGGAAGGCCGCAACAACCTGGCGATCCTATACGGGGGAACGGCCGACCATCCGCAGCGCGACCGTTTTGTGCGTCTGCGGCCGGCCGCGGCCGACCTGCAGATCCTGGAAGAGGCGCAGCGGATTCTGATCGAGTGCGGCGCGGTCAGCTTCTGCGCCTATCAGATACTTCAACGCCAGCGCGCCGGCCGGGAACGGCTGGCGCGCCTGGCGTTGGCGAACCCCGCGCCCCTGCGCGAGATGCTCGATCGCCAGGCGCGGCCGCTGGCGTCCTGGTTGGCCGGCCTGGGCGTTTCCCTTCCCTCTGCGCTGCCCGGAGAGCCGGCATGAGCGCGCCAGGCGACGGGGCCGGCCAGAGGCCGGCGGGCTGGCTGATGACTCTGACGGCCGCGGGCGCGCTGGCTTTCTGCCTGGCCTATCTCTTCGCCTACGTGTTTCTGGCGCCGTATCCCGGATTCGACTACGACAGCCAGTGGCACGTCTTGGGCTTCGATGTAAAGTGCTGGGATCACCCCGACTGGTGCGCGGCCAACCAGGACAGCCTGCGGGTGGGCGATCGGCTGCTGGAAATCGGCGGCCTGACCCACCAGGCCTACGAGCGCAGCCGCACCGAGACCCCTTTCGCCGGTTACGCGGCGGGCGAGCGCGTGCCCATCGTCTTCGCCCGCGACGGCGTTGTCGTGCGCGCCGATTGGCTGATGCTGGGTCCCACAGGCGCAGCGCTCCTCACACGTATGGGCGGGGGCCTGGCTCTGTTTCTACCCTTCTGGCTTGCCGGCACGACCGTGCTCCTCTTTCTGCGACCCCGCAACGCCCGCTGGTATCTGCTGATCGCCTTCAACTACATCACCGCGGCGTGGGCTGCCGTCGGCGTTCCTTCGACCTCGCAAGTGCTTGCATCAGCATCGGGCCTTCGAGCACTTTCGTGGCTCCTGGTCCCTGTTTACCTGCACCTGCACCTGCACCTGCTTCTGCCCACCTCCCTCTTGCCGCCATCCCGACGGTATGTTTCGGTTCTTGCTTACACGCTCGCGGCGCTGTTGGCAGTCCTGGCGCTCCTCAATATTCACATCGTTCCTGCAACTGTCACACTGCTGATCGCCATCGGCGGCAGCCTGGGCCTGCTGCTGCTCCGTGGCCTCGGCCGCGATGCCTCCAACATACGGCAGGCCGCCCGGCTCATGCTGTTGGGAGTCAGCCTGGCCCTTGGGCCGGGGCTGGTGCTGTGGGTCATCCCGCAACTGCTGCGGTTTCCGGCCGCGGGACAAATGTTTGTTACCCTCTCGACGCTCGCCATCCCGCTCCTGCCGTTCTTCTACGTCTATGCGCTCTACAAGCAGCACCTGGGCGGGCTGGAGTTCCGCGCCAATCGAGTCCTGAGCCTCTATGGCTTCCTGGTCCTCTTCGTCACCGTCTTCATCGTGGTCTTCATGATCGGCGCCGGTCCGATTCAGACGTCGTCGGGCATGTTGGCGTTCGCCCTCGTCTTCTCGACCGCAGCGGTGATCGCCGCGCTGTTCCTGCGGCCGCTGTTCCAGCGCTTCGTGGACCGGCTGGCCTACGGCACCAGCCACAATCCCAACGACATCCTGCGCGCCTTCGCCAACGAAATCCCCAGGGCGCTCAGCCGGCCGGACCTGACGCGCCTGCTGACGCACGCGGTGTCGCCCAGCCTGTTGATCCGCCAATCCGCGCTCTATGTGATTCGAGATGGCGCAGCGGAGTTGTTCTATGCCGATGGAGCGGCGCTGGACCCGGACGACGATGCCATGCCGCAGCTCCAAGAGGTGCTCCACGGCGCGGGCCGCTATCGTCCTCCGCTCGTGACCGATGGGGAGCCGTTCGCCTGGGTTCGCCTGGCCATGCGCATTGAGGTCCGGAAGAAGCTGGTGGGCCTCTGGCTGTTGGGCCAGCGCGACCCTGATGACTACTACCCGCAGCCCGATGTCGAGCTGCTGGCGGCCCTGGCGAATCAGATCGGCGTGGCGCTGGAAACTGCGCGGCTCTTCGAGAACCTGCAGCGTCGGATGGCCGAGTTGGAGGCCGCCTATCGCAGCCTCCAGAAGCTGGATGAGCTGAAAGACGAGTTCGTCCAGACCATCTCTCACGAGCTCCGCACGCCACTGACGTACGTGCGCGGGTATACCGAGGCGCTGCTCGACGGCACGCTTGGTGAGATCACGGCCGAACAACGGGAAGCGCTGGAAACGATGCACGATCGCGCGCTGGGACTGATCCGTCTCGTCAATGATGTGATCAGCATCCAGCAACAGGCGCTCGAGAAGCTGGAGCGAGAGGAGGTCTATCTGCCCGCGCTGGCGCGCTCTTGCGTCTTGGCGGCCGAGCTGGTGGCCGGATCGTCGCAGCCTGTGGGGCGGCATTTCTCGTTCGCCCTGGCCGTATCCGAGAATGTGCCGCCGATCATGGGCGACCGGCGACGCCTGGCCCAGGTGCTAGACAACCTGTTGGAGAATGCGGTGAAATTCAGTCCACAGGGCGGCGCGATCACGGTGCGGGTGCATCCACGGCGCTACCTGTTCGACGGTCAAGAGCCAGACGCCCAACCGCAACTCGCGGTCGAGTTGAGCGTCAGCGACCAGGGCATCGGCATCCCGGCCGATCAGCTTTCGCGCATCTGGGGGCGTTTCTACCAGGTGGATGGCTCCAGCACGCGGCGTTTCGGGGGTATGGGGCTGGGCCTGGCGATCGTGCAAGGGATCGTCAGGGCGCACGGCGGCGTCATCTGGGCCGAAAGCAGCGAGGGCGCCGGCGCGACGTTTCGCGCCGTGTTCCCGGCGTCGCCAGCAGCCGATCTTGGCCGCGAGCCGGTTTGACAGCCAAACGGCGTTGTGCTAGACTTGCACACAAAGCGATGATGGAAACGAGTAGGCAGATCGCCGGACGCCCAGCGAGTCCGGGCCAGGTGGAAGCCGGACGCGCCGACCCTGCCGAAAATCCTTCCGAAGTTGCGACCCGAACCGCCATGACGGCTCAGTAGGCGTCGCCGGGTGCGCCCGTTAGCTGCGCAAAGGCGTGTTTGCGCCTGAAGGGAACGGGTGTGATTTTGGATTTTTCGGTAGTCTAAAATCCGAAATCCAAAATCCGTTAACCGGGGTGGTACCGCGGGAGTGGACGCTCTCGTCCCCAGGGGGATGAGGGCGTTTTTGTTTGGGGTATGTTGCGAGGTTCTCATGACCGAATTACTCTACCAAACCGATAGCTATCTGCGCGAGTTCGACGCGACTGTCATCGCAGTGGACGCGGCGGGTGGCCGCGTCGCGCTCGATCGCACGGCGTTCTACCCAGGCGGGGGCGGCCAGCCGGCCGATCTGGGCGTGTTGATGTTTCCGGGCTCCCAGACCGGTTCTCAGACCTTTGAGGTCTCGGAGACCTCAAAGGTCTTTGCGGCGGTGACGCAGGTGAAGAAAGAAGGGACGCTGGTGTGGCACTACCTGACCCCCCAGTCCTCTTCCCCGCCAGCGCAGGGAGGCTCCCCCCATCTCCTTGCAGGAGAGGGGTTGGGGGTGAGGTCGGGGTTGGCGGTGAGGTGCTCCCTTGACTGGCCGCGGCGTTACGCGCTGATGCGCACACACACCGCATTGCACATCCTCTGCGGCGTCGTCTGGCGCGACTACGGCGCCCAGGTCACCGGCGGCAACATGGATCCTGGCGCCGGTCGTATGGACTTCGAGTTCGCCACCCTGCGTGGGGAGCTGGTCGGCGAGATCGAGGCCCGTTGCAACGCGGAAGTCGCGGCGGCCCGCGATGTGCGCGTGAAGATCTTGCCGCGCGCCGAAGCTTTCCAGATTCCCGACCTGATCCGCACCAAGATCAACCTGCTCCCCGAAGGCATCCAGGAGGTGCGCACCGTGGAGATCGTCGGGCTCGACCTGCAAGCGGATGGCGGGACCCATGTGGCAAACACGCGAGAGGTCGGCCGGATTCGGGTGACGGACTACAAGTCGAAGGGCGCGATCAACAAGAGGATCTACATCGAGGTGGTGGACGGGTGATGGGGTGACAAGGTGATGGGGTGACAGGGGGACAAGGTGACAGGGTGATGGGGTGACAAGGTGACGAGGAGGTGAGGGTGAAACCGAGACGGGGACGGCGGCGTCTTGAAGGCACTCTCTCGAGAAAGGCGATAGCAATATGCGAGCTGCACCGCACCGAGATCCTGTGAGCGCGCCCGGCCGATCTGTCTCAACCTCAACCTTGACCTTAACCTTGACCTCAGCCTCAACCTGCCTCTACGCGCTGTTTGTCGTCGCCTGGTATCTGGCCAGGCTGGTGTGGGGCGATCGTTATTGGTGGCTGGCGGGGTTGAACAGCTTCGCCGCGTTGTTGTTCCTGCCCGCGCCGCTGGCACTGATCGTGGCGGCTGTCCCACGGGGAGGCTTCGCGCTGGCGCGACGACGGGCGATCTACATCGCGGCGCTCGTTCCAGTCGTGCTGTGGGTCGGGTTGTTCGGGTGGCGTTTTCTGCCGCGGGCGCCTCGCGTCGCGGGGAGCGAGGCCGCGCTGCGGGTCATGGCGTTCAACCTGCTGGCCAGCAACGGGAACGTGGATGGCATCCTTGCCGCCATTGAGGCCGGCCAGCCCGATCTGCTCGCACTTTCCGAACTGACGCCCGCGATGGATGCAGCCCTGACCAGCCGGCTGGCCGCGACCTTTCCGTATCGCACGCAGCAGACGCTGACCGGCGCGTCGCTTGGCGTCGGCATCTACAGCCGCTGGCCGCTGGCCGGCCTGCCATCTGACTCGGGACCGGCTTCGGGCAGCTTGCAGACGGGGCTGGGGTTGCGCTCGGCTGCGGCCGATGTGCGCACGCCGCATGGCGATGTGCGCTTCGTTGCACTGCACCCGCGGGCCACGCTGGTGAGGGGTGGTTCGCTGCGCGAGATCGCCCACAATGTCGAAACAGCTTTCCGCAGCCGCGAGGCGCAGATCGCCGCAGTTTGCCGCCACGTGGCCCAGTGGGGCGATCGGCCGGTGATCCTGGCCGGTGATTTCAACATGACCGAGTTCAGCGACGCATACCGGTGCGTGGCCAGCCATCTGCACGACGCGTATCGCGAGGTCGGTCTGGGTTTCGGCCACACCTGGCCCGACGGCGAGGCGGACCAGGCGCCGTGGAGCGGACGTCTGCAACTGCCGCCGCTCACGCGCATTGACTACGTGTTTCACTCGCGGCATTGGGTCGCAACCGAGGCGCGAGTGCTGGCCGTCGAGACCGGATCCGATCATCGGCCGGTGGTCGCGATGCTGAGATGGGTTCCGTAGTGCATATTGCGTTTGACGCTTCACGTTTGACGCTTGACGTTTGACGTTTCACGTCCTTACGTTTCACGCTTTCACGAGGTGATTCCCATGTCCAGATTTCATCCTGTCACTCCCCAGGTAGATCTGCCCGCGATGGAGCAGGAGGTGTTGCGCTTCTGGAAGGAAGCGGATGTCTTCGGTCAGACCATCGCGCAGACCAAAGATGGCCCGCGTTTTGTCTTCTACGAGGGGCCGCCCACCGCCAACGGCCGGCCCGGCATCCACCACGTGCTGGCGCGCGCGTTCAAGGACATCTTCCCGCGCTACAAGACGATGCGCGGCTACTTTGTCTCGCGCAAGGGCGGCTGGGACACTCACGGCCTGCCGGTGGAGCTGGAGGTCGAAAAGCGGCTGGGTTTCTCGGGCAAGAAAGCCATCGAGGAGTACGGCGTCGCCGCCTTCCTGCAGAAGTGCCGCGAGAGCGTCTACGAGTATGTGGATGACTGGGAGAAGCTGACCGAGCGCCTGGGTTATTGGGTGGACTTGCCCACCGCGTACTGGACCCTGACCAACGACTACATCGAGTCGTTATGGTGGATCCTGAAGCAGTATTGGGACCGGGGCCTGATCTACCAGGGCTATAAGGTCGTGCCCTATTGCCCTCGCTGCGGCACGCCCCTCAGCAGCCATGAGCTCGCGCAAGGCTACCAGGAAGGCACGATAGACCCCAGCATCTACGTCAAGTTCCCGCTGCGCGACCAACCCGGCGTCTATCTGTTGGTGTGGACGACCACGCCGTGGACCTTGCCGGGCAATGTCGCAGTGGCGGTCGGCGAGGATCTGGACTATGTGCTGGTCGAGCATGACGGAGACAAGCTATGGCTGGCCGAGGCGCTCCTGGGGCCGGTGTTTGGAGAACACGCGGCTCATGCCGTTGTGCTGCGCCGCGCCAAGGGCCACGATCTGTTGGGCCTGCACTACCGGCCGCTCTACACCTTCTTGCCGATGGAGAAGGACTACTGCTACGTCATTCCCGGCGATTTCGTCAGCACCGAGGATGGTACCGGGCTGGTGCACATCGCGCCCGCCTTTGGCGCCGATGATCTGGCGGCCGGCCAGAGACACGGCCTGCCGACGCTGATGACCGTTGACCCGCAGGGCCGCTTCATAGACGCGGTGACGCCGTGGCGCGGCCTCTTCGTCAAAGACGCCGATCCGCTGATCCAGCAGGAATTGGCCGCCCGCGGGCTGATGCTCAAACAGGGAACCTACGAGCACACCTATCCGTTCTGCTGGCGCTGCGACACGCCCCTGCTCTACTACGCGCGCAGCACGTGGTACATCCAGACAACCGCATTCAAGGACCGCCTCGTCGCCAACAACAACCTGGTCAACTGGGTGCCAGAGCATATCAAGAGCGGCCGCTTTGGCGAATGGCTGGCGAACAACATCGACTGGGGATTGGCTCGCGAACGGTATTGGGGCACGCCGCTGCCGTTCTGGGTCTGCGACAACCCGGCCTGTGATTGGCAGGAGTGCATCGGCTCGGTGGCCGAGCTGAGCGCCAAGACGGGCCGCAGCTTCATGAACCCGCGCTACCTGGCGCAGCAGCGGGGCGCATGGCCCGACCCGGCGCAGGCAGGAGCCGAGCCGCTCGATCTGCACCGGCCGGCTGTGGATGAGCTGACGTGGCCCTGCCCGCAGTGCGGCGGCGTGATGCGCCGCGTGCGCGAGGTGGCCGATTGCTGGTTCGATTCCGGCGCGATGCCTGTGGCGCAGTGGCACTATCCGTTCGAGAACCAGGACCTGTTCAGCCAGCAGTTCCCCGCCGATTACATCTGCGAGGCGGTGGATCAGACGCGCGGCTGGTTCTACACCTTGCACGCGATCAGCACGCTGCTGTTCGACCAGCCTTGCTTCCAGAACGTCATCTCGCTGGGGCACATGGTCGCCGAGGACGGCAGCAAGATGTCGAAGAGCCGTGGCAATGTGGTGGATCCGTGGGCGGTGCTCAAAGCGCATGGCGCCGACGCCACTCGCTGGTACATGTTCACGGCCAGCCCGCCCGGCAACACACGGCGTTTCGGCGTCAACCTGGTCAAAGAGGTCGTCGGCAAATTCATGCTGACGCTATGGAACAGCTACAGCTTCTTCGTGACCTACGCCAACCTGAACGATTTCGATCCGGCCGCGCCGGCCGTGCCGCTGGCCGAACGCCCGGCGCTTGATCGGTGGGTGTTGGCCCGGCTGCATAGCCTGGTGGAGACCGTCACGGCTGGGCTGGAAACCTACGATGTCACCGGCGCCACCCGTCCCATCGCCGATTTCGTGGAGGAGTTGAGCAATTGGTACGTGCGATTGAGCCGGCGGCGGTTTTGGAATACAGACGAGGAAACGAGGAAACAAGGAAACAAGGAAACAAGACGGGATGACGGCCCCTTGTCTACTCATCTACTTGTTTCCTTGTCTACTGACTCTCTCGCCGCGCACCAAACGATGTACGAGGTGCTGGTGACGCTCAGCCATCTGCTCGCGCCGTTCACGCCGTTCATCGCCGATGAGATGTATCGCAACCTTGTCGCTTTCGGCTTTCGAATTGCGGATTGCGGATCACCGTCTCTGCAATCCGCAATCCCACTGCGCGGGACGCAAGCAGTCCGCAATCCCGCTGCGTGGGATGCAAGCAGTCCGCAATCAGTTCACCTGAGCCGGTGGCCTTCGGCCCGGCCGGAGTGTGCAGATGCACAGCTTGTGGCCGACATGGCGCTCGCCCAGCGAGTCGTCAGCCTGGGCCGCGCAGCCCGAGAGAGCGCCGGGGTGAAGCTGCGCCAACCGCTGGCAGAGGCGATCGTCGGGCTCCCCTCCACGCGCGATGCTGAGGCGCTGAATCGCGTGGCGGCTGAGATCAAGGAAGAATTGAACGTCAAGGCGCTGCGCAGCGTCACGGCTTCCAGCGACCTGGTCAACGTGGTCATCCACCCGTTGCCGATGCAGCTCGGCCGCAAGCACGGCCGGCGCTTCCCGGCTGTGCGCCAGGCGCTCATGGCGCTCGATCCGCTGGCTGTGGCCGCGGCAGTGGAAGCTGGCCGGCCGGTGCCGATCGTGGCCGATGGCGCGGCAGTCGAAGTGCAGCCGGACGAGCTGGAGGTGCGCAAGAGCCCCAAGCCGGGCCTGGCCGTGGCCGAAGAGGCGGGCTGCTTGGTGGCTGTGGCCACTGAGCTGACCGACGAGTTGCGCTGGGAGGGCTATGGCCGCGAGGTGAGCCGCAACATCCAGGACTTGCGCAAGAGGTCCGGCCTGGAGATTAGCGACCGCATTCGCACGACCGTGCAGGCCGGCTCTAGCCTGGCCCCGGTCTGGCGTGCTTTCGGCGCCAGCATCGCTGCGGATACGTTGTCGGTGAGCTTTGAGCTGGGCGCTCCGACCGAGGGTGCGTTCACGACCTCTCTCGTGCTGGATGGCGAGGAGGTTGTCATCGGCATCAGCAAGGCGTAGCGCCGCTGGCAGGGCTACGGGATGTGGGTCTCCGCCGCAGGATGCCTGCATCCCGCGCGCCGAACTTGGCTTTCGGCCCTGATTGGAGTACAATACGACTGGCGACGGATGATCCAGCGTCTTTGGCGATGCGGCCAGTGCGGCCGCGAAGACGCTGGCGAGGATGGAAGTATGTTATCAACGCAACGAATCGAACGGCTGCGTAGGAATCTGTTGGAGAATCAGGCGCACTTACGACGACAACTGGCCAACCTCACGGCAAGCTCGGCCGAGATCAACGTGGGTTCGGGCAATCATATGGCCGAGGATGCCACGGCGGCCTTCGACCAGGCGACGATCGTTTCGCTGCGCCGGAGCCAGGAGTTGGCCCTGGCGCAGGTGGATCAGGCGCTGGCGCGCATGATGCAAGGCGCTTACGGCCAGTGCGAGCGTTGTCAGGAGGAGATTGACTTCGCACGCCTCAAAGCAGTGCCGCACGCGCCATTGTGCATGAGTTGTCAGAAGCTCGTCGAGTTGTGATCGGTAGACGCCAAATACCAGGAGTCCCTTTCATTGAAGCGTTCACTGCTTAGCTGGGCAAGCCTGCCCCTGGTCGCGGCCGTCATCGTGGCGGCCGATCAGTGGACCAAGGGTTGGATCGAGAAAAGCTTGCCGTTGGGCGGTTCCCTCGCGCCTGTGCCCGCATTGGAACCCTATTTCAACCTGGTGCACACGAACAACACCGGCGCGGCGTTTGGCCTCCTGCAAGGGTATGCCGGCATGTTCATCATCATCGCTCTGGTTGTCGTTGCCATCGTTCTCTTCTATGCGCGCCAACTCCCGGCCAGCGCCTGGCCAGTGCGGATCGTCCTGGGCATCCAATTGGGCGGCGCGGTCGGCAATCTGATTGACCGGCTGCAGCACCAGGGCGCGGTGACCGACTTCCTGCTCCTCACCCTGCCCATCGGCGACCGCATCTACCAATGGCCCGCGTTCAACGTGGCCGACAGCTCGATCGTGGTGGGCACGATCTTGCTGGGCATTTTGATGCTGCGGGCCGAGGACAAGAAGCCGGAGGTCCAACAGGCAGAGGCCTGAAAGAGGGTTGTCCGATGAGCACGCTCGCGATCGAAATCCCGCAAGACATCCTGGACTCCGCGCGGCTGACGGTGACTGAGCTGAAGATTGAGTTGGCTGTCTATCTCTACGGTCAGGGGCGATTGTCCATTGGCAAGGCGCGGGAATTGGCGGGGATGTCGTTATGGGAGTTTCGGCAGTTGCTCGGTCTGCGAGGAATCGCCCCCCACTACGATGAGGCCGAACTGGACAAGGACCTTGCCACATTGCGGAGGCTGGGGCGGCTATGATCGTAGTGAGCAATACGTCGCCGCTCACCAACCTCGCAGCGATCGGTCAGTTTGATCTTCTCCACAAGCTGTACGGCGAAATCCACATGCCATTGGGCGTATGGGATGAACTGAATGCCGGAGGCAAACGCTGGCCCGGTCGGGATGAAGTGGCGCGATCTGACTGGGTGAAGCACCATACGGTTCAGAACCGGGCATTGGTGACTGCTCTGCTTCGAGACCTGGAATCGGGGGAGGCAGAAAGTATCGCTCTGTGTCTCGAACTTGCGGCTGACCTTCTTCTTATGGATGAGAAGGAAGGTCGGCGGGCCGCTGAGCGACATGGGCTGAATGTGATCGGGGTTGTAGGCGTGCTCATAGAGGCAAAAGCAAATGGGTTTGTGAATCACGTGCGGCCCTATCTTGATGCCTTGCGTCGGATCGCCGGCTTTCGGTTGCGTGAATCACTATACAGTTATGTTCTGACGATAGTTCACGAAGATTAAGTATGGTGTCCATTCAGGCATCGGAAGTCGTCTCGACTTCCGATGTTGTGTCTTCTGACCTGGGCGACGAGGAGGTCGGCGGCGAAGCCGTCATCACCCTGGCCGTGGCTGAGCCCGGCGCGCGGCTGGACAAGTGGCTGGCCAGCCAACTGCCGGCGCGCTCGCGTTCGGAAATCCAACGCTGGATCGAGGCGGGGCAGGTCACGGTGTGCGGCCGATCGCTGAAGGCCAGCTACCGGCTGGCATCCGGCGATGAGATCGCCGTCGTCATCCCCGAGCCGGAGGACTACGCGGTCGAGCCGGAGCCGATTCCGCTGGATGTGGTCTACGAAGACGGGGATTTGTTGGTGGTCAACAAGCCTGCCGGCATGGTCGTGCACCCTGGAGCCGGCAACTGGCATGGTACGCTGGTCAACGCCGTGTTGCATCATAGCCCGGGGCTGGCAGGGGTCGGGGCCGCGCGCCGGCCTGGCATCGTCCATCGGCTGGACAAGGACACTTCTGGCTTGATCCTGGTAGCCAAGAACGATGCTGCGCACCGCGCATTGCAGGTGCAGTTCAAGGACCGGGCTATCCAAAAGACCTACCTGGCGCTGGTGTATGGGGAGGTGCAGCCGTCGCGCGGAGAGATCACTGCGCCGATCGGTCGCGATCCACGCCAGCGACATCGGATGGCTGTGGTATCGGCTGCCGCCGGCCGGCCGGCAGTCACGCGCTACGAAACACGAGGCCATTACGTCGCGGTCGCGGCTGGTCGGCCACAAACCGATCGGCGGTTCACCCTATTGGCCTGCTATCCGCTTACCGGCCGCACCCATCAAATCCGGGTGCACCTGGCGCACGTCAGACATCCCATCGTCGGCGACGATACTTACGGTGGACGTCGCCGGCCGCTGCTTGCCTGTCCGCGCCAGTTTCTTCATGCCCACCGCCTGCGATTTCACCTGCCAGCGACTGGGGAGCTGCTGGAGTTCGTCGCGGAGCTGCCGGAAGATCTAGAGAGTGTCCTCGCCACATTGGCGGCCGTGTAGCTGACCTCGACCTGGCTTGCTCGCCCCCGCATCTCCAAGGCTATCCGGTCGGCCCGGCACCACGTGACATTGCCTGCACCGCGCCTCATACACTTCGCGCGCGCCGACCAGGATGATTGGATCGCTGTAGTTGGCGGGATCACCGTTGATCAGGCGTTGCGTGCGGCTGGCCGGCGCTCCACAGACCACGCAGATGGCGTGCAGCTTGTCCACGATCTCCGCCTCGGCCATGAGCAGCGGCATCGGCCCGAATGGCTCACCGCGGAAGTCCAAATCCAACCCTGTGATGATGATTCGCAAGCCGCGCTCGGCCAACGCGCGCGCGATATCGGCCACGGACCAGTCGAGGAACTGCGCTTCGTCAATCGCGGCGACGGTGGTATCGGGTCGCAGCAGGTCCAGAATGTCAGCCGCGCTGCCGATGATTTCGGCCTCGAAGTGCATACCATCGTGCGAAGCCACGTGGTTGAAGGAGTAGCGATCATCCAGTTTGGGCTTGAAGACTTGCACCCGTTGGCGCGCGATCCTGGCCCGGCGGACGCGGCGGATCAGTTCCTCGGTCTTGCCGCTGAACATGCTGCCGCAGATGACTTCGATCCATCCTCCGTTGGGTTGGAGGTAGGGCATAGATACCTCGTGGCTAGAGTGAAGGCCAATGGCAGCCGACGCCTGAAACCAAAAGCTGGATACATGGAGGCTTCCAGTATCCAGCTTCTTGCTATTGGCCGCCAGCTTCAGATCAGGCGTCGCCGCGGCGTCTGGCCAGACGCTTGCTCTGTTCCGCGACCTTTTGCGCTTCCTGCTGGACGCGCACCTGCTCGACGGTGCCGGCCGTGCGTTCCAGGCGCTTCATGAAGCGATCTACCTGGCCGGCGGTGTCCACGATGCGCTGCTCGCCTGTGTAGAATGGATGACACGCCGAACACACGTCAACCCTGATCTCTGGCACCGTTGCGCCAGTGGTCCAGCTATTTCCGCAAGCGCAAGCAACGCGCGCGCTGGCGTAGTATTTGGGATGAATTTTTGGTTTCATTGGCGTTGCGCCTCACGCTTCCGGATAGACGCTCACGAGCTTCCGGCCGTGCTTCGACTCGAACGTGACATAGCCTTCAGCCTTGGCGAACAGCGTGTAATCGCTGCCCAGGCCCACGTTCGTGCCGGGATGGAATGTCGTGCCGTGCTGCCGTACGATGATGCTGCCCGCGCCCACCAGCTCGCCGCCGAATCGTTTGACGCCCAGACGCTGGCCAACGCTATCGCGACCATTGCGGCTCGAGCCGCCCCCTTTTTTGTGCGCCATCTTTTTCTCTCCTCAACTCAAGCCAGGATTTCATCAATCCGCAGACGGGTATAATACTGGCGATGGCCGCGCTTCTTGCGTTCGCGCTTCTTCGGCGCGTAGTGGAAGAAGAGCACCTTGCGAGCACGACGTTGCCCGATCACCGTGGCGATCACGAAAGCGCCCTCGACCGTAGGCCGACCCACGGTGACGCTCTCGCCATCGGCGATCATCAACACCCGATCCAATGTGACCTGGTCGCCGACTTCCACCGGCAACCGCTCGACGTTCACGAACTCGCCCGGAGCCGCGCGATACTGCTTGCCTCCGGTCTCTACCACTGCGTACATGCTGTTGAATTCCTCCTGCGCGCCGCGCCCACCACCGAACTGCCCTACAGCTCTCTTGCAGGGAAATCCCCGGATGAGACTTCGTCTTGGCGGCCCGCCAAGTGTGGAGCCGACCCACTGCAGAAAACCCGGCCGGCTCACTGGTTCGATAACGCGACGGCACGGCCCGCGTAGGCCGTACCATGCCTTGATTATACCCGGCCTGGCGCTGTCTGTCAAAAAGCGCAGCTTCGCGGGTGCATTGCGCTCTTGGGCAGGGCGGCTTGGCGCGTCGTCGCCATGCGACTGGCGCTCAGGTCCAATACACGTATACGGCCGGGCTGTTCGGCCCGCCGGCTGCGCTCCACTGGAAGACCCACCAGGCGTCGTGAGGACTCAGATTGACGCAGCCGTGGCTGCGCGGCGCGCCGAACGCGTCGTGCCAGTAGGCTGTGTGCAAGGCATAGCCGCTGTAGAAGTAGCACGTCCAGGTGACGTCCTCGATGTAGTAATAGCTGCCCCACTGAGGATCGCCGCCGGCCATCACGCCTGTGGCCAGCCGGCGCCACGTGCGGAAGATGCCCTGGACCGTGGGCATGCCGGCCAGCCCGGAGGCGATCAGGGCGGCATACACCGGACGATCGCCTTCGTAGGCTACCAGTGTTTGTTCTTCGAGGCAGACGCCGACCCAACGCTCCGCGGGGCCGATGCTCAGAGGGCGCGGCTTCGGTCGCGCCACGCCGATCTGCGTACCCTCTACCCACCGGCCGTCGCCGATGCGATACCAGGGAACGCCCGCCACGAAGCGCGTATCCAGGATCGGGAGCGCCTGATTGTGCATCACCTGGTCCAGTGGCGGATTGTCGTTGGAGACGCCGGGCCGGCCGCGCACGTTGAGGGCTGCGGCGACCACCCATCCGATCGGCAAAGCTGGCCGCTCGGCCGACGAGCTGGCGGCCGCGGCCAGCGACCGCGCGCCGCCCTCGATGATGCGCACCCAGCCGCCGTGCACCCATCGCCTGTCGCCGATGCGATACCAGGTCGCGTCGCCATAGGCCTGTTCTTCATAGATCGTCACCTCGGCGCCGTAGTAGAGCAGCCCCACAGGCGGGTTGTCGCCGCGCACGCCGGGTTGGCTCCGCACGTTGAGCGCATCGGCGGTCACTACCCCGCGGCGGACGGCGGGCGGCGGCTCTGGCGGAGGCGGAGGAGTGGGCGGGGTCTCCTCTAGCAGTTGCACCCATCCGCTGTGCACCCAGCGCCCCGCGCCGATGCGATACCAGGTCGCGTTCGCGTAGACCGCGTCTTCATAGATGCCGACCTCCGCGCCGTTCAGCAACTGATCAATCGGCGGGTTATCAGCCCGCACGCCGGGCTGGCCGCGCACATTCAGGACATCGGCGGTGACGACGCCGCGACGGCTGGTTGGTGGAGGCGGTGGCGGCGGCGGCGCAGGTTCGTTCAGCTCCACACCGCGCAATTTGGATGGCGTGAACAGGCTTACGGCGCTGGCGGCGATCCAGTCGCCGCCAGCCGTCTGATACCAAGGAGCGCCGGCTATCGATAACTCGGCGCGAATGGAGAGATAGACGCCAGGACCGACGACGCGCGAGACCTGGCCCCCCCCAGGCGCGGTGTAGACGCGCTGCCAGCCCAAGGCTGGCTGGCCATAGCGATATGGCAGCCAGGCCGGCGGGCTGGCCGTCGAAGCCGAAACGTCGGTCGCCATCACGGCGGGCTGAGCCGCGGCCGGCGGTTGGGGTAGCTCGGCCAGGGTCAGGTCCGGCGCTGTCGCCTCGGCCGGCAAGGTGATCTCCAACTCGCTGCGGGCTAACCCAGCCAGCCAGAAGCCATCGGCATCCAGCAGGTCGAGCGTGACCACGTAGCCCCCGAGCTTCGGGTAACTCAGACGCCATTCACCTGTCTGTTCTGCCCCGGCGCTGCCGGCCAGGACGTGGACTTGCCCTGCGCCGCCGTCGAGTCGTATACTCTGTTCGGGTGCGAGACCCGCCACATGGACCCTGGCGATGCGCTGGAGGGGGTTGTCGCGCGTGCGCTTGATGGAGAACAGGTGTGTCTCGGGAAGCGAGAACACCTGGCTTGCCCCAGAGCGGCCGGGTTCGACCACCTTCTCGGCCAGGCGGTCGCCCCAGTGCAGCCGGGCCGAGAACGGCCCAGGCGTCGCATAGCGATGGCTGCCCAGATCGGTCAGGCGTTGGTCGCGCCATGTGACCGTGGTCGGCGCGCATAGCTCGCCCAACTCCAGCGTGTGGCCGTCGCCGGTCTCCAGCCAGGCCGGCGCCGAAGCCTCCGGTTCCTGCGAGACGGGGGCGGCAAAGGCCAGTTGAAAGCGAACGCTCTCGGCGTCGGGCCCTGGGGCTGTGACAAGTCGAATGGGAACAGACATGGCGGGCCTCCGTGGAACCACGATGGGTATTGACAAATAGCCAATTGTGGGAGGCAGTGTACTGCGAGAGTGCGTTTTCGTCAACCCGGACCGCCGGTCTGCGCAGCAGGGCAGCGCGAACGCCATTTGACTTCGAGTGGCCCGGATAGTACAATGGCCGCTCGAAGCACCCATCTGACTCGACGGAATGGCGATCGTGATTCGCACGCGCTGGAACCTCTTGATGATACTGCTGCTCGGCGTTGGGCTGGCCTGGATTTGGGTTAACCGGGCGCCCGCTGGAACCTCTAACGCCGGTTCACTGTCGCCCGCGCCGGCCGTTGGGCATCCGGCGCCCGATTTCACCCTGACCACGGCGCGCGGTGAACGGTTCGTCATGTCGGCGCAGCGGGGCAAGCCGGTCGTGCTCAACTTTTGGGCCACCTGGTGCCCGCCCTGCCGCGCCGAAGTGGCCGAGCTCGAAGAGGCGCACCGGCAGTACGCAGGACAGATCGTGATCGTCGGCGTGGATCAGGCGGAGCCGGCCGCGGACGTGCGCGCATTCGCAGCGCAGTATGGCCTCACCTATCCGATGCCGCTCGATAGCCAGGCCGAGGTCAGTCGTAAGTATGCGGTTCGTAGCCTGCCCACGACCTTCTTCATTGACCGCGACGGCGTTGTCCGCCGGATCGCACATGGGCCGGTGAACCGTGCGACGCTGGCGCAACTGCTGCGTACGATCTTCCCGTGAGAAAGCAACCTGACAGGTCTGCGTTGGTTCCAAGAGGTGAACATGCTGCCCATCCTGCAAATCGGCTCCCTGGCCATTCCTACCTATCCGCTCGCCCTGGTGCTGGCCGGCTGGGTGGGGCTGGAGGTCGGCAGCCGCGTCGCGGCCAGGCTAGGCCTCGACGGCGATCACATCTACAACGCCGGGCTGTATGCGCTGCTGGTCGGCCTGATCGCGAGCCGGTTGGGTCACGTGATCGCGTTCTGGCCGGCCTATCGCACGCAGCCGCTCGAGATCGTGGGGCTGAACACGCGCGCTCTGCTTCTCTGGCCGGGGGTAGCTGCGGGATTGATCGTCGCGGCCTGGTATGTTCACCGGCGCAAGCTGCCCTGGGCTGCGATGCTCGATGCAGCCGCGGCGGGTGCGCTCGCGGCCATCGCAGTGGCCAGTCTGGGTGAGTTTCTCGGCGGGCAGAACGTCGGCGCGGCCGCCAATGCGCCCTGGGCCGTGAGCTTCTGGGGGGTCAAGCGCCACCCGGTGCAAATCTACGAGGCGTTGGCCGCGGTTGCTGTGCTGGCGGCGACGCTCTCCGCGTTGCGGCTGCCCGCTGGTCCAGGGACGGCGACGTGGCTGGCGGCGTTGGGCTACGGTCTGAGTCGCTGGCTGCTGGAGCCGTTTCGGGCTGAGTCGGCGACGGTCCTGAACGGAGTGCGCGCGTGGCAGGCGGCGGGGCTGGCGTTGGCCCTGATCGCACTGTGGGGGCTGCGCGGGCGCATCGGGTCTGTGGGCCAAACGGAAGAGGGCTGAGAGTCGCTGTGCGCAGTCACGCCTGCGCCACGAAGATCATGCGCCGATCATCACCCTGCTGCGGCTGCACGCCTGAGTAGGCTTGCCAGAACTCCTGGATGCGGAACCCAGCCGCTTCCAGCCCCGCAGCGTAGACGTCAGTCGGCCGGATGCGCAAGGCGTGGCTGGCGCTGAACTCCTCACGTTGGCCGCCCCGCCGCACGACGAAATCCTGCGTCATCTCCCAAATCTCTGCGGTCTGGTCGAAACGGTGACGCTCGCGCACATCCACGCCGCCCCAGGCCGTCGGGAAGCGGATGCTCGGAAAGCGCAACCCTGTCTGGCCGGCCGAGGCTACATAGGGCAGTGTGCCCACGTAATCGTAGACCTCAGCCGTCAGCATTCCGCCAGGGCGCAGCGCCCGTCGGAAGCTGGCCAACGCCGCGGCAAGGTCCGCTTCAGCCAGGAGCAGCGCCAGCGGCGAATCCAGGCAGAGGATGGCCCCGAACGCGGCGTCGAACGGCAACCATCGCAGGTCCCCCTGTACAAGCCTGGCCGCGATGCCGGCCTTAGCCAGCCGGCTGCGCGCCACGGTCAGCATGGCAGGATCAATATCCAACCCCACCATTGGGCAGCCAGCCGCGCCGAGCGGGAGTAGATGCCGGCCGACGCCGCAGCCGGCGTCCAGGAACGGCGGCTCGGCGTTGGCCAGAACGCGCTGGAGAAACGCGACCTGGACGTCCAGCGTGGCGCGGTCGCCATAGAGGATGTCGTAGATGCCGGCATAGCCGGCCGGCGGCAAGGTCATCCGATGGCGCTCAGATCGGTCGGCGCATAGACGCGAATGGCCGACTCGCTGTTCAGGGGGCAGCGGTTCTCGCAGATGCCGCAGCCGATGCAACGATCAATCAGCACGTGGGGCCGCCTGAGGATAACCTTCTCGCCCAGGGCGCTCAGCATCTCGGCCTCCTCCAAGACGATCGCCTTCTTGGGCAGGGGACACATCTCCTCGCAGACGATGCAGTTGCGGTCGCTGGCCCAGGGTAGGCAGCGGCTGCGATCAATATACGCGTGGCCGATGATCGCGGTGCGTTTTTCCGCCAGAGAGAGGGGCGGGATGGCAGCCGTAGGGCACGCCTGGCCGCAGGCGTTACACGCGAAATCGCAGTGACCCAGCCGCGGCATGAGCACCGGCGTCCACAGCCCCTGCCAACCGGCTTCTGCCAGGCTCGGTTGCAGGCCCGAGGTGGGACAAACCTTCAGACAGATGCCGCAGCGGATACACCGCGAGAGGAATTCTGGCTCCTGGGCGCCTGGGGGTCGAATCAGACGGGCATGATCGCGGTGCGCGGCCGGCTCGGCCGCAAAGAGGCCCACGGCCGTCAGCGCGGCGCCCGCGGAGACGAGGAATTGGCGTCGCGACGGATCGTAGGAGCGCCAGGCCGCGGGTTTGAGATGGCCGGCGAAGTGCTGGCTGGCGCGCGAACAGGTGGGGACGCAATCCAGGCACATGATACACTCGGCCGGGTCGCTGGCGAAACCGCGGGAGGCGTCAATCGTGCCCGTGGGGCAGGCGCGGGCGCACCGCTGACACTCGATGCAAACATCGCCGACGGTGCGCCGCAGCCAGGCGACTTTGCTTATCAGCCCCAGCAGCCCGCCCAGCGGACACAGATACCGGCACCAAAAGCGAGCGCGCACCGCGTTTAGGGCCAGGATCCCGATGAAGAGGAGCGCCACGAGCACGTTGAGGCCATAGAGCGGTTGTTGCGCGGGCAGGAGCGTTCCGCGGGCTGTGCTCTCCAGCGCATCAATCGGCCCGCGCAGCGGCGGCAGCTTGTACAGGATCGGCTCGCTGGCGCTGAAGAGCGCATTGAGCGCGGGCCACACCGCGGTCGTCAGTGTGCGGTAGATGATCGTGATCGGGTCGAACAGCAGAAAGGTCAGGTTGCCCAGCAGCGCGGCGACCGCGATCAGCGCCAACAGAAAGTACTTGACTTGCCGCCAACGAGGAGACAATCCGCCGCCCGAGGCAGCAGTCGAGTCGTTCTCCTTCGGCCGGGCCCGCCGCGCAGGGGTCCAGTCAAGCGCCGTGCCGAGCGGACAGATCCAGCCGCACCAGGCGCGGCCGAGGAGGAGCGCCGCGACGAGCGCGATGGCCGCGCCGATGAGCAGCGTAACCGTGATCTGGCGCGTCGCGAGCATTTGCGCCAGCCCGGTCAGCGGATCGAGCCGGAAGAACAGATCAGCCGGCAGCCAGCCGGTCTTGCCCGCCGCGATCAGCAGGCCGACGAACAACAGGAACGCGGCGAGTTGAACCCAGGGACGCAGGCGTTGCAGTGTCTTGGCAGGCATAGGGATGGCGCGGGTCAGGGGTCAGGGGTCAGGCGTCAGGCGTCAGACATCGCTCATTGATAGGAGTTACGCAGAGGGCATCTCGAAGGCGTCATTGCGAGGAGCGTAGTGTGCGACGAAGCAATCTCCTGCTTGGCGAGGGAGATTGCTTCGCAAACGGCGCTCGCAATCCTGAAGGATGCTTCGCGATGACGTGCGACTGCGTAAGTCCTGTCATTGAGTTCACGCTTGTTGACGTTTGACGTTTGACGCTTCCCGCCTCACACCCCAATCTCCTCGATCTTCATCGCCTTGAGATCCATCTGCCCCAACCCCATTTCCGCGCCGTAGCGGATGTAGTCGATGTCGTCTGGCTTCAGGTTGAAGAGGGTGGTGGCATAAGCGTCGGCTGCGACGACGTCGGCGCTGGCGATGACGGTGTCGATCTTCTTGACGTCAGCCAGGTTACCGCCGGTCGGGCCGTTGGCCATCAGGATGCGCACGGCATCCACGATGGTCAATTGCGGCTTGATGACCGTATTGATGTCGGCGATGGATTGATCCAACCCGCGTGAGTGCATACCGGTGCGGTCTTGCACCACGCCCATCAGGTTCTTCATGCCCAGGGTCAGGCGGGTCGCGCCGTGGTCTTTGGCGATAGGGACGTTGATGACCACATCGGCGTCCAGGATGTCGCCGTAGACGCGCCACTGCCTGATGCGCTTGCCCTGCGGGATGTTGAGATCGCGAAATCTCATGCTGCTCATGGCTTCCATCTCGCCGCCGGCGGCCTTCACAGCGTCTGCGATCCCGCTGGTCTGGTAGCTGGCCTGCGGCGTGCCGCCGAAGGGAAAATCCATCACGCGCACGCGCTTGGCGCCCGCGCCCAGGCAGAGCGACACGATCGCGGCCACGACCTGTGGATTCGTGGTGCTGGCATACTCTGCGCCATGATATGCGTTGCAGATATTGGGCTTGACGATCACATCGTTGCCTTTTTTGACGAAGCGTTCGATGCCGCCGATGGCCTTGACTGCTCGCCGCACCAGCTCGGCCGGATCGGCTTTCGCGCCGCGCGCGACGGCCAGATAGGCTGCGCCTGCGGCGGGCGCGGTCGTGGCCGTGGCCACAGGCTGCGCGGTAGCTGTTGGCGCGACTGTCGCGGTCGGCGGAACAGAAGTGGCTGTCGGCGCCTGGGTGGGCGGGAGCGCGGTCGGCGAAGGCGGCGCGGTCGTCGGTGACGGGATCGGCGCAGTCGGGGACGCAGGGGGCGGCGCGGACTGCGTGGGGGATGCTGGAGCGCTCGGGGTTGGCGCGGGCTTGGAGCCGCATCCGCTGACGCTCAGCGCGGCGCCCGCGGTGGACACGGCGATCAGGCTCTTCAGGAATGTACGACGACTAGACGGTTGCGACATCGACAAGAAAACTCCTCTTAACTCAAAACGCTGAAGCTCGACACGGATGGCGGCTGGCAGTGATGGGCCGGCAGCCAGACACGGATGCTCACGGATGCCACGGATGGCGGCGTGGGCGACCGCG
>Ga0194112_10002093_pt1 | contig 28806 bp, 26 predicted proteins | sample TA2MahC400mmetaG_FD_146191 | JGI IMG/M metagenome (GOLD analysis project Ga0194112, IMG submission 146191) | Freshwater microbial communities from Lake Tanganyika, Tanzania - TA2015016 Mahale Deep Cast 400m | ecosystem: Environmental > Aquatic > Freshwater > Lake | place: Tanzania: Lake... | reverse complement strand
TGGGACGCGGACACGCGGTCCGCAGGAGGCGATCTCCTGGCCCACCTCGGCCAGCTCGGCCCGCACCTTGCCGAAGTCGCGGTAGTCCACGTACGGGATTTCGATGGACTGGCGGAAGGAGATGTGGACGTAGTCGCCGCCGTAGCGGGCCGCCACCTCCGCGATCTTGGGGAGCTTCGAGAGCGGCACTCGCCCGCCTGGGCACTTGAGTCGGACGGTGAACTTGTCGCGTTGCCGCTGCTTGATGATCCCCCCTGTCTTGAGCGTAGTGAAGTCCAACTCCCCGGTCTTTCCCTCAACCGCCACGTCCACCTTCACGCGCGGCTTTTCGTCCTCGATGAAACGGTCAACGGGCATCCTGTGGTCTCCTCATGTCGGGCTCTTGCGGACGAAGAAGTGATAGAGGCCGCCGTCCTGGCGGACCGCCTCGATGCGGTGGCCTTCGTCCTTGATGCTGCGCGGGAGGTCGCGCGCCGCCTCGAGGTCCTTGATGATGATCTCAAGGAGCTGGCCAGGCCCCACCTGTTCGAGGTGGAGCTTGGCCTTCACGAAGGTCATGGGGCAAACGTCCCCGGTCAGGTCGGCGCACCGCACTGGGGCTTCAGCCTGCGCCTCGTCGGGCACGTAGACATTCCTTTCAACGCGTGCGGCCAAGACCCGAGGCAGCAGCCGGGGGCTGGTGGGGGCCGGGTTCCACGTCGCCCCGCGGCTGCGCCGTCGGAAGAGGTGGAGGCGCTAGCCGGGGGGCATGGGGGCCGGGTTCCACGCTCCCGCGCGGCTGCGCCTCCAAGGACGAAGATATGCCAAAGACCTCGAATCTACGCTTCCCACGCTGCTGCGCCTGTGGCCTGCCAGGCGGCCAGCAGCGCGTGGTGGCGCGGGCAGTAGGTGTCGCCCTGGAGCTGAGCCGCGATGACCTCGCGCTGCCAGTGGGCGTTGAAGAGGCGGCAGTGCGGGTCGTCGCAGAATGGCTCGCCGGTGACGGCGTAGAAGAGTGCCTGCATCGCGTAGCCCTTGGCCACCTCGGTGGTGCGCGGGTCGCCCTGGCGCAGGGCGCTCTCGCCGGATTCAGCGGCGGCATCGAGTCCGAGGCGCCGCGCCAGGTAGTGCTCGCGCTCGCGCGCCGGCGCCTGCACCAGGCCCTCGGTGGAGAGGACCGACGGGAAGCCGTAGAGGCTCACCCGCGCGTGGTAGCGGCGGTCCGCCTCGTCCCACGTGGCGATCAGGCGCTCAGTCACCCAGATGTGCGCCGCGCGCTGGTGGCGCTCGGCGTGCGGCAACACGTTGAAGGCCACCTGCTGGAGCTCGAGCCCGTCGTAAGTCACCCCGGCGGCGGGCCGGGCGGCGCCGGCGAGGAGCCGGGCCTCGAAGTCGAGCTCGGGCCTCAGCGGCCGCCGCGTGCGCTCGGCCACCTGGCGCGTTGGGTCCTGCACGCGGATGCGGCAGAGCTCCTCGGCGAGGCCGGCCAGGGCCTCCTGGCCCCCGGCGCCGCCGAGCGCGTGGCGGAGCACGTCGGGCCGCAGAGTCACCTCCAGCCGCGGCAGCCACTTAATAAGGTACTCGCCCACGGCTGCCGCGTCAAGCCACGGCTGGCCCACGCCGTCGTAGAGGTACACGTGCGGCCAAAGGGTCACGACTTCGCCTCGGGCGCTCTGTCGAGCACCGCGCCGGCGTCCTCGAGCTGCTTGATGTACTTCGCCGGCTCCTTTCGGATTTTGGGGAGGCAGCCGCCGCAGCAGGCGTAGATGCGCTTCCCCTCGGCGTCCACGAAGAGCTTCTTGTCAATCTCGCCGCCCATCACCGGGCAGGCTCGCCTCGAGCAGAGCCAGGGCGGCTTGCGCGCCGCGCTGGCCCGAGAGGAGCATCGCGCCAAAGGTCGGCCCCATGCGTGGGAGGGCAAACACGCTCGAGACGGCCATGCCAATGACGATGAGCCCCGGCTGCACCTCGCCCGTGTGCTCCACCACGGCGTCCTCGGAGCGCTCGACCCACATCGGGGCGCAGCCAGGGACCTCGAGCAGCCCGCGGTCGGCCAGCTTGCGGCACACCGCCGCGTCGTGGCCAGTGGCGTCCACCACCACTCGCGCCTCCATCGCCACGGGGTCCACGCACGTGATCTCGCGGGGCATGGACTGGACGGGAGTCCAGTTCACCACGAGTCCCGCCACGCGGCCGCCCTCGCGCAGCACGACGTCGTCCACCACCGTGAGGTTTGCGAACTTCACGCCGGCGTCGCAGGCCGCGGCGATGAGCTTCGAGCAGGCGTGCGGGCCGTCGGCCACGTGGAGCCCCTCCGACACCTTCTTGTGCGGCACGCCGAGGGCGTCGAGCACCTTGTCGGCCGGCTCGCGCACGGTGACCTTGTTCATCAGGTATCCGCCGATCCAGAAGCCGCCGCCGAGGTAGTTGTTGCGCTCGGCGATGAGCACCTTCAGCCCCTTCTCGGCCAGGAGCTTGCCGCACATCAGGCCGCTCGGCCCGGCGCCCGCGATCAACACGTCGCTCTCGACGTACTCCTCGAACTGGCGGGCGAACTCGTGGACGATTGCCCGCGTGACATCCTTCTCGCCCGCCTTGCTGAAGAGGGGGGCTGACTCGGTGGCCATCGCGCGATTCTCCTCAGTGCGATCGATCGAATCGATCGAATCGATCGGATCGGTCAGATGATAAGAAGCTCGTGGCCCCGCCTCAGCGGCGAAACCCCGGGCCGGGTAAGGGTTCCGCAACAGGCAGGACCACGAGCAAGATTGTCGTCGGCCTCGATGACGCCGCCGGCCACGATGGCGCCCTGGGCGTCGTAGAGCACGAGCCGCTGCCCAGGGGCCGGGGCGAACTGCGGCTCGTCGAACTCCACGGACAAGGTGGCATCAGACAGGCTCAGGACAGTGCAGGGCGCCGGCTCGCCGAGCGACCGCACCTTTCCCCAGAGCCGCTCCCCCGCCGCCAGGCGGTCGGGGGCCAGGACGTTCGCCTCGCCCGCCCGCACGCGGCGCCAGCAGGCATCCTCGCGGCTCCCCACGGTCACGGAGTTCGCCTCGAGGGAGATTGCGGTGACGTAGAGCGGCTTTCCCGCGGCGATGCCGAGGCCGCGGCGCTGGCCCAGCGTGAAGCCCGCAATCCCCTCGTGCTGGCCGAGCACGCGGCCCGCGGTGTCCAGGATAGGCCCGCTGCGCCGCCCGGCCTCGCCCTCAAGGGCGTGGCGGTAGTCCCCCTCCCCGGCGAAGCAGAGCTCCATGCTCTCCTGCTTCTCGGCCACGGGGAGGCCGGCTTTTCTGGCGAGCGCGCGGACGGCGGCCTTGGCCAGCTCGCCCAGCGGGAGGAGCAGGAAGGGCAGGCGCCGCGCCGGGACGCCATAGAGGAAGTAGCTCTGGTCCTTCGCGGCGTCGGCGGCCCTGGCCAGGCGCACCTGGCCGGCCACGGAACCGACTCGCGCATAGTGGCCAGTCGCCACGTGCCGCACGCCGAACCGCTCCTCAATGGCGTCCCACACCAGCCCGAACTTCAGCGCCGCGTTGCAGTCAACGCACGGGCTAGGCGTCCGCCCCTCCGCGTATGCGCGGCGGAACGGCGCGATGACCAGGGCCTCGAAGGGCTGGACGACGTCGACGAAGTAGTGCGGGACGCCGAGGGTACGGCAGACGAGAGCAGCGTCGGCGCCGCAGCAGGGGCGCGTGGCCGTGCAGCCGTTGGCCACGGGCACCTTCATCGTGACGCCCAGCACCTTCCGGCCCGCCTCCTTCAGGAGCAGCGCCGCCACGGAGCTGTCCACACCCCCGCTCATGAGCACGGCCACATCGCGGCCCGAGCCTGCGCTACCCCAGGGTTCGAGGCTGGGCGGAAGCCATCGCAGACTGGACCGAAGCTCTGGCGGACTCATCACGGCGCTCAGACCTTTGGCTTCCCCTCGTCGCCGAGGACCTTTGCGAAGTAGCTGCTGTACTTGAACCCGCCGTCGGGCGAGACGGCGACGGCGACGCCTTCGAGCTCTGGGGCGAGGACTTCGGCGGCGTGGACGATGGCGCCGGTGGACGGCCCGACGATGAGCCCCTCCTCGCGGAAGAGCCGCTTGGTCATCGCGTAGGCCGGCGGGTCGTCCACCCGCACCACGCGGTCTATCACGCCGCGGTCGAGGATGGCAGGCTGCTTCGACTCCTCCATGTTCTTGAGGCCGGGCAGCCTGTGGTTCTTCTGGGGCTCGATGGCGATGACCTTGATGTCCGGGTTCTGTTCCTTGAGGAACCTGCCGACGCCCGTGATGGTTCCGCAGGTGCCGAAGCCTGCGAGGAAACAGGTCACTTGCCCCTCCGTCTGCCGCCAGATTTCAGGGCCGGTGGTCTCGTAGTGGGCGCGGACGTTGTCGAGGTTCTCGTATTGGTTCGGCATGGCGAAGCGTTTGCGGCCCCCCTCGCTGTTGACGAACGAGTGTGCGAGCGCGATGGCGCCGTCCTTCGGGTGCTTCGTCGGGCAGAGGTCGTCGGGCGTCTCCCACACTTCGGCCCCGAGCATGCGCAGGAGGACGCGCTTCTCCTCTGGCACGACGTTCGGGATGGTGACGGTGAGCTTGACGCCCATCAGTGCGGCGAGGGCGGCGAGGGCGATCCCCGTGTTGCCGGAGGTCGGCTCCACGAGCTCCTTGCCCTCGAGCTCGCCGCGCTCGGCCATGCCCTGGAGCATGTAGAGCGCCGTGCGGTCCTTTATCGAGCCGAAGGGGTTGAGCCATTCGAGCTTGAGATAAAGCTCCAGCGTGGGGGACGGCACGACGCGGTTGAGGCGCACCAGCGGGGTCGGGCAGCCGAGGCTGCCGATCAGCTCGCGGATGTCGTCGTAGCGGCGGAGCGCGGGGTCCGACCTCAGGCTCTGCTTCTCAGCGATTGCGTTCATTGCGGCACTCACTCATCAGCGCCCACGGCGCTGGGCTCCGGCGGAAGTCACTCCTCGCCATCCGCGCAGCAGGGCGACAGGGCGATGTCCGCCACGTCCTTGATGATCGGCTCCTTCCCGCACAACGCGCAGGCGGGGTTGGGCGCACGGCTCGCTAGCCGCACGCTCCAATCGAGGGCGTCGAACAGCAGCATGCGGTGCGAGAGCAGTTCGCCGAGGCCGAGGATGACCTTGATGGCCTCCGTGGCCTGGAGCGCGCCGAGGACGCCTGCGACCGGCCCAAGGATGCCGGCCTCCTGGCAGCTCGGCACGAGGCCGGGCGGCGGCGGCTCCGCAAGAAGGCACCGGTAGCAGGGGTTCCCGCGGCCAGGCAGCACGGTGAGGAGCTGCCCCTCGAACTGCACCACCGCCGCCGATACCAGCGGCACCCGCTCGAACCAGCAGGCGTCCGCCACGAGGAACCGCGTGGGGAAGTTGTCGCTCCCGTCGAGCACCACGTCCCAGCCCCGCACCCGCTCGCGGACGTTTGCGGCGACCAGGCGCTCCTGGAAGACGCTCACCTTGCAGTCGGGGTTGCGAGCCTTGACCGCCTCGGCGGCGGAGACGGCCTTCGGGCGCCCGACGTCGCCCGCCCCGTGGGCTATCTGGCGGTTGAGGTTCGACGGCTCCACCGCGTCGCTGTCCACTATCCCCACGCGCCCGACGCCTGCGGCGGCGAGGTAGAGGAGCGCGGGCGAGCCGAGGCCGCCGGCGCCCACGACGAGCGCGCTCGACCCCAGGAGCCGCGCCTGCCCCCGGCCGCCAACGTCGGGCAGCAGGATGTGGCGCGAGTAGCGCTCGATCTGCTCCTCGCTCAGCGGCACGCCCATCTCCTTGGGATCAATCACAGGCTAGAAGCCTGTGCCACCATTGATTTTCTGAAGGTGGCACAGGCATCTTGCCTGTGGCACCGTTTTGCACGACAGAAACGCGCATCTTCAGCGGGCCACGGCCCGCTGGTTCGTCGCATTCGCCCGCTCGTTCGCGGCGTGCGCATGGGGCCTCGCGTTCGTCGTGAACGTGTCGGTCGTCAGGTAGCGTTCGCCCGTGTCGGGCAGGATGGCCACGATGAGCTTGCCGCGGTTCTCCTCGCGCGCGGCGACCTGTAGAGCGGCGACGACTGCGGCGCCCGACGAGACGCCTGCGAAAATCCCCTCCCGCAGCGCCAGCTCACACGTCGCCCGCTTCGCCTCGCGGGTCTCCACGTGGATGATCTCGTCCACCATCGCGCGGTTGAGCACCTTGGGCACGAACCCGGCTCCGATGCCCTGGATGCCGTGCGGGCCGGGCTTGCCGCCGACGAGGACAGGCGACTCGCTTGGCTCGACGGCGATGGCCTTGAAGGATGGCCTTCGCGGCTTGATGACCTCGGCCACGCCGGTGAGCGTGCCGCCCGTGCCGATGCCCGCCACAAGGATGTCCACCTGCCCGTCAGTGTCGCGCCATATCTCCTCCGCCGTCGTGCGGCGGTGGACCTCTGGGTTGGCGGGGTTCTCGAACTGCTGCGGGATGAGGTAGCGCGGGTCCTCGGCGGCCATCTGCTCGGCCTTCCGCACCGCGCCGGGCATGCCCTCGGTCGCAGGGGTGAGCACGAGGTCGGCCCCGAACGCCCGCAGTATCCGCCGCCGCTCCTCGGTCATGCTCTCCGGCATCGTGAGCACCAGCTTGTAGCCGCGCGCCGCGCACACGAAGGCCAGCGCTATCCCCGTGTTACCAGAGGTCGGCTCCAGGATGACCGTGCCTGGGCCGATCTTCCCCGCGCGCTCGGCCGCATCGATCATCGAGAGCCCGATGCGGTCCTTCACGCTCGAGGCGGGGTTGAAGAACTCGAGCTTGCCCGCCACGCGCCCTGGCAGCCCGCCAGCCACGCGGTCCAGCCACACCAGCGGCGTGTTGCCCACGAGGGCCGTGATGTCCTTCGCTATCCTCATCAGTTCCTCCTCTCAGCCGGTGGCACAGGCGTCCCGCCTGTGGCCCCCGGCACCACCCAGCCGTAGCGCTCGTAGCAGCCGCGCGCCGGCGGGCTCGTCAGGAAGTCCATGAATCTCTTTGCCGCCTCCTTGTTGCGCGCGAAGCTCAGGAGGCCGACCCCAGTGCCCCGGAGCACCTGTTGCCCGGGGGCCAGCTCCACGATCTCGATGCGGCCGGGCGCGAGATGGCCGAAGGCGGACCAGCCGAACGCCGCGTCCACCTTCCCCTGCGCCACCGCCTCCACGATGGCGATGCAGCCGTTCGCGTGGAAGCTGATGTTCCGCCGCACGGCGTCGAGCAGCCCCTCCCGCGCCGCAATATCCTCCCAAAGCCCCTTCAAGCAGTCAAGCACCGACACGCCGACGCGCAGGCCCGGCCGGGCGAGGTCGGCGAGGCCCGTCACGCGGGCGGGGTTGCCCACCGGCACGATGATCGCGGAGCGGCGGCAGGCGATGGTGCGGCGCTCGCCCCGCGCCACGATGCCGCGCACTTCGCCGTCGTCGAGCAGGTACTCGGCCCCACCGATCGCGAGGTCGTGGACGCCGGCCTCGGCGATCTCTTCGAGGAAGTCGTGGCTGCCGTCGCTGCCCACGGCCTCCTCGGCCACGGCCTGGGCGCAGTGGCGGCTGCACACGCTGATGGCCACGGCGACCCCGGTCTGGCGCTCGAAGAGCGCGGCGGCTTCCTCGAGCGGCGCGGCGCACGCCCGCGCCGAGAACACGCGCACCACCTCTTGCCCCGGCCCTTCCGACATCTCGCACTTGCTCCTTTCCAATCGTCCTCGTCCCTCGTCCTCGGCTCCTTTCCCACCGAGGCAGGAAAACCGAGGACGACGGACGAGGACGAGGGACGATTACGACAGGTCGTCAGATTTCGTAGTCGGGCCTCAGCGGCCTCGTGTGGATGCCGCACTCGCCTCCGCACTTGCTCGTGCCCAGCCAGCGGCCGGCACGCTCGTCAGGGCTGGCCGTTATCCGCGTGCAGGGCGCGCAGCCCAGCGACCTGTAGCCCTTCGCGTAGAGGGGGTTCACCGGCACGCCATTGAGCGCCAGGTACTGCCAGACCTCGCGCTCGTGCCAGATGAGGATGGGGTTGAGCTTGATGAGGCCGGGGTCGCGCTCCTCGATCTCCTGGAAGTCGGTGCGCGTGCGCCCCTCGGTGCAGCGCAGGCCAGTCACCCAGCACTTCACCACCATCTCCTCCACCGCGCGGCGGGTCGGCTCCACCTTCAGTATCTCGCAGCAGCGGTCGGGGTCCGTCTCGTACAGGCGGTCGGGGACCGGCTCGTCGCTGCTGAACACCTGGAGCTCGGGGTGGCGTGCGACCTCCTCGCGCATGAACTGCTTGGTCTCTGGCGGCTTGAAACGGGTGGTGATGATGAAGCCGCGAATGTCCGGGCTGACCCGCTTCGCAAGGTGCCACACCACACAGGAGTCCTTGCCCAGGCTGTTGGCGACGACCAACCCGTCGCCGAACTCCTCATACGCCTCGCTGATGAGGGCGAGCGAGCGCTCGACCTTCTGCGCGAAGTTCAAGCTCTCCACAAGGGCCTTGACGTCCTCCTGAACCGCCGCAACTGCCATCCGGGTCCTCTCCTTTCCTCAGATCTGGTACTCAGGCGCCTCGTGCAGGTACTCCTCCTCGGCGAGGAGCTGACGGATCGCCTCGATGTCCTCCCGCGTCAGGTCGGGGCGCAGCCGCAGGTGGGCCAGCGGGTGAAGCTCGCGCCCCCACCGTATCTGCTCCCACATCCGCTCGTGGAAGTAGTAGAGGAGGAAGCGCAGGGTCTGGAAGATGCTCGTGATGCCCAAGGTGTCGCCCCAACTCCTTGTGAAGGCATAGGTTATGACGATCTGCATGACGATGCCGATGAGGCGCCAACTGATCGACTTCGTGAGGCTGCGGATGCGTGTCTCTCTCATTGGCCTAGCTTCCCTGAGTATCCCGACCGTCCTAGTCGGGATACCGCCCCTGAAACACGGCCTCGCCCCGCCCCTCCCTATCCGCCCCGGCCCGGCGCCGCGGCCTCAGATGGCGTAGCTCGCCACGTACTCCGCAGCCTTCCGAGCGTCCAGCTCCACAAGGCTCCGGAACGTCGTTTCGTCGTAGACCCCAGAAACCGCCTCCCGAACCCGCTCCCACATCGGCAGGAACACGCAGCCGCCGTAGAGCGGGCAATCGGCCTTGTTCCCCCCCATCGCGCAGACCACAGGGGCGACCGGGCCTTCCACGAACCGGATGATGTCGCCCACGCTGAGCTCCTCGGGCGCCCGGGCCAACACGTAGCCGCCCCGGCTCCCGCGCTGCGAGAGGACGAATCCCCCCTGCTTGAGCTGGTTCAGGATAACCTCGAGGAACCGCACCGGGATCGCCTGGGCCTCCGCAACGTCCGCGATCCGCACCGGCCCCCCGCCGTAACGCTTTGCCAGCTCGAAGGTAGCACGAACCGCGTACTGGCACTTCTGTGAGATGAACATCCGGTCCTCCATCTCGACTAAATCAATCGGGATTCTACCAAACCCCCGCCGCTTTGTCAAGTCTTTTTTTCCGCCGCCGCTCGTCCTCGTCCTCGTCGTCGTCCTCGTCGTCGTCGCCGAATCTCCTCCCCCCTCGCCGCCAATCATCCGACGACGAGGACGACAACGACAACGACGACGATCGGGAACCCCACAAATCGCGCTTGCGTCCCACCCGCGCGCCGCGTATGATACGCGCCATGACGCCCAACGAACGCCGCAACCTCCGCAACGGCCTCCTCTTCATCTCCCCCTGGATCCTCGGCTTCTGCGTCTTCATGCTCTATCCCATCGCAGCCTCGCTGTTCTTCAGCTTCTGCGACTACCCGATGACTCTCCCCCCGCTGTGGGTGGGCGTAGAGAACTACGTGGACATGGCCTGCGACAAGGTCTTCTGGGTCTCGCTCGGGAACACGGCCTACTACGCGGTGATCGCCCTCCCGCTCGGGATGCTCCTCGCCATCGGCCTCGCGCTCCTCCTCAACACCAAGGTGCGCGGCATGGCCTTCTACCGCACGATCTTCTTCCTCCCCTCCATCGTGCCCGTCGTGGCGATGGCCATCCTGTGGCTGTGGATTCTCAACGCGCGCTACGGCGTGCTCAACTACTCGCTCACCTGCGTCGGCATTCCGGCCAAGAGCCTGCCGCCGTGGCTTCAGAGCGAGCAATGGGCCATGCCGGCTCTCATCCTCATGGGACTCTGGGGCGTCGGATACTCCGTGGTCATCTACCTCGCGGGGCTCCAGGACATCCCGAACCACCTCTATGAGTCAGCCGACATTGACGGCGCAAACTGGTGGCAGAAGACCGTTCACATCACCCTCCCGATGCTCTCCCCCACCCTCTACTTCACCCTCATCATGGGCATCATCGGGACGTTTCAGATTTTCGCCGCGCCCTACATCATGACCGAGGGCGGCCCCGGCCGGGCAACCCACTTCTACTCCTACTACCTCTACAACGTGGCCTTCCAGGACCTCCGCATGGGCTTCGCCTGCGCGATGGCCTGGGTCCTCTTCCTCATCATCCTGGGGCTGACGCTGCTGGCGACCAAGCTCTCGGCGCGTCACGTACACTACGAACGATGAAGCTCTCGACGCCCAAACGCATCGCCGTCCACGCCATCCTCATCGTGGGGTCGTGCATCTTCATCTTCCCCTTCCTCTGGCTCATCATCACCTCGCTGAAGCCCGTCGAGCAGATAATGCAGATGCCGCCCGACTGGCTCCCGCGCGCCCACTACGCCACGCTGGGCGGCGAGCGGGTCAAGGTCGTCAAGGAGCCGCCCCTCGCCGAGCCTTCGGTCATCGTCGTCGCAGTCATCCCGCCGCGCCCCGGCGAGGACGGGCCGCGCAACGAACGCAAGGTCCTCCCAGCCAAGAGCTTCCGGAACGGCCTGGCGGAGATCAAGCTCGCCGAGACCAGGGAAGCCGCCACCATCCGCGTCCCCGCGACCCTCGAGAAACACGTGCCGGAGGCCTGGGTCCTCGTCCGCGAGAAGCTCGAACGCCTGCCCACGGACCCCGGCCCGCCCCCCCGCTGGGACTGCGTTGGCCCCGACCAGATCGAGACGAGGATCGAGCCGGCCTGGTGGAACTACCGCGGCGCCATACGCTACACCGGCTACTACGAAGGCTCCTTCCTCGGCCTGAGCTACAGGCTCCCCATGTTCGTCATCTACCTGCGCAACACCCTCATCGTGGCCGTGTTCGGCGTCATCGGCACCACGCTCTCCAGCGCGCTGGCCGCCTACGGCTTCGCTCGAATCTCCTGGCGTGGCCGCGACGCCCTCTTCCTCGTCGCCCTCTCCACCATGATGGTGCCCTTCACCGTCACGATGGTGCCGCTGTATGGCGTCTTCAAGGCGCTCGGCTGGGTGGGCACCCTCAAGCCCCTCTGGGTGCCCGCCTTCTTCGGCAGCGCATTCAACATCTTTCTCCTCAGGCAGTTCTTCCGCACCATCCCGCACGACCTCTCCGACGCCGCCCGCATTGACGGGTGCAGCGAGTTCGCCATCTTCTGGCGCATCATCCTCCCCCTCTCCAAGCCCGCCCTCGCCGTCGTCGCGCTCTTTCACTTCATGTGGGCGTGGAACGACTTCATGGGTCCTTTGCTCTTCCTCACGCGGCAGGAGACTTTCACCCTCTCCCTCGGGCTCCAGAACTACCAGAGTCAGCACGGCGGCTCCGAGTGGCACTTCCTCATGGCTGCTTCCACCCTCATGATACTCCCCATCGTTGTCCTCTTCTTCTTCACCCAGCGCACCTTCATCCAGGGCATCTCAACCACCGGCATGAAAAACTGATGCCCGGTCGTCCCCGCCGCAGGAGGTGGCGGGGGGTATGGCCCCAATTCTGGTGAGGTTCTTCGGCGCCGAAGCTCCGAACGGAGCGTCCTATAGCGGCCCAGAGCCTGCCCTGAGCGTAGCCGAAGGGGCGAAGCCCTGGGACAGGCGGGCGGCCAGGTTTAGCCCTGTAGGGGCGTACTACCCGCCCTGGGCAGGACGTGGCACCCGGAACCGCATAGTACGCCCTTTCAGGGCTGGCCTACCTACCGCCCCTTTCCCAGGGCTTCGCCCTGGGCTGCTATAGTACGCCCCTATCGGGGCTCCGGAGTGGTTCACCAGGATTGGGGGCCATACTCATGGCAGGGGACCCGTTTGACCTCCGATGCCCGGCGCCGTACAACAACGATGAAACCTCGGGAGTAAGGAAGCACCTATGACTGGCCGAATCACTGCCGACCCTGCGATTTGCGGCGGGTACGCCTGCATCGAAGGAACCCGTGTCCCAGTCTACATCGTCCTCGACTTCCTGGCCGCCGGCAACACCGTAGACGGAATCCTCGCCGAGTATCCCCAGTTGACCCGTGAAGACGTCCTGGCCGCGGTCGAATACGCCGCAATGTTGGCTCGCGAGGAGTTCGAGACGGTAGGGGCATCCTGAGCATGCGCCTGCTTGTGATTGTGGACCCCGCCCGCGTGCGGCGCAGGAGCTAGACAACCCGGCTCGGCTCCCGCCCGCCCCCCGCTCCATCGCTCCTCTCTCGTTGCGAAGCTCCCGCTTCGCAACGCCCCCTCGCCAGCTCCCGCTGGCTTCGGGAAGCAGGAGCTTCCCTGACTCCGTTCCCAAGCGGGAGCTTGGGAACGAGTTCAATGTTCCCTGTATGGAGAGTGGCCACGGCCTCGTTCCCGATGGGCGCCTCCCGGGGGCGTGACTGCGAGGGCATCTCACCGGAGGCCTTCTCCACCTTGCCCGGCGTCTCCGGCCAGAGCGGGTGCTCAGCCCTCACGTGGGCCACAGCGGCCCAGAGACCGACGAGCGGGGCCGCCACGCAGAACGCCGCTGCGAAGCGGATGAGCGCCTTGCTCGCGCGACCGGGCGCGCCCGCACCTGCGTCGGCCCGCCGCGCAGCTATCCGCGCCAGCACCAGGAGTAAAACGGCCGGAACAAGGGCAGCCGCCGTGCCTCCTGCGTACAGGAGCATTTCAGCCTCTATGGCCGCAAGAGCGGGGTTCTTCGGGCGCTCATTGGGATCCTCCTGAGCTCTGGGCGAGAAGGCGTTCAGGTGGATGCCCGGCGGATCATCGTCTCGGACTGGTCTGCGGTCGTCGCGCGCGTACTCGCGGACGATGAAACGCGAGCTGTGGGCCTCGCTGAGCAGGCGCATCATCTCCTTCTCAGCCAAGCGGACGCAGCCAGCGTACTCTGACGCCGTGCCCGCCGCAGTCGAGCGCTGCTCCTGAAGTGCCTGACGCTCGCCGAGCAGCTCTGGGGCGCGCCGCCGCCTGATGTAGAACTCGCTCACACGCTTATCCCCATCCATCCTCCGAATTTCAAGCTTCTCCTTCTCCTTCTCAAGCTGCAAGATGCGGGCCTGGAGGGCTGCATACTTGGGGTTCGGTTCCGCGCTGCCCTCCGTCACCACCTCAGGCTTCTCCTTGGCCAGGTCCTTGCGGAGCTCGCCCACGCTCTCCTCGATCGCGCGGATCTGCTGGCGGAACGAGAGGGCCTCTGCCTCGGCGTTCTCGTACTCCTTCTGGGTTTCCGCCAGCGTGTCCGGCAGCCAGGGATACTGCTGGTTGAACTCCCGCATCTGGTTGTCAATCTCCGACAACTGGGTCTTGGCGACTGCCAGCTTGTCCCGGTAGTACTTGAGATCCGCCTTGGCACGCTCCCGCTGCTCCAGGCGGTCTTCGCCGATGAACTTTATGACCAGTTCATTGACGAGGGCCGCATTGCGCTCCGGCGAAATGCTCCGGTGCGACACGGCAATGTGGCTCGAGCCGAGCGGGACCACCGTGGTCCGCTTCTCCACCTGCTCGTATAACCTCTCCAAGTCGCGCCGATCGTGTGGGTCGAACTCGCCGTACAAGTTCACCTTCCCGCTCTGGACAATGTCCCGTACGGCACTCCAGGACAGCATGCGGACCTTCGCCTGCACGAGCAATCTGTGTAGTTCAGCCGCACTGAACGGCTTCGCCTCCGCCTCGCCAATCGGGCGGCAGTCCTGGATCTCAATGATGGCCATGGACTCGTAGAGCACGGGACCCCAGAGCCATCGCACCACGTCGGGCACCAGGGCCAGCGTGAGGCAAACGGCCATAGTCAACAGCCCCGGGCCGATCAGGAGCCATTTCCAGCGCCAGAAGAGGTCCGGCCTGGGCGGGACGATGCTCGGCTCGCCATTGCTCATTGCGAATACCCTCCAACCGTGGGGTGGGACACCTATACCCTCGTGCGGCATTGTAGCGCGTGGCCGCAGGCTCCGCAAGCCCAATATCGCTCTGCGCACGGCCAGCGCCCCCTTGGCTCGGCTGTGCCTCCTGTCCCCTCTCCCTCGGGGAGAGGGCGAGGGTGAGGGTGCTTCAGAGGCGAGGAGCGCCCAGGCACCCTCACCCCAACCCTCTCCCCAAGGGAGAGGGGAAATGACGTGCAAGTGGAAGAGAGGGCACTGCTCCGACCATCTTACTCGGGCATTGAGTATTGAGAGTTGGATACTGAGTATTGGACTTCCCGATCCCCTTCGGCCGCGGCCGCGCCAGGTGCGGCACGGGCAGCCGCGCGCGCACTGTACGAACCAGGTGGCGCGTGTCAACCACACCACGCCGCCCAATGGCGGCTTGGGCTTGACAGGCGACGGATGGCAGCGTATAATGAAGCTGGGTTCATTATCTGAGCATCGGCTCGCACCCCGAGCCTGGCTTCATCTGATGAACAGGGGTCCCTGAGATGGCGAACGAGAACGGGGCGCAGGCGTTGAGCCGCAAGGAGCGCGAGCGGCTGGCTCACCGCCGCGAGATCATCGAGGCGGCCGAGCGGGTGTTCGCCCGCAACGGCTACCGCGGCTCGACCGTGGAGCAGATCGCGCAGGAGGCCGAGTTCGCCGTCGGCACCCTATACAACTTCTTTGAGAGCAAGGAGGAGCTCTACGAGGAGGTGCTTGCGAGCCTGGTTGAGGAGGCGGTGTCGCGCTTCCGCGAGCGTATCCTCGCCGAGCCTGACCCCGTGAAGGCGGTGGAGGCGCTCGTGGAGCTGCGCGTGGCACTCCTCGACGAGCACAAGGGCTTCGCACGCGTGGTGTTCCAGACCCCGATGGCGGAGCACGGCGATGCCTCGCTCGCACTCCCGCCCCGGTGCCGGGCGCTCATCGAGGCGGCGCAGGCGGCCTTCACCCAGGTGCTCGCCCGCGGCATCGAGGCAGGCGTGTTCGTGGACATTGGGGCGGCGAACCTCGTTGTCTGCCTCCAGGGCATCCTCAACGCCTTCATCGCCCAGTGGCTGCTCCACGAGTCGCAGGAGCCCGTGGCCGAGCGCGTGGCGCGGCTGCGCGGGATCGTCCTGAGCCTCATCCTGCGGGAGAATGAAGGAGGAGGACCGTGCGTATGACCCCCAATCCCTGCACTCGCCCTGCTTCTCAATCGTCGTCGTCGTCGTCGTCGTCGAATCTCCGGGACGGCGCGAGCCGAGGGACTCGACGACGACGACGAGGACGACGACGAGGACGAGCTATCGCGATGGCAGCCCCCCTGGCCGCGCTGCTGTTGTGTGGGTGCATGAGTCTCGGGCGGTTCAGGGCCGACGTGGAGCGCAGCCGCGAGGCGGCGGTGGCAGCCTGGGAGCGCGCACGGGCGGGCAAGGAGGACCCCGTGCGGCCGCGGGCCAGCGGCCCGCTGTCCCTCGACGCCGCACAGGTGCTTGCGATGGGGAACAACAAGCAGCTCCTCGCCACCATCGAGGAGAAGGAGGTTGCGGCCGGCCGCCTCACCGAGGCCTGGTCCGCCGTCTACCCCGCCGCCACCCTCACCGCCACGTATCGGCGGGTGGACGAGGTTTCGAGCTTCGCGGCCGGCCCGCAGACGATCACGATCGGGAGCCTGAACAACTACTCGCTCGACCTGGCGCTGCGGCAGCCGGTCTTCCACGGCGGCGCAATACTGGCGGGCATCAGAGCCGCGCGCGTCTACTGCCTCCTCGCCGACGAGCAGGTGCGCGCCGCCGCACAAGGCGTCCTCTTCCTGGTCCGCAAGGCATACTACGACGTGCTCCTGGCCGCGGAGCTCGTGCGGGTGAGCGAGGGGGACCGCGAGCTGGCGCGCCGCTATCTCGAGGAGGTCGAGAAGAAGCTCAAGGCGGGCACGGCCAAGGAGTTCGACGTGCTCCGCGCCCGCGTGGAGGTCAGCACGATCGAGGCCGAGCTGATCGAGCGGCAGAACGCCCTGCGGCTCGCAAAGGCCGTGCTCCTGCGCGTGATGGGCGTCGCGCAGGACAGCGACGTGAGCCTTTCGGACAAGCTGGTGCATGAAGCGGCCAGCCCGCAGCTCGCGGCGTCGGTGGCCCGCGCCTTCCGACAGCGCCCCGAGCTCCTCCTGGCCGAGCTCGGCATCAGGCTCCAGCACGAGGCGGTCAAGGCCGCAAGCGCCGGCTGGTTCCCGGTGCTCGACCTCTTCTGGACGGGGACCTACGCGAAGCCGGACCCGCGCTCGGCTACGAGCATCAGGTGGAACGACGCCTGGTCGGCGGGGGCGAGCGCGGCCTGGACCCTCTTCGACGGCTGGCGGACCAGCGCCCGCGTGCGGCAGGAGACGGCGAAGCGGAAGAAACAGGAGATCGGGCTCCTCGACGCCGAGGACCAGGTGCTCCTGGAGGTGCAGCAGGCCCTCCTGAGCGTCGAGGACGCCGAGAAGCTCGTCGGCTCGCAGTCGGCCAACATCCAGCGCGCGCAGGAGGGCCTGCGGCTCGCGCAGGTGGGCTACCGCGGCGGCGTGACCACCGAGGTCGAGGTCCTCGACGCCCGCCAGGCCCTCTCGCGCACCCAGGCCATCTACTACCGCGCCCTGCACGCCCACATGATGGCCAAGCTCGCACTCGAACGGGCCACCGGCGCACTCGAACCGCCGGCTAAGAAGGGAGAGGGAAAGTGAGAGGGAGACTGGAAGGAGAGTGAGGAGTGAGGCGGGAGGAGCGATGAGCGTCGAGTGAGGTCCGTGCGCACGGCCCTCTTCGTTCTTCACTTTCACTCTCACTCTCACTCTCACTCTCACTTGTCACTCGACGAAGGAGTTGTGAGATGAAGCTATTGCTGAAGACCCTCGCCTGGCTGCTCGTGCTGGGAGCGGGCGGCTATGTGGTGTTCCGCGTGGGCTACAAGCGCTACCTCGAGAAGAAGGCGGCGGCGAAACAGGAGGCGAAGGCCGCCGAGGCCCGACGCGTCACTGCCTTCCGGGTGACGCCGCGCGACCTCCGCCAGACGGCGCTCCTCACGGGCACCGTGAAGCCGATGGCCGAGGTGCGCGTGATGGCCAAGGTCAGCGGCAGGCTAGACTCGCTGCGGCTCAAGGACGGCACACCGGTCGAGCAGGGCACGGTCATCCCCAAGAAGGGGACGGCCATCGCGGTGATTGACCACGAGGCGTTCGCCGCCCAGGTGAAGCAGGCGGAGGCCACGGTGAAGGCCCTCGAGGCCGAGCTCGCGCGGGTGAACGCCAAGGCGCGGCCCGAGGAGCTCTCCATCGCGGAGTCCAACGTCAAGGCCGCCCAGGCCGCCATCGAAGGCGCAAAGGCCACCGTCGAGGGCGCAAGGGCCGCCGTCGCTCAGGCACAGGCCGCACTCAAGAACGCCGCGGCCGACGTGGAGCGCACGCGGAACCTCTTCAAGGACAAGGTGGCGACCCAGCAGCAGCTCGACGCGGCGGAGGCCCAGTTCACCATCGCCCACGAGCAGCACCAGGGGGCGCAGCAGCAGGTGCGCTCCGCCGAGCAACAGGTGCGCTCCGCCGAGCAGCAGCTAAGGTCGGCGCAAGAGCAGCTCGCTCTCACCGAGAAGGGCGCCCGCCAGGAGGACCGCGACGCCGTGGCCGCCAAGATCGAGCCCGCCAAGGCCGCGCTCGACCTCGCTCGCATCAGCCTCGAAGAGTCCACCATCAAGGCCCCCATCGCCGGCGTCGTGGCCTACAGGAACCTCGACGAGGGCAACATGGTCACCCCCGCATCCTGCATCGTCACGCTCGTCCAGGTGGACACGGTGAAGGTGGTGGTCGGCGTGGCGGAGCGCGACCTGGCACTCCTGAAGGAGGGGGCGACGCGGGCCAGGGTGAGCGTGGACGCCTACCCCGGCGAGGCATTCGAGGGCACGGTGCAGAAGGTCAGCCCCGTGGTGGACGAGCGGACCCGCACCGTGGAGGCCGAGATACACGTGCCGAACGCCGGCCGCCGCCTGAGGCCCGGAATGTTCACTCGCGTCGAGCTCGTCCTCCGCGAGAAGAAGGCGGTCCCTGTCATCCCGGAGAACGCCGTGACCTGGGTGGGGGACAAGCCGTTCGTCACGCTGGTCAATGACAAGAAGGCCCATCGCGCGCCCGTGACGCTTGGGCTGGCCGAGGGGCCGGCCGTCGAGGTCGTCGCCGGCCTTCAGCCCGGCGCACTGATCGTCACCCGCGGCCACCAGGGGCTGAAGGACGGCGACCCCGTTGTGGTCGCGGAAGAGAAGGTAAAGTGAATCGGGCCCAGCCGGACCGTCGCGCTTTCGCGCGAAAGCGCGACAATCCCAACAGGAACCAGTTCGATGAAGCTGCCAGCTTATTCCGTGAAGAACCCGGTCACTACGCTGATGGTGTTCCTGGGCATCCTGGTGATCGGCGGGTTCTGCATCACGCAACTGCCGATTGACCTGATGCCCGAGATGGAGCTGCCGGCGATCACGGTGCTCACGGTCTACCCCGGCGCCGCCGCCGAGGACGTCGAGACCAAGGTCACAAAGGTCCTCGAAGACCGCATCTCGACCACCCCCGAGATCAAGCACATCGTCTCGAAATCGAAGGAGGAGGTGTCGGTCATCCGCCTGGAGTTCGAGTGGGGCGCCAACCTCGACGCCCGCGCGAACGACATCCGCGACCGCATCGGCTTCGCAAAGGTGGTCCTGCCCGACGACGTCGAGGACCCGCTCATCCTGAAGCTCGACATCTCCACCTTCCCCATCATGTTCTTCGGCGTCAGGGCCGAGGAGAGCTACGGCAACCTCTTCAAGCTGATTCAGGACGAGGTGGCCGATCCGCTGAAGCGGCTGCCCGGCGTGGGAGCGGTGGTCATTCGCGGCACGACTGACCGCCAGGTGAACGTCGAGTTCGACCGCCAGCGCCTCGCAAGCTACGGGCTGACGCCTCAGGACGTCGTCCGCACCGTCGGCCTCGAAAACCAGACCATCCCCGGCGGCAACGTCAAGCAGGGCGTCACCGACTACCTCATCCGCGTGCCCGGCGAGTTCAAGGACGTCGAGCCGATGAGGCGCATCGTGCTCAAGTCCACCAACGGCTCAGTCGTGCGCCTGGGCGACATTGCCACCGTGGAGTTCGGCCACCGCGAGGAGACCCAGAAGGTGCGCGTGAACGGCGCAAAGGGCCTCATGTTCATGGTCCAGAAGCAGTCGGGCGCCAACACCGTCAAGGTCGCAAAGAGCGTCCGAGCCGCGCTCCCGGCACTCCAGAAGCGCCTGCCCAGCGACGTGCAGATAAGCGTGATGATGGACTCCTCGGAGGACATCGAGCGGTCGCTGAAGGACCTGACGGGTTCGCTGTGGCAGGGCGGGGCGCTGACGGTCCTGGTCGTCCTCGTCCTCCTGCGCAGCGTGGCCGGCACCTTCGTCATCACCCTCACCATGCCCTTCTCGCTCATCCTCACCTTCATCCTGGCCTTCTTCTTCGGCTACACGATCAACATGATGACGATGTTCGGGATGATCATCGCCATAGGGATGGTGGTGGACAACGCGATCGTGATCCTCGAGAACATCGCGCGCCACCGCGAGGAGGGCGAGGGGCCGAAGGAGGCGGCCGTCTACGGCGCCTCCGAGGTCGCCATGGCCATCGTCGCCTCCACGATCACCACCCTCTGCATCTTCTTCCCCATCATCTTCGTCAAGGGCGTCACCCGCATCATCTTCATGGAGTTCGCGGCCATCGTGACCATCGTGCTCCTGGGGTCGCTGTTCTCCGCCCTCACCCTCACCCCAATGCTAACCTCCACCCTCATGGCCCGCGAGGACCCGCGGCGGCGCAAGGGCGCCTTTTTCGCCCTCTGCGAGAAGGGCCTCGGCATCCTCCAGGGCTGGTACGACGCGGCCCTCGCCTGGTCCCTCCGCCACCGCCGGGTCGTCGTCGCGAGCGCCGTCGCCGTTTTCGGAGGCAGCCTCGCCCTCACCCCGCTCATCGGCTCGGAGTTCATCCCCGAGGAGGACCGCGCGCTCCTGCGCGGCACCCTCCACATGCCCGTGGGCACCCGCGTGGAGGAGACGGCCCGCGTGATGGCGATGATGGAGCAGATAATGCTCGAGGAGACGGCTGAGGCCGAACGCGAGATGACCTACTGGCGCTGCGGACAGAGCGAGGAGGGCGTCCAGAGCGTCTTCGGCGAGGAGGGCTCGCACATCGGCGAGTTCGGCGTCAAGCTCATCCCCTCCTCGAAACGCGCCCGCTCCGTCAAGGCGATCGCCGCAGCCGTCCGCCGCCGCATTGACGCCGTCGTGGGCCCCGAGGGCATCACGAAGTACCGGCTCGACACGGCGGACTGGATGACCGGCCTGATCCTCGGCGGCGGAATGCCCCTGAGCGTGGAGGTGCTGGGCGACGACGACGCGGCGACCGACTCCCTGGCCGCCCAGGTGCGGGCCATGGCCGCAGAGGTGCCTGGCGTGGTGGACGTCTCCATCTCGCGCGTCAAGGGCAAGCCGGAGTTCCAGATCGAGGTTGACCGCGAGCGGGCGTCGGCCCTGGGGCTGAACGTCTACGAGATCGCCGACACCATCCGCGCCTCCTTCTATGGCCGCATCGCAAGCAAGTACCGCGTCGCGGGCGACGAATACGACATCTTCGTGCGGCTGATGGAGCGGGACCGCGGGCGGTTCGAGGACATCGCGCTCACGCCCGTGCGCGTGCCCGGCGGCGGACTCGTCCAGGTCGGCAACCTCGCCAGAGTCCACCTCGAACGCGGCCCGGTCGAGATCGAGCGGAAGGACCAGAGCCGCATCGTCACCGTCGGCGGAAACGTCCAGAAGCGCTCCCTGGGCGAGGCCGTGGCCGACCTCGAGAAGAAGCTGGCCACCCTCAACATCCCCCAGGGCGTCGAGATACGGGTCGCCGGCCAGACCGAGGAGCAGCGTTCCAGCTTCTTCTGGCTCACCCTCGCGCTCATCATCGGAATCCTGCTCGTCTACATGGTCATGGCCTCCCAGTTCGAGTCGCTCCTCGACCCATTCGTCATCATGTTCTCCGTGCCGTTCGCCTTCACGGGCGTCATCTGGGGCATATTCCTCGGCGGGCACAACCTCAGCATCGTCGTCTTCATCGGCCTCCTGCTGCTGGTGGGCACCGTGGTCAACAACGCCATCGTGCTGGTGGACTACACGAACCTGCTGCGTGCCCGCGGCCACGGGCTCTTCGAGGCCGTGAAGCTCGCGGGGCGCACCCGCCTGCGGCCCGTCCTCATGACCGCCGTCACCACCATCGTCGCACTCATCCCCATGGCCTTCGGGGGGGGCCAGGGCCACGAGGTCTGGAACCCCCTCGGCATCACCGTCTTCACCGGACTCTCCGTCTCCACCATCATCACCCTCATCATCGTGCCGATCATGTACACCATCTTCGAGCGCCGCCGCTACGCCCGCGCAGAGGAAGCGGCTTGACGAACATCGGAGGATGAATGGATGGGTGGATGAATGGATGAATGGGGCAGAGGGAAAGTGAAAGGGAAAGTGCAGAGGGAAGAATGACTGGGATCACTTTCACTCTCACTCTCACTCTCACTTTCACCGGCTTCACCCATCCACCCATCCAATCATCCATCCATCCTCTCCCGGCAATCTAAGGAGCCAATCCGTGAAGTTCCTCCTCATCGCCTACGACGAAGCGAACGACCGCGACGTGCTGAAGGTCCTCGCCGACGCCGGGGTCCAGAACTACACCAAGTGGCTCAACGTGCAGGGCAAAGGCGCCTCCAGCGGCCCGCACCTCGGCACCCCCGTCTGGCCCAAGCAGAACCACGTCCTCGCCGTCGCCGTCGAGGACCACCAGGCCAGCCAGATCCTTCAGGGCGTCCGACGCCTCCGCGAGACCCTCCTCCTCAAAGGCGTCAAAGCCTTCCTCCTCCCCCTTGAAGACCTCACCTCTTACTGACTCCTCCACAGATGATGCAAAGCGAAGAGGCGTCATTCCGAGCGGAGCGTAGCGAAGTCGAGGAATCTCTCTTCTCTGGCGGCACAGGAGTGATGCCTCGCTTCGCTCGGCATGAGAGCCCCTTGCATTACCTATGCAGAAGCCAATAGTGCGGGCCGGTAGTGATTGCGCACGTGTACACGTGTGCAATTACCTCTCAACACCCCGAACATGCACGCGGCCGCGGCGAGCTGCTTTGGCCGGTCTGCAACACCTGGCCGCCTCTTTCGGAGGGGCGCCCGAGCCCGAAGCGGCGTTTCGCCTTTATGCGTGGGCCGGTACTGATTGCGCACTTGTACACGTGTGCAATTATCTGTCTAGGCCCTCAGGATGGACGAAGCCGGCGTTGGCGTGCCGCGCCCCCCTTGCCCAGGGGCGCGGGGGGGCGCGAGTCAAGTCCAGACCGCCACGGGGCCTGACGCCCTTCGGCAGCCAGCCGCATGGGAAGGGGAGGCGCGCGCGCCGTACAACGCCCCCGAATAAGGGGGCAAACTCGCAGGCACTTCGCTCTCTTGCTCCCAAAGGGAGCACAGTGGGTAGCCGGCGGCTTCAGCCGCCGGACTCGTGCGCGAGAAGTAGGAAAGTCCCGAAGGGACGGCAGATATGCGCGCCGGGCCGTCTCCCGTGGGCCACTGCCGTCCCTTCGGGACTGGACTGCGTGTGTGCCCCAATCCGGCGGCTGAAGCCGCCGGCTACCCACTGCTGTCCCTTCGGGACTGCGGTCTTGTCCCCCGATCTGTGGGGCGTGGTGCTCAGGCGCTGCCCCAGGCGGGTTGGGGGATGGACTCCGGGATGCGGATGGGGTAGGCGCCGCGCCGGTGGGCGGTTTCGACCATCGCGCGGTAGTTGGCAAGCGGGGTGCGAACGACGATGCTGTGGCTCGATGAGAGGATGAGGCCGCCCCCGGGGGCGCAGTGCTTGAGGGTAAAGAGGGCCTGATGCCGCACCTCCTCGGGCGTGCCGCGGGCGAGAGTGTCGGTGGACACTCCGCCCCAGAGGGCGATGCGGCGCCCGAAGAGGGCCTTGATCTCCTCGATACGCTCCACAGGCTGGATGGCCTGGTAGGCGTCTATCCCGGCGTCCACCATCTGATCGAGGATCAGGCGGTTGTTGCCGCAGGAGTGGAAGATGCAGGGCAGGCCGAACTCGTGGACAATGTCGCAGCGGCGCTTGAGGGCCGGGGCGTAGACGCGGGCGAAGGTGGCGGGGGAGACGAAGGGGCCGGTGTTGTGGCCGTAGTCTTCGCCCAGGGCGATGGCGTCAACCCCGGCCTCCACAAATGGCCGGCAGGCCTCGCGGACCCATTCGGCGTTCCGCATCTCCTGCTCGGCCACGGCCGCCGGGTCCTCGGCCACGCGGATGAACGTCTCCTCTGACCAGCCCTTGATGTAGCCGAGGCCACCGAAGCGGCCGGGGCGGGCGAAGATGTAGTGGGTCTTCCCCAGCTTCTCGATGACGTGGCGGACCAGCTCCAGCTCCGATTCGTCGGGCTGTGGGGGGAGCTTGAAGTCGCTCGGCGGGGCGGGCTTGTCGCCCGCGCGGTGGAGGCCGATGTCCTCCGTCTCGTGCGAGTATTTCAGGATGTTGCCGCGCTCGTCCTCCCAGGTGTCGGCGTCGAGCTGCTTGGGCTTGCGGAAGGGAAAGTCCTTGTGGGGCACGAGGTTCACGGGCACGAGGTCGAGGCCTAGCTTGAGGGTGAAGTCAACTATGTCGCGCTTCATCCCCTCCACCACCTCGTCGCGGCGGCCATCCCAGAGGGCCTCGTGGTAGCGGCGCTTGGCCCGCCAGAAGGTCGGGCGGCCCAGCGCCTCGGCAATCACCGAGTGGTCGGTTGCGAACTCGCCCGTGGGCACGCGGTCGGGCTCGCGGTGCGCGAGGGCGGCTTTGACGCGCTCTTTCGGGGTCATGAAGGCTCCCTCGAATCCAACAGGATTGATCCGACGGATCCGACTGATCCGACGGATCGGACGGATCACACCTCCACCACCCACCCCCGCTCGAGGCAACTTGACAGGGGCATTGGGCCGTAGCATGATAGCGCATCGCCAGGCGGGAGGCCAGTCCCAGGAGGGAGCACCGTGCGAAAGCCAAGCGTCGTCTGCGCGGCCACGTTCCTCGCCCTCAGCGCCTTCGCGGCGGAGGCGCCGAAGGTCAGGCGCTACTACGCCTATCCAGGCGTGGAGGACCGCTTCGGGGTGATCGCGCCCTGGTACAAGGGGCAGAACGGGCAGTGCGACTTCCGCGTGCGGGTGGCGGCGGAGACGCTCAAGCGCTATCCCTGGGTGGAGAAGGACAAGTGCGTGGCCCCCGGCCCCCACTTCATCTTCAACGGCCAGTGGCGCATCGCAGCCGACGGCAAGATCAGCGTGCCGCCCTGCAACGATTGGGACAACGGCGACCTCGGCCAGCGAGCCGCCTACATCCTATCGTCGCTCGTCGAATACTACCGCTACTCGGGCGACGCCGCGGCCATCGGCATCATCACCCTCACCGCCGACTTCCTGCTGGACCATTGCCAGACGCCCGACGACCACCCCTGGCCCCGGTTCCTCATCAGTTGCCCCGTGAAGGGCAAGGCGTATGGGAAGTGCGACCCCCGCGGCTTCATCCAGCTCGACATCGTGGCCGAGGTCGGCTCGGCCCTTCTCCGCGCCTACATGCTCGCGGGCGGGGAGGGCGAGGCTCCCGCCGAGCCGCGCGCGCGGACGGGGGACGGCTCCGCAGGAGCGTCGCCCTCCCGTGCCGGCGGGAAGCGCTGGCTGGAGGCCGCGAAGCACTGGGGCGACCTGTTGGCCGAGAAGCGCAACCCCGACCCCGCCAAGCCGCCCTGGGGACGCTACGCGAATCCCGAAGACGTGCGCTGGAAGGACACCCAGATGACCGGCGGCGTCGCCTTCCTCCTCGACTTCTTCGACCTGCTGATTCGCCTCGGCCACAAGGGGAAGGACGACGCCATCGTGAAGGCCCGCGACGCCGGCCGCCGCTTCCTCGCGGAAACACTCCTCCCCAAATGGACCGTGGACGACACCTGGGGCCGAAACTACTGGGACTGGAATGACCCCGTCCAGGCCGAGAACGTCACCGAATGGGTTGCCAACTACCTGATGGACAACCCCGATGTCTTCCCGAACTGGCGGAACGACGTTCGCAACATTCTATCCCTGTTCCTTCATCGAACCAGCGTGTCACCGGCTTCCGTGGGCGGCGTGTATTCAGGGGCATGGGCGTATCCCGAATCATCGTCGTGCTGCGGCCGCTCCCTCTGGTATGGCCCGATGGAGCTTGCGGGCACCTGGGCGAAGTATGCGGCATTGGCGGGCAGCGAGTGGGCGCGCGAGATCGCCCGACGCCAGATACTCCTCGCCACCTACGATGCCCACGAGACGGGCGTGGTGGAGGACAACATTGACGGCGGTGCGATCGTGGCCGGCGCCTGGTTCAAGATCGCCCACCCCATGGCCCTCAAGCACACCCTTGCCGCCATGGCCTGGCTGCCCGACATCCTCGGCGCCAGCCGCGAGAACCATATCATGCGGACGACCTCGGTCGTCCGCCAAGTCGGTTACTACAGAGGATTGATCGGATACCATGCCTTCGACGCTCCGGCGCCCTGTGTTGACGTGCTGCGGCTTGCGTTCTCCCCCCAGTCTGTTGAGGCCGACGGCAAGCCCCTCAGCCTACAGAAGGAATTGAGCGCCAATGGCTACCACCTCAAGCCCCTGGGAAACGGCGACTACATCGTGACCATTCGTCGGGATGGCTGCCGCCAAGTCTCCATCAAGGGCGACGACCCGCAGCAGTTGGCGCAGCATGACCGGCTTAAGTACGAGGGAGAGTGGATCGGGGAAGACGAGGGACCCTACTTCGCCAGAACCCAGGGGGCCAGTGCGTCCCTCACCTTCACGGGCAACCAAGTGCGTCTCATGGGCCGCGTTGGCCCGGGATCCGGCATCGCGGATGTCTATCTCGATGGTACGAAGCAACTGGCCGGTATCGACTCGTGGTGCCCCGAGTTTCGAGGGGAGGAAGTCCTCTACTACAAAAATGGTCTCAAGCCCGGTCCACACACGTTGAAGGTCGTCGCCCTCGGAGCCAGCAACCCCCTACCCAAGGACGACAAGAGGGTGTGGGTCGAGAATGTCTACTGGTCCGCCGCGGAGGGCGACAGCGGCTTCGGCGAGGGCGGGGGGCCGAAGGAGGCGCAGCGGGTGGTCTTCGGGTATACGGGGCGGACCGACCTCGTGGATTCGGGGGACAACGCCTGGCGGCCGGCGACGGAGTGGACGATTCTCCTGGGCAACGGGGCCGATGCCGTCGCAAGAGCTTGGTGGACGGCCCCGCGTGCCGAGAAGATCGAGGGCACGAAAGACCCCGAGCTTTACCGCTACGGCGCCCACGGCCGCGACTTCACGGCCTGGTTCACGGTCGGGCCGGGCACCTACCACGCGCGCATCAAGCTGGCCGAGACCCGTGAGGCCGAGCCGCGCCTCCGCGTGATGACCATCGAGCTGAACGGCCAGCCCGTGGCCAAGCACCTCGACATCGCGGCAACCGCGGGCGGGCTCCGAAAGGCAACCGATTTGGTCTTCGACAACATCGAGCCGAAGAACGGCTGCATCGCGCTCCGCTTCCGCAACCGCTTCGGCGGCGAGGCAATCGTCCAGGCCATCGAGATCGGCCCAGGGCCGGGCGGCGAGGGGGCCAAGCCCATCTGCCTCCCGCCGCCCGACGCCGAGGCGGGCAACCTGTTGGTCAACCCAGGCTTCGAGGAGGGCGTCGCGGGCGTCGTCGGCAGCAACGGCTCGACCGGCGGCGGGATGGGCTGGGAATACGTCTTCAGGGGCAAGAAGCAGAGCTACGTCTGGGGCGAGACCGGCTTCAAGATTCACCCCCAGTGGGGTCCGCCCAAGCCGCGAACGGGCAAGGAGGCGTTGCGCACCCACACCGACGCCGACGGCCACAACGTCGTCTGGCAGGACGTCGAGGTCGCCCCAAACGCCAAGTATCGCGCCTCCGCCTGGGTCAAGGCCGCCGACCTGCACGGCAAGGGCTTCGGCACCGGCAAGGCCGACTCCGCCGGCATCATCATCGAGGAGCTTGACGAGAAGGGCAAAGCCATCCTCACGCACCCGAAAGCCGCGCTCGCCAAGCCCGGCGATTACGCTGAGGTCGCCACCACCTTCACCACTAGCCCCAAAACCGTCACCATCCGTTTCATCCTCGACACACTCATCGCCGCCAAGTATGATGAGGGCCACGTGACCTACGACGACTGCGCCCTGGAGCGGCAGAAATGACCCCCTCGCGCGAGTATCGCCCCCTCGTTCCCACGCTCTGAGCCTGTGAGAGAATCACACGGACACTCACGGACAGGCACGGACGGGCGGATTCCTCGGCGATGGGCGTGTGTCCGTGTCCGTCCGTGTAGGTCCGTGTCATTGGTAGGGCGTGCGCACTCGCACGCGGAATCCACGGAAAGGAGGCGTGGGCAATGAAGGCGATCCTGTGTTGTGTGGCCGTGCTCGCGTGGCTCCTGATGGCCGCGGGGTGTTCGCCGGCTCGGCCGATGATGGCGACGCCGGAGTACCAGGAGAGGCCGCCAATCGTCGGCTCGCTCTTCAAGGCGGACCAGAGCGCGATGAGCGAGGAGGCGGTCGCGCGGGTGCTTGGGAGCAAGGTGGTGCTCCCGAAGAAGGCGCGGGTCGCGCTCATGCGGTTCCCGGACCGCCTCGACCCGGCGCGGAAGTTCCACTGGGGGCTCTACTACTTCCGCGAGGAGACGTACCTCAAGTCGCAACAGGCGTACATGGACACGCTCCGCGAGGAGCTCGCCGCGTCGGGCAGAGTCCAGGAGGCCGTTGCCCTGCCCGCGCTGATGACGCCGACGGATGCCGGCCTGCCGGTCCTCCGCGAGGCGGCCGTGAGGCTCCAGGCCGACCTGTTGCTCGTCTACCGCCACACGAGCGACGTCTACTACGAGTACGTTTTCCTCGGCAGAGACAGGGCTAAGGGCTACTGCACTTGTGAGGCCGTGCTTCTGGACGTTATTGACTTCTGCGGAAGTAATGCAAAACCTGGGTGCAACCGATGGGCCCCCTTGGTAGCCCGCGAAGCGGGCGACCGGACCGTAGCCCAGGGCGACCGAAGGGAGCCCTGGGAAATGGCCCCCGCATTCATGAGCCCCTAGAAGGGGCGATTCATGGCCCTTTGAATCGCCCCCGTTCGGGGGCTCCCTCCTGGGGGCGCCGTAGCCCAGGGCTCCCTTCGGTCGCCCTGGGCTACGGCTCGAACGCCCCCGTTCGGGGGCTGAGAGCATTGCATTTCTTATGCAGAAGTCAATAGGACCGGGGTGATCCCCTTCGCGAGCGTAGTCATCCGCGACGCGGAGGTGCCGGAGACCCGCGCCGACTACAACTCGACCGATCTCATGCGCCGCGCCGAGAAGGAGGCGGTCATCGAGGCCCTTCGGGCCGTGGGCCAGGAGGTGGGCCAGTTCCTCAAGGCCGTGCCGTGACCCGCGATTCAGGCGTAAGCGCCTGCGCTTGGTGTCCCGCCCCCACCGACCTTTCGGCTGGTATGATGATCCGGACGACCTTTTTAGATCGATCTGATCAGGATCGCTTGCAAAAGGTAAAGGACCAGGCCTCCATGTGTGGAAGCGTGTTCTCTTCTTTTCTTCCACTTCGAGGAGGCCTG
>Ga0194112_10002090_pt1 | contig 28826 bp, 25 predicted proteins | sample TA2MahC400mmetaG_FD_146191 | JGI IMG/M metagenome (GOLD analysis project Ga0194112, IMG submission 146191) | Freshwater microbial communities from Lake Tanganyika, Tanzania - TA2015016 Mahale Deep Cast 400m | ecosystem: Environmental > Aquatic > Freshwater > Lake | place: Tanzania: Lake... | reverse complement strand
GTTCTCCACAGCCTCGATCTCGGGAATCTCCTCCTTGAGCGCCGCCTCGACGCCTCGGGAGAGGGTGAGCTGGGACATCGGGCAGCCCGCGCAGGCGCCCTGCAGCTTCACCCGGACGATGTTGTCCGCCGTCAGCTCAATGAACTCCAGGTCCCCGCCATCGCGCTGAAGGTACGGGCGGATGCGGTCCAGAACCTCCTTCACGCGCTCCTCGAGGGTCAACTCCGCGGTTGTGGTCTCTTCAGCCATCGGTTCTTCCTCCTGGTTCGGTGCGACGAACGGCGCGAGGCGCCGCAACCGCAGCGATTATAGGGGCGGGCCAGTGCGGGTGTCAACGGAGTCGCGCCATGGTGCCTGACCCGCGGGCGCCCCAAGGCTCAAACGCCCAACCGCGAGCATTAGTCCCCGGGCGGCTCGGGCAAGGGCAGTCCGGGCCCCTCCGAGGCGAAGTGCCAACCCGTGCGGTCGCGGGTGTAGCGGACCGTGTAGCGCAGGATACCGGCCTCGTTGTCGGCGGGCTCCGCGATGCTCGCGTACCCCGACATCGTGTCCGCGCTCAGGCCGAGTTGCTCGACACGCTTGGGCGTGCCGGGCCGCCGGGCCAGAGCCAGCGCGAGCATCTTCCCCTCAAGGCTCTTGGGATGCGGCGGGAGGGCGAGGTAGCAGATCCAGCCCTCGTCGGGTTTCCGAAGCCGAAGCATGTGATCGTACGGTTCGACCCAGACGCCGACCGCCTCGGCGATGAACTTCAGCGGCACGAAGGTCTCCTCGCCGATCACCTGAGGCGGATGGTCCAGCGGCACCTCGGCCTGCGCGACCATCGCGCGCTTCTGCCCGACCCACATCTTCAGCGAGACGGCCGTCGGGGTCTCACCGTAGTAGGAGATCGAGAACTCGCCGCGCGGATCGCCCTGGACCCTGGTGTTCAGCCAGCGCTCAATGGCCGCCAGCGGCACGAAGACGCTGCCCTCCACCACGACCGGCTGCGTGGTGAAGAACAGGTGCGTGTCGGCCGCGGGCACCTTCAGCCGCGGACCGGACTCGTCCGGATCTTGCTGCGCGACGACCGTCGCCGCGACCAGGACCGTCAGAAGACACACGACCAGCCGTGAGCGGCTCACGTTGCACCTCCGATGGCGCGGGCTGCAGTGTGGGCGCGTCACCGCACCGGCCGGGCAGTTCACGGGGGAGGGCGGACATTCCTGCATGACGACCTCCCCCGGCGGCAGTCTCGGGTGCCTGGAGGCGAGCGCACGGCTAGCTCTGCGGCACGAGCAGCACCTCCCCCGGTCGGATCAGCGATCCGGCAAGGTGGTTCGCCTCGCGGATGCGCGAGACGGTCTGACGGGGATCGGCGGTGGGACGACCGTACGCGCGAGCGAGGGTCCAGAGGGTGTCCCCTTGCTGCACGACGACGACCGCGGGAGCGAGAACGCCGGTCCGCCACCCAAGGGGGTCCATCTCATAGATGATCGACAGAGCCAGGATGGCGGCCAGAACCGCAACGATGCCATACCGGACGACAGCGGACGTGCTGACACCGCGAAACAGGAGTTGTCTGATCCCCACGTACATGCTGAGTGCCCCTTTTCGAACAAGCGTTTGGTTTGCGCAGTATAAACAAACGCTTGTTCGATGTCAAGGGGTCGAACAGAGAATCGAGTGACCAAGGGGATGCAAGGCCGGAAGGTCAGAGGTAGCTATCCGGCCAGGGCGGCAAGGTCCTTCAGTTGCTGAACGGTGCCGAGGGCAATGAGGATATCACCTGCGCCGAGTAGGGTCTCGGGAACGGGGTTGCTGTTGAGGCGTCCATCCACGTGCTTGATGGCGACAATCACTGCACCGGACTGCTGGCGGATTCCCGAATCCACAAGGGCCATGCCTGCCAGCGCCGACCCGTCGCGGATGCGCACCTCATCCAGGGCGAGGGAGACCTCGGCTCCGTGCATGGCGACGTCGAGGAAGTCCACAATGGTCGGCTGGACGGCTGCCGCGGCCATTCGCTGACCGCCGATCTGGTAGGGCGTGACGACCCGGTTTGCGCCCGCCACGCGGAGCTTGCCCTCGACCTCGGGGGAGGTGGCTCGCGCGACGATGTACAGGTCGGGCCGCATGGCCCGGGCGCTCAGGACGATGAAGGTGTTGTCGGCATCCGTGCCCGCAGCGGCCACCAGGCCGCGAGCGTGTATGAGGCCGAGAGCGAGAAGGGTGGCGTCATCCGTGCAGTTGCCGTGGACAACGGGGCAGCCGGCCTCCAGGAGTTCGCTCGTCACCGCCTCGTCCACGTCGCCGACGGCGAAGGGCACGCCCCTGCGGCGGAACACCCGGCAGACCTCGCGTCCGATCCGGCCGTACCCGCAGATGATGAAGTGGTCCCGGAGCTTGCTCATCGCTGCGTTCATCCGTTGCCTCCGAAGCAGCCGCTGCGTATCGGGGCTCACCACGAACTGCACGAGCCTGGCGCCGGCCCACAGGGCGATGCCTACGCCGAAGACGATGAGCAGGGCGGTGTAGATCTGCCCCGGCGGGCTGAGGTCGTGCACCTCTTTGTAGCCGACCGTGAAGATGGTGATGATGGTCATGTAGAACGCATCGAGGAGCCCCCATCCCTCGATGGCCATGTAGCCCAACGTGCCGACGACAACCAGCATGGCCACAGCGAGCGCTGCGACTCGGAGTTCCCACAGCAGGGAGAGGTGGAGCGTCTCCCGCCTTGCCATCAGTGGATCCCTTCGTGGCGGCTCGCGCGGCCTACCCGCAGGCGCTGCCGCCCAGCAGCGCTTCGGCTGCACCCAGACGCTCGCGCCGGCCGACGGCGACGAGCATGTCGTCGGGCTGAAGTTCTGTCTCGCCATCGAGGTCGGCGACTACGGCGAGCCCTCGCCACAGGGTAAGGACTGTGACGCCGAATCGTTCCGGAAGCGCGAGCGTGCGGAGAGACGCGCCGGCGGCCTCGGAGCCGCCACAGACGCGAACGGCGCGGATCTCCAGCTCTCCCCCGAGCGGTTCAGATCCTGCGCGCGCGAGTCGAGAGAGAACCGAGGCGGGCACGGCCCGGTGGGCCAGAGGGGGATGAGCGGCGCCGCTCGGGTCCTCCGGCACCTTGGAGGAGAGCAGGTAGCTGTCCAGGGCCCCGGAGAGGGCCTCCATGGCCGCCTCGTGCTCGTCCGCAATCACCTCATCGGCGCCCAGATCGCGCAGGGCCCCGATCTCGCGAACGAAGCGCGTGCGCGCGATGATCCGGGCAACGGGGCTGAGGCTGCGCACAGCGTGCGCGACCCGCCGCACCGTTGCGGGGTCGGGGAGGGCGATCACCACGACGCGCGCGTGCTGGGCCCCGGCGTGGAGCAGGAGGGCCTCCTGCGATGCATCGCCATAGGTCACCGGGTGGCCGCGCGCCCGCTCGGCGCGAACCGTATTGGGGTTCAACTCGATCGCGTGGTAGGGGATTCCCGCGGCCCCCGCCGCCCGGGCCACCGTCTGACCGGTGAACCCCAGCCCAATGATGAGCAGGTGGTCTCTCAGCGTCGATGGGGGGGCCGACGAACCAACCCCGACCCACCCACGCTGAAGCCACGCGGGCAGCTGCGCTCGTGCGAGCGCATCGGCGAGCGTGTTGCGGCTCCCCAGCAGGAAGGGCGTGCCCATCATGGACAGGACCGAGACCGCCAGGAAGAGCTGGTGGGCCGGTCCGGGCAGCAGGCCGTGCGCGGTTCCGACCTCAGAGAGAATGAACGAGAACTCGCCGATCTGGCAGAGCGACAAGCCGACCGCTGCTGCCGTCGCCAGCGGAAGGCCCGCCGCGACGCCCCCTGCGCACGCGATCAGGGCCTTCAGCACGAGGACGCCTCCGACGAGAGCCAGTACGGTCAGCGGCTGCGCTGCCGCCTCGCGCACGTTCAGCATCATCCCGATTGAGACGAAGAAGAAGCTCATGAAGACATCGCGCAAGGGAAGCGTGCTACCGAGCGCCTGGTGGCTGTAGAGCGACTGCCCAACCATCAGACCGGCGAGGAATGCGCCCAAGGCCAGCGACAGGCCGGCCGCGGCCGTCAGCCAGGCGACCCCCAAGCCCAACACGACGACCGCCAGAAGGAACAGCTCCCGGTCCCGAGTGCGCGCCACCTGGTGGAGCAGGGCCGGGACGACCCAACGAGCGCCGACCACTACCGCAGCCAAGGCCCCCACGCTCTTCAGCAGCAGCCACCCTGCCGAGCCGCCTCCGCCGGCCGAGGTCCCGGCCAGGAGCGGAGCCAACACGATCATCGGCACGATGGCCAGGTCCTGCAGGATCAGGATGCCGAAGATGACGCGCCCGTCGGCGGCATCCACCTCCCCGCGTTGTTGCAGGAGCTTCAGAACAACGGCGGTGCTGCTCAGAGACAGGAGCATCCCGGCGAACACGGCCTGCGGCACGGGCCAGCCGAAGCGCCAGGCAATGAGCGCCCCGACTGCGAGGGTGCCGAGGATCTGCACCGCCCCACCCAGCAACACGGCCAGACGGTTGCGCAGGAGGCTCTCCAGGGAGAACTCCATGCCAATCGTGAACAGCAGGAAGACGACGCCGACCTCAGCCAGTTTCCCCACCTCATCCACGCTTCGGACGAGGCTGAGTCCGTGGGGACCGGCCACGACCCCGGTCAGAAGAAACCCCACGATCGAGGGCACGCGAAGCCGGTGGCAGGCAAGCAGGACGAGCATCGCCAGGCCCAGAACTACAACGGTGTCGCCCAGGGGCGGCAACGCCATGGAGGAGGGGCCTCCGTGCGGCCTGCGAAGGCAGGCAGCGAGACTGCGAGGGAGTTCGCCTCTCCAATCGGCGGCCCCTGCTCAGGAAGGCCTCGGCGCGTCCCACGGCGAACCGTGTACTCACTGCCGCGATGGCGTGCTAACCAGTCCCGGAGGAAGACCCAGATGAGACGAGTGATCGCCGTGTTGTCCCTGACCGTGCTAACCCTCGGCGCCTCGCACGCCGCCTTGCCGACCTCCCTGGAGGACTTCCAGGCGCAGATCGCCGCCAAGGCGAGCGACCCCAAGGCCGCCGTGGGCCTCTGGTTCGACGCCGTGTACGTCTACATCGGCGGCAACAAGGACCTGGGGTCGCAACTGATCACGGAGATGTGCAAGGACAAGGCGTGGAAGACCAGCACGGGCTACTTCATCAACGCCCTGGACAACAAGCCCCACATCTTCCGGAGCTACGCCAAGGGAGCCACGGCGGACAACAAGTACCAGATGGACCCGGAGAACTACGAGCTGACCTTCAGCGGCGAGCCGAACATGAAGCCCTACGTGGACAAGGACGAGGGCGAGTACTGCAAGCTGTTCATCAAGTCCGGCGGGGCCGATTCGCCGCGCCCGATCACGCTGCAGCGCAACAACGCGGGCCAGTACAAGTTCTACGAGTTCAGCTCCATCTGCGTCGACGTACGGCCGCCGGCGCAGGATGAGGTGCTCGACGACGACCACCCCGAGAGCACCGACCCCGCGTGGGCGTACAAGCACTGGCTGCAGGGCATCCTGATGTACCTCGGGGACGAGAAGGAGGCCGGCGAGGCTCAGCTGCGGTCGATGATGAAGGAGAAGGACCTCGACTTCAACTACGCCTTCCACGGGGCGCTGTCCGCTGAGAAGGCCCACATCTGGCGGTCGTATGTGAAGGGCACGTCGCCGGATACGGGCTATCAGGTCGCCGACATCCAGACCATCGAGGTTGATACCTACTTCCAGCCCAACGAGGCGCCGACCGTTACCAGCAAGAGGGCCAAGATGTTCTGCCGGAGCACTGGCGCGGATTCCGCCCGGCCGCTGCAGCTCGAGCGGGACTCGCGCGGTCAGTGGCGCATCAACGAGTTCAGCAGCCTGTGCGTCGGCGTTCGTGCGCCGAAGAACCCGAACGACGGGAACTTCTGACGCGGTATCCCAGGGGGGTTGAGCATGGCCGAGGAGCACGCGTCTGAGGTCACCGGCTTGCGGCGGATGGTTGACGAGTCGATCGAGGCCCTGCGTACGTGCTTTCGGGCCGACCGGTTGCTGACGGCCGGGCTGGGGATTGGGGTCGCCTTCGTCCTGGCCGGCGTAGCGGGGACGGCGGCCGCCGCCTACCTGCTGCGCAATGCGCTGGCGCCGGCGGCCATGCTGGGGATTCTGGCCGGCTTCCTCGTGTACGCCGGGCTTCTCGTCACCTACGGCGCTCTGGCGCGGATGGCCGTGGCGCAGCGTCACGGGATGGTGGTCAGCCTGGCCCAGGCCTTCGCCTTCGCCGGGCAGCGCAGCCATATCCTCATCGGCATGCCGCTCTTCGTGCTCGTAGTCGCAATCGGGGTGGGATCGCTGGGCGGCTATGTCGGGGCGGCCCTGGCGGCCAACCGGACGCTGGGCTCGGGGCTCGCGCCAGTGGCGCTGGTGCTGCTCTTCGTGCTGAACCTCGTTCTGGTCACTGCGGTGTTGATCAGTCACTGCCTCACGGCGCCGTGCGTTGCCTGTCTGGACCCCTCGTTTGCCGCCCTCGGCTCGCGTCTGGTGGAGGTCGGCCGCGAGCGGCTGGGGAGCTTCTACGCGCATCAGGCGGTGGCCGTCCTGGGTGGGCTGCCGCTGGTCCTGCTGACGACCGGTGTCTTCCTGATGGCGTTCCAGCCGGCGTTCACGGCAACGGCCGCCGGACGGGCCACGGCGCTGGTCCAGCGGCAGGTTGAGGCAACTCCGGCGCCCCCTACGGCGCTTCCGGGACCCGGTCAGCCGACGCCTGCCGAGCAAACGCGAGACTGGGTCACGGTCCTGCGGGGATGGGCCGGTTGGGCGTCGAACGTGGGTGGCCCCCCGCTGATGAGTGCGGCGGTGGTGTTGGCGCTGCTGCTGGGCATGTTCCCGCTGACCTACGGCGCGTCCGTGCAGTCGGCCATCTACCTGGGACTGACGGGGGACCATTTCCTGGCGGCGCCGGAGCCGACCGGCGCGGAGGGCGAGGCTCCGCCGGGCAAGCGCCCACCCATCGTGCACTGCTGGCGTTGCGACGCGATCAACCGCTATGAGGCGGCCCGGTGCTCGAAGTGCGGCGCCACGCTTGTGACGTGCCCCTACTGCTTCGCGACCAATCAGCCGGAGCAGGCCGAGTGTTCCTCCTGCGGGCGGAGGCTGGGGGCTGAGAGGAGTGGGGGAGAGGAGGTTTGAGGGCGAGTTCCTACCGGGATCGCAGCGCGTCGGTGTCGGGGTGAGCGCCCTCGCCGCGCACGGTGTCCACGGCGTGCTCGAGGACCGGAGCCAACGCCTCCCACTGCTCGCGGACGGCTTTGGGGCTGCCTGAGAGGTTGACGATCAGCGTGCGCTGGCGCACACCCGCCACGCCCCGGGAGAGCATCGCCCGGGGCGTCTTGGTGAGTCCCGCCGCGCGCAAGGCCTCAGCAATACCGCGCGCCTCTCGGTCGAGGATCGAGAGGGTCGCTTCGGGAGTCACATCGCGAGGCGCGAGGCCGGTGCCGCCCGAGGTGAGGGCGAGGTCAACTACCTCCTCATCCGCGACCTGCCGTAGCCAGGCGGCGATGGCATCCTGTTCGTCGGGCAGGACATCGGCGCGGGTGACTTCGCCGCCGGCCTGCTCGACGAGTTCGCGCAGAAGCGGCCCGCTGAGGTCCGCCTGCTCACCCGACGCGGCTGAGTCGCTGACTGTCAGGATGGCGACCCTCATTCGCTCAGCACCTCGATCTCGTCCCCGGGCTTGATCTCGCCGCCCGCCAATACGCGGATGAAGATGCCTTCCCGCGGCATGACGCAGTCGCCGACGATCCGGAAGATCTCGCACCGGTCGTGGCACGTCTTGCCGATCTGCGTGACCTCGCCGAGGGCGCAGTCCCCGAGCCGCAGCTTCGTCCCGAGGGGCAGCGAGAAGATCTCGATCCCCTCTGTGGTGATGTTCTCGGCGAAATCCCCCGGGCTGATCTCGATCCCCTTGCCCTGCATGGTGCGGATGCTCTCAAGGCCGAGCAGGCTGACCTGGCGCTTCCCCGGCCCGGCGTGGGCGTCCCCGACGATCCCGTGCTCGGCGCGAAGCTCCGCGTGCGGCACGTTGCGCTTCTTCGTTCCGCGTTCATCGCTAATTGACACGGCCACGATGCGGCCTGCCATGGTCAGCCGCCCTCCGACCGCCGGAAGTCGCCCGCCCGACCGCCCGACTTCTCCAGCAGCATGATCTCCTCGATCACCATCTCACGGTCTACCGCCTTGCACATGTCGTAGACCGTCAGGCAAGCCACGGCAACGGCCGTGAGCGCCTCCATCTCGACTCCCGTCTTGCCGGTGCAGGTCGCGCTGGCTCGGATCGACAGGCCGGGCAGGTCATCCTGCCGGTCGATCTCAACCGCTACGTCCGAGAGGGGCAAGGGATGGCAGAGAGGGATCAGCTCCGATGTGCGCTTGGCCGCCATGATCCCGGCGATCCGCGCGGTCTCGACGACGCTGCCCTTGGCGATGGCGTCCTCGCGGATGAGCGCCAAGGTCTCGGCCTTCATCCGCACGCGGCCTGCCGCAACGGCGCGGCGCACCGTCGCGGGCTTCGCGGTGACGTCCACCATCTTCGCGCCCCGCGGCCCGGAGTGCGTCAGGCCGCCGGCTAGCCGCCGATCGCCGTCATCGGTGTGCGTGTCGGACACGTGACTCCCTCTCTCAGGCGGTGTGCGTCCGGCTTCGCGCAGGCCGCTTCGGCGAAGGCCGCGCGGATGTACGAGTCGCACGCGCCAGCCCGCAAGACCGCCCGCAGGTCTACGGAACGGTCGGACAGCAGGCACGGTCGCAGCTTGCCGTCGGCGGTCAGCCGCAGGCGGTTGCACTCGTCGCAGAACGGCTGCGACACGGGGCTGATGAACGCCACCGTGCCCCTCGCCCCCGGCAGTCGCCACGCCTCGCCGCCGCGACTCGTCGCGGGCGTGGGCGCACGCTCCAGTGGCCCCAGTGCTTCCACCGCCGCCCGAGTCTCCTCCTCCGGCACAACCGCCTCGGGCGACCACAGCCCGACCTCGCCCATCGGCATGAGCTCGATGAAGCGCACATCGTACGGCTCGTCGAGGGTCAGCCGCGCGAAGTCGGCCGCCTCGTCGTCATTCATCCCGCGGATAACGACCGCGTTGATCTTGATGGGCGAGAAGCCGACCTGCCGCGCAGCCGCCAGCCCCTCGAACACCGGCCCGATCTCACCGCCCATCGTGATCTCGCGGTATCGGTCGGCCTGGAGCGTATCCAGACTGACGTTGATCCGGCGCAGCCCGGCGTCGCGCAGCGGGCGGGCATACTGCGCCAGGAGCTGGCCGTTGGTGGTGAGCGCCACGTCCCGCAACCCCTCGACAGCACCCAACATCCGCACCAAGTCCGGCAGCCCCGGACGGACCAGTGGCTCGCCGCCTGTGAGCCGCACGCGCGTCAGGCCCAACGGGACGACCGCCCTTACAGCCCGCACGATCTCCTCGTAGCGGAGGATGTCGTCGTGGCTCTTGCGCGGGACGCCCTCCGGCGGCATGCAATACCGGCAGCGCAGGTTGCAGCGATCGGTCACGGAGACGCGCAGGTACTCGATGGAGCGGTCCAGGGAGTCGCGTAGCTCCCCGGCCTTGCCGTTCTTTCCCTCTTCTGATCTTCCCATCTTCCTGTTTTCGTTGCCGTCAGACGGCGAACACCTCGCGCACGTACGCGCGGCTCATGCGCAGGCTCTCCAGCGGTGGGCGCGTGTTGGGCGTGCGCTGCTCCCAGGCAATCTCCACCGCGAGCGGGCCGGCATAGCCTACCTCGTCGAGCAGGCCCTTGAGGCGCACATGATCCAGGTCCCCCGCGCAGAAGCTCTCGGCCCATACGGCCTCGACGGAGTTGCGCAGATGGGTGGAGACGATCCGGCTCGCGTACTGCGTCGTGAGTGCGTAGGGATCGCCGCCTCCGCGGTACATCCAGTGAAAGTCCGCGCACAGGCCCACGGTGGCCGGATCGGTCGCCTCCAGGTTGTGCCGGAACTCGCGGGCGTTGTGACTCATCTCCGGGGCATGAGTGTGAATGCCGAAGTAGAGCCCCAGCTCCTTGAGCGCTGAGCCCACCTCGTTCAGCGCCGAGGCCTGGGTCGCGAGTTCCGCGTCCGTCTTCTCGCGCCCGATGGGGTCCGGGTTGCAGTTGATGCCCGGACAGCCAATGGCCTTCGCACGAGGCGCGAGGTCCAGAATCGCCTTCACCGCCGCGCCGGCCTGCTCCGCGTGCAGCGCCCCGCCTGAGTACAGCGCCGCCAGCCCGAGCCCCGCTGTCTTCAGCCTGTCAGTGAACGCCTGCGTGGACTCGTCGGTCGCGCAGTACGTCAGGTTGCTCTCAACCGTCGAGAACCCGGCCTCCGCCACCATCGCCAGATACTCCGGCAGCATGTCGTCGAACGCCTTCCCCTCCCGCGCCGCCAGCTGGCTGAACCAATAGAGCTGCACGCCATCGCGACCCATCGGTCGGCCTCCCGCCTGGGCGCCCACGCGCGCCACCGGCCCCGTCACGGCCAGCGCGCCCGCAGTCGCCAGGAATGAGCGTCGGTTCATCGTACGCTCTCGTTCGCTGCCCGCCCGCGGATTCCCTGTACGGGCGAGAAGGCCGAGTTCCGGATCTCCGGCGGGCGCAACCTCCGCCACCCAGTGTCGTTGATACGTAGCAGGGGCCCGTACCGACCCACCTGGACGGAAAGGGTGTGACTCCTGCCATGGCACGACAGGTCGTTGAACTCACGGACAGCCAGCAGGCGCGCTTGCGACGAGCCGCCGACCGCTGTGGCACGACCGAGGCTGACCTGATCCGGCAGGCCGTGGACCATCTGCTGAGCCAGTACGATGGCGAGGACTCCGCGGCCCGCTGGCGGGGAAGGGTGGAGTGGATGAGAGCGCGGGCCGCAGCGCATCCGGGGGAGGAGCGCGGTCGCACCTGGACTCGCGACGAACTCCACGAGAGGGGGTCACAGTGATGGGGCCGGCGCCGGACAGGCCCTGCTTCGTTGACACGAACGTGATCGCCTATGCGCACGACGCCAACGCGCCCACGAAGCGGGCAACCGCGATGGACATCGTGGAGGCGCTGGGCGTGGCCCGGCAAGGGGTGATCTCCACTCAGGTGCTCGCCGAGCTGTACGTGACGCTCACGCGAGCCGTACGCCCGCTGGTTGATCCTGCTGAGGCCGCACGGCTGATCGACGACTACGCCCGGCAGTGGCCGGTGATCAGCGTGACGCCCGACATCGTTCGGGACGCGGTGAGGGTCACCGCGTCCGATTAGCTCCACTTCTGGGACGCCCTCATTAGGGCGGCCGCCAAAGCTGCCCGCGCAAGCACAGTCCTCACCGAGGACTTCCAGGATGGCCGTATCATCGAGGGTGTTCGGTTCCTCGATCCCTTCCGCACCGAGTTCGACCTCGCGCAAGTGCTTCGCTAGAAGTTCCGCGAGGAATGCGGAGGCCGCCTTCGGCCGATACCCGGGTGGGGGACGTTGACAGCCTTGCCGGTCAGCGGTATTGTTCAGTTGATTAGTTAGACAACGGAGGACCTGCCATGGCGAACGTGCAGTCACTGGAGCGCCGACGCGTGACGGTCAACGTCTGCCTGGACTTGGGCCTGCTGGCAAAACTGGATGCGGCGGCGGAACGTGTGGGATCCAGTCGTAGCGCCCTGCTCCGCCAGATCCTCGAACAGGGGCTTGCGGCGGAAGATGCCGACTCCGAGGCCCTGGTGGACGAGGGTCTCGCCATGGCCATGAACGAGGCGGCCGCAGATCCGGCCAATCGCGAGCGCATCCCATGGGAGCGTGTGAAGGGGAAGCTGGGCCTGTGAAGTACACCATCGAGTTCACCGCGGGGGCAGACCGCGACGTCGACGACCCCCCCCGAGCAGGTGCGTCGTGCGATCGGTGAGGCGATCCTGGCTCTCGCCGACGACCCCACCCCGATCGACTCGACTGCGCTGACCGGCACACTGAAGGGCAGCCGTCGCCTCCGCGTGGGGCACTACCGAGTCGGCTATCAGGTTGAGCGGAAGGCCCGCGTCGTGACGGTGTGGGTTGTCGGACACCGCAGCAGGTTCTACGAGAAGGCGCGACGCCGCCAGCAGCCGCGGCGGTAGCCGACCCAAGAGGCTTGGTTGACATGACGTTCTTGGCAGACTCATCCCCCTCACCCGATCACTCTACCAAGAACGTCATGTCAACCAACGTTCCCGCCCCTACGCCCCCCATACCCTCGGCATCCACAGTGGCTCCTTGCCCATCTCTGCGTGGAGGAGCTTGAGGATAAGGCGGTGCTTCAGGGGCTGGCTGGCGGGGTCGTCCCAGAGGTTGTTGATCTCGCCGGGGTCTTCCTGCAGGTCGAAGAGCTGGCCGTAGTCGCGGTTGAAGTAGACGATGAGCTTGTAGCGCTCGTCCACATAGGTCTTGACGTGGATCGTGTCGGGCTCGTGACGGTCCTCGACGATGACGTGGTCGCGGAGGCGTTCCTGCTCGCCCAGCCAAACGCGCGACTGGTCGAGGCCGGTCATGATGCGCGGGATCGGGAGGCCAAGGTATGACAGGAAGCTCGGGGCGAGGTCCACGAGAGACTGCAGGGCGTCCGTGCATACGCCGGCGGGTATGCGGCCGGGCTGGCGTACGATGAAGGGTATCTTGATCATGTCCTCATAGTGGAAGGCGCCCTTCGCGATGATGCCGTGGTGGCCGAAGAAGTGGCCGTGGTCGGTGCTGAAGAGGACGAGGGTGTTCTCGGAGAGGCCCAGTGAATCGAGCGTGTCGATGATCCGCCCGATGTACTTGTCCATCAGGCTGATCATGCCGTAGTAGGTCGCGATGTCCTTGCGCAGCTCCTCGGGATCGTGCAGATGCGAGTGGAAGCCGTGGAGGCCCTGGCCGGAGACGCGCCAGGGGCTGAAGTCCGGCCGGGCCTGCTGGGTGAGCTGGAAGTGGGGCGGGTTCCTGTCATGCTCGCCGGGCGTCACCTGAGGCAGCGTGAGCGCGTGCGGGTCATACATCGTGTCCCACGGCTCGGGGACGAGGTATGCTGGGTGGGGATCGAAGAAGCTCGCGTAGAGCAGGAAGTTGTCCCCGCTCTGCGCGTACTGCTCCAGGAGCGCATTCGTGCGGTCGGCGATCCACGCGTCGTAGTGGAACTCCTCGGGGATGAGCCACTTGCGCCGCTGGCGGTCGTTGTTGCCGGTTGGGGCGCGGTAGTAGTCGCGCCAGTTCCGGCAGCCCCGCTCCTCCATCCAGATCGCGTAGTGCTGGCCGACATGTGCTTCGTCGGTATGGTTGCGGGCGAGTTCGACGCGCTCGAAGCCGTAGAAGGGGCCGTGGAAGTTGCGCCAGAAGTCGAGGTCCTGCATGATCGGGTAGGACTCGAGGGAGGGGAACTTCTCGGTGCCCCGGAGCGGCTGGAAGTGCGCCTTGCCGACGAGGGCGGAGCGGTAGCCATGCTCGGTGAGCACCTCGCCGATGGTCGGCACGTCCTCGGGGAGTTTGGTGCCGAGGGAGTAGGCGCCGTGCTGGCTCGGGTAGAGGCCCGTGAACATCGACGCGCGCGTGGGCGTGCAGGTGGGGTTCACCGTGTAGGCGCGCGTGTAGAGCGTCCCCTCCGCCGCCAGCCGGTCGAGGTTCGGCGTGCTGATCTCGGGGTTGAGGCACCCGAGGGTGTTCCAGTGCTGCTGATCGCTGGTGATGAGCAGGATGTTCGGCCGTTTCTCTGCCATGCCGTCTTCGCCGTTCTTCGAGTCTTCGGATCTTCCCCTTTCGTTGCCGTTACCGCGGTTCGTACTGGTCCGAGCCCTTCTTCGGCAGGTGAACCAGCCAGACGTTCCGGTAGGAGACGGGATCGCCGTGGTCCTGGAGAAGCAGCGGGCCGGGCTGCGACTCGTCTTCGCTCATCGCCCCGCCAGTGAGCACCAGCTCGACGTTGTTGTGGATCGTGAGCCCGTTGTGAATGACGGTCAACCGGGCCTTCTCGACCACGTTGCCCGCCTCATCGCAACGCGCGGCGCGGAAGACGATGTCGTACGTCTGCCACTCCATCGCGGGCTTGCAAGCGTTCTGAATGGGCGCGTGCACGTTGTAGATCGCACCGCAGTCCCCGAGGCCTGGCACTTCCCAGCCGTAGGAATCGAGGACCTGGATCTCATAGCGCGCCTGCACGTACACGCCGCTGTTGCCCTTGGCCTGGCCGGTTTTGTCCGGCATGTCCGGGCAGCGGAACTCGAGGTGAATGTACGCGTCCTCGTATTGCTCGGTGCTGACGATGTCGCCGGTTCCGGCGACCACGGTCGCGATTCCGTCTTCGACCTTCCAGCCCGGCCTGCCGCCGTCGCGAGTCGTCCAGCCATCAAGGCTCGTACCGTCGAACAGGACGGTCGCGTTCTTCGGGGGTGTCAGTCCCAACGTGCTCATCGGGTCCCTCCTGAGTCCTTCCTCAGCGCGGAAGCGCCGTCGCGACTTTCGCCTCCGGCGGAGGGCGGACCTCCGCTGATCGCGGGAGACAAAGTGTGCGGCCTCGTCGGCACTTTCACTGGGCCTTCCGGCCCGCTTGTGGAATGATTCGGTAGCTGTGGCTCACGCGCGACGCTCGGGCGCGGGGCCGATCCCGTCATGAGAGCCGAAGCGGGGAGTTGGACCCGGTGACCCAGACCACCGAGACGCCGATCAGGGTGCTGCTGATCGAGGACAACCCGGGAGATGCGCGGCTGATCCAGGAGTTGCTGACCGAGGCTCCCGACGGCGTCTTCCTCCTGGAGGCCGTCGAACGCCTCGCCGAGGGCCTCGAGCGCCTGAGCGACAGCGCGTACGGGGCGGTGCTCCTCGATCTGCACTTGCCGGACGCGGTCGGGCTCGACACGTTGGCGCAAGCCCACGCCCGCGCTCCCCACGTGCCCATCGTCGTGCTCACCGGACTCGATGACGAGGGCGTCGGCCTGGCAGCGGTGCAGCAGGGCGCCCAGGATTACCTGACCAAGGGCGGGCTCACGCCGGAAGGGCTCACACGCTCGCTGCGCTACGCGATGGGGCGGCACCGCACGATCCAACACCTGCGCATGATGTCTACGATCGACGAGCTGACGGGGCTGAACAACCGGCGCGGCTTCCTGGCGCTGGCGAAGCAGCAGTTGAGAATGGCCGACCGCAGCGGGCAGCAGTTGCTCGTGTTCTTCGCAGACCTGGATGGCCTCAAGCGGATCAACGACACCTGGGGCCACGACGAAGGCGACCATGCGCTCATGGACGCCGCGGACCTCGTCGCGCAGACCTTCCGGGACTCCGACGTCGTCGGCCGCCTGGGGGGCGACGAATTCGTCGTGCTGATGGCCGACTGTCCCGCGGACAAGGCGGAGGCCCTCATCGCGCGACTGGAGCGGAACCTCGAGGAGCTCCACGAGAAGAAGGGTCGGCGGTTCCGACTGGCGATCAGTGTCGGGGTCGCGACCTATGACCCCGCGCACCCCTGCTCGATCGACGAACTCCTGCGTCGCGCCGACTCCGCCATGTACGAGAACAAGCGCCTGCGCAACGCGGATCGTCTGGTCCCCGTTTGACGGCTTGCCGTCGGCCTCGACCCCAAGAGCGCACCCCCAGCCGCGAAGAGGAGAGCCTGCGCCCGAGGGCGCACTACGAGCACAGCGCCCGCTGCCCGCGGGAGAGTGTGCGCGATGCCCGATGTCATCGACGTCCTGGCCGACCTGGTGGCGATCCCCAGCGTGAACCCCATGGGTTCGGCTGCCGAGGGGCCGGAGTTCGGCGAGGCCCGAGTCGCCGGATACGTTGCGCAGTTCCTGGCGCGACATGGGATCGACCTGGAGCGCCAGACGGTCTTGCCCGGCCGGCAGAACATCATCGCCCACGTCGCAGGCCGAAGGAGCGAGGGCTCGGTCCTCTTTGAGGCCCACATGGACACCGTCCCGGTGGAGAACATGGAGATCGCGCCCTTCGACCCCGTTCAGCGCGATGGCAGGCTCTACGGCCGCGGGTCGTGCGACGCCAAGGCGTCCCTCGCTGCGATGCTGGTCGCGTTGGTGGAGGCGCGGCGTGGCGGACCGGCTGCCGATGTATGGCTGTGCGCTGCCGTGGATGAGGAGTACACTTTCGGCGGGGCGGCGCATCTGGTGCGATCCGGTTTCCGCGCCGGGTACGCGCTCGTCGGCGAGCCGACGCGGCTGAACGTGGTGACGACGCACAAGGGCGCCGCGCGCTGGCGGCTGACGGCGCACGGCCGGTCAGCGCACTCGGCGACGCCCTGGGAGGGCGAGAACGCCATCTACAAGATGGCGCGGACGGTCAACGTGCTGGAGCGGCACGCGGCCGAACTCCTGGCGGCTCCGCCTCACCCTCGTCTCGGACCACGGACGCTGAACGTTGGGACCATCGAGGGCGGGCAGACGGTCAACACCGTGCCCGATCGCTGCAGCATCACCGTAGATCGCCGGGTGCTGCCCGGGGAGGACCTGGAGGCGGTCGCGGGGTCGATCCCCGAACTCCTGCGACGCCATGGCGTGGAAGGGGTGGAGGTGGTCGAGATCCTGCGCGATTCCCCGATGGAGACGCCCGCTGACGCGCCGTGGCCGCAGGCGGTCCTCGCCGCAGCTCAGGCTGTGGTTCCGGCGGAGGCGATCGCGGTGCACTACGGCACTGATGCAAGCAAGTTCGCTGCGGTCGGGATGCCGTCGGTCGTCGTCGGGCCGGGCGACATCGCGCAGGCCCACACGGCCAACGAGTGGGTGGAGGTTGCCGAGGTCCGCAGTGCCGTTCAGGTGTACGCGCGGATCATGGAGGAGCCGCTGAGGTCGCCACCAGTGCGGATCTGAGCGTGGGAACGGCAGATCGTGCGCAGACCCGATGCGGGGTAGTTGGGGGCTGCCCCGCACCGGACTGGTCTTCCGCTGAGCGCCCGCACTACGCAGGCGAGGGTGCCTGGAGCGTGTACGAGAAGAGCGGCTGGGCGCCATGAATGGCGCCTCTACACGATTGGGCGCGATGAATCGCGCCCCTACATCACAAACGACCGTACATCGCCGTCATGTAGGGGCACGATTCATCGTGCCCGAGTGTAGGGGCGTGATTCATCACGCCCAATGCCGTGCCTCTCAAACACCCTCTTAGGGGGCGATGTCGAACTTGTAGCCGACACCCCACACCGTAGCCAGGCTCCACGTGTGGTCGCCGCGGCCTTCCTGCAGCTTCTTGCGCAGACGCTTGATGTGCGTGTCCACGGTGCGCAAGTCGCCGCCGCGCGTGTGGTAGCCCCAGACCTGCTCCAGGATCTGCTCCCGCGAATAGACGTGACGCGGCTGCGAGGCGAGGTGGTAAAGCAGATCGAACTCCTTGGGAGTCAGGTGCACGGACTCCCCATCCACCTTCACCGTGCGAGTGGGCAGATCGACCTCCAGCGCTGTGAAGCTCAGCGTCTTCTGGCGTTCCGCCGCCTCCTTGATGAGCACCGACCGACGCAGCATCGCGCGAGCGCGTGCCACCAACTCCCGCGGGCTGAAGGGCTTGGCTATGTAATCATCAGCCCCGATCTCCAGGCCGACCACCCGGTCCACTTCCTCGCCCTTCACCGTAACCATGATGATCGGCGTGTTGAGTTCGCCCCGGAGGCGACGACAGACCTCAAGCCCGTCGATCTCCGGTAGGATCAAGTCCAAGAGGATCAGGTCCGGCTTGAGACGTATGGCCTCGTCGACCCCGTCCTTCCCGGTCGAGGCGCAAATGACCTCAAACCCCTCCTTGTCCAACGTGTCCTGAACTTGCCGACATGCCGCCTCTTCATCCTCGATGTATAGGACTGTGGGACGTGACACTTTGAGCCTCCTCCCATGATGGGGGCCTGCGCTGCCAGGTCAGCGTGCAGGCCACGAATCGATGCGGCATCATAGCCGCCGGCGACGTCGGGGGTGTCCGCAATGTCGCCGGACACTTGGTTCCCGCCACTTCGTCGGCGCCACCCGATCACCTTCCTGCGCGTCGCGAGCGAGCCATCGTCCAGTGTAACGAAAAGGTAACGTTAGCCGCACGCGAAGCGCCTCGCTACCGAACCACGTCTGCAACGGCCATACCAGGAGCAGACGACTCGGGGGCTCGTCCCAGCTTGCGCCTCGTCAAAGGTCCGTATGGCCGTCGCGCGCTCCGATGACAATCTCCAGACCAACACCAGCTGCTCTTGCCTCTGCTCAACGTCGGTGCCCCCTCCGCTGTTCCCTTTCCGCAGCGCCCCTTCGCCCGCACTCCCGGGAGTGCTGCGAGTCCGTCGACTTCCCGCCGAGCGACTTCGGCGGCGCCCGGCCCGTCACCTGCTGCCAACCGGAAGAACTTCTCAGGGGAGGAGAGGGTAAAGGCCTGTGCCGGACCACATCCGCCTAGGCGCTGTCAGGGCCCGTCCGTGAGCGGCAGGGGGAGTATTGCGGTCCGGCACACTGATAGTGACCTCCTACCGCCTGTAGAGGTTTCCTGCCACGGCCTCCGCGGACAGTGACGGTCGTCACAATCGACGCCCTCCGGTCTGAACGCCCGCTACCGGATAGCGACCTCGTACCAGAGCGTCTTGCATGCGGGGCCGATCTCGACAACGGCTTGGTCGCCGCCCGACACCGCCAACTCGGCGCCTCGTTGCCCGCTCCCGTCGAGCGCATACGCCTTGACCTTCGACGCCGCTACCGGGAGCGTGATGGTGGCCGGGATGCCCTCGGCCATCGAGGGTTCGTCGCCCCACTTGCTTCTCACGGTCACGCGGTCGCCCTGGGTCTCCCAGCCCCAGCCCGGGTTCTCGAAGTAGCCGGTCGCGGTCACCAGCAGACGTCCGGGCGAGCCGAAGTCCTTGCCGTCCATCGCCGTCACCGTCACCGCCGCCCAGTTCTGGCGGGTCGCTCCGACGGCTATCGTGACATCCCCCAGCTTGTGCGTCGCCCCGGTCACGGCGCCGACGAGGGCCTTCGACCGCGCCGCGTCGATCACGACCTTCCCCGTGCCGCGTTGGGTGTACCGCCAGAGCAGTTGCCGCGTGTCCGAGGCGTAGATACCGGCCTCGGGGCCAACGGGCTGCGTCGGGCCCTGCACGCGGGTTGCTCCATCGCCAACGGAGACCGCAACACGATGGCTCAGCGAGGTGCGATCATCGACGCCGTACGCGGTCACGAAGCCGCCGACCGCCGGGTTCAGCACGCCGCGGTCGATGATCGTCTCCGGGGACGTGCAGGCCGTGGTCAGCTCCCTCGCTGCCTCCACATCGCCGCGCCGGAAGAGCGCCGCCGCCGCAGGCAGCGTCACCAGTTGGGTGATGTGGGACTTCAGGTCGAAGAAGCTCGAGATCTTGTGGACCTCCCACTGGTCACTGTGGTTGTAGGCGAACTGGTAGATGCCATCCCAGTCTTGCAGGCCCCCGTAGGCCGCGAGCAGGATGAAAGCCTCCGACCCGTACGTGTTCGGCGCCGGGTGGTTGTACTCGCTGACCGTGTACGGCTTGCCGGCGACCCGCCGGTTCGCCAGGCCCGTGAGCTGGCCGCCTGCCGAGTCCGTCATCGGCGTGTTCGTCACCCACCAGTCGTTGGGGTCCCACGGCCGGCCCGGGAACCACGGGTGGTGCCAGTAGGCATGAGCGTCGATGTACTCCATCGCGGAGTGCGTCTGCGGCGGTGTGTAGCCCATCTGCGTACCTGTGATCGGCTGCTTCACGCCGAGGTCCCGCTTCAGGTAATCGTGTATCCCGGTCCAGTATTCCGTCTCCAGGTCGAGCAGGAAGGCCACGTAGTCTCGCCCGCACGGCCGGCTGCGGCCGGTGATGTCACCGTGACGCGGGCGGCTGATGGTGGCCTGCTCCAGCGTTTCCTCCGGCGGCAATCCGCCGATGCCGCCCTCCTTCAGCGAGACCCCGGCAACCCACAACGCGCCGGTCTGCGAGGCCAGGCCGCTGAACGTGATCCGGGCCTGCTGCTCGCTCTCGGAGGCGCGGAAGGTGAACTCGAGCCGCTTCCACTCCGCGCCGAGCTTCACGCTGTCGCTGAAGCCCAGCACGCCCCAGGGCTCGCGCGCGCGGAAGGCGTTGACCCCCACCGTGCGGTCCGGAACTGCCTTCGCCCAGAAGACGAGCGTGTAGGCGCGGTCCTTCTCGAAGGCAAGGCCTGCCTGGAACAGCTGCACGTGCCAGGAGGTCTCGGAGATCGTCTTCACGTCGATCTTCGCGGCGGGCTTTCCCTCAGGCCCCTCGTTCGCGAAGGTCAGGTCGGCCTGCGCCGACTGGCTGACCTGCAGCGTCCAGCCGTCCTTCCCGGCAGCGAAGTCGCCGTTCTTGAGGAGATCCCCGTCCGACAGCGGCTCGGCCCCCTCACCCCACGCCCTGCGGATCGCCTCCGTGCTGGCGTACTTCACCTTCAGCCAAGCCTGCCAGCGGTCGTCGAGGAGCTTCTGCAAGTAGTCGGGCAGCCCGTCGATGGTCCCGCCGCGCCAGCTGCTGGTGAGCGAGTTCTCGTTGTTGATCTCGATTGCCGCCACGCAAGGCTCCTCCGCGTAGGCCTTGCCCGTGTACCGATTGACGTGAGTCAGCAGGTCCCGCGCGTACTGCTTCTGCAGCTCAATCATCCGCGGATGGAGGTTATCCACGCCCTTATCCATCTGCGACATCTTGTCCGCGTCCTGGATTCCGTCGGCTTCAGTGAGCTTCCGCGAGACGTGCAGGTTCAGGTTGGCGTAGATGCCGTTCGCCTTGAGTTGGGAGATGAGATAGTCCAGCCGATCGAGAGCCTCGGCGGAGAGGTGCTGCTTGTCGGGCTGGCTCCCATCGAGGATGCCACGCGGGAACGGGTTGCTGTCCATGTGGTGGAAGCGCACGATGTTGATGCCGAACTTCGCCATCCGCTTCGCGACCTTCTCCGCCACATCGTGCGGAGGGAACGCCGCGGCGAAGCACAGGTTCGTTCCCAGGAAGCGAATCCGCTGACCCTTGCCGTCCACGAAGTGCCCGTCACGAACCGCGATGAAGCCGTCCTTCCCGGCGGGCTTCTCGTTCCAATCGCTCACGTTGGCGACGCTGGGCGCGGAGTCGTCCCAGGGAATCGTGAAGGGGAAGAGGTCTGAGTCCGCCTGGGCGTGGCACGACTGGCACGTCACGAGGAGGGCAAGTCCCGTCAGTGCGAACGCGTGCCCCAACACGAGATCACGTTCCATCCTGGTTGCTCCTCCCTCAGGCAGGTAGTGCGGTCACCGCAATCGCCCTGACCGGCGCGCCGTCCATGCCGACAACCGCCAACGGCAAGGCGAAGAGGTCGAACGGGCGCCCGACAACGCGGTCGAGGTTGGTCAACAACTCGATGATCGGCACCTCGGCATCGAGCAGCACACCGTGTGCGCAGCCCGAGTGTGGGCCATCGACCGAAGGGGTATCGATGCTGACCAGCGCCGGGCGCTGCTCCACCAGCCACTCCGCCGCCTCGCGCGATAGGTGCGGGTAGTCCTGATCCGTGACTTCCCCTCGCCAGCCGGTGAGCAGCAGGAGGCGCTCCCCGGGCTCCGTTGGCCCACAGGCCGCCACCAGTTCCTGGAGCGTGACCTCAATGCTGCGCCCCCTCAGGTCGATCACCCGCGCCGGGCCGACGAGGCGCTGGAGCGGAACGCGGTCCACCGTCGCCCCACCGCCGAACCAGTGGAAGGGTGCATCCAGGTGCGTGCCGGCATGGGTGCCAAGCTGAATACCGCCGACGCGGGTGAGTTCGTCGTGGACCCACAGCCGCACCGGCACATCCCCCGGCAAGGTGGCCACGCCATCGGTGATCGGCAACGAGAGGTCGATGATCTCGCGGCTCACGGGGGCGTCTCCGGCTTGCCGAAGGTGACGGTCATCGGATCGTCGCGGGCGAGCGTGTGATAGACCTCCTCGACCGCCGCCGGGCCGCGCAGGTCCACGTCGCAGTAGACCACGAAGTACTGGCACGGGTTCGAGCCCTCGATTCCGACTCCGCCCCAGCCGCCGCCGGGCCCGACCTTCATGTGCGTCTGCTCCAGCGGCGTGATGAGGCCCAACGTCAGCCCGTCCGCGCGCGTCTTGCAGCACCACCACGCCTGCGCCCCGCCCTCCGGCACCTGGCGCTGCTCCGTGCTCGCCGGGACGGGTCCGCTGAAGCCGTTGCTGAGATGCGCCGTCCCGGGCATCGGCGAATCAGCCGCGAAGTTCGCCGTCGAGTCGAAGGCCCAGCTCATGCCCGCCGCATCGCTGTAGATCGACTCGGCGTACGGCAACTCGGCCCAGAAGTAGAAGTCCTTCGCGTAGCCGCCGTCCATCTCAGCCCGGATGATCGCCACCACCGGCCCGTTGGTCACCAGTGTGAGCTTGAACGGGTCGGTGCGCACCAGCGGGTCATCGAACCAACCGGCCCAGCCGCTCTCGCCGGGCTGCGTGATGTCGAGGTCGCCGAGCTTCGCGAGCTTCCAGGTGAAGACGTGCGCTCCCTCAGGCCCGACGAGCGCCTCGTAGATCGCTGTGCGCACGAGGACGCCGCCGTCCACCGGCTTCGCAGTGATCTGTTCGGCGGACTCCGGCGCCAGGCCGATCTCGTGGAGGTCGAGGTACAGCTCGCCACCGACCGTCTCACCCGCTTTGAGCGTGCCGGGGAGGACGAAGGCCAGGCGCGCGGGCGAGGTGTCGCTCTCCGGTATGAGCTGGGACGGCACGGGCTGGTTGTTGAGCGTCAACTCGGGGTGCATGCCGGGAGGCTGCCCGTCGAGCGCTCTCGATGGCAGGTTCACCAGGACAGGAGCGTTGGTGCGATCATGTTTGCCGGCGCCCACCTGGATCGCGAAGCGCGTCTGCGCGTGGGAGACCTGCCAGGGGGCCTCGGAGTTCGGCGCCGCCGCGACCTCGGGCCTCAAGGCGCGGGTCAACCGGCGGTCGTCCAGGTCGAGGGCGCGCGGGTCGGGTAACGTGCCCTTGGCGATGGCGTCGTTGAGCCCAGCGATGTGCGTGTCAAAGGCGGCGAGCTGCGCGTCGAAGCGCCGCAGGTTGTAGTCGATGCCCTCGGGGCGGTTCTCTGCATCCCAACGGAGCACGAACTCGTCTCGCTGGGCGGCGAGCATGTCCCGCAGCTTCGCCAACATCCCTGACGCCTCGCGCGCGGCCTGCAGCGCGGCATCTGCCGGCGCCATTGCCGCTGCCTGTTGGTACGTCGTTCGGGCGCCCTCCATCCCCTCAGCCTTGTCGGCGACGAACAGGTTGCGCCTCGCCTCATAGTCCATGGCCTGGAGCACATCGGCGTTGCGCGGCGCGGCGGGCTCCTCCAGGACCAAGCGCTGCGCCTCGGCGGCGAGTTGCCGGAGCTTCTCCCACTGCGCCGGTTTGGGCCACGACTTGCGGAACTGCCCGTTGAACGGGTCACCATGGAAGAACCGCTGGTTGGCATACGTGTCGCGGCTGATCGCCTGGTTCGCCTGCGTCAGGAGGTGGGTCGCCTGGGCGGGGGCCGCCGAATCGGTGCCGAAGAACTGCCGACAGAAGCTGCGGTCGAAGAGGTCGCGGTCGATGGCCTCCTTCTGTGCGCCCCAGGAGCACTCGCCGCTGAACAGCCACCCGTAGTAGCAGTTCGCGATGAGGTTCTCGTTGCCGTCGTCGCCCCAGTTGCAGGTCATCGAGCCGATGGCGCCCTGCTCGCGGCCGCGCCGGATGAGCCACTCCATGTTCTCCAGCGCGAGGTCGTAGTCGGGGAAGAACCGACACCAGCTCGACAAGGCGGGGACGACGAATACCTCGAAGCCCTTCTCGCGGAACTGCGTGATCGAGGGGTAGTCATGGGCCGGCCCGTAGTGCCAGTCCATGATGATGGTGTCTTTCGGGATGAGGTCCATCGCCTCCGGATGCTGCAGCAGCATGTCGCCCCACATCATCATCCGCTTGCCGCGCGCCTTCAGCAGGTCGTGCACGCGGTTCATGTGTTGGGCGTAGAGGGCGGCCTTGCCGATCCGGTCGGCCAGCTCCTTGCTCTTGCCCGCGCCGAGGTCGCCGACCTCATCGCTCCCCGCGTTGAAGAAGTCCGTCCCCGTGAAGGCCGGGCACATCTCGTCGAACATGTCGGCCAGCAGCTCGTACGTCCCCTCGACGGTCGGCGCGAAGGAGTACTTCCAGTCGCTCTCGGCTAGGTCGGCGTACTCGGGGTGCTTGAAGATGTGCGACTGGTGTCCGAAGGCCTCGAAGGAGGGGAAGAAGAGGCAGTGGTACTGGCGCGCGTAGTCGCAGATCTCGCGGGTCTCGGCTGCGGTGAGCGCGCCCGTGCCCGCGCTGATGACGGGGTGCTTCTCCACGACGAAGGTGTGCTCCAGGTGCATCGAGACGAAGTTGATCTTGTAGCGCGACAGCTCGCGGATCATCCGCTTGTACGTCTCGACCTTGGGCACCGCCTGGCGGCTCTGGTCGGTCAGCACTCCACGCCACTTCAGCACCGGCCAGTCGCGGATGCGGACGCAGGGGACGCGGTTCCCGCCGCCGATCTGCGCGAGCTGTAGCAGTGTCTGCACGCCGTAGAACGCGCCCGCGCCTGCATTCGCGGCGATGATGACGCGCTCGGGCGTCACGAGCAGCACATACCCCTGATCGCCCAAGGCCTCGTCCGGCAGGCAATCGGCCTCGCGGCAGATCGCGGCGAACCTCTCGCTCTTGGCGGGCAGACCGACGAGGATCTTGCCATCTGCCGCGCGCTTGCACTTCAGCTCCTCGGCGGCCATGTCCACCGCGAAACGCAGGTCGGGGTCGTCGGCGGGAGAAGCCGAGACGCCCGTCTCGTTGGCGAGGGTGAAGGCGCCCGGCCGCTCCTCGATCTCCTGAGGCTGAGGGATCAGCGGCAGGGCAGCGTGGGCTGACGCGACGATGCACAGCATGGCGAAGGGCACGCCGGGTAGGAGGAAGCGCATGGGATCACCCCCGAGGGGTAGGTCGAAGAGCTGGCTTCGGCGCCATTCCGGAACGCAGACGGCAACTTCGGGGACAGACAACGAAACCCGATGAGGCCGGGTTTCGTCGTCAGTCCCCCGTTTTCGAACCACCTCACCGGTCACGCGCCGTCAGTACGTCGCCCAGAGCCAGTCGTGCTTCTTGCAGAGCTGTTCGGCCCACGACTCGCTCCAGGGGTTGTCGAGGCAGCTGGCGGCGGTGATGACGGAGGCGCAGAGGAACAGCACGGCAAGGACGCGGACCCACTTGGGCCGGCCGTACGCGTCGGCGGTCAGGCTGCTCGCCATGATGAACAGAGGAACCGGCCAGATGAGATACCGGAAGCCCTGGCAGACGCCGCCGTAGTTGTTCGTGGTCAGCGTGTTCAGCACCACGGTGAACACGAGGACTGCGAGCGTGAACCACGTCAGGTGGCGCACCTCGGCGCGTGCGTCCCTCAGCGCGAAGACGAAGCTCACCACCATCAGGATGAAGACCGGCGACAGGCTGAGGAAGCCGTGGTGGCCGAGCAGCAGGTTGAACAGGTAGATCGGCTTGGCCTCATGGAGCGCATCGATGCCCACGGGGTTCGCCCAATAGCTGCCCTCGTACTGGTACAACTGCGTTTGCTTGAAGAGGTAGTAAGGGATGAACCCGCCGGTGGAGATCTTGAGCGTGAGCAGGAAGGCCCCGATGACGAGCAGCGCGCCCGGCAGGCCGAACAGCAGTGTGCCCTTCGGTTGCTTCACCACCAACCAGACGAACAGCACGACCGCGAAGAACGCGGCGGGGAGCTGGTTGGCGACGGTGAAGGCGGCGAATACGCCGGTCAGCAGGTAGACCCACCAGCGCCGGTCGCCGCAGTACAGCACGCGCACCGCGCCGTAGAGCGCGAAACCTGCGCTCCACGCGCCGACAGAGTGGTCGTTGAACGTGATGGAGTAGCCCGTGACATACGTACCGAGGGCGGCGGCGAGGGTCCAGTAGACCCGCCACCAACTGCTCGTCGCGTAGCGGGCGATGAGCTGCCCGGTGAGGCCGATCAGGACGACGAGCGGGATCACGTTCCAGGTGAACATGATCGTGCGGCAGACGAGGTCGGTCTGGTCCTTGATCGTCCACTTCGTCAGCTTCTTGAGGAGCCAGTACTGCCCGGCAGCCATCGTGGGCAGCAGGGGCGGCTTGCTGGAGTAGTCGTGCCCGTCGCGGCGGACCATGTCGATGGTAGGCCACGGGCAACCGTCGATGATGTAGGTGCCCTTCTCGACGAGGCTCCAGACCGTGTCCCAACGGGAGTTGTCGTTCGGGCAGAGGTTCGAGCTCGTCCGCAGCATGACGCCGAAGACGAGCGCGCCAGTCGCAAGGGCGAGCAGCCAGCAGAATGCGTCGAAGCCAGGGGCCTTGCGCGGCGCCTCGCTGGGGGTCTCTGAGTCCATCGTCTACTCCATGCTCGTGGCACGGGCAGCCTGGTTACACGGGCGGCAACGAGCCGCCGGTCGGAGTCGCAGCCCGGCGCGGCGCGACCTCGCTGATGCTGTAGGGCGGGTCGCGTCGGATGTGGTAGGCGGTCAGCAGCTCGCCGATGAAGCCGAGCGCCAGCAACTGCCCGCCGAGCAAGACGGCCATCACCGAGTAGCTGAGCAGTGGCCGAGTACCGATCGGGCCGTGGCCCATGAGCCACAGGACCGCCAGGTAGATGACGCCCACCATGCCCACGCCGAACGACAGCAGTCCCAGCCCGCCGAACAAGTGCAGCGGGCGCGTCCCATACCCCGTGAGGAACTTCACCGTGAGCAGGTCCAGCAGCCCGCGCAGGAAACGCGTGGCCCCGAACTTGCTCCGTCCGTGCGCGCGGGGTCGGTGGTTGACCTCCACCTCCCCCGGTCGGAAGCCCTTTGCATGAGCGAGTACCGGGATGAAGCGGTGCAGCTCCCCGTAGAGCGCGACTTCCTCCACCGCCTCGCGCTGGTAGGCCTTCAGGCCGCAGTTCACGTCGTGGAGCTTCACTCCGGTCAACCAGCCGACCATGAGGTTGAAGATGCGGCTGGGCCAGACCTTGTGCCACGGATCGCGCCGCGTGCGCTTCCAACCGCTGACGGTGCCGTAGCCCTCGCCCAAGAGCGCGAGCAGCTTGGGGACCTCGCGGGGATCGTCCTGGAGGTCCCCATCCATGGTCACCACGACCTCGCCCCGCGCCCGTGCGAAGCCCGCCGCGAGGCCCGCCGCCTTGCCGAAGTTCCGCCGGAAGCGAATCCCCGAGAAGCGCGCATCCTGATGGGAGAGCCGGCCGATGACCTCCCAGGTCGCGTCCGTGCTCCCATCATCCACGAGGATGACCTCGAGGTCCCAGCCCTGCCCGGAAGCGACCTCCTTGATCTCCTCGGCCAACTGAGGCAGGCTCTCCGCCTCGTTGAGCACGGGGATCACGATCGTCACGGTCGTCGGTGTAGCAGCAGGTGTGGCCATGGCCGGCAAGATCGCCTAACCACGAAGACCGCGGAGAAGGCACGAAGATGCACGAAGAACATCGCTGGCTATGGCTGCCGCCTTTGTGCCTCTTCGTGCCTTCTTCGTGGTCTTCGTGGTTCCAGATTCTCACACGTCGAACGTCTCATACGCCGCGCGGATGGCTTCGAAGACCTCGCCCTTCGGGATGAACTCGTGCCCGACGAAGCCCTCGTAGCCCGAGTCGGCGATGGCCCGCGCGACGGCCGGGTAGTAGATCTCCTGCGTGTCGTCCATGTCGTTGCGGCCCGGGTTGCCGGCGGTGTGGTAGTGGCCGATGTACTCGCCGTAGTCGCGGATGGTGCGGATGAGGTCGCCTTCCATGATTTGCATGTGGTAGATGTCGTAGAGCAGCTTCACGTTCGGCGAGCCGACCAGCTTGCAGACCTCGACGCCCCACGGCGTGCGGTCGCACTGGTAGTCCTTGTGATCGACCTTGCTGTTCAGCAACTCCACGCACAAGGTGATCCCCGCGTCCTCGGCGGCCTTCGCCACGCGCTTGAGGCCCTCGGCGCAGATCTTGGCCCCTTCGTCGTCGGGCAGGCCCTCGCGGTTCCCGCTGAAGCAGATCAGGCCCGGGATCTTGTTGGCGACGGCCTTCTCGATGTTCGCCTTGATCTCCGCCTCGATGCGGTCGTGGTTCGAGCGCTTGTTGAGGCCATCGACGAGCGTGCCGTGCCCGCCGATGACGGCCACCTGCATCCCGACTTCGTCGATGACCGGCCAGTGCTCTTCCGGTCCCATCTCCATCGAGGCGTAGCCGATGCGCGCGGCCTCGCTGATGAGCTGCACCGGGTCGATGCCCTGTCGCGCGAAACACCACCAGGAAAGCGACTGCTTGATACGGCCCATGTGTGTCCCGCCTTTCATGTCTCCAGGATGCTGCTGCAGGGGCGGTTCGCCTCCGAGTGGAGGGAATCCTCGGGGCTCGTGCCGAGGCCGGCGCACGGGCCGGACGTCAGTAGGGGAAACGGCCCGAGGGGGTGCTACAATGGAGCGGGCCAGGCGGCATGTGGGCTACACGCTGACCGAACTCCTCGTGGTGATCGCCATCATTCTGATCCTGATCGCCATCATGGTTCCGGTCTTCTGGCAGGCGGTCAAGAAGGCTCGGAGCGTCACGGAGCGCGGCTGGCGACCGCGCACCAGCAGGGCTCGATTCTAGTTTGTAGGTGGAATCGGCGTCTCATCGCCTCCTATGCGGCCTTCGCGTGGTGTCGGATGTGGTCGTGCTGTTGGTTGAGCACGAGGCAGCGCAGGGCCAGGACGTGGTCGGCGCCGTCGTGTCCCCAGCGCATGCCGGGCTGTTTGAGGCGTTGGCCGACGATGACTTTGCAGGCGGCTTCGGCGATGCCGCTGCCGATCATGAGTCGTCGGGCGCGGAACTGGGGATAGCGCATGCGGTGGG